>Ga0335397_10011796_pt1 | contig 10739 bp, 7 predicted proteins | sample MAT04_FD_205740 | JGI IMG/M metagenome (GOLD analysis project Ga0335397, IMG submission 205740) | Freshwater microbial communities from Lake Fryxell liftoff mats and glacier meltwater in Antarctica - MAT-04 (spades assembly) (version 2) ...
TCGGCCTGCGGATGGTCAGCATCGGCGACTATGTGCGCGAGGGACAGGACATCGTCAACCTCGAAGCAATTGAACTTCTCAAGTTGGACTTTCGCATCCCGGAGATCTTCCTCAAGGAAGTTTCGGTTGGGCAACCTTTGCAATTGACGCTGGACGCGGTACCCAACAAGATTTATGCCGGCCAAGTGCTGGCGATCAATCCGCTGCTGGACGCGAACGGTCGATCAATTGTCGTCCGTGCAGCAGTCAAGAATACCGGTGGAACGCTACGCCCCGGAATGTTCGCGCGGGTTACCCTCTTGAGCAGCCAGATACAGAACGGTTTGACGATTCCCGAGCAGGCGCTGATTCCGCTGGGCGACGATGTGTTCCTATACAAAATAGCCGATGGTAGGGCGCTGCGGACGAAAGTTGAAATAGGACAGCGCACGACAGGTGTTGTAGAAATCGTGAGCGGCCTCGTCGTCGGCGACGTTGTCGTTATCGCGGGCCAACCCAAACTTCGCGACGGGGAGGCGGTCAAGATCGCCACCGTTGACGGCAAGGCACCGGAGGCATCTCCTCCGACAGTCGCCGCGACCGAACCCAAGAAGTCTTAACGAGGCAACGTCACATGCTGCTGTCAGACATCTGTATCAAGCGCCCGGTATTCGCGGCGGTACTTTCACTCGCAATTCTCCTCATCGGCTTGATCTCGTATTCGCGCCTTGCTGTTCGCGAACTACCAAAGATCGATCAGCCAATCGTCAATGTCACTACGACCTATCGCGGCGCCTCAGCCGACGTGATGGAAAGTCAAGTGACCAAGCCGCTTGAGGATTCGCTTTCAGGTATCGAAGGCGTTGACATCTTGACGTCCAGCTCGCGCGCGGAGCAAAGCGATATCACGGTCACCTTCCGTCTGTCCCGCGATCCCGATTCTGCCGCCGCCGACGTACGCGACAAAGTTTCGCGGGTGCGTGGACGTTTACCGCAGGGTATTGACGAGCCGATTCTTTCGAAGACAGATGCGGATGCGTTTCCGATCATGTTCATTGCGTTTTCCAGCGACCGCCACACGCAAATGCAGCAATCGGACTACGCTAACTTGTTTATCCGGCCTCGCCTCGGCACGCTGCCGGGTGCTGCGGACATTCGTATCAGTGGCGAGCGAAAATCCTCGATGCGCGTCTGGCTCGACCGCGCCAAGTTAGCCGCATATCGCCTGACCACAGGTGAGGTAGAAGACGCGATTCGTCGACAGAACATCGAGATTCCAGCCGGCCGCATTGAAAGCGCCAAGCGGGAGTTCAACGTACTGTCCCGCACCGATCTCGCCACACCCGAGCAATTCGGTGCCATCATCATCAAGGATGCATCGGGCTACCCGGTCCGCGTGCGCGACATCGCCAAGGTTGAGGTGGCACCGGTGAATGAGCGCGTCATCACCCGGTTCAAAGGCAACCCCGCCATTTCGCTCGGCGTGGTACGTCAATCTACCGCGAACACACTCGACCTTGCGATTGCTGTGCGCAAAGAGATTGAGGAGATCAACAAGACGCTGCCGGAGGGCATGAAGTTGACGATGTCGTACGACTCGGCGGTATTCATCGAGGAATCAACCAAGAACGTATTCAAGACCATCGTCGAGGCGGTGATACTCGTGGCGCTCGTGATTTTCGTGTTCCTGCGCAATCTGCGCGCCACACTCATCCCGCTGGTCACCATTCCGATCTCATTGATCGGCACCTTCACCCTGCTCTACGCAGCCGGATTTTCCATCAACATACTGACCCTGCTGGCTATGGTGCTCGCCATCGGCTTGGTTGTTGATGACGCGATCGTCGTACTCGAGAACATCTATCGCAATATCGAAAAGGGTATGGAGCCCGTGCAGGCGGCGCTGGTGGGCTCACGTGAGATCGGCTTCGCCATCGTCGCGATGACGCTGACGTTGGCGGCGGTTTTCATCCCGCTTGCGTTTGGGCAGACGCGAACCGACCGGCTGTTCATCGAGTTTGCATTGGCGCTGGCCGGTGCGGTGTTGGTGTCTGGCTTCGTCGCGTTGACGTTATCGCCGATGATGTGTGCGAAGCTCTTACGGCACGAGCCCAAGCACGGCAAGTTATTCAATACGATTGAAGCATTTTTTGAATGGCAGACCTCCGCCTACAAGAAGTTGCTGTCGGCGTCTCTCGACAAACGCTGGATCGGCGTCGCCATCTGGGTAGTCTTCGCGGGTGTATCCGCGCCGCTATTTCTCAACATCAAATCGGAGTTGGCACCGCTGGAAGACCGCGGCGTACTGTTCGGGCCGTTTTCCGCTCCGGAAGGGTCAACGATTGACTACACCGCTCAGTACTCCAGGCAACTCGAGGCGGTTTACGCGAGTGTTAAAGACGGCAGTCGCTATTTTGTGAATTCTGGAAGCCCATCGCCCGACTCTGGATTTTCGATTCTTATCCTCAAGCACTGGAACGAGCGTGACCGGAATTCGGTTGCCATCGCGAATGAGATTCGTCCGAAAATGCGGGCAATCCCGGGGCTGAATGCATTTCCCGTCACGCCGCCTTCGCTCGGCGGCGGGCGCGACAAACCCGTGCAGTTCGTGCTGATGACGCAAGCGCCCTACCCTGAGCTGGCCCGCATGGTTGACCGTTTACAAGAGGAATTGCGCAAGAGCCCGGTGCTGACCAACATCGATAGCGATCTGCGCCTCAGCCAGCCAGAACTGCGGGTGCAGGTAAATCGCGAAAAGCTGGCCGACCTCGGCGTGCCGGTCGAGACAGTAGGCCGGACGCTGGAGACGATGCTCGGTGGCCGGGTAGTGACACGTTATAAGCAAGGCGGCGAGCAATACGATGTCATCGTACAGGTCGCGCCAACTGATCGAAATACGCCTACAGACATCGACGATATTTTTGTGCGATCTCGCGCCGGCGAGATGGTGCCACTTTCGAACGTGACAACATTGAGCGAAGGCGTGAGCCCCCGCAACCTCAACCACTTCAACCGCCTCCGCTCTGCTACCGTCAACGCCGAGATTTCACCGGGCTATAGCTTGAAGGAGGCCCTTGACCTGATGGATGCGACTGCCGCAAAGGTGTTGCCACAAGTGCAAACCGATGTCCTCGGACAATCGCGGGAGTTCAAGGAAGGTGCGTCAACGCTGTTGGTCAGCTTTGCGCTTGCGCTATGTTTCATTTACCTAGTGCTTGCCGCGCAGTTTGAGAGTTTCGTCGATCCGTTCGTCATCATGCTTACCGTTCCGTTGTCGATCACCGGCGCGCTGATCGCGCTGTGGCTGACCGGAAACTCGCTCAATGTTTTCTCCAAAATCGGGCTCATTACGCTAGTCGGCTTAATAACCAAGCACGGCATCTTGATCGTTGAGTTCGCCAACCAACTTCAGGAACAGGGCAAGGGCGTTCGCGAAGCCGTGATCGAAGCTGCGGTGCTGCGGTTACGCCCTATCCTGATGACAACCGGAGCCACCGTACTCGGCGCGCTACCGCTCGCCATCGCCAGCGGCGCGGGTGCCGAATCGCGGCAACAAATCGGCTGGGTGATTGTCGGTGGAATGTTACTCGGCACACTGTTGACATTATTTGTCGTGCCGACTTTCTACACGGTGTTCGCCCGCGGCCACCAACACAAGCCGCTCTCCGGACATCAGCCCGAGGCGAAGCCGGCGGCGGATGGAGCACATCCCGCCCCGACAGTGGCGCAACATGGCGATTGAGACGTCAGCTAAGCGTAGCTAGTCGTTTTGCGCGCTCACGACCGAGGCTTGCACCGTCACCACTGTTTGAGTCAGGGAATCGCTGACCCGAAGATCAACAGCCGCCGTCACAATGCGCTCAGGGACTAGGCGTAACTCGGGCGCAAGATCTACCTCCGAACTCGACTCCAGCCGGCTTGCGCCGTTGCCGTTGCGTTCCATGTGGGAACGCGGGCTGACTCGGGGTGGACGGTCGAGATAGCGGACCAACTGATGCAGGGCTTTCCGGTACACGTCGCGCTTGAATTCAATCACCGTGTCGAGCGGAACCCAATAGTCATGCCAGCGCCAAGCGTCGAACTCAGGATGCTCGGACGCCCGCAAATGGATGTCGTGGTCGCGCCCGGTCAAGCGTAGCAAATACCAAATTTGCTTTTGCCCTTTGTACGTGCCACGCCATTCACGTTTCACCCAGTGACTGGGGACGTTGTAATGCAGCCAACTCTTGGTGCGCCCCAAGATCTTGACGTGCTCACGCTTGAGCCCGGTTTCCTCTTCCAGTTCACGATACATGGCATCTTCCGGTGCCTCGCCATGTTTGATGCCGCCTTGCGGGAACTGCCAAGAATGTTCGCGGATTCGCTTGCCCCAAAAGACCTCATTCTTTGCATTGCAAAGAATGATGGCGACATTTGGGCGGTAACCATCTCGATCGATCATGGTTCAAGCCCTTCCAAAACTTTAGTTACGTCGATTGTTTCACAAATTACTTTAATTGGGTAGACGCGCAACGGCCGAGCATCAAGCGAGCGTGTAAAATGAGCGCTGACTTGACTCTAACCCATTGAAAAGAATAGAAAATGCGCGCCTCCCGGTTTTTCATCTCGACCCTCAAGGAAGCTCCGGCTGACGCCGATGTCGTCAGCCAAAAACTGATGTTACGGGCCGGCATGATCAAGAAACTGGCCGCCGGAATCTACAACTACATGCCGATGGGCCTGCGGGTGATCAAAAAAGTGGAACGGGTTGTGCGCGAAGAAATGGAACGCGCCGGTGCAATCGAGTTGCTGACACCATTTGTGCAGCCAGCCGAACTGTGGATGGAATCGGGTCGCTGGGACAAGATGGGCCCGGAGATGTTGCGGATCCAGGATCGCCACGAACGCGATTTCATCCTGCAGCCAACGTCGGAAGAGGTTCTTGCCGACATTTTCCGGCAGGACATTCGCAGTTATCGGCAGTTGCCCATTAACTTCTATCAGATTCAAACTAAATTCCGTGACGAGCGTCGCCCGCGCTTTGGCGTCATGCGCGGCCGCGAATTCACGATGAAGGACGCCTACTCGTTCGATCGCGACGCCGAAGGCGCTCGTCGTAGCTACGATGCGATGTACGACGCCTATGTACGCGTATTCACCCGGTTGGGGCTGACGTTCCGTCCGGTGGAGGCCGACACCGGTAATATCGGCGGTGAGCGCTCGCATGAGTTCCAAGTGATTGCTGATACCGGCGAAGACGCGCTAATCTATTGCCCGACCTCGGACTACGCGGCCAATATGGAAAAAGCCGAAGGCGTCGCCTTGATTTCCTCGCGTGCTGCCGCGGTACAAGCGATGGCAAAAACGCCAACGCCGGCCAAAGCAAAATGTGAAGATGTCGCCGCGTTACTTGGCGTACCACTCGCGCAAACTGTGAAATCGATCGTATTGGCAACGGAAACGCACGATGACAAGGGCGCTGTGAATGGCACGCAAATCTGGCTGCTGCTGATCCGTGGTGACCATGAACTCAACGAAGTTAAGGCGGGCAAGGTTGAGGGGCTCAATGCGGGATTCCGCTTCGCAACCGAGAGCGAAATTGAATCTTCATTCGGTTGCAAGCCTGGTTACCTGGGTGCGGTCGGCCTGCAGGATGTGAAGGTCGTTGCGGATCGTACGGTTGCCAACATGAGCGATTTCATCACCGGCGCAAACGATGTTGACTTCCACTTTACCGGGGTGAACTGGGGCCGCGATTTGCCGGAACCCGATTTGGTCACTGATATTCGCAACGCGACCGCCGGCGACCCTTCGCCGGATGGCAAAGGCGTGCTCGCCATCCAGCGCGGCATCGAAGTCGGCCATGTTTTTTCCGGTCTCCCCTACCCTGCCAAGATGGGACTCAGCTTTCTGGGCGAGAACGGCAAACCGCAAACACCATTGATGGGCTCTTATGGCATTGGTATCACGCGAGTGGTAGCGGCCGCCATTGAGCAGAACCACGATGAGCGCGGCATCATCTGGCCCGACGCCATGGCACCGTTCACCGTGGTGGTCGCGCCAATCGGCTATGGCAAGTCTGAACTGGTGCGCAATGCCGCCAATGTGTTGTACGACAAACTGGTCGCCGCCGGCGTGGATGTCCTGATCGACGACCGCGACGAGCGACCCGGCGTGATGCTGGCCGACCTTGAACTCATCGGCATTCCGCATCGGGTGGTCATCGGCGAGCGCAGTCTAAAAGAAGGCAACGTTGAATACCAAGGACGCCGCCATGAAGCACCGACCATCATGAGCGTGGATGTCGTCGCCGCGCAGATCTGTCAGCGGGTGAACGCCAGCTAGTTCAACGCCCACTAAGGAAAACTCCTTATTCCACGGGCGTTTCAAGACTTTTTCGTCTGAAAACATCCGTGCTTGCTGGTGTTTCTACTTTGCTATTGCACTTTTTCGCCATTCACCACCCGGGTCAGGAGTTCCTTGGTGACCACACCGGTCTTGTTGTAGGCGACCTTGCCATCCGGACCGTAGACAATCGTCGTCGGCATTCCCTTGATCTTGCCGAATACCTTTTCGGTCGTGTTGTCTCCCAACACGAGCGGATAACTGTGGCCGAATTTCTTCGCGGTCCGCTTCAACTTGGCTTCATCGGCGTCGCGCTTGCCCGACTCATCCCAGTCAAGCGCGATGCCGATGACGCGGGTCTTTGCGCCCTGCTCCTTGGCGAACTCCGCGATTTCCGGAATCTCCTTGATGCACGGCGCACACCAGGTCGCCCAGAAATTGACGACCACCCATTTGCCTTTGAGATCTTTCAATCGATGTGCACCCCCTTCTGTGTCTTTCAGATCAAAGACCGGGTTGGAACTGGCGAACGCAACTGCGCTGACAAGCGAGAAAAAAACGGCTGCGAACAAACTACGAAGTATCGAGCGTGGCATCTTTGATCCTTGGAGATTGGTAACGCGAGAGATGGCCTCTGCTAAACTGCGACCCTGGCCATTATCGCAAGTTCGCACTAAAGTTCTAAGAATTGCGCCTTCAAGCGTTTCCTGTTTAGAACGACGTTGCCGTCCGGTAAGCAACGCACCAAAGCCTCAGAGGGTTGAATGGCACTCAATTTGTCGGTCCCGAACACCTCCGCGCCGTTGCCAAAGGGCATCGAAACAAACCCGAAGAAAGCGCGTGCATGGGTTGAATCGCTACCGCTGACCAAGACCATGGAATCCGCGCAGGCGATCATTGGCGCTCTGACAGCGATCAACCGCGCGAAGATGCTCGCGGAGGAACGTATCGCGATCGTCGAGACATACCGACCGATCATCAACGTGTTGCTCGAGGAACTAGACGCGGTCTATGCGTACGCCGGCCTGCCGCTGCAGGCCAAGCCATTTGAGGCGTTTACACTCGCGCATACACTCTCACTAGAATCGAGCTTCGCCTACAAACAGTTGTTACTGGAGAAGTCATCCAAGCTGATAGGCTTTGGCAACAAGAAAAGTATGCCGCTACCCATGCATCGTGTAATGGGCCACGCAATGGCGGTCATGCTGCAAAGCTACAAAGCCTACTACCCGGTCCCGGCGGGTTTATGGGCGGAAGTCAATAGCCTTTTCCTATACGCGGATGAGCACCGCTTCGCGGACGAAATTGCCGCTGGGGAGACTAACTCGTCGGTGGCCGACCTCTACTTTGAAATGCTGATGCTTTCGTTAGCCGACCCCTACCGCCTGATGCATCGCGAAGTTGATCGCGTTTGCGAGATCCTGCAGCAACATCGCGGGCTGGTTGACCTGAAAACATCCGCAGATGGCGTTGATCCGCAACGTGCGTTTGTCGTTGCGCTTGACGCTGATGCCGCCCCGCGCGCGCTGGTTCAGGGCAACAGGCCGGCCGCCGGCAGCGTCATGCGTCTGATTGATTCATCACGATTGGTCGAGCGCATCGAGCAAAAACTGAAGTCCGGCGCGGCGAATGTCGCTAAGAGCCGTGCGACACACGATCTGAATGACCTGATGAGCCGACTCATCCGGCTATGGGGTGATCCCCCAAAACGCCAGTTCAGACGCAACCCATCGGAAACCGGTGTCGCTGTGTGCGCGGGCGTGAAGGCAATCGCTTATTTCACGGCGCTCGCCGTCAATGAAACGCCCGAGGCTGATGCCGAGGCGATCCGCGATGGCCGCACCATTCCGCTGGTCAAAATCCCTCAAGATCCGATGTCGCAGCTGATTGGCGTCGAGGAATGGCAGGTCTTGAACCAGAGCGCCAACGGCCTGCGTCTGCACCGCAGTGCGGGCGGTAGCGTAGGCATTTACGTCGGTGAAGCGATCGGCGTGCGGTTCGTTGGCGGTCGCGGCTGGAATCTTGGTGTCGTCCGTTGGCTCACCTTGCTCGAAGACAATGCGCTCGAGTTTGGCATGGAGCTCATTTCACCGACGGGAACCAGCGTATCGCTCGAAGCCACCTCCGGTCAAACCAACAAATCAGTAACGGCGTTGTTGCTATCTGCTTCGCACCCAGATGCCCCGTCCGATACGGTACTCACCCTGCCAGAAACGTTTGCCGATTTGCGGGAATACGCTTTGAATGACCACGGTGAGATCTCGTATGTGCGTGCAACGACGTTGATCGAACGCACCTCCAAGTTCGACTTGTTCCAATTCCAGCCATCCTGAGTTAGCCGGAAGCGGTCATCGGGCGGTAACGCAACGGTTTGCTGCCGTCCACAACTTGCAGCAGCCCGCGGTCGAGCAAGGCATGCAGGGCGTCTTCGGCGAAATCGATTGGCATGGGTGCGGCCGCGCGTAGTTGCTCAAACGTGCGAGGGAAATCGGCCGTGATCGCGGCACTTAGCAGCCTCGCTGTATAGGCTTCCTGATCTTGGTGAAACGCCTGCGCGTTGGTGTGCCGGACATAGGACAGCGTGGCAGCAACTTCAGCGCCAACCAGCACAACCAGCCAGCAAAGGAACATCCACATGAGAAAGATGGGAACGCTGGCAAAAGCACCATAAACGACATTGTAGGTGGGCACTTTCGACACGTAGAGGACAAATGCACTCTTCATCAACTCGAAGAGCAGCGCGGCGATCACGGCTCCCACGATCGCGTGGCGCGCGGGAACGAAGCGATTGGGAACCCAGCGGTAGGCCATATAGAGAAGTATGGTCGTCGCGAGCCACGGGATCGCGCGCAGCAGCCCGTCGTCCAGCCATGGCAAGGACGACTCCAGGATACGGCTTAACTTCACCAACGACAGCGACAGCGAGAGGCTCACCGCAATCAATAGCGGACCCAGCACCAACAGCACCAGCGCCCATCGCAGGCGCCGCGCCCAGCTGCGTCTGCGCCTTGCTCGCCAGATGTCGTTAAACGTATTCTCGATCGTAAATAGCAGTGCAATGGCCGTTGCCAAGACAAGCACCAACCCGATTGCCGTCAGACGGGAAGCGTTCAAGGCAAACTGATCGACGTAACTACCGATCAACTTACTCGCCATGTCGGGAACGAAATTCTTCAGCACAAAGCTTTTCAGCTGGAGAACCAGATCGCGGGTGTACGAAAGCTTGGAGGTCAGGGTCAAGGTGACGGTGAACAACGGCACCAGTGCAAGCAACGTCGTAAAGGTCAGACTACCCGCAACCGTAAGGCATCGGTCCTCCACCGCCCGCCGCGCGACAAATACGCAGTACGCGGCCCACTGACGCGCCGACTGCTGGACAAGCGGAAAGAGACGGTCAGTCATGAACGTTTCGTTGATGGCGGGTTCTTATAATAGCGTCATTAATCTCAACAACTTCACAAAACACATCGAGAACAATATGGCGGACATTCTGGTGCTGTATTACTCCCAGACCGGCGCAGTTCGGGAACTGGCCACCCACATTGCGCGGGGTATTGATAGCGTCGCCGGAATGTCGGCACGCGTGCGCACCGTGCCGAAGGTTTCAACCGTGACAGAGGCGGTCGCTGCCGCCGTCCCGGAAACCGGCCCCCCATATGTCACCAGCGCAGACTTGCGCGAATGTGTCGGTCTTGCGCTGGGCTCGCCGACGCGCTTTGGCAACATGGCGGCATCGCTCAAGTACTTCATTGACGGGACCGGCGGGGAATGGATGAGCGGCGCGCTGGTGGGCAAGCCGGCCTCGGTTTTCACTTCATCATCGTCGATGCATGGAGGCAATGAATCGACGCTGTTGAGCATGATGCTGCCGCTACTACATCACGGCATGGTCATTGTTGGCGTTCCCTACACCGAGACTGCGCTGTCCACAACCGACCAAGGCGGCACCCCTTATGGCGCGAGCCACGTCGCAGGTGCGGACGGCGCAAGGGTTGTGTCCGACCTCGAGAAGTCGCTCGCCTTCGCCGCGGGGAAACGATTGGCCGTGCTCGCCGGGAAACTTGGCCCGTGAACCCATCAACGGCGTCCGCCGCACACCGCGTGGCACTCGTCTCGCTATGCAGCTTGATCGCGCTCTGTATCGTATGGGAGTGGCTGATCGCGCCGATACGGCCAGGGGGTTCGTGGATGATTCTCAAGGCGCTTCCCCTGATGATTCCCCTGCAGGGCATGCTCGCCAACGGCGCCAAGCGGCGCTACACCTACCAGTGGGCGACGCTATTCGTCTGGATCTACTTTACCGAGGGCATCGTCCGCGCGTGGTCTGACCTCGCTCCGCTATCCCGGTCGATGGCAACCATCGAGGTAGTGCTTTCTGTCGGTTTCTTTGTTGCGGCTGTGATCTATATCCGCAACACGCCATCGCACCTGGCGCG
>Ga0335397_10011802_pt1 | contig 10737 bp, 7 predicted proteins | sample MAT04_FD_205740 | JGI IMG/M metagenome (GOLD analysis project Ga0335397, IMG submission 205740) | Freshwater microbial communities from Lake Fryxell liftoff mats and glacier meltwater in Antarctica - MAT-04 (spades assembly) (version 2) ...
CACCCAGAACCCGGAAGCCACTTACGAATCGCTTGAAAAATACGGCCGCGACCTCACCCAAGCTGCCCGCGACGGCAAGCTCGACCCCGTCATCGGCCGCGACGAAGAGATCCGCCGCGTCATCCAAGTGCTCTCCCGCCGCACCAAGAACAACCCCGTGCTGATCGGCGAGCCCGGCGTCGGCAAAACGGCCATCGTCGAAGGCCTCGCCCAGCGCATCGTTCGCGGCGACGTCCCCGAAGGACTTAAGGAGAAGCGCGTTGTCTCGCTTGACATGGGCGCGCTGATCGCCGGCGCCAAGTTCCGCGGCGAATTCGAAGAGCGGCTCAAAGCCGTCCTCAAAGAGGTACAGGATTCCCAAGGCCAAATCGTCCTCTTCATCGACGAGTTACATACCGTCGTCGGGGCCGGCAAAGCCGAAGGCGCCATGGATGCCGGCAATTTGCTGAAGCCCATGCTGGCCCGCGGCGAACTGCATTGCATTGGCGCTACCACCTTGGACGAGTTCCGCAAACACATCGAGAAAGACGCCGCCCTTGAGCGCCGCTTCCAGCCCGTGCTGGTCGACCAACCCACCGTCGAAGACACCATCTCCATCCTGCGCGGCCTCCGCGAACGCTACGAGATTCACCACGGCGTCCGCATTAAAGACGCCGCCTTGGTCGCTGCCGCCGTGCTCTCCAATCGCTACATCGCCGACCGTTTCCTGCCCGACAAAGCGATCGATCTGGTCGACGAAGCCGCCGCCAAGCTCCGCACCGAAATCGATTCCCTGCCCTCCGAACTCGATGAAATCTCCCGCCGCCGCATGCAGCTCGAGATCGAGCGCGAGGCGCTGCGCAAGGAAAGCGACCAAGCCTCTCGCGATCGGCTCGAGAAGCTCGAAAAAGAGCTCGCCGAACTGAAGGGCCAGGAGCACGAACTCCGCACCCAATGGCAAGCCGAAAAAGGCGGCGTCGATAAGCTGCGCGCCCTCCGCGAGAAGCTCGAGCACACCAAGCTCGAGATCGACCGCGCCGAACGCGCCTACGACCTCAACAAGGCCGCCGAACTCAAATACTCCACCCTCATCGACCTCGAAAAGCAACTGAAGGCCGAAGAGGACCGCTCCGCCGCCACTCCCACGCAGGGCCGCTTGCTGAAGGAAGAGGTCTCCGAAGACGACATCGCCGACGTCGTCAGCCGCTGGACCGGCGTGCCCGTCAGCCGCCTGCTCGAAGGCGAAATGCACAAGCTCTTAAATCTCGAAAGCGAGCTCCACGAGCGCGTCATCGGGCAGGACGATGCCGTCACCGCCGTCGCCCAGGCCGTCCTGCGCGCGCGCAGCGGCTTGAAGGATCCTAACCGCCCCGTGGGCAGCTTCATCTTTCTCGGCCCCACGGGCGTTGGCAAAACCGAGCTCGGCCGCGCCCTGGCCGGCTGCATGTTCGACGACGAACGCGCCTTGGTCCGCATCGACATGACCGAGTATCAGGAGAAGCACAACGTCTCGCGCTTGATCGGCGCGCCTCCCGGCTACGTCGGCTACGAAGAGGGCGGCCAGTTGACCGAGCAGGTCCGCCGCCGTCCTTATGCCGTGTTGCTGTTCGACGAAATCGAGAAAGCGCACGCTGACGTCTTCAACGTCCTCTTGCAGATCCTGGACGACGGCCGCTTAACCGACGGCCAAGGCCGCATGGTCGACTTCAAGAACACCATCATCATCATGACCTCGAACCTGGGTTCGCAGCGCATCCTCGAATACCGCGGCGCTTACTCGGGTAGCGAGTTCGACATGATGAAGCTCTCGGTAATGGAAGAACTGCGCCAGTTCTTCCGGCCGGAATTCCTGAACCGGGTGGACGAAACTATCGTCTTCCACGGCTTGTCGCTGGAGCATTTGGAGAAGATCGTCGAAATCCAGTTGGGCGTGCTGCGCAAGCGGCTGGCCGAACGGCGGATCGAACTCGAGCTCACTCCCGACGCCCGTCAGCACGTCGTCAGTGTCGGCTACGATCCCATTTACGGCGCCCGGCCTTTGAAGCGCGCCATCCAGCGCGAAATCGAAAATCCGCTGGCCCGCAAACTGGTCTCGGGCGAAATCCATGACGGCGTCAAAGTCCGGCTCGATTACCAGCGTGGCTCGGGTGCCTTAAGCATTGAAGTCATCGAGCCCGTAACCATCGCGCCGATAACCGCCTAAAGAAACTCGATCCGGTAGTCTTCGATTACCGGGTTTGACAGCACATCCTCAGCCAGCACGCGGAGCTCCTGCTCCGCCGCCGCTCGGGAGGTACCTGCCGCAAAGTCAATCTCGAAGCATTTCCCTTGGCGTACTTCGGCAATCGACTTATGGCCGAGTCCGTTCAGCGCCCGGCGGACGGCTTGCCCTTGCGGGTCAAGCACGGAGTCTTTCATCATCACCAACACACGAGCTTTCACAGTTCTATTGTAGTTCGCACCGGCGTCCGGACTAAGGGCGCGCCCGTGGTTTTCATTGGATGTTCACCGAAGTCGTACTTGATGGGCTTCGAGCGTGGAGCCCACGGCCTGCTGGTAGCGGGCAATGGCCTTATTCAAGTCGAGCCGCGCGGCCACCGCGCGCCGGCGGGAATCGGCGTACTCGTTCTGACGGGTGAGTACCAAAAAGCTGGTGCTCTCGCCGGTGGCGAATAGGCGAGTCTCGCTATCCAGCTTGGCTTGAGCGGCGCGAGCACTCGCCTCAGCGGCGGTGATGCGTTGCTTGGCCGTTTCGATCGATTGAAGGGAGTTACGCACTTGCGCCTCAATCAATTGGGCAATCCGGGCTTGTTCGAACTTCAGTTGCCGCCCTTGCAGTACCGCCGTTTCCACATTGGCGAGCGCCGCGCGGTTGCGAATGGTCAGGTCGAGCGATACACCCGCCTGAAAGGTCGAATAATTTCCGCCAAACAAGTTATTCAAGGATTGTCCATAACCGCCGAGCAAGTTCGCTGGCAGGTTCCCTAAAGCGTCGCCGCCTAAACCGCCAAATGGGTTCGGAGCCTGATTCCGGGCACCGGCCAATCCGGCGCTGATGTAGCCAGCGTTTAAATTCAGTTGCGGCCGCGTCGCTTCCCGGGCTAGCGACTGCTGGATGAAGTTCGATTGCTGGCGGATGTCAGCCGCTTTGAGTTCCGGCCGCTGCCGCAGGGCCGTCTCCACCGATTGCGGCACATCAATCGCCGGAGCGTCGGAACCGCGCAGGTCGATAGGAATCAGCTCTTCGTTCCAAAGGCCGTTCGCGCGGTCACCCGATAGCAAAGGCTTCAGGATATTCTCCGCTTGCGTCACCACTTCGAGGCTGGCATAGTAAGTATCCCGCCGGCGTTCGAATTCCGCTTCGGCACCCGATAACTCCACGGCCGCCAAAATACCCGCGTCTATCTGGCGCTTCGAAAGGTCAAATTGCTTACGCGCCAGATCGACGGCTTCGCGCTTCACTTCGGCATCTTCGCGCACCGCGACTAGGTCCCAGTAAGCCTGTTCCACGCGTAGCACGACGTCAATGGCTTTGACGGCAAAGTCCGTCTCGCTCAGAGTTACTTCTTTGCGACGAATCTGGATGGTGGCCCGCTCGTTATCGAGCGTCCGGTTGCGCAACAAGGGTTGAATGTAGGAGAACACCAATTGCGGTGTGACATAGGGCGACAGCCCCGTGAACGGGTTATTGGTGGTAATCCGGTTATTGTTAAAGTCGACCCGCGCCGTCGCGCCGTAGAAATTCACTTTCTGGCCGAGCGATAGGTTATTGGTAAACGATTGCTCCACTAACCTACCGTCGGCCGACACCAGGACGCTGGGCGTGGGCGTGGCGCGGCTTTCGAATCCCGGCGCATACCGAAAGAAGGGATCGTAAATGCCCTGGGCCGCCAGCAGGGACTTTTGGCTCAGTTGAGTATTAACGCGGTCGATCTCGATCTCAAGGTTATTCGCCAAGGCCATCTCGATCGCGGCCTGCAGCGTCAGTTTCCGTTGCGCCGCACCGACACCCACCCGCGTGCTGATCACGTCGGGTTGCCCACCGGGCAAGGAGCCCGCGAAGGTGAGTAACACGAGTAACCCGGCGGTCGCCGCGCGCAGGCGGAACAGTCCCGTCAAGCGTCCCCAGAGTTGCATGTGAGCCAGATCGTCGAAGAGCGAGTAAGCCACCGGAGTTACCAGCAAGGTGAGTAACAAGCAAAGCGTCTGTCCGCCGATCACAATGATCGCCACCGACCGGCGGGAACCGGAACCGGCCCCGCCGCCCAACGCCAGCGGAATCATACCCGCCACCAGCGCCGCCGTGGTCATCAGAATGGGCCGCAGACGATCGAGGCAGCCTTTGACTATCGCCTCCGGGCGCGCCATGCCTTCGCGCCGCAGATTCTTGATATGGTCAATCTGCAGAATGGAGTTCTTCTTCACAATCCCAAACAAAACCAGAATGCCCACCGACGAGTAAATGATCTGGTAATTTTCTTTGAAGACTAATAGTGACAGCACGGCAAAAGGCACAGAAAGCGGCAAGCTGAGTAAGATCGTAATGGGATCGACAAAGCTCTCAAACTGGGAGGCCAGCACCATGTACATGAAGATAACGGAGAGCACAAAGGCCACGACGAAATTCGAAGCCGCTTTGCCGAACTCACGGCTCGCCCCGGCTAGGGCTGTGGAATAACCCGGTGCCATATTCATCGCCTCCTGCTCTTTTTGCAAGACATCGAGCACATTCGACAGCGACTGTGGCGCGACGATATTGGCCGTCAGCATGATCTGGCGCTGCCGGTTGTAACGCTCAATCTGGGTCGGCCCCACTGACTCTTCAAAGCTCGCCACATTCGAAATCGCTACATTCCCGAGCGTCGTGGACGGAACGTAAAGGCGTTCGAGCGCGCCGGCCGAATCCCGGAACTCCTTATCCACACGTAACTGGACGTCAATCCGGTCGTCGCCGTCGCGGTAAGTAGACACCTGCCGGTCACCGCCCACTAGCGTTCGCAAGGCGGTGGCAATCGAAGAGACACTGACATTCAGGTCCGCCGCCTTATCGCGGTTAATCCGGACGCGTAACTCGGGCTTACCGCCTTCGTAAGAACTTTCGACATCCTCCACGCCTTCGAGCGCCCGCAGCTTGCTATTCAGAATGGTGGCGTACTTATCCAGTTGCGCTAGGTCCGGCCCTTGCAGCGTGAACATGAGATTCTTATTCGGGCCACCGCCTTGAACGAGCGCCGGACGCTGAACGCTGACAATGAGGTCCTTATAGTGCGAGAACTTCTCGCGGGCCATCGACATGATCGCATCCTGGCTTACGGAGCGTTCTTTGTCGCCCACCAAGCCGACCAGAATAAACCCGCGGTCCACTTTGCGTAACTGGTCCGCACCGATGGTAGTCAGGACGCTCTTAAAGCCGGGTAACTTACGGCACTCTTCTTCCAGGCGGGCCATCGTCGCATCGGAGCCTTCGAGCGACGAGCCCGGGGGCAAGCGGACGATCACTTCGAATTCACCCTGGTCATCGACCGGCAGAAAGTCCTTGCCGACCATCATGAATAAGGGGATTGACGAAGCCATCACTAACAAGCTGATCGCCGCAATTACCCAGCGATGGCTCATAGACCACACTAACATCGCGTGGTAAGCCTTGTTCGCCTGAGAAAGGATCCAGAATTCTTTGTGCGAACTCGTGGCTTCTTTTTTGCTCAAAAACCGCGAACTCAGCATCGGCGTGAGCGTAAAGCTGACTAACAAAGAAACCATCACCGCAAAGGCCGCCGTATAACCGAAGCTCGACATAAAGCGGCCGACAATGCCGCTCATCAAAGCGACCGGCATAAAGATGATCACCAGGCTCAACGTAGTGGCCAACACAGCCAAGCCGATTTCGCGCGTCCCCTCAATGGCCGCTTGCATCGGTTCCATGCCATCGTGCTGCATCTTCCGGAAGATATTCTCGAGCACGACGATCGCGTCGTCAATCACGATGCCGACCATCATCACCAGGGCCAGCATGGTAATCTGATTCAGCGTAAAGCCCATGGCGTCCATCAAGGTGTAAGTAGAAATGATCGAGGTGGGAATCGCCACGGCGGTAATCAGTGTGGAACGCCAGCTGCGAAGAAACAGCCACACGATAAATGCGGCGAATAATCCGCCTTCGATTAAGTGGACTTGCACCGCCTCGAAAGCCTGTTGAATAAAGTTCGATTGGTCGCGGGTATAGCGGATCTGGAAATCCTTGGGTAAGCGCGTTTGTAACTCGGCCACGCGGTCTTTCACGTCTTTAATGACGGCCAAAGAATTCGTGCCGGCCTGCTTACGGACTTCGAGCACGACGGCCGGCGTGCCATCGAGGCGCGCCAAAGTGCGCGGCTCTTCAAAGCCATCGACGACGCGGCCGATGTCGCTCACCCGCACCGGAGCCCCGCCAGTATTGGCGATCACGATGCGGGCAAAGTCCTGCGGCCGCTCCACGCGGCCAAAGGTACGCAGCGACATTTCGCGCTGCCCCTGCTCAATATTGCCGCCCGGCACTTCGACATTCTGCGAAGCCAGCGCGGCCCGCACTTGGTCGACGTTCAGCCCGTAAGCCTGTAATTTATTGCCATCGAGCCAAATCTGGATCTGCCGCAAACGCTCGCCCACAAACTTCACTTGCCCGACGCCGTTAATCGATTCAATATTCTTCTTAATAATGTCGTCAGCCAACTTAGTCGTTTCGCGCAGATCACGCGGCGAAGAGATCGCAATATTCACTACCGGCGCGGCATCGGTGGCAATCTTCTCGACCACCGGCGGATCAGCATCCTTGGGTAGCTGAGAAAGCATTGCACTAATTTTGTCGCGCACTTCCTGGGCGGCGACATCGGAGTCGCGCGCAAACGAAAACTGAATGCTGACGAGCGAGAGGCCTTCCGAAGAAACTGAGCGCAGCTCTTCGATGCCGGAGATGGTGTTGACGGCCTCTTCGATGCGCTTGGAGACCTGCGTCTCCACCTCTTCCGGTGCCGCGCCCCGCAGTGTGGTGGTGATGGTGACGATGGGCAGCTCGATCTTCGGGAAGAAGTCCACGCCCAACTTGCGGTAGGCGTTCAGGCCCAGCACCACCAGCGCCAGAATCAGCATGGTGGCAAAGACCGGGCGTTTGATACAAGTTTCGGCTAGTTTCTGCATGGGGTTAGTTCGCCTGTACCGTGCGGCCGTCAAAGAGGGCCGATAAATTCGAAGTCGCCACCGTATCGCCGGCCTTCAGTTGCGTGCCGGGCACCTCCACCCAGCCGTTCACTTCTGCCCCCGGTTGAAAGCGCAGTTCAACGGCCTTGCCTTGCCGGATCGCAAAGACCTTCGTTAGCCCGGCAATCGAATAGACCGCTTGCTTCGGTACCAGGTTCACGATCTGCGGATTACGCATGGCCAGCTTCACTTGCACAAAGCTACCGGGCCGCAAGCGGGCGTCATTCTCAAGCGGCCGCGCTTCGGCCACCAGCGTGCGGCTTTTGGCGTCGAGAGTGGGGTTCAACTGGCGCACCACGGCGTGGAACTCGGTGCCGGGCGTGGCATCGGTGGTAAAGGTGAGCGTCGTTCCGATCTTGGCCGAGGCGATGTCGCTCTCCGGCACTTCGACGCGCAGGCGCAGCGGGTAGGCCTTCACCAGAGTTACGATGGTGGCGCCTTCCTTTACGTATTGGCCAGGAGCAGCGGCACGGGCACTGACGATGGCGTCGAAGGGGGCGCGAAGCTCAGTGTCGCGCAGACGCTTTTCCACCAAGCCGACATCGGCGCGCAGGGCGCTGATGCTAGCGAGTTGCGTGCGCAGTTCGTCCTTGGTCTGCTGCAAGGCAGCTTGCCGCGCCTGGAAGGCCTTCTCCATTTCGGTGAAGCGCTGCTGCGAGATGTCGCCGCTTTTATAGAGCTTTTGGGCGCTATCGAACTTGGTCCCGGCGTCTTCCATCTGCGCTAACGCCTGCCGGATCGCCGGCGTGCTTTCGGGCGTGACATTGATTTGGCTGGGGTTAAGCCCCATGCGCGCCAGCGCCTGATTCACAGCGGACTTGGCGCGTTCGAGCTGTAAGGTGAGCTCGGCGCGGTCGAGTTGAGCGAGCACTTGGCCCTTGCGGACGGACTGGCCGAAGTCGACACCGATGGAGTTGATGTGGCCGGGGATCTCGAAGACGGCGTTGATGGTGTCATCGGGTACCAAGGAGCCGGTGAGCTGCAGGGTGCGGTCCAGCGGGCGCGCGTCAACGGCGGCGGTCTTGATGGCGAGCGGGGGTTCTGGCTTAGCGACCTGGACGGGCCCGTCCTTATTGCCGCAGCTGATGAGGAGCAGAGCCAGGCTAAGGAGGATTAGCTTCATGGATTTATGCCTTAGGGGCGACGATGCCGTCGAGGTACAGGTCGATCATCTCGGACAGATTGGGGATGGTGGCGGAAGGGAAGAAGATGTTCTTTTTGGCCGCGTCGCTGACGATGCCCAGAAAGCCGAACATGATGGCGTCGGCATTGGCCTGGCGCAGGTGACCGGCTTCGATCTGCGCCTTGACGTACTGCCGCACTTGGCTGCAGAAGGAGACTTCGTGCCGCTGATAGGCGAGTTCAGCGAGTTCGTGGCGCTCGAGGGCGGCGAAATAGATGAGGCGGACGTAGTTGGCGTTGATCTGGTGCCATTCCCAAGCGAGTTTGGCGAGCACTTGGAAGACTTGGCGGACGCCGTATTGGGGGTCGTTGAGAACGGCCGGCAAGCGCATTTCAACCTCCGAGCCCATGACGGTTTCGATGATAGCGGTATAGAGGTCGCGTTTGGAAGGAAAGTGCTGATAGAGAACGGGTTCGCTGACGCCGACGGCGGCGGCCAGTTCGCGGGTGGTGACGCCCCGGAAGCCGCGTTCGCCAAAGAGGCGCATGGCCGTATCGATGATGGCGGCACGCCGCTCGACGGAGGACATGCGGGTAGTGGTACTCATAGGGCGCGCGTTAGTAAGCGCTAACCTAGGATACACTAACTTAGTGTTCACTAGCAAAAAAGCCGCCCCTTGCGGGACGGCTTTCGGGTTTCAAAATAGTGAACCTTATGGGATAACGTCGACGCCCATCGAGACGCAGGCGCCGCGAACCTGGGAGATGGCTGATTCCAAGGTGAAGCTGTTGAGATCGGGCATTTTGAGCTTGGCGATCTCTTCCACTTGCTTCATGGTAATCTTGCCGACCTTGTTCTTATTTGGTTCGGCGGAGCCTTTGGCCAGGGCGACGGCCTTCTTCACCAGGATGGCCACGGGAGGCGTCTTGGTAATGAAGGTGAAAGAACGGTCGTTGTAAATGGTGATGACGACCGGGATGATCAGGCCTTCCTGATCCTTGCCGGAGGTCTTGGCATTGTATTGCTTGCAGAACTCCATGATGTTGACGCCCTGCGGGCCCAACGCCGTACCAACGGGAGGCGCGGGAGTCGCCTTGCCGGCGGGAATCTGCAGCTTAACTTGTCCAGTAACTTTCTTAGCCATGAGTACCTACTCTAGTAATTAAATCTTTTCGACTTGCAGGAATTCGAGTTCGACCGGTGTAGATCGTCCGAAGATAGTGACCAAAACGCGCAGCGTATCGCGTTCGGGATGGACCTCTTCCACCTTGCCGGTAAAGTTGATGAACGGCCCATCGTTGATGCGCACCGTTTCACCCTTTTCGAAGACCTGTTTGGGACGCGGCCGGTCAGACGTGTTGGTCTGGCGGAAGAGCATCTGGTTGACTTCGTCGGCGGTCATCGGGATGGGCTTAGTGCCCCCGCCGACGAAGCCAGTGACACGCGGGGTGGCCTTCACTTCATGCCAGAGCCGGTCGTCCATTTCCATTTGCACCATCAGATAGCCCGGGTAGAGCATCCGCTCGGAGGTGACTTTTTTGCCGTTACGCAGCTCAACGACAGTTTCTTTCGGCATCAGGATATCGCCGATTTGGGTATCGAAGCCGAAGGCCTGGGCGCGTGTTTTGAGGCTCTCGGCGACCTTGGCTTCAAAGCCGGAATAGGTGTGGATGATGTACCACAGCTTGGTGGAGACAGGTTCTGGCTCGGGCTCGGGCTCAGCGGGTTCAGCGGGTTCAGCGGGCTCAGACTCAGCGGGCTCCACTTCCGGCTCGGTTGCAACCGCTAGACCCTCGTCTTCCGCCGCAGCGAGCGGTTCCTCGGGCACGAGGACGTCTTCGATATGTTCGGTGGTTTCCATGGCGTCTTGAGGTGGGGAGTCCTGGTCCGGGTCTTGGTCGATCATGGAACTACTTGGCTAAAGACCTGAAGATCTTGTCGATGCCTTGGGCAACGGCTAGGTCGACGATGAAGAAGAAGGCGGCGAAGCCGAAGACGGCCGCGACGACGACGGCCGTGGTCGCCTTTACTTGGTCCGGAGTGGGCCAAGTCACTTTGCGCATTTCGGCCTTTAGGTCCTCGACATATTCCTTGATTTGAGCGGGCCACGTGGCGATCCCAGCCGCCGCAGTCGGGACCTCGTTTAACGGCTTTTGAACGGCTTCACTCACAACTGGGTTCCCCATACTGGCACTCTTTCACTTTTCTCGAAGACACTTTAAACAATCTGGCAAAAATCTGGCAGGGGCAGAGGGATTCGAACCCCCAAAGGCGGTTTTGGAGACCGCAGGTTTACCGTTAGCCTATGCCCCTGAATGGTGGCGACATGCGCCACCCACTATCTTAACCTAAACTAGGTGACAATCTCGGACACGGTGCCGGCGCCCACGGTGCGACCGCCT
>Ga0335397_10011804_pt1 | contig 10736 bp, 10 predicted proteins | sample MAT04_FD_205740 | JGI IMG/M metagenome (GOLD analysis project Ga0335397, IMG submission 205740) | Freshwater microbial communities from Lake Fryxell liftoff mats and glacier meltwater in Antarctica - MAT-04 (spades assembly) (version 2) ...
TGACAATGGATTTTCAAAAATACACTGCCTGAGCAGTTACAAATTTTTTATCAAAGATGACATAAACAATCATAAACAATACAGCCCGATAAATTTTGTTGATTATCAGGCAACTAAAACAACCTTACTAACATATAATTTTTACCTTTTGGGATTACCCAACAAAAGCTTGTATGAGCTTGATATAGTGCAACAAGATATTCGAGCCAAAAGAACTGCAAAAACGGAAATAAAAAAACAAATCGAACAAGAATCAGGCAAGGATGTTAGTGGCCTGAGAACAGAAATTGCCAAATTGAACGAGAGAATTGTTCGTATTCAAGACAGCGTACAAGAATTTACCTTTGTAGAAAATTATAAGGATGCAGAGCTTGAACTGGAGGATATCGCCAGGCAAATATCAAACAAGCTTCAAACCTATCATTCATATAATAAAACTCTGGAAAAATATAAAGAGAGTTATTCAATTAATCTCGAGGTAAGCATTTCAGAGGTTCAAGCACTTTATAAAGAGATTGACAGTGAGTTAGCAAACTTTGTAAAAAAGACCTTACAAGATGTGGTTGATTTTCGCTCACAGATAGCTAACAACCGAAAAAAGTTTTTAGCGGATCGTGAAAGAGAATTGAAAGATGCCATCTCCAAATTAATACAAGAGATAACCGTTCTTGAGAATAAGAGAAAAACCTTATATAGCCTTATTCAAGAAGAGGGAGCATTTGATAGCATAAAAAATGCTTATGAAAGCCTTATTACCGAGAAAGTTATGTATGAACGAGATAGTGCCAAGTTAAATCAATATTTAGAAGCAGATGCTTCGATAGCAAATCTCAATAAAAGGGTTTCAGAAATTTCGTTTTCCATTATTAGCGATATCCGAGCAAGCCAAAAGACAATCAATGAGATTAGACTGTTATATAAAGATATCCTAGATAGTGCGATCTTCGTAGAAGAGATTACAGAAGAAGGATATCTGGATATAAAAGAAAGCTCAACACAAAATTTACCGGTTGATATTATCGTTAGTGTACCCAAAATTAAATCTCTTGGCAAAAACCGTTTTGGGCTTTTAGCTTATTCTCTAACTGTGTTCTTAAATTTAATATACACAAGGAGAGATCTCCCAAATTTCCTAATCCATGACGGGGTATTTCACAGTATAGACAAAAAAACAATTGTGAACACTCTCAATTATTTGCATCAACACGTTTCAACAGGCTTACCTTTTCAATACATCATTACTGGTAATGACGAAGAATTCAATATTCCTCCAGAAGATGTAAGTACTTTCGGGGAATATAATTTCGACTTTAACAAAAGCGTTGTCGCAACTTACCAAGCCAGACCTGACCAGATGATTTTCGGACGGGAATTCTAAACAATTGGCTGTTTGTTGATTAACTTATCTTGTAATTATCATACAACCATCGTAGCCACTAGACGCAAATATGACGCAATGCTATCATGTTGGTAACATTACAGATCAGCGCATCGATGCAAGCATTGACTACGGCTTGCTAAAGAACATTCAGATGGCTGATCAGAACAACAAAATTACTAATAGACAGGCTACCCACAGCATACCCGGAGTATGAGCATCTACTGGGCAAACCGAATAAACTTCGTACAAAGCCTTTCGGTCATCTCGCGAAGACACTCAATTGGACGCGGATGACAGCTGATCAACGCGGAAAAGCCCGCTTTTAGGAAGTTATCTAGAAAATCCGTGTTTTCAGCGCGATTTACCAAGCACCATCGTCCGCGTCCGAAAAAGTTTTACCAAAAGGATCGTACGAACTCGATTCAAACTGTCCATAAGCCAATTGGAAGCAAGATCCAATCGGCTTATGGACAGTTAGCCAGTTGGCTGGATCATCGGATTAGCGCACGGTGGGCCAATTGTTCTCCCAAGTAATGGCGTTTTCCAAGGGCGTAATAAACTACACATATTTTTTGACTCTTAGAATTCCAAACGTCCCACATGTTATGACAAAAACAAGACTTTCATCAGCCGAAAATTGGATAAAATAGCGCCTCAAATTTTGCTTTAAGGATAGGAAAGAAAATGGGAAACTTTGTTTTTGCGGACCCGGTAGCAAAACTGCTGACCATCGGCCGCGACCAGAATTTTATCAGGCCGAATTACCTTCAAATGGGCTTTTCTTTCGAGCACATCCCCGAACTGATCAAATTGATGCAGGATGACGACCTCGCCAACCAACCATGGGATAAGAATGACAATGAATCCCCGATTGTGTATGGACAAATGCACGCCTGGCGCATCTTGACAGAATTGCAGGCGATTGAAGCCATCCCTGCCATGATTAGGTTGTTACGCACTCTTGAAGATTCCAGCGACGATTATATCTCCACGGAAATCCCCAGAGCTTTGGGCACACTTGGAGAAGCAGCCATCATCCCTTCTTACGAACTTCTTCTCGACCACTCAGCAGGCACATCCCCACGCATCAATGCGGCGACAGCGATCGAAGAAATTGGGAAAAAACATCCCAGGTTACGCCGGACATGTGTATATATGTTGACCAATGCTTTGGCGGAATACCAGATCAACGATGAAGGCGTCAATTCCTTCATCATTATGGCTTTGGGGGGATTAAAATCTCACGAAGCTGCTAACCTGGTCAGGAAGGTCATTCAAGACGGTCACTCAGACAGCGGTTTTTCGGGAGGCTATAACGTCTACTTGAGAAGCATTGGTCTGCTTAACTGATAGAGCCACTTAAGTCCTTTTATCTGGCTCATAGAAACACACAAAGTTTACAGTGGCAGGGTCATCTGACTCTGCCATTTTTTATCTCTGGAACTTCCTACCTGCGCCGTGCCTGTCTCAGTCACCAGCAAATCCGGAACAATGGACGGAACAGCGCGGATATATCCACCGAAAAGGCCACATAAACCGTATCCTTGCCATCATTCACCTGGATGCCGGTCAGCGGATGGATAGTGAGCTTTCCCAGGGTTTCATTATTCATATTGGTATACATCTGCACCACCAAATAGGTCTGCCCGGACTTATGCAGCTCCCCACCCAGTTAATCTCCACAGCCACGGCGGCATCCGCGGTCTTGCCAATTTCCCGACAGCTTGGGACAGGTGGCCGCTTCAAAGATCAGGATGTCCCTGGAATGGGAGTAAAATGGTTGTGACGTCAAAACAGCAAACCATTCAGGATGCGCATGAAACAACCACTGACCCCGGCTGAAATCTCCAGCATTGTTCAGGGCCTCGACCCAATCGACTGGACACAGGTGGAGCTTCTGGCAAAGCTGCCACCCGGAAAACGCATTATTCCTGCCTTGCGGGCGCAGGAGTTTTCCACGTCTGCCCTGCGCGGCACCCTGCGGAAGCGCTTCCCCGAGTTGTCCATGCCGGAGATCAATATGAAGGTGCTGGCCTACCTGACCCCTGTGCGGATGGATCACAAATGAGTTCTGTGCTGTTTTATACAGATATTGTCCGGGCCCTGGAAGAAATTGGCGCGCCATATATGATTGTGGGCGCGTTTGGTGGGTATGCCTTTGGGATCAGCCGCACAACCTATACCCATCGTGGGTGAAAATTGCACTTTTTTCTTTAAGAGCGGAACCGCAATTTTCACCCGTGGACATTATATGACATTGACATTCTGGTCGATCTGCGCGATCAGGATTTTGATAAACTTTCCCAACGCTTTCCGTTGCCGCGTTACTATGCTGACCCCGAAAGGATGCGCAGTTCCACATTTGCAACCCATCGTCGCATAATCGGCCATTAACCTATTCAGATTATCAAGAAATTTGGGAACGAATTATGGGCCATGGTCTGCTTAAAGAGTTAATGCGAATCAAAAATTCAATGAAATCGCCAAGATAGCGCGTATGAAATCCATGCATAAGTCCGCGGATCAGATGGAGTTGTGGTAAATGGCAAATGTCAACAAGGATTTAAAGATTAGATTCATTTATCCTTCGCCTAGCGACAATAACCCTCAAGATGAAATAAAAGATTTCCAACAAGATGAACGAGAAATCTATTCGTTATTAGGTGCAAACATTGATGAAAGAGAGTTTTATGCCCGTTGGGCCAGCCTTGGGATAACCCATTCCCCCACTGAATTAGTAGGGCTGGACAATGAAGATATACAAAAAAAAGAGATTTCAAGAAAAAGGCAAAAAGAGATTAAGGAAAAGATTGGCAGCGTCTGTTTCCGTATACGGTTTGTTGAGGCGCTTCAATATGAGAATCGATTCACTGAGAAAAGTGAGAATTTGCAGTCTGATGCTTTGCAAATATATTTGCTTTGCACCTGTTTGGACACTCTTGCAGGGCAATCTTCTCATAAACGATTCGATGATTGGTTAAGTGAAAAAGACGAGATGGATTTATTTAAAGACATGCCGAAAAATGAGGAAAATCAAGAATTGGCGAAATGGTATAAACAAGTTACTAAAAACCTTTTTGAGAAATATCTTGAAGAATATGGGGTTTCACGAAATTTTAAAAAATTATTTAGTGATTTGCCTAACGTATTAAAAAACGAAATCGCCGATTCGTTTATCGTTATCAAGGAAAATGAATCAAAAGAGAGTTGGATTGCGCTACATCTGGATAATAAGCTTCAGCGGATTGTAGATTATTTATTTGCTCGTCGAAATAAATTCACTCATAATTCCGATGTTATTCCGACTTTAGGTTCGAAACAAGAATTTCATACATTAGAATTCAATAACAAAAAGTATAAAGTATTCATCGCCAAATCCGATGCTGTTAGAAGCGAAACCTCTGTATTAAGATTGGTTCTGGTTGGAATTTTAAAAAACATGCTCGGTTATCAACTTGATGAGCAATTTTTAAAATTGTACTGGTTCATTGAAAAAAATAAAAAGCAATTTAGAGACATTCTTAATGAGTTGAGGCGCAATTATTCATTACAATCTTGGTATTTAAGAAATCAATTTGTAGATAATTTGGAAACCATTTCTTCTGATCGGCTAAAGTATTTCCGCACGGAGGCGTTCGAAGCCCTTTTGGCTAATAATGAAACAGATCTTGATTGGTTCTTTGGTATACCCAATGTAAGTATCAATAAGGAAATTAGAAAGGATCTGATGGAATATATTAAACAAATTCTGTATCATCTCAATAAAACGGGAAAAACTAAAAGGAGCAAAAGCCTTTTAATTTTTTTCACAAGCTGTTAAAATTTTTAAATGATGTTAGACAAGATTGATTTGAGCGCAATACAAGACGAAAATGCCCGGGAATTGATCAGGCAGCTATTGAACCTGGTAGAGAAATTGTCTGCGGACTTGCGTGATGCGCAGGTCGAGATTCAGCGTTTACGCGATGAAGTCAATCGTCTAAAAGGGGAACAAGGGAAACCTAAGATCAAAGGGAATACGCCAAAAATGCCACCGATCAATCACTCATCGGAAAATGAACGTCACAAATCGCGCCCACGGCATAAGAAAGGTAAGAAAGCCGAAACTCAGATTGATCGGGAACAAGTTGTTGAAGTGGATCCTTCTATTTTACCCAAAGATGCGAAGTTCAGGGGGTATGAAGACGTAGTTGTGCAGGACATATTACTGCGGAGAGACAATATTCGGTTCTACAAGCAGAAGTATTATTCCGCCGCGACCCGAAAGACCTATTTGGCCAAATTACCGAGGGGATATGAGGGTCAATTTGGTCCAGGGATCAAAGCCCTGACGCTGGTATTTTACTATGGCATAGGAACTAGTGAGCCGAAGATACTGGAATTCTTTGAGAATGTGGGCATACAGATCTCAGCGGGGGAGATATCGAACTTGCTGATCAAAAAACAAGAGAGCTTCCATGCGGAAAAGGATGCAGTGTATGAAGCGGGATTGCAGAGCAGCCCTTGGCAACAAACCGATGATACTTTGACCCGAGTCGATGGACAAAATCAACATTGCCACGTGGTGTGCAATCCAGTCTATACCAGCTACCATACTCGAGCAAGTAAAGAACGGCTGAGTGTGCTGGATGTACTCTGCAATGGACGCAAACGTCTGTTTCGGTTAAATGAGGAAACGATCGGATACTTGAGCAGCATCCCCTGGTCAAAAGCAGCCTGGCGGACAATCCAGAGTTGGAAAAGTGACCAGGATTGGGAAGAGGCGGAATTTCTGGGGAGACTGGATGAAGATTTACCCAGAGCGGGCAATCAGCAACGCAAATTATTGATCGATGCCGCAGCCGTTGCAGCGTATCATGCACAAAAGGATTATCCGGTTGTGCAGGCATTGGTTTGTGATGATGCGCCGCAGTTCAACTGGCTGGGTCAGGAGATGATGTTATGCTGGGTGCATGAAGGCAGACATTACAAGAAATTAACGCCTGTGATTGTATTGCATCGCGAATTACTGGATGAATTTCTGAAGCAATTCTGGGAGTATTACCACCAGTTGTTGAACTACTGCCAACAACCTACAGTGGAAGAGCGTCTGCGATTAGAGATTGCATTTGATGACTTATTCTCAAGCCACACCGGATATGACGCACTGGATCAAAGAATTGCGAAAACCAAAGCCAAGAAGGACAGTTTGTTATTGGCATTGAAATATCCCGAACTTCCCTTACATAACAATGCGTCTGAGTTGGGAGTACGACAGCGAGTACGAAAACGGGATGTCAGTTTCGGACCACGTACTGAGGATGGGGTGAGGTCTTGGGATACTTTCGCAACCCTCGCAGAGACTTCTAAAAAGCTAGGCATAAGTTTCTACCACTATCTTAATGACCGTATTTCCGGTACTAACCAAATCCAATCTTTAGCTGACTTGCTTTCGTTACGGGCTATTGAACTCAATCTGGGATGGTCTTTCCAATTACCTTAGCCTTACCCCGATTTATTGAGATGATACCAAATTCTTATGTTTAATAAAATGCTATGCAAGTATGTATCTCTGTTAAACAAACCAACAGCACGAGCTAAAACAAAAATAACAGCCTTTGAAAGATTTAGTCAAAGGTTAAGATCTGTAGATTTATACATCTTTACTGATGGAATGATGGGGGATTTCTTTTTCCTTTTAAGCAATGCTCCCCAAATACCAGTTGAATTTATATCCAGGTAAAAATGGTCTATTCTCGGGAATAATTTGGGCGATAATAAAACAAATTCCACCTACTCGAGTTCGCAATGAGTAGCTTGAAATTGTCTTGAAAGACCTGCGGAAGGTCCCGAGGAAATCATCAAAGAGCAAACCGTGCACAACCGCTAAGTGCTGGGCCTAATTTGCTTAAATATTCTTACTTTCCCATCGATCTCACCTGCGCCGTGCCCGTCTCAGTCACCAGCAAATCCGGCACGATCGACGGAAACAGCGCGGACAAATCCGCCGAGACAGCCACATAGACAGTATCCCTGCCATCATTCACCTGAATGCCGGTCACGGATGGGTGAATGTTGAGCTTCCCCAGGTAATCATTGTTCATATTGGCATACGATTGCGCCACCGAATAGGTCTGGCCGGACGGATGTAGTTCCCCACCTTCGCGGAAATCGCGCCAGTTTATCTCCACCGCCGCGGCCACGGCGGCGGCATCGGCAGCCTTGCCAATTTCCTGGCGGGCATACAGATAGCGACCCACATCAAAGGTCAGCGCCATCAGGGGCACAAAGATCATCCCGATGAACATGGCCCAGAAGGTCATCGAGTACGCGCGGCGATCATGCAGCATGGCTACCAGCCCTCCTGGCGGAAAGTGGATTCAGCCTTAAGCTGAAAGGGACCCTCGGGCAGTCCTGGGAAGATCGCGCTCAACCCGCCAAAGAAGTTGGGCACCTGCCCGGTGACGCGGATCTTCAGGATGCTGCCGGCGCGACCACCCGGGGCCAGGATGATCACATCGCCTTTCTGGACAATCGCAGCCGTCTCAATGGCGCCGCGCGCCTCACGCACGGCTAAACAGGCGGCGCACTGCTGGGCGACGCTGCCCATGCGCGCGCCATGTCGGGCCGCGGCCTGTACTGCCTGCTGGCCGAATACTACCAGCCCCAGGTTGATCGTGGCCAGCATGACCAGGATGGCGATCGGCAGCGTGATGGCTGCCTCCACGGTTTCCAATGCTTTCCGATCTCTTAAGAACTTCATCTTTTCGTTCCTTTCATTGTGGGCAGGCAAGGCACTCAGCCCTGCCTGCCATGTTTGGCGATAGTGGCTAAATTGCGTTGGCCACGGTGGTCACGACCTGGGAAATGTTGCCGCCCAAGAGCTGGAACGCGCCGTAGACCACCACCACGATGGCGGCCAGCATGACCGCGAACTCGCTGCTTTCCAGCGCGCGGGTGTCGCGCAGGAAACGCAGTTTCTTTTGCAGATAGAACATAATTTTCTCACCTCCTTTCGTTTTCAAAGTTTGGGGAGCAAGGCGCCCAATAGAAGGATGCCTGTCCCAATAAAGATGGCCAGCATGGCCGGCAGGCTGGTTTTGCCGCGCGCCCGCTGGATCAGGCCATGGATCCCGCCGGCGACCGCGATTGGAACTAGCACCGCCGGTTGAAAGACCAGCGCCAGGGCCATCAGCACCTGCGCATCCGCGCCGCCAAAGGCGCCCAGCTTCCAAAACAGCCAGATCAGGATGAGCACAATGCCCAGGATGACAGCATCCAGACCGGCCTGCTGCCAGGCAAACATGAGCAGGATGCCCTGCAGTCCGGCCAGAAAACCACGCATGCGCCAGGGCAAATCGTCCAGGAAGAAGAGCGTCACGACCAGGATAGCCACAGCCCAAGTTCCCTGCCAGGCAATCCAGACTACAGCCAGCAGCAAGGGCGGGATGATCAGCCAGGCAGGGACGCTGCGCGAGCGCAGGTCGTAGATTGCACACAGAGCCAGCCAGGGCAGCGCCAACACTACTTCTTCTCGCTCCCGGGCGCGGACACCTCGTACATGGTCAGGCGCTGGACCGGCAAGGCCTCGCCAGTAAGCATTTGCCAGACCTGCCCGGCCTCGATATCGAAGAACATACCGCTGGTCACCACGGATAACTCCACGCGCCGCGCGTTTTTGGGATTGTCGCCCAGCAGCGTGCCGTTCATCCCGGCAAGCGCGCCCTTGCTCTTCAGCTTCAAGGCAGCCAGCAAGCGCTCGCGCGGGATCGGGGTGAAGACCAGGCGGCGGCCATCCTGGCAAAGGCCTATCACGGCGCTCAGGCCATCCTTTTGCCAGGGCGTGGCAGTCACCAATTTCGGGGCGCTGCCCAATGCGGCCGCGGCGGTCTTTTCCAGCCAGGGTAACGGCTCGTTGACCGCAATCTGGCGGGCCAGCTTTTCACGCTTGATGCGAATATCCTGCTCCGCCCAGGCCTCGGCCTGTTCGCGGATGCCATCGATGGCCTTGCGCTGCCGTTGGTTGCCGACAGAGAGAAGGGCGCCCAAAAACAGCAGGGCAAATAATACGGTCGTTCCAAGAACAATTTCCATGTTTTCTCCTCACACAAGTTTGAGTAAAGTATTGTAGGTTTGGTGTGAAATGACGGCCCGCACGCGCAGGCTGCCATTCACATCCTCAGCCAGGATGCGCCTCCGGCGCCCGAGCGGGATTGAGATTGTGCTCCGGTCGCGCTGCAGGCGTTTGCCGCGCAATTTCCAATACGGTTGGCCGTTTTCCAGTTTTTCTATCGTCTGCCGGGCGCGTTCCAGCACTTGCTCCGGCAGTCGCCCGACCTGGATGTTGCGGCTGGTGAAAAACTCATTCACGCTCACCGGACAGCTTCCGCCAGGTCGCGCGCAGACGACGCAGGGCCTTTGGGCGTGGATCGATCAGGGCGTTCAGGGCAAAGGTCAGGTACAAGCCCAGCAGCCCACCGCCAGTAATCCCCCAGTTCAGCCAGGGAAAGGGCGCGGCAGGTGGCGGAGCCGGGGGCAGCGGCGCCGGCGTGACCGCGATTTGGGTCGGCGTTGGGGATGCGAACCTGAGTGCGGTTGCGGCAGCCGTCTGGGTTGCGCTCGGGCTGGCGGTTGGCGTCCAAGTCGGTATGGGCAAGGCGATGAAGGGCACCTTGATCACGCCTTCCGCACTTGCGCAGTTTCCGAACTGGTCGCAGGCGGTCAGGGTGACAGAGTGATCGCCGCTGGTGGCAAACTGGCCCTGGCCGCACTTGCGGTCCCATTGCAGTTCGGAAGGCAGACTTTCAGGCGTGAAGGTCAGCTTGACATCCGGCTGTCCGTCCAGGCAGGCGATGCGTACCCGTATTTCCGTGATTGGAATGAAACGCTGTCCCACCGCCAGCTCTCCAGACTCCCAGACCCACCAGCTTTCCTGAATACTGACTTTGGGAGGCTGGTTGGCCAGCAGCAGCGTCACATGCGCACTGTTTTTCAGGTTCCCGGCCAGATCCTCGGTCCGCGCGAGTACAGGATAGAGATTGTTCGGGTGTCCCCGGGTTTCCCAGGTGTAATGCCAGCCACCAGTAGGCGTTGCGTCCAGGTCGATCCAGGTGTCGCCGCCATCCGTGGAGATTTGCACGAAGGCCAAACCCGAAGTGGCATCACTGGACTGCCCATTCAGGCCGAAGGAGCCTGAAGCAACTGTGCCGCTCGAGCCTTCCCGCGGAGAGACAAAGACCGAGAGCGGTTTGGTCTGGTCGATTTTGAAACTGCGTGAATCAGAAGTCTGGTTCCCGGCCTGGTCGGTCGTGCGAAAATCCACCGAATGTGGACCGTCTGTTGAAACAGTTAAACTTGTACCGGATTGCCAGCTGCC
>Ga0335397_10011807_pt1 | contig 10735 bp, 9 predicted proteins | sample MAT04_FD_205740 | JGI IMG/M metagenome (GOLD analysis project Ga0335397, IMG submission 205740) | Freshwater microbial communities from Lake Fryxell liftoff mats and glacier meltwater in Antarctica - MAT-04 (spades assembly) (version 2) ...
TCTTGCAACTGGGCACCGCCCACGTCCGCACGGCCGAAGGCTATCGTTACCTGAGCGGCAGTGTCGATAGGGTCTTGCGGCAGTTGTTCCTCTTGCTGGTGCTCTCTGGCGGCGGGGTCAAGACCAAGGTCATTTTGCTGGGCGATGGTGCCCGTTGGATCAGCGCTTTCTTCCAGGAGCGTCTGGCCACCTGGCCCATGACGGCGCTCTTGCTCGACTGGTTTCACTGCCGCAAGAAATGCTATGAATTGACCAGCATGATCTGCCGCGGCAAAAAGGCCAAAGTCGCCTTATTGGGTTCGCTGCTCCACCATCTCTGGCGTGGCCAGGTGCAAGACACTTTGCGTATCCTGGAAGACTATCGTCCCCAGGCCAAAAACCCCGACAAACTCGATGAGTTGATCAACTACTTGTCCAATCGCCGTGCCTACATCCCCGACTATCAAGCACGCCGGCGGCAGTGCCAGTACATTGGCAGTGCCCATGTCGAAAAAGCCAACGACCTGATCGTCGCACGACGACAAAAACATCAAGGCATGCACTGGAGCGAACAAACCAGTGATGCCCTGGCTGCCTTACGAACTCTTGTGCTCAATGGCGGTTGGGATTTGTACTGGCAGAAGGGACTGGTGCTCCCTTTAGCTGTCCCGATCCCGCCATAAGCTATCCCATCACTTTGGCGCGCTAACAAAATCTTGCTGTGACGCAACAAGGCTCTAAACTCAAGTTAAGTTGACACCTATGAGGACACACTTATTCCTGGCCGAATTCGGCGGTGTTCGCCGCTAGCGCACGCGCACACGCGGCAACGAATTGCCCTGGCGTCCACCCCAATCGACGGCGGCAGACCGGTGAGCGACACGGCAGCCTTGGCACGCGTGGTCCGCGAAGACATCATCCCACTCCTCGAGAAGTATTCCTATGAGGACTATGAGATGCTCGAACGGGTGCTGGGGACGGGACTGGTGGACGTGACCGGCCAGCGCATCCGCCAGGAGCTGTTTGTGGCAGGCAAGGAAGATGACCTGATCAAGGCGCTATTGCAGCCGACGCACGATCTTTCGACGGCAGTGCTGGCGGGAGAGGGTGACACAGACAATGAAGGCGATGGAGACGACGAGGGTGATGGAATCGGGACCGAGGCAACGGCATGACGGTGGGGAGCGGCTACGGAGTGAGATAGCGGAGGGATTGGCGTTTGGGCGGAAGAAGGGTCTTTGAGTATGGGCGCCGCCTGCCGGTGGAACGCAGCTACATTTTGTGCAGTTCTGGCAAGAGGCTGCGCCCGGCTTGCGCCAGACCCAGGCCACGAAGCTCCTGAATGCCGTTCTGGAGGCGATCGAAGTAGCACTGCATGCCTGTTGACGAAGTGCACGGCCAACGGCTATACTGTTCGTAGTCCAGATTGACTACGGAGGAAACTATGGCATTTGTCTCAATTCGTGACATGCGCACGCGTCCGGGCGAAGTGTGGCAGCAATTGCAGGCCGAAGGCGACCTGATCCTCACTTCCAGCGGGCGGCCGTTTGCGTTGATGATTGCCGCCGAGGGTGAAGATGTAGAGGACTTGCTTTTGGCGTTACGCCGGGCACGCGCCCAGTTGGCGGTTTCACGCATGAGGAAGCAGGCGGCCGCCACCGGAGCCGACCACCTCTCGGCAGCAGAGATCGAGGCCGAAATCAGCCAGGCGCGCAGCGAGCGGCGGCCATGAAGGTAGTCCTCGACACCAACGTGCTGGTGTCTGCGCTGCTGTCGCCCTTTCAGCCCCCGGCGCGAGTGTTGGATCTGGCCCTGGCCGGTGAAGTTGAGTGGGCCTTTGACGATCGTGTTCTGGCCGAATACCGCGAGGTGCTGACCCGCCCCAAGTTCACCTTCGACGCACGCGCAGTGGAGGATCTGCTTATCTTCATCGAACAAGCGGGGACAGGAGTTGCCACCTTGCCATTGGCCGTCGCACTTCCCGATCCAGATGATGTCATTTTTCTGGAGGTTGCCGCCACAACACAGGCTACCTTGGTGACCGGCAACCTGCGTCATTATCCAACAGAACAGTGCGCCAATGTGGTTGTACTATCGCCCAGCGCATTTCTGGATCGCTGGCAACAGCAGAAAGGATAACCTCCATGGAACACGACAACTTCATTGGCAAGCTGGTAGGAGATACAGGCGACCCTGCAAAACTCACCGTGGCTCTGCGTGATAGTCACAGTGCACGGCGTGGCGAATTCGTGCGCATCGCGCACCAGGGGTAGTGTATCTTCTTTGGTTGAAATTGAAAGGAGGGTCGTTTTTCTGGCAAGGTAGGTTTACGAAAACAAAACCGAACCAATACGTTTGGAGTTTGTAACATACAAGAATCCCCCTGGTTGCCACTATATCTAGTGGTTCCAGAGGGATTCTATGCCCATAGTTCGTGTTTTGGCTCCCCGGGTTGGACTCGAACCAACAACATTCCGGTTAACAGCCGGATGCTCTGCCGATTGAGCTACCGAGGATTGCGGTTTACTGCCAACAGGCAAGGTTAAAGTATAGGCGATGGGGCCGTCACTGTCAAATCTTGGCGGCGAAAGGGTACACTTCGATGGCCCGCCAGCCACGCCGAAAGGGGTAATCGCCGGATGATACACCAGGCCTCATCCCAAATAGTCCCTTAATTTCCGGCTGCGCAATGGATGGCGCAGCTTGCGCAGAGCCTTGGCCTCAATCTGGCGTACCCGTTCGCGCGTGACGTTGAACTCCTTGCCGACATCCTCCAGCGTGCGCGTGACACCGTCATCCAGGCCAAAGCGCATCACGAGCACTTTGCGCTCGCGCTCGCTCAACCCGTCGAGGATCTCATCCATCTGCTCCTTGAGCATGCGGCGGCTGGCCGAATCGACCGGGCCAGGCATGCTGTCGTCTTCGATAAAGTCGCCCAGATAGCTATTCTCTTCCGAACCGACCGGCGTCTCCAGACTCAACGGCTCCTGGCTCAGGCGTTGAATTCGCCGCACCTTGGCCGCCGCGCGTTCCAGTCGCCGCGACACGTCGGTGTCTAGCCGGCGCAGCCGCTCGAGGTTGATCGACTGGTCCTCGTGCTGCGAACGCCGCACCACCTTGACGTCGTCCGGCTCCAGAAACTCCATCTCGATCGCGATCTCTTCATAGCTCGGTTCGCGCCCGCGTTCCTGCTGCAAGCGGCGCTGGACGCGCGACTGCCGATTGATCGTCTCCACCATGTGCACCGGGATGCGGATCGTGCGCGCCTGGTCGGCAATCGCACGGCTGATCGCCTGGCGAATCCACCACGTGGCATAGGTACTGAACTTGAACCCAAGCGTGTGGTCGAACTTGTCCACCGCACGCAGCAGGCCCAGGTTTCCCTCCTGGATCAAGTCAAGGAAATTGAGTCCGCGACCAATATAGCGCTTGGCCACACTGACGACCAGGCGCAGGTTGCTCTGCGCCAGGTGATTGTGCGCCAGGCGACCATTGGTGGCGACCAATTCCTGTTCGTCCTTCTGGTCCAGATCCAGATCCGCCAGTTCGTCGTCCTGTTTGCCGGCAAAAGTTTTGAGCAGTTCGTCCGCTTTGACCCCATCCTCGATCTTCTGGGCAAGTTCCAACTCCTGCTCAGCCGTCAGCAACGCATGGCGCCCGATGTCGCGTAAGTACATACGCACCGGATCAAGGCTCTGCCCGACCTCCTGGATGTCGGCTATCAGCTCCTCGATCGGGATGTACTTCTCCTGCTCGATCTCCTCTTCTAATTTGGTGTCGCGTTCAATTCGCGGGATGGGGGCCGCGTCTTCTTCAGGCTCTTCCGGCATATCGGCGAAGAGATCCTCTTCCACCGGCGCCGTTTGTTCGCCGAGATGAATATATTCGTCGAGCTCACTCTCAGCGCCACCAGAACGACGCGACAAGGGAGCAATCGGCTCCAGGTCGTCCTCCGACTCTTCGTCTGGAGAGGGTAGCTGGCGTGGTTTAACCATCGATATCCTCGTGTCAGGTCCGTGGGTCGGGCCCATATGACCTAGTAAATCTTGAGTCCGCTGTCGGACCGTGCACGCTGCGATAGTTCCTGCGGCAGCCTGGCCATCACTTGCTGCAGGTGGTCAAGGTCCCGTAGATGCTGGTTGTTGATCCGATAGAAACTGCGTACGGCATCTTGTTCACCCGTCTGCTGCAGTTCCGCCAGCAGATATTTGATGTTGATTGTCTCTTGCTTCAGCCGCTCGATGCGCATCCGCACCAGCACCTTGATGGCATCCTCATGCGTCAACACCAGGTTGTCTTGTGGGACACGCGCCGCATAGGCCATCAGATGCGCCAGGCGCCCGTGCAAGGACTGCGTCAACGTTTCCTGAAACAATTCAATGTCCCATGGCTCGTCGCTGTTGAGATAGCGCTTCAACGCCAAAAAGATCTCGCGATTCTCGACATTCTGCCAATCATCAATCGTGACGGGCGCCAGACCGAGCCGTTCCGCCATACCAGCCAGCCACGCCAGCAGGTTTCCGTCCGTGATCAGATTGGCCAGCAGGTGGTCCTCAGAGTCAAGCCGGGCGGCGGCGATCGGCTCTCCCCTTGCCTCACGATCGCGTGCCACTGCGGGCGCCGCCGCCTGCGTGCCCGCCGCACCATCCTCCCCAACCGCACGGCTGCGCTCCTGGCGCTGACGATCGACGCCCGCCTGCTGTGTGCGTGCGGCCGCCTGCACGCGGCCAGCAATCGTACTCTCATCCACCTGCACCAATCGGCTCAGACGCTGGATGTAATGCTGGCGCTCAATCTCGTCGCTTAATTCGGCAATCAACGGCGCTAGTTCGCCGACCGCCAGCCCTTTGCCGCGTGCACTCGACAGATCCTCATGCGACACCACCACATCAAAGTAAAAATCAACCAGCGGCTTGGCCGCGCCCACGGCAGCCTGCCACGCCTCCGGTGCACGCCGGATGACCTCGTCCGGGTCCTTCCCCTCCGGCATGGTCGTGATATAGAGGCTGGCGCCCAGCCGATCCTCCAGGCGCACCCCCCCCGGCGTCACGACCGGTTTGCGCACGCGGGTGAGCGATTGGCGTGCCTGGTTGAGCCCCCGAATGGTCGCCTGCTGTCCCGCAGCGTCGGCGTCCAGCGCCAACACAAAGTTGTCCGTGTAGTGCTGCAACTGGCGCAATTGCTCGGGCGTCAGCGCCGTACCCATACACGCCACCACATTGGCAAAGCCAAACTGGTGGGCGGCGATCACATCCATATAGCCTTCCACGATCACCACCTGGTCGCGGTCGCGGATTGCCCGATGGGCCAGATCCAGGCCATAGATCACATGCGATTTGTGAAAGACGGGCGTGTCGGCGGTATTCAGGTACTTGGGCACGCCGTCGTCCAGGACACGGCCGCCGAACCCTATCAACCGTCCTTGGCGGTCGCGGATTGGGAAAATCACACGACTGCGGAACATATCATAGGTGCTGTTCCGCTCCTCGTTGCGCTTGGTCACGCCGGCTTCAATCAACAACTCGATCGGAAAACCCTTTTCGAGCAAATAATCGCGCAGGCTGCTCCACGCTTCCAGCGCAAAGCCGAGGCGGAACTGGTCGGCGGTCGGCCGATCGATCCCACGCCGATTCAGGTACTGGCGTGCCCCTTCAGCCGCCGGGTGATGCCAAAGCACCTGTTCAAAGTAAGCCGCCGCCGCCTCGTTGACGTCATAGACCTGCGCCCGTTGCCGCCCACTGCGCTCTTCGTCTCGCTCCGTCAGTTCGATGCCAGCTTGCTTGGCCAGGAGCTCGATTGCCTCACGGAATTCGAGGTTCTCCTTGCGCATCACGAACGTGATGACATCGCCACCCGTTCCGCAGGCGCCAAAGCAATGCCATGTGCCGCTGTGGGGAAAGACGACAAAACTTGGTGTGCGCTCGCCGTGAAAAGGGCACAGCCCCTTGTAGATGCTGCCAGCCCGTTTCAACGGTGTATACCGTGAGACAACTTCGACAATATCGACGCGCTGTTTGATTTCATCGGTGATGCTGCCGGCCATACTCTGGGCTCTCCGACGCTACCGCCGACTCTCCTGGACGATCTGGATATCGGTATTATAACGTCTGTTCTAGGGGGTGTCAAAGGGATGGGAAGATACAAGTGATGCCATCTACGCGCCCGGCAACCCATATTTGCGCGCCACGGTCGGATAGATGCGTTCGGCTTCCTGAAAGACCTCCCCCAATTGCATCGCTTTGAGCAGATTACCGGTGGTCCGGATGCGCCCGGTATAAAACGCCCGGTGCGTGCTCTCGCGGCCAAGCCAGATATCATGCAACAAGTCGGCCGGCATCGCAATCTCTAGATTCGCCAAGCCGGGTCGCTCGCCAAAAAATACCTGCAGCGGCGGTTGGCGGCCATCCAACAAAATCTCGGCATCCGGCTCGCTGGTGCGCATGCGGATCACCAGATTGCTGCGCGTAAACGATTCAATGTGCTGAGGATGTTGGGCAATGAAATCAAAGACTTCTTTCATCACCCGATAGAACTGCTGATCATTCTTGTAGACGGTCATCAATCGGTTTGCCTTCTGCCAGCCCTATACAACGCCGGGTTTTCACAGGATCAATCACTCGACATACGCACGCTGTCCTGACTGGCATGACGCGTATTCACGAGCAGAGTCCGCCCGCGCACGCTCTCGTACCATTCGACATAGCGCAGGATGGTGAAATGAAGTTGGTGCGGCCGCGCCTTTTGCAACCCCGCCTCCCCCATCGACGCCCACTGGCCCCGGTGCTCCAGAAAATAGCGAACCGTTTCCGCCAGGCTTTCGGCGTTCTGTGGATTGAAGAGATAGCCGTTGACACCATGCTCGACAAGTTCAGGCAGCGCACGCGCGTTGGCGGCCAAAATCGGCAACCCGCAGGACATCGCCTCTAACGTGGCAATACTCTGCAGTTCGGCCGAACTCGGCATCACGAACGCGTCGACGCTATTCAGCAACAGTGGCAAATCCTCGCTGGCAATGTAACCCGGAAACGTTACGCGCCCATCTATCTCCAGGTCATGCACCATCTCAACCAACATATCGCGGTACATGCCCTTGCCGGCAATCGCAATCTGGAAATCGTCGTGCTCGGCCAACGCCGCGGCCTGTACCAGATAGTCCAATCCCTTTTCGCGGTCGACACGGCCCACATAAAGCAACACAGGGCGATCGAGTGCCAGTTGAAAGCGGCGGCGAATGGCCGCCCGATTCAGTTCCGGGCGCGGGTAAAACTCGGTTTGATCCACGCCGCACGAAATCGCCTTCAGCGAAATATGGATATCCTGTTTGCGCAGGATGGCGACGGCCGTCTCCGTCGGCGTGGTGGCGGCGTCGAGTTGGTTGAAAACCTGCAACATATCCTTCCACAACGCCTGGTGCACGAGGCCTTGTACGCTGCGCGGGATATAGAGGTTGTTGGACCAGTTGGCCGGCAAAAAATGATTGGTGCCCACCACCGGCAAGCCACGCCGGCGCGCCAGACGCAATACGGTGCGATTGAGAAAAAGGTGGTCCTGAATATGCACGATATCCGGCGCAAACTCAGCGATCGCTTCGTCGACCAACCCATCCGAAAAAGCCGTTACGTTCAAATTGTGGCCAAGGTGCAGCGCCGGCACCGTTTGGACGATTACCCCGTTGATCACCTTGCGCTGCGCGATACCCTTTTCGGAGGGCGCCAGGGCCATCACGTCGTGACCGGAACGCGCCAGGCCTTCGGCAAGACGAATCATAAAGACGGCCTGACCATTGTCTTTGCGGTAATACGACTGTCCAGTGAACAACACGCGCATGGGTCTGATTCTTCCGTTCGGGGTCACAGGGCGGCCTTATTCATGTGTGAAATTCGCTGGAACATGCGCCGATACATCCAGATAAAGATCAGGAGGAGAACAATGCCGCCGACGAGCGCCGCAATCTGCAGCCCGCGCTCCATGCGCGTAATCTGTTCACCCAAGCGATAACCGGCAAAGACCAGAAAGCCCGTCCACAGTGGTTCGACAATGATGCTTACCGCCACCATTTTAACCCAGGTCACCTTCGCCAACCCCGCCGACACCAGTGTGGGAATGGTCAGCAGCCCCATCGACACCTTGGCCATCAAGTACATCTTGACGCCATGCTCTTGCATCCCCACTTCAAGTTGCTCAAGTTCGACGCGGCGGCGGCGAAACCAGTTGAACTGAAACAAAAAGCCGCGATTACCGCCCAGCCTGCCCAGCCAGTACCAAAACTGGTCAGCCAGAAAATTGCCCGTCGCCGCAGCAATAAAGACAAGATCAAAACGCAAAATGCCGGTCGCCGCCATGGCGCCGGCTACCAGCGTCACACTCGGCCCCTCGACAAAGACCAGCAAGGCGAGCAGCACGTAGCTCCAATTACCGAGGTCCGGGAGGGTCCCGGTGCGAATCGCCTCCCAAAAACCTTGAAATAATTCCATTTAGATAAATACGCAGACGGTGATCAATCAGTTGAGCCGATTCACCTTTATAGCACAAAAATGGCCAACCTGTAAACTTGCCGGCGATCTGACCCGCAGTTTGCCTGGCTCAAGTCCACCGTCTGCCTGATTTCGTATGCGGACAACTACCGCGCCGGCACGGCCACGTACTAAACAAATTTCACGAATCGGCTGGGCCAATTCGTGAAATTCGTCTAATACGTGGCCGGCATTGCACCCGCGCCTCGCCTACCGCTTGATGAAGGGCAGGAAGAGACTCGTGCTAAAGCCGCCGGTCACTTGCTCGTCGAGCACGATGCTGTCGTTGACGATCAGCGACTCGTTGTTGGCCGCATCCTTGAACTGCGCGTAGACGGTGCAGGTCTCGCCGTTGGCACAGGCCAGCGTCCACGCGATCTCGGTAGTCAACGGCTGCCAGGCCGCACCAGCCATCGTGGCGTCGTTGGAGATCCGCACCTGCACGCCCCCGCTCACCGTATTGTAGAGTTGCGAGTACTGGTCGGTTATGTGGGCCGCCGAACCCTGCGCCGCGCCCTCAAGCGGTGTGTCGGTGGCACTGAGATTCAGCACAACCTGCCTGGCCGTGGCGACCGGCGCACCATTCTCGATGATCATGGCGCCGGACGGCATATCAGGGTCGGCTTTCGGGGTGACGACCGTCGGTTCGCTGAAGTCACCCAACATCGGCACGCCACTCTCGTCGTTGGTGTACCCCTGCAAAATGACGGTGTACGGCTGGTCATTCTGCAAGCCTTCGATCAGGTGGTGTCCCGGTTGTGGCTGGTTGCCTTGGCCAAGATCTACCCCCTGGCCAGGGTTGTTCGGGTCAGTGCTCAAGAAGAGCAGCATGCCTGTGTAGGAGATCGGCCGCGTCCATTCGATCATGATACGGCTGTTGAGGGCACGCACATTGATCTTGCCAAAGGGCAGCACACGGTCGTCGTGTGGGTTGAGCGGGTCGCGTCCGCCGCGCACCTCAGAGCCGTCGTTCTCGCCGCCGTTGTCGGTGTCGGCCCGACAGGGCAGCGTACCGCGGTTGAGTTCGTCCAGGTTGGTCAGCCCGTCGTGGTCGGGGTCGTCGCGGCGGTCGTCCTTCTCCAGGTTGAGCTTACAGCGGCGCTCCCAGGCGTCCGGCATGCAGTCGCCATCCGTGTCGCCTTGGCCACCGCACTTCTCGTCAAGGTGCGGACCATCGATCCAGAAGCCGCCGTTCCATTCACGGATAAGCGTGGCGGCCGGGTTGGCCGGATCCTTGAACAGCCCAAGGATACGCACGCTGTAGCCGCCACCGTAGTTGGTCTGCGCATACCGGGCGCCATAGATCTTGTCGCCAGCCTCGCCGTCGTCAGAGTTGCCATCGTCCCGCATGATCCGCAAGACGGTGCCGACTGGGCTTTCCACGACGGCCAGCATGCCGGTCGCCGGCAGCGTGCCGTTCTTGTCCAGCAACATCCCCACGATGCTCACGGCGTCGCCTGCCGTGCCCTGGCCCGCGCTCAGCCCGAGCAAGCGGCCTTCCAACTGGATCGTCGACTGCACGGAGACATTCATCATGAAGTCATACGGCCCGCCGTTTGCTACGGCATCCACACCCTGTGCGTCCGCTGCCGTTACGCCGATACAATTAACCGGGTAGTAATAGGTGCGGAACTGCCAGGTGCCGGGCTCTGGGTTCGTCACGACCAACACGTCGTCGAAGCGATTGTTGCGGATGTCCCACACCAACGGCGTCTGGCCGGTTTGGCGCGGGCTGATCGGAATCCAGCGGTCCTTCTGAAGGTCCATGGTCGGCGTGAACACCTCGACCTTGCGGATGTCTGAGACTGAGACGGTGCAGCCTTCGTCGTCTGGCTGCTTGCCGGCGACGACCAGACGCAGTTGGTTGACGCTCTTGTCGACCACTACGCTCAGGGTTTTGATGCTGCCCACGGCGTCGAAGGCCGGCACATTGGTGTAGTTGCCGTTAAAGATACGCGCGCCGCCTTCGGCTTCCGTGTCGAAGTAATCGTAGGCGTTGGCCAGCCCCAGGTGGCCGGGCAGATAAGGTGCCGCCAGTGCGGCCGCCACATCGGCCGGTGCATTGACGGCGCTGAGCGCTGCGATGGCAGCCGTGGCATCGACGCTGGCGGCCATCAGGCCCGACCCGGTGGCGTTGGTCGGCACGGGACGGTAGGTGCCGCCGGTGTCCGCTGCGATCTGCGCCAGCAGGTTGCCCGGCGCTTCCGGGCCAAAACCGATGGTGTTTACCACGACACCGGCGT
>Ga0335397_10011808_pt1 | contig 10735 bp, 11 predicted proteins | sample MAT04_FD_205740 | JGI IMG/M metagenome (GOLD analysis project Ga0335397, IMG submission 205740) | Freshwater microbial communities from Lake Fryxell liftoff mats and glacier meltwater in Antarctica - MAT-04 (spades assembly) (version 2) ...
TTTTTCCATTTGGTGAACAATTTGATCCATAAAAAAAAGAGCTAGGATTTTCATCTTAACTCTTTTATTGTCGGGGCGGCAGGATTCGAACCTGCGACCCCCTGGTCCCAAACCAGGTACGCTAACCGGACTGCGCTACGCCCCGCTCATATTATAAAATCTTACCAGAACAGCGGTGGAGGGGGGATTCGAACCCCCGGTACCGTTTCCAGTACGACAGTTTAGCAAACTGTTGGTTTAAGCCACTCACCCACCCCACCATGGAGATTTTTTTTACTTAATCAAACAATGAAAATATTCAAAAATTCCAACTTTAAAATGCCTTTCTTCAAAAGCGACGCAAAGATATGATTATCAAATTTATAAACAAATAATAATTAAAAAATATTTATAAAATTATCTAATACTCTGTATATCAATTTAATAAAAAAGTGGGACATACTGGGCTCGAACCAGTGACCCCTACCTTGTCGAGGTAGTGCTCTAAACCAACTGAGCTAATATCCCTTATTTTTATAAAGATTGTAATTCTGCCATTAACTGTGCTGGATCCTTATATCCTGGAGAAACTGTGATTGGTTCCAACTTTTCGTTTAAATAAACGAGACTTGGATAACTCATTCTGTTTTGTAACAATTCAAGACCTAACGTATTGATTCCATTTCTGCCCATGGGCTCCCAGGTATACGTCTTTCCTCTATATGTGACAGGCTCCTTTTGCTCTGCATTAAATTTTACGACATGAAAATTCTCATTCAGATATTTTATAAGTGCAGGATCTGTAAATGTCTTTTTATCCATTACCTTGCACCAGCCGCACCAGTCTGTGTACACGTCTACCAAAAATTTCTTCTTATTGGATTGTGATCCCAATTCGCTTGCCTGCTCTATGGTAAGCCAAGCGAGTTCACCATCTTTTGTATTACTTTTGCCTCCATTTTTACAACCTGCAAAAGATAAAACCAAAATTGCAACTATTACAATATTTCTCATTATATCAAAAAACGTTTAAGGGTGCAAATATATAACTTTTTTAATAACTACTTAAATATTCACTAAAGTTGTCTTTACTTTTTTTACCAATGCATTGACTTTATCTTTAAAAAGCAAATCTGTATCCATCATGTCCTGAACTGCCTTAAGTGAATGTATCACAGTGCTGTGATCTCTACCTCCAAAGCAATCTCCAATCATTTTGAGTGAACTGTTGGTATAGTTTTTTGCCAGATACATTGACAATTGACGTGCCATTACTATATCGCGCATTCTGGTTTTAGAGTGAAGTTTCTCCACTGGTACGTCAAAATGTTTTGCCACCAATATTTTAATGTTGTCCACAGAAACCTCTCTGTCAACATGTGATACAAACTGTTTCACTACATCCTTAACCAATTTCATATCAATGGTTCTTCTGTTTAAAGATGACTGAGCTACCAGGGAAATCACTACTCCCTCGAGTTCCCTGATATTATTTTTTATGTGATTGCAAATATATTCTTTCACATCATCTGTCAAAGTAAAATTTTCTTTTGCAAGTTTTTTATCCAGAATTTTAATTCTTGTTTCAAAATCCGGTATCTTAAGGTCAGCCACAAGCCCCCACTTAAATCTTGAAATTAATCTCGCTTCCACTTCCAACAAGTCTTTTGGTGCTCTGTCAGAAGTTAAGATAATCTGTTTACCGGATTGATGGAGTTGGTTGAATATATTGAAAAATATTTCCTGTGTTTTGGGCCTGTTTGCCAGAAACTGAATATCATCTATGATCAGAACGTCAATCATTTGATAAAAATTCATGAAATCATTTACACTATTTGACTTGATTGCTTGAATAACCTGATTTGTAAATTTTTCTGTGGTAACATACAATACTTGTTTTTCAACAAACCTGCGAAGGATTTCATTGCCAATGGCTTGTGCCAAATGTGTCTTACCCAAGCCTACATCACCATAAATTACCAGAGGATTAAATGCTGTCCCTCCAGGTTTTTTTGCTATAGCCAAACCAGCAGATCCAGGAAATCTATTACATTCACCTTCAACAAAATTGTCGAATGTATAGGCCGGATTAAGCTGAGCATCTATTTTTATCTTTCTTATTCCGGGAATAACAAAAGGATTCAAGATTTTTTGCTCTTCTGCTTCATGTTTAGCAGATTTCTTTGATACATCTGAAGTTGTACCTATCAATCGATGATTTTCGACCATAATCTGATACTCCAGACTACCGTTAAAACCAAGTTCTTTCTTCACAGCTTTTTTCAGCACATCCACATAGTGTTCTTCAAGCCATTCATAAAAAAACTTATTAGGCACTTGAATAGTAAGCACCTCATCAGTTAGTTTTACTGGTTTAATTGGTTCAAACCATGTTTTAAAAGGTTGTGCATCTATACTTTTCCTTATTATATTGAGACAGTTATTCCAGACAAGTATATGATCCTTTATCATTCTAAGTATTAAATATGTATATTAAAAAAGTTCAGCCCAGCTAATCGGTATATTGGTATTTTGATCAGCACTTCAAATCCCTCTTCACTTTAGGATCTATATTTTGGGAACGGTGCAAAAGTGATACTTTTTTTGATAATAAAAAAGTTAATAGGATTTATTTTTATTTTTTTTATCAAATCATAAAATTCAGAGTATCAATAATATAGATACATTTTTTTAACCTATAATACTCACTGTAAATCAGATAATTAAATCTAATGCTTATTACTAATTGATAACTATTTGACAAAATTGCAAATTACATTCAACTGCCTACCAGTAGATTCTTGCAGGTGATGCAGGTACCCTTTTTATTTCGTTCAAAGAATACATCAAGTCGTCCAAGAATGATACCAGCCCACCCTACCTGATTGATCAAAACAGGTTTCCCCGCTTTATTATTCAACCGCTCCGGCTCCTTCATAAAAGTATGGGTATGCCCTCCGATGATCAAATCTATATTAGAACTACTTTGGGCCAGCGCTCTATCTGATACTTTATTTTCATCATATTTGTACCCTAAATGCGAAAGGCATATCACAAAATCACATTTTTCTTCTTCCTTCAGGTAAGTTGCCCATTTATTAGCTGCAATTAAAGGGTCTTCATACACTGTTGATTTGTACAATGATGCAGGAACTAACCCTTTTAGTTCTATTCCCAGTCCGAAAACTCCGATTTTTACACCTCCTTTCTTAAAGATTTTAAATGGTTTCGTTTTACCATTCAACACGGTGTCATTAAAATTGTAGTTGGATATCAACAATGGAAAATTTGCATTAGCAAGTTGTCTTTCCAAACCATCGATACCCCCGTCAAAATCATGATTTCCAATGGTAGCAGCATCATACCCTAATTCCGACATCATTTTCATCTCCACTTCACCACCAAAAAAATTAAAATAGGGCGTCCCTTGAAAGATATCACCGGCATCCAGCAATAAAACATTGTTTTGTTCTTCTCTGATCCGACTGATTAATGTAGAACGCTTGGCTACGCCACCGAGACCTTCATGACGGCTACCATCCATTGGAAATGGTTCTATACGACTATGTACATCATTGGTGTGAAGTATGGTTAGCCTGGTTATTTCCGGTTCAGATGCTCCTGCCAACATTGGATATGCTCCTGTGGTCAATAATAAACCGGAATAAGTAGTGTTTTTTATAAAACTTCGTCTGTCCATATCTATTCCTTTATTCTTTGGTCTGTAATTGATTGGATGGTTTTTCCAGCAGCAGTCATTGATTTGACATTATTTATAAGCATGTCCCTGATTAGTACTCCTGTATTATTGGTTTTGGCATCCTTTAAAAAATCCATATTATCACCACCGTTGGCGATATAATCCGGGATAGCAGCGTTATACACAGCATTGGTGTCTATCGGAATGCCATTGATGCTTATATTTTTTGCTTTGCCGTATGCTATTTCAAAATTTACGGTCCTGCTCACAGGCCAGCCACCGGATTCAGCCATTCTGTCAAAAAAATGTTTGACCGTACTTCCTTTTAATTCAAGAATATACATGACATTATCAAAAGGCATCAATTCATAAATTTTGCCAACAGTTACATCTCCTTTGGCAAGGACAGGTACCCTGATGCCTCCATAATTCTGTACTGCAAAGTCCAGACGATCGGAGACCAATTTCTGAGATTCATCTAGGAGTACGTCTGCAAACCAATTGGTCAAATTAGATGATGGCTTACCCTTTGTCAATTCTTCGTCACAATAGCCTATAATATCATTCATAGTTTTATCCAGTTGGAGTTTGTATGGTTCAATCATGGCTGCAACCTTTACATCAACAGGGTATGATGCCTTCTCTATTCTATAAGAGCGATTCTGGATGTCTGCCAGATGATATTGTTTCCCACAGGAGATACTCAAACTGACAAGTAAAATTAAAATAAACTTATTATACATTATACTCTATTAAATTACATTAACAATTCGGCTTCATTCTTAATTGCTTTTCTTGCGTAAGAAATGGGGTCTGCTTTGGTCTCTGATAAATTTTTATATATGTTGGTAATGAAGTCTGCGGGAGTATTGCCATCCGTTCGTGATATGACGTCCTGCATATGGTCTTTCGCCAGTCTCAATATTTTCCAAAGATTTTCACTTACGTATACCTGCTGCGTAATATTATGCTCATATTCCTGTTGGATAGCAATCAACATTGCATTTTTGAGTTCTTTGACACCCATGTCTGTATTTGATAATCTGTAGGCAAGATTATCCACCGAAATCCTTTCACACAACATAATCAGACGCTCATACGCCTGCAGCTTGAGCGGAATAATTTCTTTATTCATATTTTGTCGCTGCTTTAATGCTTCCATTTGATACTGCTGCAGTAGAAAATTTTTAAATAAATAATATACAGTGGCAAAAACAATTAGAGCCGGTATAGAGTATTTTAGAATCTCAATTAAACTTTCTATCATGTATATTTTACTATTACAATTATAAATTGGGTTAAAAGTATTTTATATCTTCAACATTTGGCGAACCAAAACAATATAGTTCGGTGAAAATAAATAAAAAAAAGTGTCTCTGATTACATGTAAAATAATTATTTTATCTACTTTTATTCAAACATAGATCTTCATACATACCCTAAACCAGAATTACTGAACTATTTTATGTGCAATTATGTTTAAAGTTTCAAATATTAAAATATTATCAGAGATTTTGTAAAAAACCTGATTATTTTTGTGAAAATTTATTAAATTTCCCATCATGTCTACAGATACTTTAACTCAATCAAAACCCATTTCTTTGACCCAAGGTGCAATTAATCAGTTGAGAAGAATACATACTGAGCAAAATCTCACAGAAGAACATGGACTTCGAATAGGTGTAAAAGGTGGTGGTTGTTCGGGGTTTAGTTATGTACTTGGCTTTGACGTAAAAAAGGAAAAGGATGAAGTGTATCAATTGGATGGGTTTAAAATATATATGGAAAAGGCACATGCTATCTATCTGCTGGGAATGGAAATCGATTGGATAGATGGGTTAAATAACCGAGGCTTTACTTTCAGTAATCCCAATGCCAAAGAAACGTGTGGTTGTGGTACTTCTTTCTCGGCATAATACCCATACCAACTCTGAATGAATCAAAACCTTGACCCGACACAAGCTCACTTCAAACCGGAAGACAAACAGGTAGAAAAAGCGCTTCGCCCCAAAGATTTAATTGATTTTAATGGTCAATCCAAGATTGTTGAAAATCTGAGTATATTTATTCAGGCAGCAAAAATGCGGAATGAAGCCCTTGATCATGTACTCCTTCATGGACCTCCGGGATTAGGTAAAACCACGTTATCCTATATCATTGCCAATGAACTGGACACCAGTATGAAGATCACCTCTGGCCCAGTGCTGGAAAAACCAGGTGATCTGGCTGGCCTGCTTACTGGTCTGGAAGAAGGTGACGTTTTGTTTATAGATGAAATTCACCGGCTCAATAATGTGGTAGAAGAATATTTGTACTCTGCCATGGAAGATTACAGGATAGATATTATGATCGATTCCGGACCTAATGCCAGAAGCATACAGATCAATCTGAATCCATTTACTTTGGTAGGCGCTACCACGAGAATGGGCTTACTTACTGCACCTATGAGAGCACGGTTCGGTATTTCGTTTTTACTGGATTATTATGATGTAGCCACGCTTAGAAAGATATTATTCCGTAGTGCAGAAATCCTGGGTGTATCGATTGATGATGAAGGAGCCACTGAAATAGCTCGCAGAAGCCGTGGTACACCAAGGATAGCAAACGCTTTACTTAGACGGATTCGCGATTTTGCTCAGATCAAAGGCAATGGAAATATTGACATAGAAATTGCAAGATTTGGCTTAGGTGCACTGAACGTAGATGAAAGTGGTTTGGACGAAATGGACAATAGAATATTAAATACTATTATTGAGAAATTTAAAGGTGGTCCTGTGGGAATAAGTACTATTGCAACAGCAGTAGGTGAAGAAGCTGGTACCATAGAAGAAGTACATGAACCTTTCCTAATCATGGAAGGATATATACAACGTACTCCACGAGGAAGAGAAGCTACTGCCAAAGCATATAAACATGTAGGCAAGGTGCCTCCAGGCGTGGTGGGAACACTTTTTTGAGTAAAGTTCAGCTGTTCACTTTATAGATAATATTTACAGGCGCCTTAACTTTGGGTTTATATTTGTAATATCATTCTCCTTCATTGTTATATCTGAATGTCAAACACAAAGTCTTATCAATACGTCTTTTGATACGGTAAGCATAATGACCTATAAATTAAAAGGTAAAACAGCATCAGGAAAAAGAATCCATAAAATCCAAGAACCATTTCTTGCTGCATCTCGCGATCTTTTATCAAAATATCCTTTAAAATCATCCATCGAGCTCTACGATTGCAGATGGGCAGGCAAATACAAAGTGCTGGATATCATGGGAAAAAATCATGTGTCAACTGTTGACATTTTCTACAAGGGAGAAAAGAAAAGTATTGTCAAATGTCTTTGCAAGCCATCTTTAAAAGTTTAGCTTAAAATCCAATTATTCACAATATTTGAGGAAATAAAGCAACCAATAGCAAAATGCCCAATTGTATAATGATAAAAGGAACAATACCTTTATATATATCGGAAGTTTTGACTTCTGGTGGTGCTACCCCTTTTAGATAAAATAATGCAAACCCAAAAGGAGGCGTCAGAAAAGATGTCTGCAGATTTAATGCCAATAAAATACCTATCCAAATTGGATCAACATGGAATTTAGCAAAAATAGGTGCCACTATTGGAACTATAATAAAAATTATTTCAATAAAGTCTATAAAAAACCCTGCTATAAAAACAATCACCATAACCAGCAATAAAAACTGATTTGCTGTAAGATTACTGCCTTCAATCATGCTGATCAGCATTCTATCGCCACCCAACCCCCTGAAAACCAAGGAAAAAGTAGTGGCCCCAATGAGTATCATAAATACCATAGATGTCAGATGGGTACTCTCCACCGAAACAGCTTTAAGCAACTTCCATGAAAGCTTTTTTTGAAATAAAGTGAGTACAAGAGCGCCCAATGCCCCAACGGCCGCAGCTTCGGTAGGGCTTGCAATACCGGTAAATATAACTCCAAGCACGGCAATGATTAATACCATCGGATAAATAAAAGATATAATCAACTTTGACACATAGTTTTCTGATTTATATATCCTGATTTCTTCTTCAGGCAAAGCAGGCGCCTTCTCAGGATAAAAAAATGCAAATATTAGTATGTAAATAATATAGGCTATCACCAGCATTAAACCCGGAATGATGGCTGCTTTAAATAAATCACCTACCGGAACATTCAGGACACTTCCCAACAATACAAGCACAACTGATGGAGGAATAATTTGCCCTAAAGTACCGGAACTGGCAATTATACCGGTTGCCAGTGGTATAGAATAATTTTTTTTTAACATAATCGGCAAACTTATCAGACCCATAGCAATCACCGTAGCCCCAACGATACCTGTGGATGCAGCCAGTAAGGTACCCACGATCACAACAGAAAGTGCCAGTCCACCCTTCATTTTTCCAAATAATATTCCCATAGACCGCAACAACTCTTCAGCTATACCTGATTTTTCAAGCGTAAGGCCCATAAAAACAAAAAGGGGAACAGCCAGTAAAACGTAATTTTGTAATGTGCCCATAATCCGAAGTGGTAGAAAGTCCAGAAAATCTGGAACAAAAATAATCCCAACTATGACGGAAAGTCCCCCTAAAACAAATGCCACAGGATATCCAGACATTAAAAATAAAAAAATGGCTAGAAAAAGTATTAGAGCAATAACTTCGTAATTCATTTCAGAAGGGTTTTGATGTGATTAATTACCATACTTATTGCCTGAAGAAGAATCAGCATAAAACAAAGCACCATACAATATTTTATGATATACATGGCAGGAAGACCGCCGGGATTTGGTGAACTTTCTCTAATATAAAAAGAATTTGAAGCATACTTATAACAGGTCAAGATTCCTACAATGCACCAAGGAATCAATAATATAACAGTGCACACCAAATCAATGGCTGCTTTTTTTGACTCACTAAATCTGTTATAAAAGACATCTACTCTAACGTGTTTGTTTTGTTGTAATGTAAAAGCGCTTCCTAAAAGAAATAATAATCCAAAAAAATGCCATTCCAATTCAATCACCCAATTGAAAGTCTGATTAAATAAATACCGTTGTATTACATCAAGACAAATTAAAAAAATCAGCACAAGATTCAACCATGCACTTTTTTCACCTATCCATTTTATAAGTTGTTGAATTAATAAAACCACCTGCATACACTATATTATTTTGCAATAAAAGTATTAAAAATAATCATAGGTGCAAATAATTAACTGGATTCTCTGATACAAAAGGCTCATTTAATCCTTTAAACTTAAGTATAGATATATAGATTACACGATTTTGACGATATTCGTGACCCATTTGATTTTCAATTTGTTACTTTTGCAATTCTTTATAAAATTATACTTTAGACTAATATTTAATAGTAACTATATATGAAATCATTTTTTCAAACTTTTTTCGCATCATGCCTTGGTGTTTTTGCGGCTTTTACCCTTTGTATTTTTGTATTGATAGGCATTAGTATTTCCAGTATATCACAAAAAGAGTCCTATGGTGATAATACTATACTGAAACTTAGGTTGGAGGAATTTATACCGGAAAAGTCAGATAATGTAAATCAGCAATCTGCGTTATTTGGTGGTTCTTCAGAGAGTATTGGATTAAGAAGAATATTAAAATTGCTAGAGGCTGCTTCAGAAGATAAAAAAATCAAAGGGATTCTAATAGAAAATAATTCTATTGGAGTTGGTCAAGCTACTGTATTGAGTTTAATGAATGGATTGCAGAAATTCAAGGAAAGTGGCAAGTTTATATATTCCTATGCAGATAGCCACAGTCAATCATCTTATTTACTTTGTTCGGTAGCTGACTCAATGTTTGTAAATCCTCAAGGAGGAGTTGATTTGAAAGGATATGGCGCTGCTATTCCTTTTTTTAAAAATATGCTGGACAAAGTAGGTATAGAAATGAATATATTTTATGCCGGAAATTTTAAGAGTGCAACTGAACCTTACAGACTTAATGAGATGAGTGATTTCAATAGATTTCAGACAAGAACATTTCTTACTGACATGCAGGAAATTATGATAGAAAAAATTGCTGCAAACAGAAAACTCAGCCCTGAAAAGATCAATTATATCATGGCAAACCTTGAAGGACGTACAGGTAAAAAAGCCCTGGAAAATGGTTTGGTAGATGCCTTGTTTTATAAAGATCAATTGGACGACTTTTTAAGAAAAAAATTGGATTTAAAAGAAGGTAAAAAGATAAAAATGATTTCTCTACCAGAGTACAACGACATCGCTGACATTGATGATAAAGAAAAAGGTAAAAATAAAATAGCCATCGTTTATGCAGAAGGTGAAATCATCTATGGGTCAAATGAAACAGGCATCGTCAGTGAGAAGAAATACATCAGTATGTTGACCAAGATAAGAAATGATAAGAACATTAAAGCAGTGGTACTTCGTGTAAACTCACCTGGGGGCAACGCATTTACCAGCGATGTTATCTGGCGTGAACTAGAAAAAATAAAAGAATCTGGAAAACCAGTTATTGCTTCATTCGGAGACTATGCTGCGTCCGGAGGGTATTATATCGCTGCAGGAGCGGATAGGATAGTAGCTCAACCAAATACACTGACAGGATCTATCGGTGTGTTTATGATGTTTCCCAATGCAACTAAACTTCTCAATGAAAAAATCGGTATTAATTTTGATACTATAAAAACACACGAATTTGCTACCGGCTTCAGCCCCACCAATAATTTATCAGAAAAAGAAAAAGCATTGTTGCAGGAGTCCACCCTTGAGATATATGACCTTTTCATAGATCGGGTGTCCAAAGGACGAAAATTATCTGCAGACAGTACAAAAGTCATCGCTCAAGGAAGAGTATGGACTGGTAAAAGAGCCATCGAAATAGGATTGGTGGACGAACTGGGTGATTTGGATGATGCCATCGCCATTGCCGCAGAAAAAGCTGGCATTACTGAATATAAAACAGTTGAATATCCTTTTATTGAAGAAGATATTATTGGTACTATAGTGCGAGAAATCCAGAAAGGAAAAGGAGATGAAGATGTTATGGGGCTGTTTAGTACCAAA
>Ga0335397_10011809_pt1 | contig 10734 bp, 9 predicted proteins | sample MAT04_FD_205740 | JGI IMG/M metagenome (GOLD analysis project Ga0335397, IMG submission 205740) | Freshwater microbial communities from Lake Fryxell liftoff mats and glacier meltwater in Antarctica - MAT-04 (spades assembly) (version 2) ...
GCGACGGCTACATCTGTGCGGCGAAGTGTTGTCCCGCATGCTCACGCATGGCGTGGAATTTCACCTTTGGGTAGCGCTCCGAGGCGATCTCAAGTTCGGATGAGTGGGTGGCCAAAAACGCCGGTGCGTCGACAACATCGTGTGCGACGCGGTGCGCGTTGGCATCGATGAACTTACGCAGCATGACCGGGTCGTCACAAGTGATCCAACGCGCCAGCCGGTAGCGTGACGGCTCAAGGCGCGCATCGACGTTGTACTCCGACTTCAGGCGGTGCAGCACGACTTCGAATTGCAGCGTGCCGACCGCGCCGAGCAGCAGGCTGCCGCCAGCGATAGGGCGAAACACTTGAATCGCACCTTCTTCGCCGAGCTGCTGCAATCCGGTGCGAAGCTGTTTGGCTTTAATCGGATCTTTGATTTCGACCGCCTGAAAAATCTCCGGTGCGAAGTAGGGCAGGCCGGTGAATTGCAGCGCCTCTTTTTCGGTCAGCGTATCGCCAAGGTGCAGCGTGCCGTGGTTGGGAATGCCGATGATGTCACCGGCGAAGGCTTCTTCGAGCAGATCGCGGCGCTGCGAGAGAAACGACACGACGGTGCCGGGGCGAATGTCCTTACCGGTACGCGAGACGCGCAGCTTCATGCCGCGCGTAAAGTGGCCGGAGCACACGCGCACGAACGCGATGCGGTCGCGGTGCGCCGGGTCCATGTTGGCCTGGATCTTAAACACCACACCCGAGAAGCTTGTCTCATCTGGTTCAACGATGCGCTCGAGTGCGGCGCGCGGCGCAGGTGCGGGAGCAACATCGACCAACGCATCGAGCACTTCACGTACGCCGAAGTTATTTACGGCCGAACCGAAAAACAAGGGCGACTGTTTGCCAGCGAGAAATGCTTCGCGATCAAACGTCGGGCTGGCGTCACGCAGCAGGTCGATCTCATGCTTCGCCTGCGCGATTTCATCCGGATAACGCGCAGCGATGAGCGGATTATTGATGCCATGCAGGATCTCGTCGTCCTCACTCATGCGGTCTTCACCGGCGGTGAACACGCGCATCGCGTCGCGCCGCAAATCGAACACGCCGCGAAAGCTCTTGCCCATACCAACCGGCCAGATGAATGGCACCACGTCCATCTTCAACACTGACTCGACTTCTTCCATCAGCTTGAGCGGCGGCAACACCTCACGGTCCATCTTGTTGATGAAGGTGAGAATCGGCGTGTTGCGCGCGCGGCACACTTCGATCAATCGCAACGTTTGTGATTCCACACCTTTGGCCGCGTCGATCACCATCAAGGCGGCGTCAACAGCGGTGAGCACGCGATAGGTGTCTTCCGAGAAGTCTTGGTGGCCGGGCGTGTCGAGCAGATTGACCACGCAGTCACGATATTCCATCTGCATTACCGACGAGGCCACTGAAATGCCGCGCTGCTTTTCAATCTCCATCCAGTCGGAGGTGGCGTGACGCGTTGCTTTGCGTGCCTTAACGCTGCCAGCGATATGGATGGCCCCTGCGAATAGCAGGAGTTTTTCGGTCAGCGTGGTTTTGCCGGCATCGGGGTGGGAGATGATGGCAAAGGTGCGGCGGCGGTTGATTTCTTTGGAAAGCGCGGACATATCGAACGTTCAGAACTGCGCCCAACATGGAGCGTCGTGCGGCATTGTTTTTGGAAGTGGAGCATTATCTCATCGCGCAGCCATGCCGCTGCGGGCTTTGTCGGTGCTTATAGCTTGGCGACCAACGCGTGCGCCGACTCGACGATCTCGGACATAGCTTGCTCGATGTGACGCCGCAGCCACCTAATGGCCGGATCCTGAGCATGTCGCGAACTCCAAATCAGCACATGGGGCATCGGTTCAATGGAAAACGGTGCGCGCACGGCCGTCAGATCGAACGTTTTCAATGCGTCGGCCAGCACGATTGCAGGCAGGGTGGCGATCAGGTCGGTTTTGGCCAACATCGGCGCGACCGCGGAAAAATGTGAGATCGAAGCCCCTGTGATGCGTTTGAGGCCTGCCGCTGCGGCGGCATCGCTGACTGGGGTGCGCAGTTGGTCACTTGCACCCGCGACCAGTTGCGGCCATTTCGCCCACTGTCTTTTACTCCAATGGGAAAACGCTGGATGGCCGCGACGACCAAAACAGGCCCAGCGCAGGTTGCCAACTGACGCGATGCCGACGCCGTCCGGGCGGCTGAGCCATTCAGGCGCAACCGCCATGTCGATTTGTCCTTCGGCCAAATCCAGAAGCACCGATTCCTTCGGGGTGACCCACTCAAGAACGACGTTTGGTGCTTCGTGACGAATCAGGGCGAACAGTCTGGGGAACAGGTACAGGGTGAAGTCGGGCAACGCGATCCGGAACGTACGCGACGAGGTAGCGGGGTCGAAGTCGGCTCGAGGACTAAGTGTCCGCTGCAAGTTGCGCAAGATCGGGCGGATGTTTTCAACCAATTCCTGGGCATAGAGGCTGGGTTGCATGCGCCCGCCAATCTTGACCAGCAACGGATCGTCAAGCTGCTCACGCAGTCGTTTAAGCGAGTGGCTGAGTGCGGATTGAGTTCGTCCAAGGCGATCAGCCGTGCGCGAGACGCTGCCCTCTTGAATGAGGATATCGAGGATAACGAGAAGATTGAGATCAATGCGACGTAAATCAATTTTATTCATAAGTCATGAAATTTATTTGTTTGATTGATTTTACGGAGAAGAATACCTTATGTCGGTCTCAAGATGTCGAGTCACACCTGCATGCGCGACCAGGCTAAGACCTGTTGTGATTTTGTGGACACAATGCACGGGGGGTTGTGCGCCAGGTATTCCGCCGATAAAGAGCCTTGCAAAGCGCCACACAAACAAAAACCAGACTAACCAACTCTAATGGGAATCGGCACATGTCCACGTTAAAACCTGCTTTAATTTGCCTGGCAATTCAGGCAGCGCTTTCGCTGGATGTCTTCGCCAATGCGCCAGCCGATCCGCGGCTTTTAGTAGCGCAGGCTGAGGCAAACGCCGCAAAGACAACGACGACTGCAAAGAGCGCCCAGACAGTGTCGGCATCGGAAGCCCCGTTAGCACTGGAGCAAATTGTTGTGACCGCCCGGCGGGTTGCGGAATTGCTGCAAGACGTGCCGCTCTCAATTACGGCGCTCACGGGAAAAGAAATTCAGGAACGTGGCATCAGTTCAATCGCCGATCTGTCCTTGTATACGCCGGGCCTGACTTACTCCCCGGACTATGGCCGCACGCAAGAGCGACCGGTCATTCGCGGAATCTCCGCTCTCAGACCGGAAGCGCCACAGCCTGTTTCGGTATTCATCGACGGTGTGTTTGTACGCGACGCCGCGCTTGGCTTGGCAATCGATGATGCGGAACGCGTTGAAGTCATAAAGGGGCCACAATCGGCCTTGTATGGACGTTCCACGTATGCCGGCGCAATCAACTACATTACGGTCAAACCCGGTAATGAATTTAAAGGGAAGGTTTCTACAACTTTCGCAACTGCTAATGAGAAGACTGTTTTTGCAGCGCTCACGCTGCCACTCAAAACAGACTTTGCCTCACTGCGGCTGCGCGCTAGGCACTACGAATTCGGCGGCCAATACACCAATCAACTGACCGGCAACAAGATTGGCAACGAGCAAACAAATTCGGTCGGTGCCCAGTTGTCGCTGCGCTTCACAGACGGCTTTGACGCATTGGTCTCTCTCGACTCGTCAAAAGACCGCGATGGGCTGTTTGCAGCCACCGTACGCACCATTCCGCTCCAAGCGAACGGGGTCATCACCAGCCAGAACGGCACCACCAATATCGCCAATGGCAGCACCTGCGATGGCCGACTCGTCAATATTGTTGGCAATAATGCCGCGGGCTTACCTGACGCCAATGTGCTGGCCGCACTGGCAACGCGCTTGAATGGCTGGCCGTGCGGTGCGGCGAGTCTGTCTGGTACGACGGTGCGACGCAATGAGGCCGATTTTCAGAACTACACCGATCCGGTCAGTGGCATTAACTACGGCAATATTGCCGGGCTGGACCGTACTGTTGATCGCAGTTCGCTGACGCTGAACTATGGTTTCGGTAATGGCTATTTGCTGACTTCGCAAACTGCCCACACCAAACAAGCGGCGAATATCGCCGCTGATGAGTCATTCAACGCCACTCGAATTTCACCACTCTCTACGTCGTGGATGTCGTACAACCGTGACCGGCTTAAATATTATTCGCAGGAACTGCGTTTAACTTCACCTACTGAGCAGCCATTGACATGGCTTGTTGGTGGCTTTCTCTATCGTGAAGAAAGCAAGGGTGGCCTTAACGGCGGGATTATCCGCTTGGATGCGACGCGCCAAGTGGTCCCTGACTTTATGCGGCCCAAGTCATCGGCCACGGTGCGTAATTTTGCGCCGTTTGCGCGAATCCAGTACCAGTTTAATGCTGAAACGCGTATGTCTATTGAGGGCCGTCAGAGCCGTGAGCGCGTAGTTGTGGGCGGCACGCCGCTCGGCATTGCCGTTGTTTCGGGTGGCTCTTGTGTGCGTGGTCAGGTGTGCTCAGTGAATGGCGATCGTACTTTTTCTGACTTCGCGCCGCGTTTCACGATTGATCACAAGCTGACACGGGAGACGATGGTTTATGGACAAGCGGCCAAAGGCAGCAAGAGCGGTGGATTCAATATCCAGGCGGGTTTGCCAACGGCTCTATTTTCTTTTGAAGGTGAAACGGTCACAGCGTATGAAGTTGGCGCCAAGAACCGATTGATGGAAGGCCGCATGCTTGTGAACGTGGCGTTGTTCCAAAACAATATCGCCGGCCTCCAGCTTTCTAATCTGGTTGATTGGACCAATCCGCTGACCGGCCTGTCTTCGACAACGACGATCGTCAACAATGTGGGCAAGGCACGGACACGTGGTGTAGAAGCAGAGATAGTCTTTCAGGCCGCGCGGTGGCTCAACCTGATTGCCAACTATGCCTACACCGATGCCAAAGCGATCGAGGGAACCGAAGTCACCAACGGCACGGTGTTCGGCGGCAACCGGTCGGTGGCCGGCATTATCTTGCCGCGCTCGCCCGCGCACTCGTTCGCCACATCTGCCGCTATTGATCTGCCGCTTGATGGTACCGCGTGGCGTGTTTTCGGCCGTGCGGATTTAAGCTACCAGTCGCGGCGTTACGCCGATATCCAAAACATGATTTGGGCTGACCCCTTTACGCGTATAAATTTCAGTGCCGGGGTTCGCGACAAAAATTGGCGCGTCACATTGTTCGTCAAAAATGCCATCAATGACAACACCTCGTTGAATGGGTTTCGCTATGTTGACCCGGTTACATTTAGGCGTACCGGAGTGGACTTTTTGCCTCGCCTTCGGCAATACGGGTTGACGGTGGCTTACACGATGTAGGTGGTTTGGGTTGTAGCAATAGCTGTGGAGTTTTTTGCGATTAATTGGGAGACGATGGATATGAAGAAGTGCGCACGGCCGATTGAGTTCGGCGCCGGTTGGAGGTCGGTTTCCCTGACGGCGCTCATGCTTGCGTTGATGCCCACGCATGGTGCGGCGGTGGCACAGGACAAGCGCGATCCGATGGAGCCGCAGTCGGACGCACGTAACGCCCTCGCTGCGCCGCTGAAGGCCGTCACTATCATGACCGGCAACCTCGACCAGACGCGCCGCTTCTATCAGGGCGCACTGGGGATGACGCCAACTCTTCTAACCGTGCGCGGCTCGAAAGCGACAACACTCGCCCTCCATTGGGGCATGGCACCTACCGAGAGCCTGCAAATGGTGACATTTGCCAGCGTCGGCCAGCCCGACGCGGTCGCCGTGCGCGCGATCCTGATTGCCGCCGACAGTCCGTCCAATCGACCAGGGTATGACTCTGCCTTTGCCGGTGCGCTTGGCATGGGCTTTGCCGCGAATGATTTGAAGTCGAGTTACGCGGTTGCGGGTGCGCTTGGATTCAAGTCAGTTGTGGGTATCACGTCAATGGCCTTCCCACGCGCGGATAAATCAACTTATGACATCAGCGAGGTTCACTACGAAGCACCAGATGATGTGCTTGTGCTTGGTGTGGACCGGGGTGACTTGCGACCGCTAGGGGCGATTGATCCCGCACTCGGCATCAGTGGCCTCGGCTATTCAAGCTTGATTGTGCGAGACGCAAAAGATGCAGCGCCGCTGTTTGGCGACGTGCTCGGTTATGAAATGCGGCGCGAACTGAATTTTAAGAGCGGTGGGCCGAAGGGTGGCATGCGCTTGCCAACAGGTGCCGAGGTCAGATTTCAGCAGTGGTTTGCGCCGGGGTCGCGGACGGGTTACCTTGTCATCATGGATTTGCTGGATGCAGACAAGCCCGGGCCTAACGGGCTCACAGTAAAAAATCGCGGTATCGCCATGTGGTCGTTTGAGGTAAAGAATTTGCAGCAAGCGCGGGAGCGTGCGCGCAAGGCGAAGGTCAAGGTATTGAAAGAGCCCGCCATGATTGAGCTACCGGGTGTGGGTGCCGTGCGATCTATGATGCTGGCTACTGCGGACGGTTTTTCGGTTGAGGTGATTGAAGCTAAGCGTCATGCTGTCAAACCCAGCCCGGCCGCTCGGTAGGTGATGCAAAGAGCAATACGACGTCGCGCGAAGCAGTCCAGTAGCAACAGCCGTGGAGTTTTTGCGATTAATCGGGTGACAGTGAATATGAAGAAGTGCGGACCGTCGATTGAGTTCGGCATTTGCTGGAGGTCGATTACCTTAGTGCTGCTCATGCTTGCGTTCATGTCCATGCATGGCGCTGCGGTGGCACAGGACAAGAGCGATCCGTTGGAACCGCAGTCGGACGTGCGTAACGCTCTCGCTTCGCCTTTGAAGGCCGTCACCATCATGACCGGTAACCTCGATCTGACACGCCGCTTCTATCAGGGCGCACTCGGGATGACGCCAACTTTCCTAAGCATGCGCGGCCCGAAGGCGAGAACACTCGCTCTCCATTGGGGCATGGCGCCGACTGATACGCTGCAAATGGTGACATTTAGCAGACCTGGGCAGCTAGACCAAGTTGCCGTGCGCGCGATCCTGATCGCGACTGATACCCCGTCCAATCGACCGGGTTATGACTCTGCCTTTGCCGGTGCGCTGGGCATGGGCTTTCCGGCAAACGATTTGAAAACGAGGGACGCGATTGTTAGCGCACTTGGCTTCAAGTCAGTGGTGGGCGTCACGTCAATGTCGATACCACGTGCCGACAGATCAATTTATGACGTCAGTGAAGTTGACTACGAAGCACCGGACGACGTGCTGGTGCTTGGCGTGGATCGAGGCGACATGCGGCCGGTGGGGCCGGTCGATCCCGCAATCGGCATCGGGGGCCCGGCGTACGCGAGCATGCTGGTGCGACAAGCAAAAGATGCGGTACCGCTGTTTGGTGAAGTGCTAGGTTATGAAATGCGACGGGAATTGAATTTCAAGAGCCCCGGTTCTGCGGGCCGCATGCGCCTGCCTCAGGGCGCTGAGATCAGATTCCAGCAGTGGTTTGCACCGGGGTCGCGGACGAGTTACCTTGTCATCATCGATTTACTGAATGCCGACAAGCCCAACCCCACCGAGCTAAGCGCAAAAAATCGCGGCATCGCGATGTGGTCGTTTGAAGTAAAGAATTTGCAACAAGCGCGGGCGCGTGCGCGCAAGGCGAAGGTCGCGGTAGTGAAAGAGCCCGCCATGATTGACCTACCGGGTGTGGGTGCTGTGCGATCCATGATCCTGGCTACTGCGGACGGTTTTTTGGTTGAGGTGATTGAAGCCAGACCGCAGACCGCTTTGACCAAGCTTGCTGTTCGCTAGATGATGCAAAGAGCGATTCGAGGTCGCGCGAATTCGCTGCCCAGTCTGTTCGCCGCAATACTGGCACTGGCCATTGCCAACATTCAAGTGCTTGCGCAGGTTGCACCTCAAGCGGCACTGCCCGTCCCAATCTGCGACGGCAAGCCGGTCTACATGGTTATCAGCGGCAGAACAACAGACCGTGAACGAATGGCCGTCTATTCAACGGCGCTGCTAGGGTCAGGTTTGTACGCCCGATGGGGCGGCTACTATGTCAACACGCCAAAAGCAGTAGCGCGCTTTGAGGGAACTGTCCCCCCAGATCAGGCGACCCTGATTGTGCGTTTCCCGTGCATGGCCAATGCAAACGGTTTCTGGAATTCCGATTTGTATCAGAAGACCATACGGCCGCTCAGAATCAATCCTGATGCGGGTGAATACACCGTGGCCGTTTATCCTGAAACTGCGTATCCACCATATATGGCTGGCAAAGTATTGGCCGCCGATTTTCAGCCGCCGTTTGTGCTGTCATCGCCGCCAGCAGCAACAACGACCGCGACAGCGACGACACCTTTTCCCCCCAAGCTCTTGGGCAAGGGGGTGATCTTTCGGCGCATGACGATTGTGGTCTCTGACATCGAACGCGCACTTACGCTTTATCAAGATACCTTGGGGTTTGAGTCGAGCAGCGTGAAGCATCTGGATGCCGGCAGTTCTGCAACAAGAGTATTCCAGCTGGAAAATCATCCGGCAAAACGCTTCGTTACCCTGAGCGCGAATGTGCAACAACCAGAAGTATTGGGGATGGTTGAGGGCGGCGCAAAGTCGGTCAGGGGGGGAAGCCTGAAGAAAACGTCAGCCGCTGATGTCGGCACCAATGCGCTGGTTGTTTTGACGCGTGGACGGCTGGCGGCAGCTGATCGCTTCATTGCGGCTAATAAACTGACGATCACCAGTCGTTCGGTGCTCAATAGTCCAAGTTATGGGTCGGGGATTGAGTTGGCATTTCTTGACTGGGACGGCAACCTTGTTGTCGTCGTCGATTTTGATTGAGCGAATCGTATTGCGCGGTCCTGATTGGTGTTGCTGTCGGCACCTGCACTAATATGCGAGTTGCCCAATGCCGCGGGTAAGCTCTGGCGAGCCTGCAGAAAGAGTAGATCCACGATTGGGTTTTGAGGCAGATGATCATGCCCTGGCAACGCCAAATACGAGTAACCGTAGAGTGTACACGCCCGAATTTAAGCTCAACGCGGTCAGCACGGTCATCGATGAAAAACGCCGGCCTGCCGAAGTTGCAGTTTTTTTCAATCTCTCCGAGCAGACCTTGAGCCAGTGGGTTACGGCATATAAAAAACATGGCGCGATGTCGTTCAAACTTGAACGGCGAAAAGTTACATTCGAGGCGATGGAGCTATCTTGGTTGCGAGCCGAAAACATGCACTTGCGGATGCTGGTCAAGGTGCTAAAAAATCGCATCGCTGAAATGCCGGAGGAGTAGTTGCGCTAATGACTCTTGACGTGTTGTGATTCGGCGTGGCTGCTGACTGTTTGCGAACCATCGAACTTGCCCATTGACGAACGTATCCAAGCAAAAAAAGAGAAGAACGTGCGCAACTAGGCGAATCTGAACTAATCCATGGCACGCGCATCATCCAGCGAAATATCGACCATCAATTCATTGGCGAGACCCTCCAATGCGGCTCGCAGGGCGTCTTCAGTGAGTGTGGTCGGCACCGCCAGCGCCGCGTTCATGTGAAACATCTGCTCACCTGACATCGCGCCGCTCGCGATACGCGTTTGCAATTTCTCAATACTGACGCCGTGCTTGGCGAGCTCGCTCGAAATGCTATGGATGATTCCGGGTCGATCCTGACCGATCAAGTCGAGTTTGATGCGGCGTGTTGGTTTGGCCTGCGCGGGCAGCGCGCCGCCGCGGGCGACCGCGATGTGCATCGTCGCGGAGCGCAGCGATTCGAGTGCTGCAACCAGCATATCGGCGTTGCGGCTGGGCACTTGCAACAGCAGGATCCCGGCAAACTGGCCGGCCAGATTTGCCATCAAGCTATCCGTCCAATTGGCACCGAACTCGGCCGCCTTGTCTGAGATCGCACTGACCAGACCGGGGCGGTCAGGGCCGACAATGGTGACAACGAGCGAAGTGATCATTTGCAATGTCCTATGCGAAGCATTTGTGTTTTGACTGCACACGTTATCGCGCCACTGAGCGGCAACTGATCGGTGCTTCGACCCGCGAGAGGCCTTTCTGCCGCGCCACTATTTGCCGGCGGTCGCCTTGGTCGGTCTGCGCGCGCAGACCTTGACAGTAGCAGCGGTTGCGGTCTTTGCTCGGGATTTCAACACGCCAATCGAAGACTGATACGTCTCGATGTACTTCTTTGCCGGTATCCGCTTGATTGCCGCGCCAACCACATCGAGCGGCACGTCTTCGATTTTCTTGAATCGAACGCACGCCGTACCCATGTCGAGTTTCTTGCCGGTCTTCAGCCAAGCTTCGCGAAACCACTTGGCGTCTGCCGTCTCGCCGTCGACGCCTTGACCACAGCCGCAATAGACACCCATCAGATAGATCGCCAGATGGTTCTTCTGTGAAGCGAGCGCGGCAAACGGCAGCGGCTGTTTGGGGTCGCAGTGATAGCCCGCCGGAAACACGCGGTGCGGCACGTAGTAGCCGATGTGGCCGTACTGGATACCTTCTTCGTAATCGCGGTCGAGATTTTTAAGGATGACCTTCCGTAGCGCTTCTACCGCTGCGCGGCGATCGTCGGGTAATTTGGCAAGATATTGGGCTACGGTGGTGGCGGACGATTGCATGAGAACTCCCAGATAGATTTGCTGAGCGCAAGATTAGCGCGAATTACACAGTTTTGCATCGACGTTGTCATCTAGCCCTATATTGCGAATTCTTCTT
>Ga0335397_10011816_pt1 | contig 10731 bp, 11 predicted proteins | sample MAT04_FD_205740 | JGI IMG/M metagenome (GOLD analysis project Ga0335397, IMG submission 205740) | Freshwater microbial communities from Lake Fryxell liftoff mats and glacier meltwater in Antarctica - MAT-04 (spades assembly) (version 2) ...
CGCGCGCAGAACTCGCACTCGCCGTAGGAAATCGCATCCCATTCGGTGAGGTCGCCCGTGGCCATGACGTAGGCGAACAGCTCCATGAAGTACTCGGCGGCCGCGACGGCTCCGATCTCGTCGGTCCGGTCCATCTCCGCCGGTCGGACGGGCGCTGCGAGGGGCGACGAGCTCGGGCTCGGGCTCGGGCTCGCCGTGGGGCTGGGCGAGGGAGTCGTCGTGGGCTCCGGGTCCGGGCCGCCGGAGCAGCCGACAAGGGCGGTCGCCGCCACGGCCACCGCCGCGACGTACCCCCACCGTGTGCGCGAATCCCCCCGCATGGGGCACAACCTAGCAATCCGGCACCGCGAGCGGGAGCCCCGTCGCGTTGACTGTGGATGACGGCGAGCGGACCTAGACTCGCGCCGTGATCCGCCTGACGCCCGAGCAGCATGTCTTCCTGGTCGAGCGACACCTGGCCACGCTCACCACCCTGCGCCCGGACGGGTCGCCGCACGTGGTCCCGGTCGCCTTCACCTGGGACGCCGAGAAGGGCGCGCTGAGGATCACGACGCGCGACCGGTCGGCGAAGGTGCGGCACATCGAGGCGGGAGCGGGGAGCCGGCGGGTCGCCGTCTGCCAGGTCGACGGTGGCCGCTGGCTCACGCTCGAGGGTGTGGCCACCGTGCTGCGGGACGAGGACGAGGTGGTCGAGGCGATGCGGCGCTACGCGGTCCGGTACCAGGCGCTCGATCCGGACCCGCAGCGGGTCGTCGTCAGGGTCGAGGTCGACCGGCTGCTCGGCTCGGACTACATGACTCGCTGACCGGTCGGCGCACGGGCGAACCGCCCGTGCGCGGGCTCCGGGGCTCAGACCTGCGGGTCGGTCACGCGGTACGCGACCGGTCCGTCGACCAGGTCGACGAGCACGACGTCACCGCTGAACAGCCGGCGCCCGCGGCGCGTGTCGGGCTCGCCGTTGACGCTCACCTCGCCGTCGATCAGCAGCGCCCTGGCGTCCGCGCCCGAGTCGGCCGCGCCGGCGAGCTTGAGGAACTGGCCGAGGCGGATCTCACCCTCGACGGGAACAGGGCTGGGCACCGGACGCACGGGACCAGTCTGGCAGGCGCCCCGCCTAGACTCGACGTCGTGATCTCTCGCATCGACCTGCGCGGCCGCGCCCTGACCGCCCGCCAGCTCACCGACACCCTGCCGCGGCCCGATCTCGACGTCGCCGGCGCGGCGGACCAGGTCGCGCCGATCCTCGCCGACGTGCGCGACCGCGGGGCGGCCGCCCTGCGGGACCTCGCCGAGCGGTTCGACGGCGTCCGCCCCGAGCACCTGCGGGTTCCCCAGGCCGCCCTGCAGGCCGCCCTCGATGCCCTGGACCCGCGGGTGCGCGCCGCCCTGGAGGAGTCCATCGCGCGGGTCCGCACCGTGCACGCGGCCCAGCTGCCGGCCGACTTCGCGGTCGACCTGGCGCCCGGCGCGCAGGTGCGCCAGCGTTGGCTGCCGGTCGCGCGGGTCGGTCTCTACGTGCCCGGTGGCCTGGCCGTCTACCCGTCCTCGGTGGTGATGAACGTCGTCCCGGCCCAGGAGGCGGGTGTGTCGTCGTTGGCTGTGACCAGCCCGCCGCAGCGCGCCAACGGCGGGCTGCCGCACCCGACGATCCTCGCGGCCTGTGCCCTGCTGGGGGTCGCGGAGGTCTACGCCGTCGGCGGCGCCCAGGCGGTGGCGATGCTCGCCTACGGCGCGCAGGGGCAGACGGCCGACGACGGCGAGATGCTGTGCGAGCCGGTTGACGTCGTCACGGGCCCGGGCAACCAGTACGTCACCGCGGCCAAGCGCCTGGTGCGCGGGGTGGTGGGGATCGACTCCGAGGCGGGGCCGACCGAGATCGCCGTGCTCGCCGATGCGGGCGCTGATCCCCGTCACGTGGCCGCCGACCTGGTCTCGCAGGCGGAGCACGGCCCGACCTCGGCCTCGGTGCTCGTCACCGACAGCCTCGCGCTGGCCGATGCGGTCCAGGCCCTCCTGCCGGACGTCGTGGCGGCGACCCAGCACAGCGAGCGGGTCGCGACGGCCCTGGCCGGTCCGCAGTCGGCCATCGTGCTGGTGGACGACATCGCGCAGGGCCTGGCGGTGGTGAACTCCTACGGCGCCGAGCACCTGGAGATCCAGACCGCCGACGCGGCCGCCGTCGCCCAGCGGGTGACGAGCGCGGGGGCGATCTTCGTCGGCCCCTACTCACCGGTCTCGCTCGGTGACTACATGGCCGGCTCGAACCACGTGCTGCCCACCGGCGGCTGCGCGCACTACGCCAGCGGCCTCGGGGTGCACAGCTTCCTTCGGGCGGTGCAGGTCATCGAGTACGACGCCGCGGCCCTGCGGGTGCTGGCGGACCGGATCGTGGCGATCGCCGACGACGAGGACCTGCCGGCGCACGGCGAGGCCGTCGAGGTCCGCTTCTCCTGACCTCCTGACCTCATGGGCACCCGACCCGTTGGGGGGGACGGGTGGTCGGGTCAGCCGGTCCCCAGGACGAACGGCAGCACCTCGCCGGCCCCGGCGCGGCGCAGGAGACGGGCGGCGACCGTGAGGGTCCAGCCGGAGTCCTCACGGTCGTCCACGAGCAGCACCGACCGACCCGCCAGCCCGGCGGCGGCCGCCGGTGGGAGGTCGAGCCGCAACCGCCGCTCGACCGAGGCCAGGCGCTGTGCCGAGTTGACGTCGTGGCGCCCCGGGGCGCTGTGCTCGGCCGGCACCACGGCGCCGACGACGGGGACCCCCAGGTGCCGGGCGACCCCGGCCGCAAGATGCTCGACCAGGCCCGGCCGGGTGGCCGAGCGCACCAGGACGACCCCGTCGACGGCCGGCCGCCAGGCGTCCAGCACCTGCGTCACGGCTCCCCGCAGTGCTACGGGCACGGTCGGCGGGGCCGCGTCACGAGGCTCCGACGGGTCGATCGGGGTCAGCAGCTCACGCAGCGCACCACCCCATCCGAGGCCGTCCAGCCGACCCACCGCCCTACCCACCCCGGCCTGCTCCCCGGGCGGGATCCGCCCCGCGAGGTCCAGCCCGAGCGCGCCCATCCCACTCGGCCACTGCCGCCGTGCCGTGAGCTCGACGCCGGGCACCGACAGTGCCTCCCTCGCCCGCACCACGGCGTCGTCGTCGGGGGCGAGGCCCGGCCCGGCGCCACCGCACCGGTCGCAACGACCGCAGCGCCACCGACCGTCGGTCGCCAGCTCCGGGTCGTCGAGCGCGGCGCGCAGGAAGGCCATCCGGCAACCGGGGGTCGCCACGTAGTCGGCCATCGCCTGCTGCTCTGCCGCCCGGGTCGCCGCGACCCGGGCGTACCGCTCCGCGTCGTAGACCCAGGGCCGGCCCGTCGACTCCCAGCCACCGCGGACCCGGCGTACCGCGCCGTCGACGTCGAGCACCTTGAGCATCAGCTCCAGCCGCCCCCGCCGCAGCCCGACCCGAGGCTCCAGGGCAGCCGTCGACAGGACTCGGCCTGCCGCACCGAGCGCGTCCAGGGCGGCCACGACGTCGGTCTGCGCGGGGAAGGCCATCGAGGCGAACCAGTCCCAGATCGCCCGGTCGTCGCGGCCCGGGAGCAGCACGACCTCGGCCCGCACGGTCGCGCGGCCGGCCCGGCCCACCTGCTGGTAGTACGCGATGGGCGAGGGCGGGGCCCCCAGGTGGACGACGAAGCCGAGGTCGGGCTTGTCGAAACCCATCCCCAGGGCCGAGGTGGCGACCAGGGCCTTGACCCGGTTGGCCAGCAGGTCCTGCTCGCACTCCAGTCGCTCGGCCGGCTCGGTCTGGCCGGTGTAGGCGCGCACCGCCAGCCCGGCGCCGCGCAGGTGCGCCGCGACCTGCTCCGCGGCCGCCACGGTGAGGCAGTAGACGATCCCCGACCCGGCCATGGCGGGCAGGTTGGCGGTCAGCCAGGCGAGCTGGGCCGGGTGGTCCGGCAGCTCGGCGACCGCCAGGTGCAGACTCTCGCGATCCAGCGGCCCCCGCAGGACGAGCACCTCGGCGCCGGGCCCCCCGGGTCGCTCGCCGGGGCCGGGGCCGTGCACGGCCAGCTGCTCGGCCACGTCCGCGGTCACCCTGGCGTTCGCGGTCGCCGTCGTGGCCAGCACCGGGGTGCCGGGCGGAAGGTGCGTGAGCATGGTGCGGATCCGGCGGTAGTCGGGCCGGAAGTCGTGCCCCCAGTCGGAGATGCAGTGTGCCTCGTCGACCACCAGCAGCCCGGCATCCAACGCCAGGCGTGGCAGCACCTCCTCGCGGAAGCCCGGGTTGTTGAGGCGCTCGGGGGAGACGAGCAGCACGTCCGTCTGCCCGGCCGCGACCCTGGCGTGGACCTCGGCCCACTCCCCGGTGTTGGCCGAGTGGATCGTCTCGGCGGCGATACCAGCGCGGCGGGCCGCCTCGACCTGGTTGCGCATGAGGGCCAGCAGTGGCGAGACGATGACCGTCGGACCCGCCCCGAGCGACCGCAGCAGCGCCGTTGCCACGAAGTACACGGCCGACTTGCCCCAGCCGGTCCGCTGGACCACCAGGGCGCGGCGCCGGTCGACGACGAGCGCCTCGATCGCCGTCCACTGGTCCTCGCGCAGCACCGCGTCCGGCCGCCCGACGAGTCCTCGCAGCACGGTCTCGGCCTGGGCGCGCAGGACAACGCGGTCGAGGCCGGCGTCGGCGGTGTTGGCGGTGGGGGCGGGCGGGTCGGGGGAGTCGGCAGGGGACGGCGGCACCCGCGCAGTCTGGCACCCGGCGACCACACGCCCGGACCGTAGGATCGTCGCGGCGGCCCGCACCGCCCCGCCATCGTCCTGAGGAGACCGCTCGTGCCACTGCTGGAGCTCGTCGGCTGGATCGGCTCGGCCGTCCTCATCATCTCGCTGCTCCAGACGCGGGTGATGCGGTTCCGGGTGCTCAACGCGGTCTCCTGCGTTGTGCTAGTCGGCTACAACGCGGCCGTCGGGGTATGGCCCATGGTCGCGATGAACGTCGTGCTCGTGGGCATCAACGTGGTCGTCATCCTTCGGCTGTTGCGCCAGCGCCATGACGTCCGGGCCTACCAGGCGGTGCCGATCGGCACTGACGAGCCTTTCCTGCACGCCCTGCTGCGGCGCCACGTGAGCGACATCGCGCAGTTCAACCCGGATCTGCCCGCCGACCCGGCCGGGTATGCCGAGCACGCCTTCCTCGTCTCCAGCGGGGACCAGGTGGTCGGCGTCGTGCTCTCCCGCTCCGGACGTGTGCCGGACGAGCAGCAGGTCGTTCTCGACTACGTCCTGCCGCCGTACCGTGACGCCACGCCGGGCGAGTTCGTCTTCCGGCCCGACGGCCCGTTCGCGGCGCTCGGCACGCGCACCGTCGTCGCCTCGCCGGGGATGGCCTCCGCGGAGCGCTACCTGCGTTCTGTCGGCTTCCGTCTCGTCGACGGTCGCCAGGTTCTCGACCTCACGCCGGCCTAGCGGCTCGAGACCCGCGGCGGCGGGTGGCCAGGGAGGGCCCTCGGACGCGCGGCACGCCACCGCCGGCCTCGGCACGCCCCCGCCGACCTCGGCACGACATGGCCACCGTGGCGGTCGGGGCTCCCTAGACTCGGAGCCGTGCCAGCCGAGACGCCGCCCGCCCCGACGCCGCCAGCCCCCGCAGGGCCGGCCGCGAGCAGGCCCGCCACGACGCTGCCCCTGCGGCCCGAGCTGGCCGGCCTGGTGCCCTACGGCGCACCGCAGCTGGACGTCGCGGTGCTGCTCAACGTCAACGAGAACCCGTACCCGCCCTCGGACGAGGTCGTGGCGGACATCGCCGGCGCTGTCGCGCGCGCGGCCGGCGGGCTCAACCGCTACCCGGACCGCGACTTCCCCGCACTGCGCGCCGACCTGGCCGCCTACCTGCTCCGCGAGTCCGGCGTGACGCTGGCCCCGGAGCAGCTGTGGGCCGCGAACGGGTCCAACGAGGTGATGCTGCACCTGCTCCAAGCCTTCGGCGGGCCAGGGCGCACGGCGCTGTCCTTCGCGCCGACCTACTCGATGTACCCCGAGTACGCCCGGGACACCTCGACCGCCTGGGTCGTCGGGCGCCGGGCCGAGGACTTCACGCTGGACGTCGAGCACGCGGTCGAGTCGGTCGAGACGCACCGGCCGAGCGTCGTGCTGCTGGCCAGCCCCAACAACCCCACCGGGACGGCCCTGCCCGCCACGACCGTCCGCGCCGTGCTCGAGGCGGCGGCGCAGGTGCCCGGCGGCTGCGTCGTGGTGGTCGACGAGGCCTACGCCGAGTTCCGACGCGCCGGAACGCCCTCGGCCCTCGAGCTGCTGGCCGACCACCCTCACCTCGCGGTCAGCCGGACGATGTCCAAGGCCTTCGGGATGGCCGGCGCGCGGATCGGCTACCTCGCTGCCGCGCCCGCCCTGGTGGACGCGCTGCGGGTGGTGCGCCTGCCGTACCACCTGTCCGCGGTGACCCAGGCGGTGGCCAGGGCGGCCCTGGCGCACGGCAACGAGCTCATGGCCCAGGTGGGCCAGCTGCGGCGGACCCGCGACGAGACCCTCGCCTGGCTGCGCGCCCGCGGCCTCACTGTCGCGGACAGTGACGCGAACTTCGTGCTCTTCGGCCTGTTCGACGACCGGCACACCGTCTGGCAGGGTCTGCTGGACCGCGGCGTGCTGATCCGGGAGACCGGACCCGACGGGTGGCTCCGGGTGTCGATCGGCACCCCGGACGAGATGGCGGCCTTCCGGGACGCCCTGGTGGAGGTGGCTGGCCTGTGAGCAACGACGTGAGCGGGACCGCGCGGCGCACCGCGCGGATCGAGCGGACGACGTCCGAGTCGAGCGTGCTCGTGGAGATCGACCTCGACGGGACGGGGCGCACGGAGATCTCGACCAGCGTGCCGTTCTACGACCACATGCTCACGGCGCTGGGCAAGCACTCCCTCTTCGACCTCACGGTCCGCGCGACGGGTGACACCCACATCGACGTCCACCACACCGTCGAGGACGTCGCCATCGCGTTCGGCGAGGCGCTGCGCGTCGCCCTGGGCGACAAGGTGGGGATCAGCCGCTTCGGCGACGCGCTGGTCCCGCTCGACGAGGCGCTCGCCCAGGCGGTCGTCGACGTGTCGGGTCGGCCCTACCTCGTGCACAGCGGTGAGCCCGAGGGCCAGGAGTACCACCTCATCGGCGGGCACTTCACCGGGTCGCTGACGCGCCACGTGCTGGAGTCGATCGCGCACCACGCCGGGATCTGCCTGCACGTGCGGGTGCTGGCCGGCCGCGACCCGCACCACGTCGTCGAGGCCCAGTTCAAGGCGCTCGCCCGCGCGCTGCGGGCCGCCGTCGCGCTCGACCCGCGGGTCCGGGGCGTGCCGTCCACCAAGGGAAGCCTGTGAGCGGGTCGGCCGCAGCCTGGGCGGCACGGGCAGCCCGGACGAGCCGGTGAGCGACGAGCTCGCGCCGGTCGCCGTCGTGCTCACCCAGGCCGCGGCGGCCGACGCGCTCGCCGCGGCGTGCGCCCTTGGCAAGGTGGCGATCGACGCGGTCCCGACCCCGATCGGCGCCGTCGCCGTGTGCCGGGACACCGCGCCCGGTGCCCCCGAGCAGGTGGCGCAGGTGGTCTCCCGCCTGCTCGCCCACAGCCATGCCGTGCTCGTCGTGCAGCGCGACGGACAGCTGACCGCGAGTCGGTGGACGGCGGGGGAACGTGGCGAGGACATGGCGGCAGGGCTGCTGCTCGACGGCGCCCCGCCGCAGGTCGAGGAGCTCCTGCTGGGTACGCGCGGCCCCGGTGACCTGCCCGGCACGGTCAGCTCGGTGGGGATGTCCCGCTGGTCGGCGACCCGGGTGTTGGCCAGGGCGGCCCGCGCCGGGCGAGCCGCCCGGCCCGCGCCCGGCGGCTGAGCACCCGCCCGGCTGTGCCGCACCGCATCGGTAGACTCCGCCGGTGACCGCTCCCCACGTCGTCGTCCTGGACTACGGCTTCGGCAACGTGCGCTCCGCCCTGCGCGCCCTGGAGCGCGTCGGCGCCCGCACCGAGCTCACCGCCGACCCCAAGGTCGCTGCGGAGGCCGCCGGCCTCGTCGTCCCGGGGGTCGGCGCGTTCGCCGCGGTGATGGCCGGGCTGCGGACCGTTCGGGGCGACCAGATCGTCGGCCGGCGGCTGGCCGGCGGACGACCGGTGCTCGGCATCTGCGTGGGGATGCAGGTGATGTTCGAGGCCGGTGACGAGCACGGCGTGCGTACCGAGGGCCTGGCCCAGTGGCCCGGGATCGTCGACCGCCTCGAGGCGCCCGTCGTGCCCCACATGGGCTGGTCGCTGGTCGATGCGCCTGCTGACTCGGTGCTCTTCGACGGACTGGCCGGGGAGCGGTTCTACTTCGTCCACTCCTACGCCGCCCGCTCCTTCGCCGAGCTCGGCGGCGGTCGGTTTCGTCCGCCCGTGGTCACCTGGGCTGACCACGGTGGCCGGTTCGTCGCCGCGGTGGAGAACGGTCCGCTGTCGGCCACCCAGTTCCACCCTGAGAAGTCCGGCGACGCCGGAGCGCACCTGCTGACCAACTGGGTCACCAGCCTGAAGGGATCCTGAATGCCCGACTCACCCCGCCTCGAGCTCCTGCCCGCAGTGGACGTCGCGGCCGGTCAGGCGGTCCGCCTGGTCCAGGGCGAGGCCGGCTCCGAGACCTCCTACGGCTCGCCCCTGCAGGCTGCGCTCGACTGGCAGGCCGGCGGGGCGGAGTGGATCCACCTGGTCGACCTCGACGCCGCCTTCGGCCGGGGGTCGAACGCCGAGCTGCTCGCCCAGGTGGTGGCGGCGCTGGACGTGCGGGTCGAGCTGTCCGGTGGGATCCGTGACGACGCCTCCCTGGAGGCCGCGCTCGCCACCGGCTGCACGAGGGTCAACCTCGGTACCGCCGCGCTCGAGGACCCGCAGTGGACGGCGAAGGTCATCGCCGAGCACGGTGCGGCGATCGCGGTGGGCCTGGACGTGCGCGGCACCACGCTCGCCGCGCGCGGCTGGACCCGGGAGGGTGGGGACCTGTGGGAGGTCCTCGGTCGGCTCGACGAGGCGGGCTGCGGCCGCTACGTCGTCACGGACGTCACCAAGGACGGCACCCTCCGCGGCCCCAACATCGAGCTGCTGCGCGAGGTCTGCGCGCGCACCACGGCGCCGGTCGTCGCCTCGGGCGGGATCGCCAGCCTCGCGGACCTCGTCGCCCTGAGGGCGCTGGTGGGTGAGGGCGTCGAGGGCGCGATCGTCGGCAAGGCGCTGTACGCCGGTGCTTTCAGCCTCCCGCAGGCCCTGGACGTCGCGGGCCGGCCGTAGTGGTGGGCTGCGTGCCGAGTGGGCCGGGGCCCAAGGAGCTGCCACGCACCTCGGCCTTCGCGCAGGACGACGGCGCCCCGGACCCGGTGCTCGTCGCCGTGCTCGCCCGGCACACGGCGGGCGAGGCCGACCTGCCGGACGTCGTCGCGGCGCTGGTCGGGACCCGCGTGCTGGTGCCCGTGCTCGCTCACGAGGGCGGGCCGACCGGGCACGAGGACCGCGAGGGCTCGACGGCCGTCGTCGCGCTGCGGGTTCCGGACGGGCGCACGGCCCTGCCGGTCTTCACCGGAGTACCGGCACTGACGGCTTGGCACGCCGAGGCCCGCCCGGTACCGGCGGAGATCGCCAGGGCCGCGGCCTCAGCGCTGGCGGAGGGGTGGCAGGTGCTCGTCGTCGACCCCGCGGGACCGGTCACCGTCGTGATACCGCGGCCCGCGGTCCAGGCGTTGGCCATCGGCCTGCCGTGGGAACCGGCGGTGCGCGCCGGGGTGGTCCGCCCCGACGTCGCCGAGGCCGTCGGGCGCACGCTGGCCGGCGTGGTGCACCTGCGGTCGGTCCGGGTGGAGCCCGGCCGCCGGAGCGAGCTCGCCGTGGTGCTCGGCCTGGCGCCCGGGCTGGACCGCGCCGCGCTGTCCGCCGTGGTCGACGAGGTCAACACCCGGCTCGGTGCCGACCCGATGGTCGCCCAGGCCGACTCCCTGGAGCTGCGGCCGGTCACCGCCGGCTGAGCGGGCCGGACCGTCAGCGGCGCCGACCCCGTCGTCGCAGCGCCATCGCGAGGACGCTGACGGTCAGGGCGCCGACGGCAGAGCCGACCAGCGCGACGAGCGTGAGGTCGAAGGCGGGCTCCCAGCGCACCGTCGACCCCTCGACGACGTAGACCCCGATCGGCGTGACGGCCAGGCCGAACCCGGCGCCACCGCCTGCTCCTGAGCTGTCGGCCGCCGTGCTCTGGTGCTGCCCGTCGACCTCGCCCGTGCCGTACCCGGCTCCGCCCCCGCCACGGACCCGCGCGACCGGAACGATCGTCACGTCGCCCTGGCGAATCGGCTCACCGAACGCCCGCCGGACGCTCAGCGCGTCGAGCGTGCGGCGGGTGATGCCCCAGGGCGTGCCGCCGCGGGGAGGCCGTCGATGATGGCGGGCGGGGTCGGGGGCGGTGCGCGATCGCTCGGTCATGGATCCCATCGTGCCCCCTCGGCGGCACGAGCGACAGGTCCGCGGGCCGGCGCGCTCAGGGCGTGCACGACGACGACGGCGTGAACGCGCCGTCGTCGTCGAGCAGGGCGCGCAGGGTGCTCACCGGGACGATGTAGCTCTGGTCGGCGGCGTTCTTCGCGTAGACGACGCCGACGACGTGGCCGTCGACGTCCAGGACGGCCGAGCCCGAGGACCCGGGCTCGACCT
>Ga0335397_10011818_pt1 | contig 10729 bp, 12 predicted proteins | sample MAT04_FD_205740 | JGI IMG/M metagenome (GOLD analysis project Ga0335397, IMG submission 205740) | Freshwater microbial communities from Lake Fryxell liftoff mats and glacier meltwater in Antarctica - MAT-04 (spades assembly) (version 2) ...
GAGCGGTCGAGCACAGCGCGATCGAGGTCAGTGAGGTCAGTGAGGTCACACCGGAGTTGGTGGCGGCGTTCGAGCGGCTGATCCCGCAACTTTCGTCGAGCAACCCGCCGCCATCAGCTGAGGCGCTTGCCGCCATCGTCGACAGCGAGGCCAGCATCCTGCTCATCGCCCGCGACCCGGAGGCCGACGACGCCATCGTGGGGAGTCTCACGCTGGCGATGTTCCGCATCCCGACCGGCCTGCGGGCCTGGATCGAGGACGTGGTGGTCGACGGAGAGGCGCAGGGTCGTGGCGTCGGCCAGGCCCTCAACGAGCACGCCCTCGCCCGGGCTCGCGAGGCGGGCGCCACCACCGTCGATCTGACCAGCCGCCCGAGTCGCGAGGCTGCGAACCGCCTCTACCAGCGCCTCGGCTTCGTGCTGCGGAGCACGAACGTGTATCGGTTCCAGCTCTGAGGCTCGTGAGCAGCCCCTGGTCGCGAGCGGACGAGTGTCGAGGTCGAGGTCGAGGTCGATCAGATCGTCAGCAGGTCGCTGGGTAGGGGGTTCCGACCGCTGAGCGAGCCCGAGGTCTTCAGCGGTCGGAACCCGAAGAAGCCCCCGCCGGTGACGAACGTGTGGCCCGTTGGATCCTTGTCCGGGTCATAGTGGTCACGGATGGCCTGGCCGTGGGCTCCCGACCGCAGGTAGTCGAGCGCGGCCTGCGAGTCCTCCCAGATCGTGAGGGTGGCGACGAGGCGTTGGGGCAGGTTGGTCATCAGCGTTCCCCAGATGCCGCCCGGCGTGTCCAGGAACTGATCTTCGAGGCCGCTGTTCACCTTGGTGAACGGGACGATCGTTCGCAGGTAGGCGGTCCCGATGGTGATGGCGATCGTTGGCCCGGTCATGTCCCGCGACGTGTCGCCGGCTTCGGCCACCATGTCGTGCTCGACCCCCGGCCACACCCCGACCGCCCGAACGAGCTCCATCCGCGCCTGCCAACCGTCGGCGAAGACCCGACCGGTCGGGCTCGCGTCGAGGAACGTGTCGAGCGAGGCTTCGTCGTCCCAGACCGCGAGCAGGCACTCGCGGTTCAACTGGGGTCGGGGCAGCACGCCAGGGGTGAAGGGCGCGCATGCCGCGTTCCGAGATCCCAGGAGTCCCGGTACGTCGGCGGGCTTCGGCGCTCGGCGACGCAAGCTGGCGAGGACGCTCGTGTCGGCGAGGTGGGCGCTGAACAGCATGCCTGCATGGTAAAGGCAGACGCTCAAGCGGCGCCGAGATACACCCAGCGACCCTCGTGGCGGACGAAGTGGCTGACCTCGTGCAACACGCCGGGCTGGCCGTCCTGCTCGTGGTGGGCGCGGAACTCGACGGTGCCCTCGTGGTCGAGCAGCCCGCCGTCGGTGGTGGCGAGCACCTCGAGCCGCACCCATCGACGAGTCGGTTCGAGGCGGATGCGGCGCGGACACGTCGTGGGATGCCACGAGGAGCGCAGGTAGCCCGCGTCGTCTCGAGCGAAGGCGGTGAAGCGCGACCGCATGAGCTGCTCGGCGGTGGCGGCGGGGCGGTCGCCGGTCAGCACCGGTTCGCAACAGGCGGCGGCGGCGAGGCCGGAGCCGCAGGGGCATGGGGTGGTCGAGTCCATCGGCTCATCCTGCCCGGCGCCAGGCACCACCGCCCACGGCCGGCGCCGACGCGAGAGACTGGCGCCGTGGAACCACAGCAGCCAGCGCCGCCCGCTCCTCCGAGGATGCCACCACCCGGGTGGTACGTGGACCCGGTCGGGGCCATGCGGTGGTGGGACGGGCAGCAGTGGGGCATGGCTGCGCCGCCCCAGCAAGCCGTGAACCCGTTCCCGAACTCACAGACGCTCGCCGTGGTGTCGCACCTCGGCTTCCTGGCCGGGGGCTTCATCCTGCCCCTCGTGATCTTCCTCACCGCCAACAAGGCCGATCGCTACCTCCGCTTCCATGCGTGTGAGGCGCTCAACTTCTCCATCACCGTCATGGTCGCCAGCCTGGGTGGCATGGCGCTGGCCTTCGTGGGCGTGTTCGGCGCCGCCGCTCTCGGCGGTGGCGGGGCCGCCTTCGGCTTCTTCTGGGTCGTCTGGCTGGCGATGATGGCCTTGGGGGTGTGCAGCTGGGTGTTCGGCATCATGGGTGCCATCCGGGCATCGAAGGGTGTGTGGTGGCGGTATCCGGTCAGCATCCGCCTGGTGAAGGACGACACCCCGGCTGGTGCGGGCGGCTGACGGAGGGACGACGTGGCCGCCCAGGGCTACCGTCTGCGCCTATGAGCTTCACCGAAGAAACGTGTTCGTGATGGCCGCCGACCACGGTTCCGCCGCGCACGGCGTGTTCGAGGTGATCGTCGAGATTCCTCGGGGTAGCCGCAACAAGTACGAGATGGACCACGAGCGGGGCGTGCTCAAGCTCGATCGACGGCTCTTCTCGGCCACGATGTACCCGGCCGACTACGGGTTCGTGCCCGAGACCTTGGGTGAGGACGGCGATCCGCTCGACGTGCTCGTCCTGCTCGACGACCCGACGTTCCCCGGCTGCCACATCGACGTCCGCACCATCGGACTGTTCCAGATGCACGACGATGCCGGCGGCGACGCCAAGCTCATCTGCGTGCCGGCCGGCGATCCGCGGTGGGAGCACCTGCAGGACATCGACGACCTCGACCCGTTCGTGCGGCGCGAGATCGAGCACTTCTTCGACATCTACAAGCAGCTCGAACCGGGCAAGATGACCGAGACCAGCGGCTTCCACGACGCGGCCGAGGCCTACGCCGAGCTCGCCGCCTCGATCGCTCGCTACGTCCCCCACGCCTGAGCTCCACGCCGGGTCGCCCCGGCCGGCTCAGACCGGCGTGCGGCCGTAGTCGTCGTCGAGGCGCTCGATGTCGTCCTCACCGAAGTACTCGCCGTGCTGGACCTCGATGAACACGAGGGGCTCATCACCGACGTTCTCCATGCGGTGGGCCTGGCCCTTGGCCACGTCGATGGCCATCCCGGCCGCCACCGGCACCTTGTCGTCGCCCAACGTCACGACGCCCTGCCCCGACAGCACGAACCAGTGCTCGGACCGCATGGTGTGGCGCTGGTAGCTCAGCCGTTCGCCGGGCCTCACCACGATGCGCTTGACCTTGTGGTCCTCCTCGTCGGCCAGGACGAGGTACTCGCCCCATGGTCGCGTGTCCCGTTCGAGTCCAGACATGGCGGACAGTCTGCCCGATGCGGCTCCGCCGATGGCAGTTTCGCGGCACGTGCACGAGACTGGATGGCATGGTCACGAACCCCCTCGACGTCACCAGGAAGCTCTGCTTGGCCCTTCCCGAGGTCGTGGAGCGCCCGAGCCACGGGTCGCCGGCGTGGTTCGTGCGGGGCAAGAAGACGTTCGTCATGTATCTCGACCACCACCACGGCGTGGACTGGATCGCGCTGTGGTGCGCCGCGCCGCCCGGCGTGCAAGCGCAGCTCGTGGCCGAAGAGCCCGACCGCTTCTTCCTGCCGCCCTACGTCGGACATCGTGGGTGGATCGGTGTGCGGCTCGATGTGGATCTCGACACCGACGAACTGGCGGGGATCGTCGAGGACGCCTACCGCCAGGTGGCGCCGAAGGTCCTCGTGGCCCGCCTCGACGCCGACTGATGGATCCGGCCGGGGCGTCGGTATCTTGCGAGCACCGCACCCGAACGACGGAGGATCCCCATGCCGCCCAGCCCCACCGCCGATGCCACGACGGTCGCCTTCTTCTTCGACCCGGCGTGCCCGTGGACGTGGCTGACGTCGCGCTGGCTGGTCGACGTGGCCGAACGCAACGATCTCGACGTGACGTGGCGGGCCTTCTCGCTGGCCCTGGCCAACGAAGGCAACGAGATCCCCGAGCAGTTCCGCGCCTTGCAGGTTGCAAGCCAGGCTGCCCTGCGCATCGTCGAGCACCTCCAGGCCGAAGGTCGTAACGACGAGATCGGCGCGTTCTACACCGAGCTCGGCCGCCGGTGGTTCCACGACGACGAGCCCCGATCTGTCGAGGTGGTGCGGGCCGCGGCGGAGGCCGCGGGCGTCGGTGACGTGGCCGACCGGGCCGAGGTCGAGGCGCTCGATCTGCGGCTGGCGGAATCGTTGGCCGAGGCCCGCTCCATGGTCGGCGACGACGTCGGCTCGCCGGTGCTGGCCGTCGACGGGAGCGGTCTGTTCGGACCGATCATCTCCTCGACCCTGGACGCGGAGGATGCTGACCGCTTGTGGCAGGTGGTGACCGGCTCCCTCCAGCTCGGCGCCTTCCACGAACTCAAGCGAAGCCGCACCGGCGGGCCGTCGTTCGGACCGCGACCCTGAACCACACGGGCGCGGTGTGACGCTCGTCCTACCCTCGACCGAACCTTTTCAGTCCGGGATTGCATTACGGACGTGTTACAGCTGCTACGGTCTGTAGCCGAATGGTGATGTCCCCCCGCACCCGACGCACCGCCTCCCCGGTGTCCCGCCTCACGGTGGTCGTGGCCCTCCTGTTGGCCACGCTCGCCGGTTCGGTGACCGGTGGGCCGACGGCTGCGCAGGCTCAGGCCGGCGGCGACGCCCGCAGCGAGCGCGAGAAGGTCCGCTCCGAGCAGGCGGCAGTCGCCTCGCAGGTCGACGCTCTGCAGGCCGACGCCACCGAGGTCAACCAGGCCCTGTCGGCCCTGCAGGCCGACGTCTCCACCCAGCGCGCTGCGCTCAGCGATGCCCAGTCGGCGCTGGCGTCGGCCGAGGCCGAGCTCGAGCGCCTCGACGGCGAGATCGCCGCCACCGAGGCCGAGCTCGAGGGCCTGCGGGAGGATCTGCGCGAGCAGGCCGTGGCCGCCTACATCGAGCCCCCGGCCGAAGGTGGCTTCGGTGCGCTCGACGCCGAGTCGGCCGAAGAGTCGGTCAACAAGCGGGTCTTCCTCGATCTCCAGGGCGCCAGCAGCGCCGACGTGCTCGACCAGCTCCGCGGCGCCCAGGCCCGCCTCAACGCCCAGCGCGAAGACGCCGCCGCTGTGCGAGCCGAGGCCGAGGCCAAGCGCGGCGCGGTGGCTGATCGTGCTGCCCAGGTCGAGTCGGCCTACAGCCGCCAGTCCAGCTTCGCCGCCCAGGTCGAGAGCCGGCTCAACGACCGTCTGGCCGAGTCGGCTGCCCTCGAGTCCCAGGACGCCACCCTCTCGCGGAAGATCGCCGACGAAGAGGCGGCCGTCGCTGCCCAGCTCGCCGCCGCCCGTCAGCGCGACGCGCAAGCCGCCGCTGCCCGCCAGACGCAGACCGCCACCGGTCCCAGCCGACCCAGCCCCTCCACGCCGACCACCCGGCCCACCGGTCCGGTGGTCAAGCCGCCGATCGTCGGCGCCGGCCAGCTCGTCACCGTCGGTGGGATCACCGTCAACGTGGCCATCTCGTCGCAGCTCCAGGGCATGCTCGGCGCGGCCTCGGCCAGCGGCCTCAACCTCGGCGGCACCGGCTACCGCGACTCCAACGCCCAGATCGCCTTGCGCAAGCAGAACTGCGGCACCAGCGAGTACGCCATCTGGACCATGTCGCCCGATGCCTGCAGCCCGCCGACGGCCATCCCCGGCCGCTCCAAGCACGAGCAGGGCCTGGCCATCGACTTCTCGTGCAACGGCGCACTCATCAACTCACGGTCGAGTCCGTGCTTCCAGTGGCTCGCCGCCAACGCCAGCGGTTTCGGCTTCTTCAACCTGCCGAGCGAGCCCTGGCACTGGTCGAACACGGGCCAGTGATCTCGGTCGTGCGTCGGATCACCCCGCAGGGCTGACCGAGCCGTTCACCGGCTTGCGCCAACGGCTGTTCGTGGCCCACACGGCCCACCCGATGAGACCCAGCGGGATCTCGGCCAGGTAGGTGAAGCCGCTGAACAGGAACACGGCCGCCGCCGCGGCGTCGTTCGGCGCCCCGAAGGCCACGAGCGCGGCCACCGACCCGGTCTCCGTGAAGCCGACACCGCTCGGCGTGAGCGGGATGGTCGAAAGCAGGCGCCCGAAGGCGAAGGCGGCGAACACCTCGACCCAACCCAGCTCGTCGGTGGTGGCGCCGAGGGCCCGCACGCACCCGAGCAGCAGCAGGTACTGCCCGAGGGTGTACACGATCATCCACACGGTCAGGCTCCGCCAGCGCTGGCGGATGAGGCCGATCGAGTCGTGCCGGAACGACAGGATCCGGTCGGTGAGCTCGGTCGGGCCCGAGCGCCGCACCAGCTTCGATCCGGTGCTCAGGATCCGCTCGGCGCCGTGGCCGACGAGGATGGCGAGGCGGTCGCTGCGCAGGATGGCCCCGGCGGCCAGCACGGTGACCGAGAGGATGAGAACGCCGACCACGGCGGCGAGCGTCAGGCTGGCCGTGGCCTGGCCGGAGAAGGTGAGCAGCACCAGGCCGGCCAGCGGGATGCCCAGCTTGGCGAACACGTTCCAGAAGCCGCTGACGAGGATCGAGCGGGTGATGGCGGGCACGTCGAAGCCCCACGAGCGCCCCATGGCGTAGGTGGCGCCGACACCGACGGCCCCGCCGAAGGGGACGACGTTGGACACGGCGCTGCCGGCGAAGTTCATGGTCAGGGCCTGGGCGTGGGTCAGGCCGGGCAGGGAGGCGGTGAGCACCCCGGTGTACGTCCACATCACCGCCAGCCACAGCACGAGCAGGGCGGCGAGCTCCCACGCCTGCAGCGCTCCGAAGGCGGCCCACACCTCGTCGTACTGAGCGCCGGTCACCGCCGGCAGCACGGCGACGAAGATGACCCCCACGATCCCGAACGACATGACGGCCTCGATGACCCGCCGGGTGGTCGTCTTGCCCGGGAGCTCGTCCTCGACCAGCTCGGCCGGCACGCGCATGGCGTGCATGCCCGTCTCGTGGGCGAGTCGCTCGAGGTCGTGGGGGAGCAGCCGTTCCTCGACCTCGTGGGAGAGGCGATGGTCGTCGTCGGGGGTCGATGTCATCAGCGGTGGTGACCGGTCAACCGCCGACGGCGCCCGGGAGGGGTGCGAACACGTCGGTGAGCGGTTGGTCGACAGCGACGCCTCGGGCCACGAACCACTCGGTGCCGAAGGCCATGGCGTAGAAGGGCTCGGGCAGGGCCAGGAACTGCGTGAGCGTGCGGGCCGAGCTGGGCGAGTCGGAGGTGGTCTGGCTGGCATGGGCCGACATCGCGGCCCGCTTGGCGGCGAGCTGGGTCGACACGTCGATCACGTGGGTGATCTCGCCCGGTTCGGCGAACCAACCGTCGACGTGGTCCGACGACCAGTCATCGGGGAGCTCGTGGCCGAGGTTGGTCACGAGGTCGAGGCCCATGCGCAGCACATCGCGGTTGATGGTGGACTCGAGCACCACCAGGGTGCCGGCCAGCTCTGCCGCCCGCCGAGCGACGGCGTGGACGTGGAGGTGGTCGGGGTGGCCGTAGCCACCGTTGGGGTCGTAGGACGTGAGCACATCGGCGGCCTCGTCGGTGAGGATGGCGGCCAGGCGGGCGGCGGCCTCGTCGACGGACACGGAGGCGAAGGCCACGGTGCCGGGTGCCGGGCTGGCGCCGTCGAGCCCCGAGTCGCCGTAGCCGAGGAACTCGGTGCGGGCCACGCCCAGCGCCGCGGCCGAGGCCAGCGTCTCGGTCTGGCGTCGATCGGCCAACGACTCGCCCGCGCAGAGCGACGAGCGGTCGGCCTCGCCCACCTCGCCGGACGTGGCCACCACCAGCACGACGCGGTGTCCTGCGGCGGCGGCGAGCGCCAGCGTGCCCGCGCACAGCAGCGCCTCGTCGTCGGGGTGGGCGTGGAACGACACCAGCGTGCGGGCCATCCCCCCATCCTGCCTCACGGGCGGGTGGCGCCCGGGAGGTGGCCGGGTCGACGGCTACCGTGGCCAGGGTGGCAGCGAGGGAACCCCGGGCGGTGGGCGAGAGCGGATCCCGACGGTGCGTCGCGCTGGTGAGCGACTGCTACCTGCCCAACATGGGCGGCATCGAGATGCAGACCCACGACCTGGCCCGCAACCTCGCGGCCCGGGGCCACGAGGTCGTCGTGGTCACGTCGACACCGGGGCCTGACGAGGTCGAGGGCGTGCGCGTCCACCGCCTGGCGCCGGCCGGCAACAAGCGTCTCCCGGGCTTCCACTTCGCGCTGCCGCTGGCCACGTCCGTGTTCGACGAACTGCGCCAGGTGCTGGCCGACGAGGACGTCGACGTGGCCCACTTCCACGGTGGCGTCGGCTCGCCGCTCGCCTTCATCGGCGCCTCGAACGCTCAGGCCGACGGCGTGCCGTCGGTCGTCACCACCCACTGCCTGTGGAGCTACGCGGCGCCGGGGTTCCGCCTCGTCGAGCAGCGCTACCACTGGACGCAGTGGCCCGTCGTGTTCTCGGCCGTGAGCCAGGTGGCGGCCGCCCCCATGCGGCGGCTCGCCGGTCCCGACGTCGACGTGGTGGTGCTGCCCAACGGCATCGACCGCGACGAGTGGGTGGTCGAGCCCGAGCCGCAGGACCCGGACGTGTTCACCGTCGTGTCGGTCATGCGCTTGGCCATGCGCAAGCGCCCGCTGCAGCTCGTCCGGCTGCTGCGCCACGTCCGCGACGGGCTCGCGCCCGACCGTCGGCTCCACGCCGTGATCGTGGGGGAGGGTCCGCAGCGCCACCTCATCGAGCGCCTGATCGCCGCCGAGGGCATGGACGACAGCATCGAGCTGACCGGCCGGCTCGGCCGTCCCGCCATCCGTCAGCTCTACGCCCGCGCCGGCGCGTTCGTGGCCCCGGCCAACCTCGAGTCGTTCGGCATCGCCGCCCTCGAGGCCCGGTGCGCGGGCGTCCCCGTGGTGGCCAAGGCTCACACCGGTGTGGTCGAGTTCGTGGAGCACGGGCGGGAGGGGTTGCTCGGCACCTCGGACAAGGACCTGGCCCGCCAGCTCGTCCGCCTGGGTCGCGACGTCGAGCTGCGCGATGCCATGGCCAAGCACAACCTCGACACGGCCCCGGCCATGGACTGGGACGACGTGGTCGAGCGGAACCTGGCCGCCTACAGCCGGGCCATCGACCTGATGGCCGACCGCGGACCGTTCACCTAGCTACCCGAGGTCGTGTCGATGACGACGGGGTCGAGGGCCGGTGCCGGGCGGCCCGCTCTCGTGAACACGGTGCTGGCAGCGAGGCCGACCACCATGATGAACGCCCCGCCCACCGCGTCGAGGAAGAAGTGGTTGGCGCTGATGACCACGACGGTCACCGTGACCACCGGATAGGCCACGGCCAGCACCTTGGCCCAGCGCTTGCGCACTCGGGGGAGGAACACGGCGCAGCCCCAGAAGGCCCAGCCGCAGTGCAGGCTGGGCATGGCCGCGTACTGGTTCGAGATCTTGGCCATGGCCTCTGAGTTGAACGACCAGAAGGTCGGGTACTGGTCGAGGGTGTCGACGAACACCCACGACGGGTCCATGGTGGAGAGCAGGCGCGGGGGCATCAGCGGGAAGGCGGCGAACCCGACGAGGCCGACGAACGTGCCCACGAAGAGGGTGTTGCGCCAGAACGGGTAGTCGTCGGGGAAGCGCCGGTAGAGGAAGACCAGCGCGAAGAGGGTGACGAGGATGTAGGCCGAGCCGTAGAAGTAGTTGCCGGCGATGACGAGCGGCTCGAACTCGAGCGCCCACCGCTGCCACGTCTGCTCGTGGTTGAGCCAGAGGGCCTGCTGCCAGTCGATGATCTTCAGGGCGTTCTGGTACGCCAGGTGCACGTCGGTGGTGTTGGCGTTGCGGATCGACTCGTAGACGAGGTTCCCGGCCATGACGACGAGGACCTCCACCCACCAGTAGAGGGTGTGGCCGTCACGTAGGCGCTTTCCCCCGCGCCAGCGCGTGCGCTCGAGCACGATCTCGTCACTCACCACCGCAGGAGTGTACTTGCCGGACCCCTACGGCCGGCTCGCGGCATTGGGACTCGAGCGGATAGGTGACCCTGGTGACGCTCGAGGTTTCGTCTCGCTTCGCTCGACAGGGCGCAGTCACATGGGTCGCCTCGCTTATCGGCTCGGCTCCTTAGCCCGCCGAGGTCAGGAGGTAGACGCCGCCCTCGGCCGATGCGGCCCACAGCTCGCCCTGGTTGTCCTGGCCGAACGACACGATGCCCGGCACCACGGCGCCGAGGGGTTCGTCGGTCAGCACCTGCGGGCCCTGCACGACGAGCGCCCGGATCTCGCCGACGCAGGTGTCGGCGTAGATGTAGGCGCCGACGAGGGCGGGGATGGCCGTGCCCCGGTAGACGTAGCCGCCGACGATCGAGCACCCGCCGGTGTCCTCATGGGTGTAGGTGTGGATGGGGGCGACGTAGCCCTCGGTTGGTGGGCCGTCGCCCGAGTACCGGTCGTTGCCCTCCATCAGCGGCCAGCCGAGGTTGGCCTGCGCCCCGGCGGTCGTGCCGGTGGACGGGATCCACGTGATCTCTTCCACCTTGTCTTGGCCGACGTCGGCGATCCAGAGGTCGCCGTTGGCCGAGTCGAACGAGAAGCGCCACGGGTTGCGCACGCCGGTGAGCCATACCTCGGGAGCCCCGCCGCCGGCTGCGAACGGGTTGCCCTGCGGGATGCCGTAGGGCGTCTCGCCGCTGGGCGTCTCGGGGTCGATGCGAAGGATGGCGCCGAGCAGCGTGTTCGGGTCCTGGGCGTTGCCCTCCGGGTCGCCGGCGGCGCCACCGTCACCCATACCGACGTAGAGGAAGCCGTCGGGGCCGAAGACCACGTTGC
>Ga0335397_10011819_pt1 | contig 10729 bp, 7 predicted proteins | sample MAT04_FD_205740 | JGI IMG/M metagenome (GOLD analysis project Ga0335397, IMG submission 205740) | Freshwater microbial communities from Lake Fryxell liftoff mats and glacier meltwater in Antarctica - MAT-04 (spades assembly) (version 2) ...
CTGTGCTCGGACATCGCGAAGCTTGGAAACGGAAGGGCGTTTTTCTCGGACAGGCCGATGGATATCCCGCAGATTTTCGCGCAGGAGACGGTGACCATCGCCCGGTCCGCGTTTCTCGAAGAGCCGATTGCAACGCTGGCTTCGGGGCGGTGGGGAGAGATTTCCCCAAAACCACTGGATTGGATGGCGCAAGTGGATGGCTACAATCTTTCATACGCGCGAAAAGACACTACGGTGTCCTTGGTTTCCAAGGACGAGTATGCGGCGCCATTGGTCGCACATGCGCGTCGCGGCCTCGGGCGGACGGCGGCGGTTTCTTTTCCTCTGGGAGGGGAGTTTTCCGATCAGGTCAGGAAATGGCCGGGCTATGGCGATTTCATACAGACGCTGGGTCGGTTTCTGATGGGGCAGGACATGCCGCCTGGCATCGCGTTGCGGCACAAGGTCGAAGGGACACGGCTGAATCTCGAACTTCTTTATGACGTGGAGGAATGGGGTGACCGGCTGGCCAGGAATCCGCCGACAGTGAAGCTGCAGGATGATGCGGGAGGTGCGATCTACGAGCTTCCGTGGAGGCGGATCGCACCGGGTCACTTTTCCCTAAGCAGGGATCTGGAGGAGGGCAGTGTGGTGAAAGGTGCGATCCGGGTGGGAGACAATGCGTTGGGATTCGGGCCGGTGAGCGTGGGATCCAGCGTGGAGTGGGCATTCGAGCCGGAGCGGCTTGCGGAGCTGCGTCAGGTCTCGCATCAGACGAACGGACGGGAGTTGTTGAATCTCAAAAAAGCATGGCTGCGCCCACCCTATATAGCGGCGAATTCGCTGAGTCTGCCGCTGGGGATTTCCCTGGTGCTGATGGTGCTGCTGGATGCGTTGATCACCCGGACGGGATGGAAACTCCCGGAATTCGTGAGGAGGGAAAAGGTTGCGAAAGCCGCGGTTCCGAAGAAGGTGAAGGTTGCCAAGCCGGAGCCGAAGAAGACGGTGCCTGTGGAAACAAGGCAAGAGGACACGCCGACTGAAGTCAGCGCTCCATCCGAACGGCGCTCGCGTTTCCAGAAAGCGAAGGACAGGAAATGATATTCAGAAAATCCCGAGGTTGTCGAAATCCACATCCTCGGAGTCGGGCCCCTCGAAGTGTTCCGAAATGAATTCCTGCCAGACCTTCCGGCTCTCCGGAGAAAGGGATTCCGTGATGGCGGCCACACAGCCGGAGCAAAGAATTAGCGGTAGTGCGCCATCGACGAGGGTGCCGTCGTGACGGAACTGGGCGGAGATCGTGAAGCCTTCCATTTCCGTGCGCGCGGTGCGGCAGGCGACGCAGTGGTCGAGGCGTTCGGCTGGATTGTGGAGTAGCATCCAGTCTAGCATCCGTTGATTCCAGTCGATATTTGTTTCGAGAAAATCCCGGATGGCTGCCTTCGATGAATCGCTGAACCGGCCGGAGACCTCGTCCCGGCATTTTTCGCAAACGGCGTATTCCATCACGCATTCCTCGCGATGGTAGTGCTTGTTGACCACCCAGGTATCCGCGGCCAGTGGAAGAAGCTGATCGCAAACCTTGCAGGTCTCGAAAGCCCGGTCGGTTTCCACGGAATCAAACCATTTCTGCATATCAGGCATGTCGGAAGGATAGGATTTCCGGGAGGAAATGGCAATCGGCACTTGTGCTTCGTAAGAATTTGCGGGAAGCGCGGAGACTGTTAGGTTGGCACCGTGATCGAAGTCGTTTTCAACCGTGGACTGTATCTGCCGGAAATGGATTTCTGGCTGGATCCATGGGAGGCCAAGGATTCCGCCTTCGTGTCCCACGCCCACGCCGACCATTTTTCGCGCCATGGCAAGGCGCTGTGCTCCTCGATGACCGGGCTGCTGCTGCGGAAAAGATTCCACATGGCGGAGGGCAGGTTGGAGACGATGGACTTCGGGGAAATCGTCGAACGCGACGGGTTCCGGTTGCGGCTGCTGCCGGCGGGGCACATCGCCGGATCGGCCATGCTGCATGTGACGCGGAAAAAGGACGGAGCCACAGTTCTCTACACGGGGGATTTCAAGGTTCGCAAGGGTCGCACCAGCCAGGAGGTGACTTTCCTCCAAGCTGACACGCTGATCATGGAAACGACTTTCGGGCTGCCGCACCTGGTTTTTCCGAACCAGATGGAGGTCGAGGCGGCGGTGCTGCGTTTTGTGAACGATGCCTTCACGGATGGCGAGACTCCCGTGCTGTTCGGATATTCACTGGGGAAAGCACAGGAGGCTCTGGCGCTGCTGGCGGAGCACGGGATTCCGGTTCTCTCGCATCCCAAAGTGGCCGAAATGACGGATGCCTGCCGGGAGGCGGGACTGGATCTGCCTGAGCCGGTGCTTTTCGAGGGCTTTGGCCGGTCCGGACATGTGATCATCGCCCCACCGAACGCCATGCGGGCAAAGCTTCTCCGGAGCCTGAAAAATCAGCGCACCGCCATGCTCACTGGGTGGGCGCTTCAGGCAGGATCGTTCTACCGATATCGTGTCGATGAGGTGATCCCGATGTCGGATCACGCGGATCATCCCGGGCTGATGGAATGTATCGCACGGGTTCGCCCGAAGAGGGTTCTCACGGTGCATGGTTTCGCGAAGGAATTTGCGGCCGAATTGCGGGAGAAGGGGATTGAGGCATGGTGCGCGATGGGAGGCGACCAGCTTGAACTTTCTCTCGGAAAATCTCCTTCGCTGGGGGTCGGCGCGTCCGTTCCGAAACAGATCCGTCCAATCTGCCAGCTCGCGGATTTTTCCGATGTCTGCCGCCTGATCGGCGAGACAAGCAGTCGTTTGGAAAAGGTGGGCTACTTGGTGACCTACCTGCGGACATTGGAAACGGATGAACTCAGGCTCGCGACACGCTGGTTCACTGGTGAGGTCTTGCGGAGGAGTGGTGGGAGATCCTCTCTGAAGATAGGAGGCGCTGCAATCAAGCGATCGTTATTGGCGATTCCGGGAATCAAAGAGGAAAGATACCGGGAGATTTCTTCGGCTCAGAATGATATTGCCAGAACTGCAAGAATCCTTCTGCAGGGAATACCTGTTTCACCTAATCCGCTGAGTTTGAAAAACTTAGATGAATATTTTCTAAATTTGTTGCAATGCGAAGGTTCGCTCGAAAAGGTTGAATCGCTTGCCCAACGACTGTTTCGAGTTCATCCGACGGAGGCTGAAACTGTGATCAAATTGTTAACAGGGGATTTGCGTATCGGCTTGAAGGAAGGGCTGATGGAGGAAGCTGTGTGTCGGGCGTTTGATACGGATGCTGGAGAGGTGCGGAAGGCGAACATGTTCACCGGAGATCTCGGTGCGACCGCGCTTCTTGCGAAAGAGGGCAAGCTCTCGGAAGCGGCGCTCACTCCTCTGGTGCCGATCCGCTGCATGTTGGCCTCGCCGCTGGAGAGGGGTGAGGATGATGGTCTTCTGTTCGGAAATCTTCCACTGTATCCGCCATTCTGGTTGGAACCGAAGTATGACGGGATCCGGGCGCAGCTACATAAATCAGGGAACTTGATCGGACTTTTTTCCAGGGATCTCAGGCCGCTTGATCGCGAGTTTCCAGAATTGGTCGAAGCTGCGAAGGTTTTGCCCGGAGATTTTGTTTTGGACGGGGAGCTTATTGCTTATGCGGAGGGGCGGAAGCTGGGGTTTGCCGATTTGCAGAAGCGCTTGGGACGGAGAAAGGTGGAAGCTGATCTTTTCATGGATGCAAAGGATGGCGTGGGGCTTACTCCTCTCAAATATATCGCCTTCGATCTTCTGTGGGCGGATGGCGAAGAGCTGTTGGGTAAGTCGCTGGCGGAACGGCGTGAGAGGCTGGAAGCGATGGGTTTGGAGGGGATGTTCGAAGCAATCGAAGTGATGCGGGTTTCCGATAGCGCAGGGATCGAAGTGTGTTTCAAGCGGTCGATTCAATCAGATCACGAGGGACTGGTCGCGAAAGATCCGGAGAGTGCCTATAGCCCGGGTAGGAGGGGGAAATCGTGGATGAAACTCAAAGGCGTGATGACGACCTTGGATTGCGTGGTGGTTTTTGCGGAACAGGGTCACGGGAGGAGAGCGGATGTTCTTTCCGATTACACCTTCGCCGTGCGTGACGACGTGAGTGGTGAGTTACGGGTTCTGGGAAAGGCATATTCCGGGCTGACGGACGAGGAAATCGAGGAGCTGACCGAGCATTTTCAGAAACACACGCTGTCGAAGGAAAGGCGCAAGCGGAGAGTCGAACCGAACGTGGTATTGGAAATCGCGTTCGATTCCATCCGGAGGTCCACCCGCCACGACTCGGGTCTGGCTCTCCGATTCCCCCGGATCAAGGCCATACGCCATGACAAGACCGCGCATGAGATCGATACGCTGCGAACGGCCGAGGGGCTGCTGAAAAAGTAGGATCGAAACTTTCTAACGATAGGTTCTTGCATAGTTGGGAGATGACCGATAAATCCGCGCCGTCATGGCAAGCGTAGGACGAATTGAATTTCCAGAAGAGGGTTTTGAGGCGGTAATTTTCGATTGTGACGGGACATTGGTTGATTCCATGCCCGCTCATTTCGACGCATGGTGCGAGGCGCTGGCGGCATACGGCGCGGGCGGGATTTTCAAAGAGGATGTGTTTTTCGCAATGGGCGGCCGGCCGACGCGCGACATCGTGGTCGATCTGAATTCCGAATACGGTCTGAAGCTCGATCCCGAGGCGATCGCGCTTGCCAAGCGGGACGCGTTTCTCACCAAGCTGCACAAGGTCGAGCTGATCGACGAGGTGGCGGATTTTGCGAAATCACTGCGGGGCAAAGTGCCACTCGCAGTAGCTTCCGGAGGCTCGCGCTATGTGGTTGAGAAAACCCTGCGACTCCTCGGTTGCTCGGACTGGTTCGATGAGGTCGTGACCGCGGATGATGTGGTGAACGGTAAGCCGGCTCCTGATATTTTCCTGAGGGCCGCTCAGCTTCTCCGCGTTGCTCCAGGCAAATGCCTTGTGATCGAGGACGCGGAGCCGGGTGTGAAAGCGGCAATCGCCGCCGGCATGGCGGTCGTGACCATCCCGATGCCTCTGCTGGTGGTTTCCTGAAGATCAAAACAGGATCCGGGGAAGCGAATTGTCTTTCCGTATCCGGGAATTTCAGCGATGACTGCCGCGCCGTCTCCCGGGCGGTCGCGGCAAGGGCGCAAGCTGCTTGTTGAGGAAAGTCCGGACACCGTAGGGCAACCCGCCTTGTGAAAGCAGGGGACGCGAGGCGTAAGTCTCGTGGATGGAAAGTGCAGCAGAAAACATACCGCCGATGGCTTGAAAGGGCACAGGTAAGGTTGAAATGGTGGGGTAAGAGCCCACCGCGCCGAGGGCAACTGGAGCGGCAGTGAAAACCCCGGGTGGTGCAAGACATAACAGGGAAAGGGCGGCCCGCCCGTCAAACTCCCGGGTATTAGTCGCACTCCGCGTGAGCGGGGCGTTCCGCGCGAGCGGGATGAGAGAAATGACCGTCCAGCTCCGGATGAAACCGGGGTGGACAGAATCCGGCTTACAGGGGGACGGCACCCCTTTTCCCCCACTCAGGGATTCTGCCCGTGCTTTTCCGCGATGCGCCTGGCTTCCCGGTAATTTCCCCGGAACCACTCGCCCAGCTCTTTCATTCGCTCCGCCTGGATCATGGAGTCCTTGCTGTCCAAACCGGGATCGCCCTTGCCCGCGATTTCATAAGTCACTCTGGAAACGTCCTGCATCACGGCCAAGGCATCCTCCGGCATCCCGGCGTCGATGATGGCATTCCACGCTTCCTTCAGTTCCTCGTGGGAGTCGATGCACATGACTTTCACCAACTGGCGCAGGGTGTTGAACACCTTCCCGGTCAGAGCCGGATCATAGGTGAAATTTCCCTTGTCCTCGTAAGGCATCGCGTCCGGCATCGTGGTGTCCGCCAGCGTCTCCGCCACATAGACATCGCGGCGGATCGGGCTGCGGTGAAGCGCGCGCTCGATCGGGCCGCCTTTCGTTCCGGGTTTTAAAAACCAAAGGCGCTGGGCTTCCTGCGTGAGACAGAATTTCACGAAATCCTGCGCGATCTCCGGATGTGGCGCACCTTTCAGCACCGCGATGGGATCCGCGCTCATCGTTGTGCCGCCTTTGGGTGCGATCCAGACCACGCGTGGTCTTCCGTCCTTGGTCCGCAGCTCGGAGGCGTAGCTTCTGCCGTAAAAGTCGATGCACATGCCCGCGGCCGCGTTGCCTTGACCCACATCCTGCGGGACTTTCGGGGCGCTGTCGGTGAAATACCGGGAGTTCGCAGACATCCGCTGGATCAGCCGCAGTCCCTCGTCCCAACCAGCGGCAATTTTCACTTCCCTGGTCTCTGGTGTCCGGCCTCTCATTTCTCTTTGCATTTCCCCCTGCACAAGGAGCTCGAAAGTCCGCGCCACCGAGCCGCTTTTCGTGGGGTCGGCAAGAGCCAGTGTGCCGACGTATCGGGGATCGCCGAGATCCTGCCATTCATACGGAGCGTCAAGACCCAGGCGTTTTATGAAATCCGGATTGTAGCAGATCCCGAACTGGGAAATGCAGGTCCCCACCCAGACCTTGTCCGCCGCGTAGTAGCGCTCTCCGGTGAAAGTTTCCGGGATCGCCCCGCCATCGCCGAACAGTCCAGGCTGCTCGGTGAAAATATCCAGCGGCACCAGCCGTCCCGCTCTAGCCTGTCCGGAAAAGTCCGGCTCGCCACCTCCGAAAAACAGATCGACTCCGATCCCCTCACGCCCGGTTTCCGCCGCCGCCTTGTAGCCCGCGTCGATCACCATCCGTATCTCCGAAGTTCCGCCCGGAGTGCGCCAATCCACATAGATCGAGCGATCTTTCTCCTTTTTCCACCATGCCGCGAAGGCCTCTCCGAATTCATTGCGTATCGACTCGTTGTGAGGGGAAAGGATCACCAGCCTGTCGTCCGCCGTTGCGGGCGATGCCGTCTCGCTTTCCTTTTTCAGCGCCAGCGGCAGCCCTACGATCAGCCCTAGCAACAGCAGAATCCCGGTCAATCGTGCCTTCATAGATTGCGGTAAGCAGACACGCCCTTTCCTGTGATGACAAGAGAAAGCCCTGCTAACAACATGGCATTTCTTGCAAGAAATGCCGGTCATCGGCAAGTATCAAGCGTTCATGACCCCTCTGGCACATTGCACCTTGGAAAAAAAGGAGTAAATTGTCAGGCAGAACATCTTACATCCGTAATCAACCGATCCGACATCATGAAAATCATTCCATCCATCGCATCCACCACTTTGGCCATTCTCTTCGCAAGCTTGTCCACGAGCTGTAGCGAACCGACCCATGAGCAGGCGAAACTGAAAAAGGAACTCACCCCTCTGCAATACAAAGTCACCCAGGAGGACGGCACCGAACCTCCTTTCAAGAACGAATACTGGGACAACCACAAGGAAGGCATTTATGTCTCGATCGTCAGCGGAGAACCACTCTTCAGCTCCAAGGACAAGTTCGAATCAGGCACCGGCTGGCCCAGTTTCACCAAGCCCATCACTGAGGGCGCGGTCAAAGTCGGCAAAGATGACACGCAAGGAATGACACGCGACGAAGTCCGCTCGGTCAAAGCAGATACCCACCTAGGCCATGTCTTCGACGATGGCCCGGAACCGACCGGAAAACGCTATTGCATGAATTCCGCCGCCATGAAGTTCATCCCCGTGGACAAACTCAAGGAAAACGGCCTCGAGAAATTCCTCGCCGATTTCAAAAAAGAGTGATCCCGGAACCCACTATTGACAACGGTACAAGCCAAGTCCATCAACAGGCCGTTCCGCAAGGAACGGCCCTTCTTGTTTGAAAGTTGAATTTTGAAATTTCACTTCCGTTACCTGTTCCTGTTCTTCGGCTGCCTGCATCTCATCGGCGGCCCGAACTCGCTGGTGCAGGTTTATGCGTGGGCGAACATGATCGTCTCCTACTCCGAGGAAACAAACCTTTCACAGGCCGTCACCGACACTTTTTCCGGTGAAAAGCCCTGCTGCCTCTGCAAGCGGATAGCAGCCGTGAAATCCTCGGAATCCCAGGGCGAAAATGAGAAATCCCCGCTCGCTCCTCTCTCCGCGAAATACCAGCAGGACCTCTTTCCTCCGACTCTCACGAACCTGAAAGATCCCGTCTCCTCCTCTCTCCCGCAAATCGTCTTTCCCGCCGTCGCGGATTCGGTTTCCCTCTTGCCATCCGGCCCCATCGCTCCACCGCCTAGGTGTTGAGCCGTTGAAAGCGTAGCTGCCGCGTCTCGCGGCAGGCAGTGGTTCACCCCGTCCCAGGATGAACCATATCCATAACCATCAACAAGGATGCTCCCATCCCACCCGGGCGCATTCCGCCCGTTTCAAAACAATCAGATTTTTCTAACAGAATGAAACCATTTCCTTTTCTAATCCTCTCCTCCTCCATCGCCATCTCCGCACCGGCGACTCTCGACACCACCGTGATCAAATCCACTGCCGGAAAATCCCTGACCCAGCCGACCATCGAACAGGACCGGCTGGATCTCGCGAAAATCCCCGGCGGCACCGAAACCGTTGATTCCGAGCGCTTTCTAACAGGCCGCTCTTCCACACTCGCCGATACCTTCTACCTCTCTCCCGGTGTCGTCGCCCAATCGCGCTTCGGCTCGGACGAGGCACGCATCTCCATCCGAGGCTCCGGCCTCCAGCGTACCTTCCACGGGCGCGGCATCCGCATCATGCAGGACGGCATTCCCCTGAATCTCGCCGATGGTGGCTTCGACATGCAGTCGGTTGATCCCTTGTCCGCGTCCCATATCAACATCTGGCGCGGAGGAAACGCCCTGTCGAATGGCTCCACAACTCTCGGCGGAGCCATTGACTATCATTCATATGCCGGCCTCACTGCCCCCGGCTATTCCGCCCGTGTCGAGGCAGGCTCCTACGAATACCTCCGCGCCCGATTCGCCGGAGGCATCACCGATGGGTCTAAGGATCTCTACTTCTCCCTCTCCCACGCTTCGCAAAACGGCTTCCGCGATCACGCCGGGCAATCCGCCCAGCGCCTGTTCACGAACTTTGGGATCAGGCTCACTGACGATCTCGAATCTCGCTTTTACCTAACCGCAATCAACACCGCTTCCGAACTCCCCGGAAATCTCACGAAAGCGGAACTCGAAGCCAATCCCCGTCAGCCGGACAACAGTTTCTTCGGCGCCAACCGCTACGACAACCGTCGCGATTACGAGCTTTTCCGCCTCGCCAACAAAACCACCGTCCGCGATGGCGACAACACCTGGGATTTTTCCGCAGCCTATACCTACAAGGATCTCGACCATCCCATCACCCCCTTCGCTGGAGTCATCGACCAGCTCTCCAACGACCTCGCGTTCGGCACCACCTTCACTAACACCGACGATCTGCTAGGTCGTGAAAACCGCTTCCGCTCCGGCATTTCCTTCACCTACGGGAATACCAGCAACGCGTCGTTCCTGAACGTCCTGGGCCAGCGCGGCACACTCCGCACCCGCGATGACCAGACCGCCACCAATCTCGAAGGCTTTGTTGAAAACCAGCTTCACCTCACCGATGAACTCAGCCTCACCACCGCTCTCGCTGCCGCGTATTCCACCCGGGAAAGTGACAGGGAGTTCTCCAGTCCGTTTGCGACCCCACCCTTCTACGCGCCACCGGCTCCGGGATCGCTGACCTCCTACGATGACAGCTACGCGAACATCGCCCCGAATCTCGGTCTGCTTTATGAAAAGAACGACATCCAGTGGTTCACCGGCGTCTCCCGCAGCTTCGAGCCGCCATCCTTCTCGGAGGCCGTCACCGCGAACATCGCCCGCGACGCGCAGACCGCGAACACCATCGAGGCTGGCACGCGTGGCACCCGTTCCTTCGCCCGCTGGGACGCGACCGTCTATTACTCCAAGGTCAAAGACGAGCTGCTCACTCTCACGGATCCGTTAACCCTCGTTTCCACCACCACCAATGCCGATGACACCATCCACTACGGCATAGAGCTGGGCACGGAGATCGATCTGTTAGGCTCCTCATGGTTGGAGGAAAACCCCGCCAACCGTCTCGTCTTCCGCAGCGCCTACACCTACGGCAGATTCAAGTTCGATGGCGATCCCACCTACGGGGACAACCGCATCGCCGGCCTCCCTCCGCACCTCGTCCGCGGCGAGCTGCTTTGGGAAAACAGCCTGGGCTTCTACGCCGGCCCCACCTTCGAGTGGGTTCCCGTGAAATCCTTCATCGACCACCTCAACACCTTCGCCGCCGATCCCTACGCGCTCCTCGGCTTCAAACTCGGCCGCCGCGTCAGCGAAGGCGTCTCATGGTTCATCGAGGCGAAAAACCTCACCAATGAGAAATACTCAGCCACCCACGGAGTCATCGACAACGCCGCCGGAGCCGACCAGCGCCAGTTCCTCCCCGGCGACGGGCGCAGCCTCTTCGCCGGTCTGGAATGGAAATTCTGAAGCAATCCACAGAAGGGTGATCAAGCTAGGGAGTGAGTGAGCGGCCTTTGTCCCTCCAAGTCCCGGAATGGACCTCCCCAAAGAAGCCAGTGGAGGAGCAAGTCGGAGAATATCGCTCCAGTAGAACACCCGGCGAAGGAGGACAGGGAAAATGGCGCGGCGAGTGAAAGTGGAGGAGGGCTCTTTCTCCATTTCAGGCCAGCGCGTCGGCGAAGGCTTGGATGATCGTTTCCACCGGC
>Ga0335397_10011829_pt1 | contig 10723 bp, 12 predicted proteins | sample MAT04_FD_205740 | JGI IMG/M metagenome (GOLD analysis project Ga0335397, IMG submission 205740) | Freshwater microbial communities from Lake Fryxell liftoff mats and glacier meltwater in Antarctica - MAT-04 (spades assembly) (version 2) ...
TTATAGTTGTCGTCTCAGAGAAGTCTCGATCTCTTCTTTTTAAGTTTCTTAGAGGCGATCTTGCCCACTCAAGAAGAGAAAAAAATACCCTTAAATTAATGTGCCTATGTAGTTGACATTTAACAGGGAACCTGATAATGTTCAAAACGCTTGATAATTTCGATCTCAAAGTAGTCAAGCATTTCTAGTTTCACTGGATCATAGTTCCAGTAACGACTGTAGAGCCCTCGCCACTCAGAGAAGTCAAACACACGACTGAGAGGGAACACCTCAGCTTCAAACTCCTTTTCTAGAGAAGAGCAGTCGAATACCTTTCCAGTAGATGTTCTCAGTATTCTATTCTCTGGTAATCCAAAAATCGCGTCCGAGCGCCCTATGTGGGGACAGTACAATGCATTGTAGATATTGATGTAATACCAACGATGTGTCACCTTCTGTGTACGGGCATTCTTCGACATTACAGGCTGTTGTGGTAAAAGAGCCTGAAACAATGTTGTCAGCCTTTGCTGCCCATCAAGGAGGAGTAGGCTAGGGGAAAGATTACTGTCGAGGGTCACGCCCTCAAGAGGTCTGGGTTTGAAAGAAGTTTTAGAGCTACCTAGTTGCAGTAGCATGATAGATCCTATAGGGTAAGCAAGCGAAACATTACAAAGGAGCCGTTTTACCTGCTCATCGCTCCAGACCCAGCTTCGTTGAAAGTCTGGTAGCTGAATTTTGCCCTGATTTATGTCACACAGGAGGCTAAGTAGTGTCTCTTTGCTCACATCAAAGTTTGTAGTCAAATTCATTTAGCAGCCACTCTATGCAGTTAGCTAGTAACGCTCGTCCAACCAAAGTATAGGAATGCTGAATAGTCAGAACAAGGTGTTTAGCCTGCAGTTGCTCGTTACTCACGATCGACTAGTCATGAGGGAACCCAGGGGGTAGAAAAATCTGGTTAGAGAGAATAAGCAGCTTGAACTGATTGATCAGGTCAGCTTGTCTCAAGAGCCGTAAAACATATCTAGGACATCGTGTGAAATTTGGTCCCCAATCCTTAATGGTTCTAGGGCTAAGTCCAGTCACTTCCGCTAAGGCATTTATACAAACTTTTCGGTAGCCTTTGCCTGGCCTGCTTTTGACCCAACGACGGCAGTACTCGCTTGGTTCCAGGGGTAACTGACAAAGTGCGTCAATTACATGCTGCTCTATCAGAGATTGCCTCTTAAACTCCATTGAAAATCGGGATTGCCACGACGAACGCTGAACCAATAGGCACCTACCTAGTGCGCTTGGCTCTTCTAGTTGCGCCATTAACGACCAAGTGGGTCAGGGTTCAGATTAAAGGTTTTTGTATTCAAAATCAAGAAGTTAGTCTCGAATCACGACTAGCTTACTCTGAAAATGAGTCAGGATTTATAACTATTTTTTTGATCTGATTGAGTTGATTGGCTAATTTTAGAATATGCAGGACATAGTTGGGTCTCCTCTCAAAGCTAGGTCCCCAGTTATTTACAGTTCGTTTACTTAAACCCGTTGCTTCTGCAAGAGCAGAGATGCAAGCTTTTCTGTATCCCCAGTCATCTGGAGATAACTCAACCCAACTTTTGCAGTACTCAGAAGGCTCCAAAGGTAGTTGCCGTGACACGCCAACCCCCATATTGGGCAATGGGGGCGAACTTGTCTATCACTTCAAGGAGAGGACCTCTTGTTACTTTTAGTCCTAAATCGTGACTAAATTATGCGTTTACAGTCAAAGTTACTTCCGGCGAGGTTATCTGCTAGTAGCTAAAGTAATCTACTGATATAAAAGTCCAATTTCTTTAGAACTGTTGAGAAGTCTCTCGTAGTCAACAAGTTGTAACAGATCTTTGCGGTACTCACGTGGCCATCCGTCTATTAAGTTGAGCAGTTTCATAGACGAGAGTAGATGAGCAGCTTCATGGATTTCTTGAATATTGTAAGATGCGCCAGTGAAATGCTTTGCGTAATTCTGAAACTCTTTTAACTCAAAGACAATACCTACCGGTGCTCGACGGTGAGGGGCAATTAGAGTCCAGTCATATAGAAGGTTAGCTAGAGCATTTAGTTTGTTTGAGAGCATAATAGGTGATCCTTTTAACCAGGTTACTTCTGGCTTGAAGTTAGCTAAGATCAGTACTCGCTCTTAGACAATTGGAGCTGTTTGGGTAATTCGTGGTTCTGGTAATTTTGAGCGGGCTTGGCTGAAGCTTCGCTATCGGCCGAGTCGTCTAATTGCATCCAAGCTCTCACGAGAGCAACTCGGAGCTTGAGGATATCAGACACTCTATTTATGGGAAGGTTAACATTTTCCACGATGCTTGCTCCAGAAAAATCATACATCTGTATTAGTCTGCCCGTTTCATATGGCTACTAGACAGCCATAAAAAATTTGTCTCAAAATTTGTTAGGTCTTCATAAAAATCAGAGACTCTGCTGTACGCGGACAAAGTATGAAGCAGAGCTTGTTTACTAAGACACTTACACCCCAAGGGACGGGGAATTTACCCTCGAAGTGTTGAAATTTATTCCTGTAAATCAATTTGCTGAGGTTATGGGCACTGAAGATCAATTTGAGGTGAGGCGATCGCTCTAAACACTCACACCTGTTACAACTTCTTTAATAAACTTGATGAGTCGTTGATCACCGTTTTTACAGTGTATATGCAGCATTCGGAATACAGCAGCTTTCAAGAATGCTCGATCCTCAAATCCTAGACACTCGTGATAAATTGCATATGTTTCAATTTCGTCTACCCATTCCTGATCAGAACCAGGAATATTCTTTCGGGGGTCACGACACCAGGAACCAAAACCACTCAGCCAACTATTAAATGCCTCATTTAGCACATCTCTTTCATATCGTTTTCGGATGTGAAACACATCATCCCAGGTAGTCACTTCTTCAGCATTAGAGCTAAAGCCGATCTCCCATTTTGGAAGTGGTTCCCCAGTTTTTCCAGTTATCCCAGCAAAAGGTTGACTATCTTTGAGAGACAAGCAGATTTTGGGACAGTCGTAGGGATCGAACGATCTCCGACGAGTACCGTTAGATTTATAAAGCATGTCCTGGGCATGTTTATAACTAGAGTTGCATGTATGACACATGGGAACAAGGTTCCGCAAGTTTGAACCTGCAAATGGGTATTTACTTTCTAGCAAGTAATGATCTAACTCTTCGCGGCGCGATCCTGATGCACTGAAGGGGTAACATCCACAGAAGGGGCATACCAGAGGAATCTCATCAGCAATTGCTTTGTAGTGCTTATCTCGAATATCTAAGTCTGTGAGAAGCTCAAATGCGAATTCAAAGAGCTCTTTAATTGGCTTACGAATAGTTTTTGGCAAGTCATTGATAGCTTTACAATCAAGCTGACAAGCTAAAAGTAGAGGAATTTGATTCTGGTCATTAATAGTTTGTAAGATTTCTTGTCGTTTCGTTTTGCTAAGCTTTGCTAACGCTGCTTGATAGCTGTTTAACCTGTCTCTAAGCCCTGTGCGTCTTTTCATCGTATCTTGATACGACGCTGGAATATTCGTAAGTGGGATAATATCAGGCCATGAAGGCACTGGCTTGCCTGTCTCTATACAGCTATGGATTAATTGCAAAATTTCGCGTAAGCACTCATGAAGCCAATTTTCTGCTGTCGCTGCAAGCGGATAACCGAAAAGCATTCAAACTCCGTCCTTGTTTATTACCTGTCGAAGGTGATCAGCTAGAAATGCCTTCTCTACAGAGTCCCCTAAACCCTGAATCCCTGCTCTAATCTCTTCACGGTTATCACTCTGCATGAGTTTTTCAATTTTGTCACGAGGACGTTGAGACATGGGTGGACGAACTCTAAAGCACTCCTCAATAATCATGTCGAACGTTGAACCAAAGGTTTCAATATCTGGATTTTTGATTTGAATCTTCCCTTCCTCATTCTTACTGAAGATAAACACTTTGTCTCTTTTCATATCTGACGGGATGAAGGGTGCATGTGTCGTTAACAAGCAGTCTTGCCGAGCTGCCCTAGAGGCTTCTCTACGATCGCCATCCTTTGTAGGCAGAGTAAGGATGCTAGAAATGAATTTCACCCGCCATCGAGGATTGAAGTGAGATTCAGGCTCATCCAGTAGAAAAAGTACGTTAGGAGACGACAACATGCAAAATGTACCCAGAAGCTGACCCAGTTGATGCTCTCCATCAGAGAGTGATACGTAATCCACTTCTTGGTCATCCATCTCTCCGTCAGTCTTTTGCTTACGGAACCTAACTCGTTCAAATCGAAAAACTTTATCCTCATCCTGCGGTTCAGGAAGACGCGAAGCAAATCTTCTTGTTCTTGTGTCTCTACGAAATCGATCGCGTGTTTTTTTTGACAACACCAAGTCATTCAACATGGCAAGTTTATGAAATGACGAATAAAGATTCAGCGCATTCCCCCAAAAGGAACGAAATGCAGTTCTAGTTTGGTCATTAATCCAGTAATCGAATGTGTATGTTTCTGTCTCATCATCGTAGGTATAGCAGCTAGCACATCGTTGAAGTTGATCAATATAAGTCTCAAGCTCCTCAGTAAGCTGTATACCCTTACGTCTACTCTGTTTTTTATTTTTTTTCTGATGAGCAAGTTGAATGGTGCAACGAAATGAGTGCAGATCTTGCAGTTTTGCTTCTTCGAGCAGTGCCTTCCGTTGAGAAGCCTCACCGAGTAGAAGGTTAGCTACGAGAACTTCAAGGTGCGTTGCATAGTCGATCAGCATTAAGCGCGTATCAGGAACAGCCTGACTTCGGGTTGCTGCGTTCAAAGCTCTACGTCCTACTTCATCTGCATACCCGCTACGACTAACCAGAAAAGGTAAACTAAGTGTTTCATTGTCGCCTGATGTGTAGCCGACGATCTTTTGAGGGAGTAAGACATGGGTTTCAGCAGCGTTCAGATCACAATCGATCCAGTCATATTCATCTTCGTCTCTTCTCTGAATGATGAGAGATGGACGTTTTCTGTCAACAGCTTCTCGCGATATGCGAACACGAACAGGAATCTGATCCTCTTCTGGATAAACAAGGTATTCAATCTTAAATTGCAGATCAGGATTACCTTCAATGCGTTCCTCCTCAGGAATACAAGCATGGAATACTGATTGAAATATCTCTGCTATCATCTGCAAAAACTGAGATTTCCCCGCACCATTGGGTCCAATCAGACATAGCGGATCAAACGAGGAGGAGTCACTCAGTGGACTTCGCAGTGAGCGGTCTACCCCATCCAGTAGCCCCCCACAGGTTTTAGCAGAAATAATATGGACTCGTAAAAGCTTCATTTATCTCCTCTAACAAAGCGCATTGCTTTTGCTTCTTGGTCAAAGACCTGCATAAGGCTTGGTTCAGCTTCGCTCAGCAGGGTAAACAAGATATCTTTAAACAAATCATAGTCGCCAGAGATCTTTTCACGCAGTTCATCGAATGAAAATGTTTCCGAGGGTAATTGGCGAATTACTTCCTTAACAGATTTTTCAGTCATCTTGGGCATCTTTGGTTTCCTGTTGACCACAACTTGTTTGGGTTTAGCAATCCGCTCGGCTCGAATTCGTTCTAGCAAAATTGCTGCTGTTTCGTCATTAGGATCTTGGGGTACTAATTCGCCATGAAAAGCTTTTTCGAGTAGGAGAGGTGTTAGCCGCTCGACTTGTATAAGAGCATTATGGTGGCGGACTTCAAGGCGATCGGCATAGGCAAACAGTAACTCAACTTGGTGAACAATTTCCTGCTGCTCATTGAGCGATGGCAGCTTTAGCTCGATCTCTCGAACTTCCCTGGAGTTAATATTATTTATGCCGTTTGTAGATCTCGCCGTTAGCTCAATGTATTGCCGAATATGTGAACTTTCCAGAAATATCCGTAGGTATTGCGGCTCAATTAATGATGTATTCAGCCGCAACCGAATTAAATAGCCAGCAAACAAATATCCGTGTGCCTCTGATGTAACTACTGCTGCTCTACCAACCAGATCTATACTTCCGTTTGAGCGAATAACTAGTAAATCTCCCTCCGCAAGTGAAAGAGTCTCAATTTCTCTATCATCAAATTGACCGTACTTTAAATCATGAATATCAACTTTCCCGTTCTTGATATTGGGGATACGGATGACTGGTGTACTACCGCTTACAGTGTACGAACTTTTTTTTGCTGTTCCATAGCGAATGTCAAACAGCAACTCGCCTAGCGAATAAGTAGACCAGCCAGCATCTTCGTTGCTATTAGCCCAATCCTTAGTTAGTTGCCCTGACACAGCCGCATCAAAAACAGCTTGGCGAAAGCATTTAATGATATGCGATACACGATCGAGCCGATCGCGACAAGCATCCACCCGCGCAAGCAACGAATCGAGCTTATTAGCAATATCTTTCTGTTCCTTAAGAGGAGCAATCGGAATATGCATAGAAGCGATCGTTGCTCGACTCAGTTCTATTTGATTAGTTGCACCCGTCGCAAGGCTTGCAATATTTTCTTGGACTTCTGAACTTTGAATCCAAGAAAATAAGAAACGAGGATCAATGGCTGCTTGATTAGGTCTAACAATAGTGACGTGACTATCTACAACTTTTGGAGGTTCTAGGTCATGCGGCTTGATTAAACAGGCTCGTCCAAGGGTTCCTGTTCCTGTACTGTTCCAGAGTATATCTCCAGCTTGGATAAACCGTTCCGCCTCCCATCGGTCGAACTGGGCAGGATCGACATATTTGAGATATTCGCTTTGAATACCAAACCATCGGATCGCTTTTTGGTTGATGACTGGAAGGTTACTGTACTTGGCGTACTTTGGCTGTTTACCACGAGACAAGTATTCAGTGATGTCTGAGATCGTTATCATTGCCCATCCATTTGGCAATTCACTCACGCTTCAACCTCCCAATCTTCAACCTGCAAGCCATCTATACGCCCAAACTCTCGTGTGTTGTGAGTGATTAAGGTGAGATTGTTTGCCAAGGCGATCGCCGCAATCTGCAAGTCATAGGCTCCAATGGGTGTTCCGTTAGTTTCTAACTGCGATCGGATTACCCCAAAGGTTGTAGCCGCAAGATCATCAAAAGGTTGCGAGACAAATTGTGCCAAGAATTTTTGTTGTAAGGTAAAGTTGTGTTCTAGATTGGCACTTGTCATCGCCCCAAAGCAAAGTTCTGCCTTGACGATCGAACATATCGCAATCTCCTGATTCGGGACTGCCTCCAGTCTCTGCTTCAAGTTCAAATTCCTGCCCTTTAAATAAATGATGCAGACATTGGTATCAAGAAGGTAGTTCATTCTAGCGGTTCGCGCTCTGGTTGGTCGGGTTGAAGATGTCTGAAGAATGAGTCATCCTGAATACGGCCGTAAAACTGCGAAAGATCGATCGCTTTAACATCTTTAGGCTGGCTAGTTTGGTAGACAATGACAACCTCAATATCCATATCTTTCATATCAGGCAAATGAACCTTCAAAAGACCATCACTGCCAATATGAGATTTTAGTGTGATGCTATGCATAATTTTCCCTCCACCCCTACAAACTAAGATCCTCACTCAATTCTTGCAAAATTCCCTGCAATTCGGCTATAGCCGCTTCCAACTCCCCGATCGCCTCCTGAGCAAGAATGGCAGGTTCGGGCAACTCACCGTTTTCCTCTTCACGTTCATCCTTGAGCCAGGAGATATCTAAATTATCGCCCCGTTCAGCAATCCAGTCACGAGAAAACCGCCTGAAGCGTCCTGACTCCCCCGTATCCGTGCGCTGTGCCAGACTTGCAGCATCACCGAATGGATCATCCCCAAACGCTGCTTCAAACTCGGCAAAATACTCACGTATCAGCGATGTCCGCTTACCAAACTGAGGCGTGTTAGCCCGCAGGTCATACACCCAAACCTCTTTTGTATTGTTCTTTTCCTTCTTGCCACGGGCAAAAAACAACACATTCGTCTTGACACCCTGAGCGTAGAAAATACCAGACGGTAAGCGCAAAATCGTGTGGAGATTGCATTTGTCCATCAGGTCAACCCGGATTTGTCGTCCCACGTTGCTCTCAAACAGCACATTGTCAGGAAACACAGCAGCGGCACGACCACCGGGCTTTAGCCCAAGATAAATGTGTTGCAAGAAGCAAAACTGTTTGTTGCTGGTGGGAAACTGAAAATCTGGGCGATCGGGTAAGCCTCCACCTTTCTTACTACCAAAAGGGGGGTTTGTCAGAATTAGAGTAGCTTGAGGCAGGGCTTGTCCATCTGACGAAAGCGTATCGCCATACCGAATGCCTGCACCTTGCGGATCAAAATCTACATCGTGTAGCATCAAATTCATTAATGCCAACCGTTGCGTGTCAGGCACATGCTCCATTCCATAAAAGGTATTAGAGCGATATTTATCTTGTTGCTTTTTAGTCCAACGATCTGGATTGCCCTGTTCACGAATGTATCGATTAGCTGCAATTAGGAATCCGCCCGTACCAGCAGCAGGATCTTGAATGATGTCCTCCAGCGTGGGACGCATGACATGCACCATGCTGTCAATGAGCGGACGAGGGGTAAAATACTGCCCCGCACCTGCTTTGGATTCGTTGACATTTTTCTCAAGGAGTCCTTCATAGACATCCCCCATGCTTTCTTGTCGCGCATTATACCAATCAAGTTTGTCTATTCCATTAACAAGAGTAGAAAGCGTATTGCGCTTATTTATAGAAGATTTGGCATCAGCAAAAATTGCTTTAACGATTACAGAACCCTCTTCTCCCAAATGGTTCAGAAGCTGCTTATAGAAGTCAATCTGCTCAGATTCAGACCTATTTTTAAGATCGTCCCAGCGATAGCCCTCCGGAATTTGGGTTTCAGCCCCCGTTTCCTTCGCCATCTTCAAGAACAACAGGTACGTTAGCTCGATCATGTACTGATGAAACGATATGCCGCCGTCCTTAAGGACGTTACAGAGGTTCCAAAGCTTGGCAACAATATCGTGGGTGGCATTACTCATAAGCTAAGATTGTACATCTTGCTCAGCCCAAGCTTTAGTACGATTGCTTCTTCTACATAGATTTGGGTAAAAAAGTCATCAGCCCAGCATGTACACGAACAACCAACTCGTCCGACTAAGAAAGGCGATTGCTTATATATAAGTCATAAACTAGAAAGCTATTAACGCAGAGATGCTTTCATTATAGCTGCGTGAGATAGCACATTTTTATCAAAAAGACACGCTAGAATTGAAAACAATTGTTGCGAACTTTTGACCAGTCGTTGGGTTCAAGAATTAACTTTTGACCAAGATTCAGGAAAGGATAATCGAAACTTAGATTTTTAGGCTGACGCAAGAATCAGGGTTCCAGTTGCCCAGTTGTCCAAGATTTAGGGATAAGGTTGTCCAAAATTTAGTCAAAGTCACAGTTTCAGCGTTTTTTGGAGAGTCATATTAGAAGGGTTCATTCTCAATAACCACCGTCTGAAAGGCTCTAGAAGCGTCAGTAAAGTTCTACAGTTGGTATGGTTTTGGTATGACCCCCTCAGCAACATGGAAAATAAGCAGAAAAGAACTCCCAAGGGCACGGTGAGCGTTTATGCCGTTGATGGGCGGCTTAAGCTCAGATGGATGGCAAAGGATACGATGAACCGCCCCAAGCGCTTTGTTTTTACCTTTGGGGCAGAGAATGAGATTAATCGCATGGGTGCAGATCGCCTAGCGCTTGATATTGGAATGGATCTAGTTAGCGGGAACTTTGACCCCACTCTATGCAAGTACAAGCCTAGGCTAGAGCGTAAGCTAAACCCGTTAACGGTCGATCGCCTCATCGACCGTTATGTTAATGCCCACATTGCCAATGACCAATCAGCTTCTATAGGAGCGTTATCGAGCGCTGAAAAACCATCTATCGCTGCATTTCAGGGCGATCGAGATTGACAGCATCAACGAAGCAAGAGCCAATACCTTTATAAAGAAGCTGCAATCAGAATTAGCGGCTGAAACATCAAATATGTACCTGACGTTGATTCAGGCTGTCTGGGCTTGGGGGATGGAGCGGGGTCACCTCCATGTAAACCCCTGGCAGAAAATCAAGAAGGTGAAGAAACCGCCTAAGCCAGAGCCTAAGCTATTTACAGAGGAAGAGATTAGGCAAATCCTGAAGGCATTTGAAGGGAAATACTATCAAAATTTTGTGCGGTTTCTTCTAGGCGTAGGCTGCCGAATTGGGGAAGCGGCTGCCATCCAATGGGATGCCCTAAACGATGATTGCTCAGACGTTTGGATAGGTATCGCTTGGGATTTGAAGGGGCGGAAAATTAAGGATACGAAGAACCGTAAAGTTAGAACTATCCCCGCTAGTCCTAGCATTCAGCGTATGCTCAGAGAGATGAAAGACAACCCCGATCGCCATCCCACGCTAGTTTTCCCTGCTCCTAACGGTGGCTACATCGATCGCAAGAATTTCCTAAAGCAGCATTGGAAGCCAACTTTAGAAGGATTAGGGATTGAGCCACGCACGACCTACAATCTTCGGCATAGCCGATGGAGCCATGAAATAGCCGATGGGATGGACATTGCGACCGCAGCACAATATGCCGGGAATAGCCCTAGGACGATGATGGAGCGCAGGGCGAACGCATACGTTTCTTCACAATTTGCGAGCAGGTGCAGAGGTCTGAGACAAAACCTTAGCGAGGTAGTGATCATTCCACCCTGCCTTGAGCCGCTTGGCATGAGTGCCCCCTTTTGCGG
>Ga0335397_10011844_pt1 | contig 10717 bp, 8 predicted proteins | sample MAT04_FD_205740 | JGI IMG/M metagenome (GOLD analysis project Ga0335397, IMG submission 205740) | Freshwater microbial communities from Lake Fryxell liftoff mats and glacier meltwater in Antarctica - MAT-04 (spades assembly) (version 2) ...
AACGGGACCGTCTACGAGATCTTCGAGGCCATAGACGCGGCCATGGCCGCCATCGCGGCAGATCCCGCCGCCGCCGCCGCCAAGGCGCGGGCGGCAAGGGCGATCTTCGAGGCGGAGTTCGCCGCCGAGGTCATGGTCGCCAACGCCGTGCAGTATTTCGAGCAATGGAAGACCCGCGGCGGCCAGGCCCAGCCGCCCGCGGACTCGCCCCTCATCGACGTGGTGGTGCGGGTCGGCGGCCGGCCGGTCTCCACGATCCTGCGGGCGATCCAGTCGCTGGAAGACCAGACCGCCGGGCGTTTCCGTGTGGTCTTCGTCCGCTACAAGCCGATCGATCTTGAGCCGATAACCAGCGCCCCGTGGCGGCGGATCGAGGATTTCAGGATCGTCGACATCCCCGGCGGAGACCGCGCAGCGACGATGAGCGGCGGAGCGGCCGCCGTCGAGGCGCCGCTTTTCGCCCTGCTCGACGACGACGACTTTCTGCTGCCCGACCATTTCGCGGCCCTGCTGCGTCAGGTCGAAGCCTCGCCGGAGGGGAGGGTGTTCGCCTACAGTGGCTTCCTCGACGTCGAGGACATGGCCCCGGGCGAAGATCCTGGGGCGCGGGAGCGGCGGCGCATATTCAATCTGCAGCCGGCGTGCGGCGATGCTTGGTCGATCATGGGAACCTTCGCGCCAAACGGCTTTTTGGCCTCCAGCGCTCTGCTCCGGTTTCTGGACCTGACCGGCTGGACCATGCACACCGCCGAAGACACCCTGCTGATCTCGACCCTGGCGGCCCATGCCGAGCCACGCTTCTCCTACCGCGCCAGCGCCTGCCACGTGATCGGCTCGGAGGGCGCCTCCAACTATCTGGAAACCCCGACCCGTCAGGAGGATTTGTTCCAAACCTTCGCCCGTCAGCAGACCCTGTTCGACCGCTTGGAGAAGGCGTTTGGAAAGCCCTCGATGAGCAACTGGGAGCGCCTGGGCTGGCAGCTGCACCGGGTCATGGGCGCCAAGAGCCGCGAGCGCATGGCCAAGCTGAGCCTGCTTGTGCTGGAGGACGGCGTCCTGACCAGCTCGATCCACGACCGCGACGATCTCGACATCCGCGCCATTCCGATGACGCCGGTGACCATAGACCTGCACGGCGAATGCCGCCTGACGCCCACCGAGGACGCCTACGAGGTCAGCTTCCTGCCGCCGGACGCGCCCTGGGCTTACGGCGCGGAGGTCGAGTTGGACAGGAGCCTGCTCTATTCAGGCAAGCAGTGGGTGGTCGCCGAGTTCGGGCCGACCGTCCAGAGCTTCGGCATCGGCATCCTCGACGGACGGCGCGACCAGTTCCATGCGCGCACCGAGGTTCCCGTGTCGGCCGTACCCGTGGAGATCTGGCTGCACATAACCGATGCCGCCGACGTCAGTCTCCTGATCGTGCAGAACTGGCTTGAACCCCTGCGCGACCCCGCCTGCCTGAAGGCGTTGTGGGTCGTGCGCGAGCGCGTCGAACTGCCCAGATAGGCGACCGCCCCTCGGGGGCCTTGGCTAGGCCGCGTTCCTCATCACCTGGCGCTCGATCCAGGCGTAAGTCTTCTCCAGACCGGCCGTCAGCGACTGCGACGGACGCCAGCCCAGCTTCTCCTGGATCAGGCGGTTGTCGGAGTTGCGGCCCCGCACCCCCTCCGGGCCGGGAATATGCTCGATGTGGATCGTCTTGCCGGCGATGTCGGCCACCATTCCGACGAGCTGGTTGATGGTCACCATCTCGTCGGAGCCAATATTGACCGGCCCTTCCCAGTCCGACCGCAGCAGGCGGGTGGTCCCCTCAAGGCATTCGTCCACATAGAGGAAGCTGCGGGTCTGCAGGCCGTCGCCCCACATCTGGATGGTGTCGCCGCTGGTCGCGCGCGCCACCTTGCGGCACATGGCGGCAGGGGCCTTCTCCTTGCCGCCGTCCCAGGTGCCTTCAGGGCCGAAGATGTTGTGGTAGCGCGCCACCCGGTTCTGCATCCCGTGATTGCGGTTGTAGGCCAAAAACAGGCGCTCGGAGAACAGCTTCTCCCACCCGTATTCGCTGTCCGGGGCGGCCGGATAGGCTGAGTCTTCGGCGCAGTTGGGGTTGTCGGGATCTTCTTGGTTATAGGCCGGATACATGCAGGCGGACGAGGAGTAGAACACCCGCTTGATGTTACGCTTGTGCGCGGCGTCGGCCACATTGAGGTTGATGGTGGCCGAGTTGTGCATGATGTCGGCGTCGTGCTCGCCGGTGAAGATGTAGCCGGCCCCGCCCATGTCCGCCGCCAGCTGATAGACCTCGTCGAACCGGCGATCGATCACGCTGCGGACGACGTACTGATCGCGCAGGTCGCCGATGATGAAATCGTCAGCCTCGGTCTCGGCGTGCTCGTTGAACTTCAGGTCCACCCCGCGGACCCAGAAGCCTTCGCGCTTGAGGCGTTTGACCAGGTGGCCGCCGATGAAACCCCCGGCGCCCAGAACCAATGCGGTTTTCATGTCTGTCTCGCTCTAGACGGGCTTGGCGTAGATGCACAGATGCCAGCCGAGGGTCTTCTCGAGCGCCTGGAACATCTCTTCCGGCATCACCTTGAACCAGGGCTGCACCTCGTATTCGTATTTGACGTATTTCTCGATCACATAGGGGAAGATGTGGGTCTGATCGATCCGCGTCACTTCGAACCCGTGCTCGGCGAACAGTTTGCGCACTTCGTCGTGGCTGTAGCGGAAGGCGACCGGGCAGCCGTTCTGGGCCTCGGGCTGGTCAAGCCCCGCCTCGATCATGATGTCCTTCCAGCTGTCCTTGGCGTAGAGCATCACCCGGAACTCGCCGTCCTTGGCGATCAGCTTGCGCGCCTCAGCCAGCACCGCCCCGGGATCGGGCGTGTGGTGGATAACGCCGAAGGAATAGAGCAGGTCGAAGTCGCGTTCGGTGATGACGCTCGACAGATGCTCGGCGTTACCGGGGGTAAACTGGCCCTTCAGGCCGAAGACCTCGAACCGGCGCCGCGCCAGCTTCAGGCTCTCATCGGAAAGATCGGTGGCGTGGTAGTTGGCGCCGGCGCGGGCGAAATTGGTGGCGTCCGTGCCCAGGCCGCAACCGATCTCCAGGACCTTCTTGCCCTTCCACCGCGGAAAGTCGGCAAAGCCGGGGATGTGCGGCTCGACAAAGTATTTCCGCTCTTCGACGTCGTCGAAATACTCTTTGGTGCCGATGACCTTGGTGGAATGGCGAATGTTGCACGGGCGCCGGTTCCAGTAGTCCTGGACGTCTTCGACCGTCGTGCCGGGCACGATCTGCGGATGGTAGTCGACGGTGATCTCGGACATGGGGTCTTCCTGGCTTGGCCCTGAGCTCAATCGAGCAGGCCGATGCGCCGATAGCCTTCGGCGACCTGTTCGGCAAAGTGAGCAGGGGTGAGTTGCTGGGCGCGCTGGAGCGCGCGGTCGGACAGATATTCCCTCAAGGCCTTGTCGCCTACAAGCCGTTCGAGCTTTTCGCGCATCTCGCGCACATCGAACGGATCGACGTAAAGGGCCGCATCGCCGCACACTTCCGGCATCGACGACACCTTCGAGGTCAGACAGGGCAGGCCGAAGGCCATGGCTTCCACCAGCGGCAGGCCATAGCCCTCGTAAAGGGACGGGAACACCAGGGCCATGGCGGCCGAATACAGGTAGCGCAGGTCCTCGACCGAAACGTGGTTCAGGAAGCGCACCTTGCGGGTGATGGCGGGATCGGTGGCGTTCAGCAGCCATCCGATCTCCTCTTCCCACATCCAGGCCCGCGGACCGGCGACCACCAGGGGTACGTCGGTGTCTGCCTCGACATAGGCGCGCAGCAGCCGCCCCAGGTTCTTCTTGGGCTCGATCGCGCCGACGAACAGCACATACTGCTGCGGACTGAGCTCCAGTCGCCGTAGGACCTTGGCCTGGTCGCGCATCTCCGGCCCGCGCAGGGGCTTGAAGCGCGACGGTTGTTCGCTGACGACTATCTTGTCGGCGGGCACATCGAGCAGCTTAATGATGTCCGCCTTGGAATGCTCGGACACCGTGAACACCAGGTCGGCCTCGGCCACCGCCACCCGGTGGCGGCGCAGCAGCTCGTTCTTGTCGTCCAGAGTGGTGTAGGGCAGGCGCAGGGGGATCAGATCGTGGATGGTCACGATCTTCTTCGGCTTGCCCGGACCCTTGACCCTGATCGGGATCGGAAAGGTCAGGTGAACGGCGTCGACCGTTTCGGGCAGGGTGATGTCCAGATACTTGCCGAAGGACCAGCTTCGGCGCCAGGCCACCTCATAGACACGGCTGCCGTTCACCGCCCTGGTCTGGAAACGCTGGGCCTCAGGCATGACCACCACGTCGGTGTCCGGAACGGCGGCGATCTCAGGGGCGTCATTGGCCCAGCCTCGGCGCCAGATGTCCGCATGGCGCATGTAGCGAGCGAACGGCGTGCGGTCGCGCAGGTTCTGCTCTTCGTGGAACGCCACCTCGCGCAGGAGCGGATCGGCGCCCTTTGGGATGGGGTGGCCATAGAGGATGCTGGTCTCGCATCCCAGCGAGGTCAGGGCCTGGTCGAGCAGACCGGTATAGGTCTTGATGCCCGTGCCATGCTTCATCGAGAGGTTGTAGCCGTCGATCAGAACGCGCGGCGCAGCCATGGGACAATCCTTAGCCGCGGCCGACGTGGACAAGAGTCGCCTCGCCGGCGTCGGCAAGAACCCGCCAGCAGTCGATGATCGTCACGCCAGGGCGGCACATGAGGGCGGCGCCCTCGGCATATTCTTTCGACGGGGTGGCGATGACGATGGTCGAAGCGTTGGCGACCGTATCAGCCAGGGTCTGGCCGTAGCGCACTTTGTCCTTCAACGCCCACCGGGCGCCTTCCATGGCCAGCGGATCGAACACCGCGACGCTGACGCCGGTGCTGGCCAAGTCGCGGGCGATCATCACGCCCTGGCTCTCCTCAACGACCGGCGTGTCCGGCTTATAGGCCATGCCAAGCACCGCCACCTCGCGAGAGGCATCGAGATTTCGCCGCACGATCCGGGTGATGCGGTCGATCTGATGCTTGTTGATCGCTTCGCCCGCCAGGGCGATGTCGGCGCGCGCGCCGACCTTCTCGGCCAGCTTTCCGAAGGCGACGTTGTCGCGCGGAAAGCAAGGGCCGCCAAAACCCAGCGCCCCTTGAAGATATTTGCCGCCGATGCGGGTGTCTTTGCCGAGGGCCTGAGTGACGACCGCAACGTCAGCGCCGGGCAGGCCTTCGCAGATTTCAGCCAGCATATTGGCGAAGGATATCTTGGTGGTGACGTAGGTGTTGACGGAGATCTTGGTGACCTCCGCATTCACCAGATTCATCCGCTGGATCGGCGGCTCATTGTTGGTCGAACTGCGATAGACCGCTTCGAGCACGTCTCCGGCGCGGGCGTCGGACTCGCCCAGCAGGATCATGTCCGGGTACAACATGTTGCGCACCACCGAGCCCAGGGCGATGAATTCCGGGTTGTAGGTCAGGCCGAGGTTCTCCCCCACCTTGCGGCCGCTGGAGGCCTCCAGGGCCTCTTTGATCTCGCCCTCGGTCGATCCGGGCATCACGGTCGAGGTGATATTGACCACATGATAGCGGTCTGTGGTCTTCAAGGCCGTCCCGATCGCCCGCACGGCGTCGAGAACGAAGCGATTGGTGAAGACGCCGGTCTCGTCCGATGGGGTCGGCACAATGACGAACGAAATGTCGGTCTGGGGGATCGCCTCTTCGTACAGGCGGGTGGCCTTGAGCCGATCACGGGAGACGTCTATGAGCTCTTGCAACTGCGGCTCGACCACAGGCGCCTTGCCGGCGTTGATATGGTCGACAAAATAGGCGTTCAAATCCACGCCGATAACGTTGTGGCCCTTGCTCGCCAGGACCGCAGCCAAGGGTGAGCCCAGCTTGCCCAGGCCGATAACGCAGATATCCATACGCCCCCCTAGAACGTTCGAGTCGTCGATGCCTAGGCGGCGGCCGACGCAATATAGTCGTCGAGCTCGTCGAGGGTCATGAACCCGGTATTGCGGCCACCGGACAGGCCCATGAACTTATTACACATTTGCCGCAACATGCCGAAATCGTGGGAGGCCAGGATGAAGATATTGGCGTTCTCGACCACCCTGAGCAGGCGCTCCTGCGCCTTTTGCCTGAAAGCGGCGTCCCCCACCCCTAGCCACTCGTCCATCAACAGGATGTCCGCATCGATGGCGGTTGTGATGCCGAAGGCCAGCCGGGCGACCATGCCCGCCGAATAGGTCTTGACCGGCATTCCGAGGAACGGACCCAGCTCGGTAAACTCGGCGATTTCCTCGGTGCGGGCCTTGATCTCCTTGCTGGACATGCCGAGCACAAGGCCGCGAAGGCGAATATTGGCCAGGCCCGTGGCGAAGGGGTCCATGCCGGTCATCAGGTCCAGCAGGGTGGCCACCTTGCCCTCAACGTCGACGATGCCGGCGTCGGGAGCGTAGGCCCCGGCGATAGTGCGCAGCAAGGTGGTCTTGCCGGCGCCGTTATGGCCCACAAGGCCTAGGCGGTCGCCGGGATCCAGCCGCAGGCTGACGTTGTTGAGAGCGGTGACCATCGGCGGGCTGGCCGCGCCGGCGCGGCCAAGCACCCCCCCGACCGAGCGGCTGATGTGCCGCTTCAGTGACTGGTGGTCCGAGCCGTAGATGGGAAAGCGGATGCTCAGTCCGCGGATGTCAATATAGGCCATGGGGCGTCACAGATAATGGACGATGCGGCGGCGCACCGAGGCGAACAGGGCGAAGGTGAAGATCCAGCCGACAGCGGCCATGATCAGCAGATACACAATGCTGTCGGCGCTGGTCGGCAACCCCATCAGAGGACTGCGGGTGACATCGAGCATGTGATAAACCGGATTGATCTTCAGCAGCTCAGTGGTGTTCGACATCTCGCTGGGAATCCAGATCACCGGCGACAGGAAGAACACCAGTTGCAGCACGGTGGCGATCACCTGTTGCATGTCGCGAAAGCGGGCCGAGACAATGGCCGCCGCAATGCCCATCCAGCTGAGGTTAATCACCATCAGCACAAAGCCGAACAGGGCCATCGGCAGGTTGATCGTGAACACATAGCCGAAATAGACGGCGACCCCAAGAATCACAGGCAGCTGGTGCGCAAAGTTCAGCAGCGCTCGCAGCACGACCCGCCAGTTGAACACCGGAAGCGGGATTGAGGTCTGCTGGATGATGGGAGCGCCGTCCAGATAGGCGGTCGATCCGTCCGTCACCATCTGTACAACCACGTTCCACATGACGATTCCGGTCGCCATCCAGGGGACGTATTTCTGCGGCGGAACGTTCATCAGCTCGGCGTATACGATGCCGATGCCGATCACGAAGGCGGCGGTGGTGATGGTGATCCAGAAGGGACCAAGGACCGAGCCGCGGTAGCGGCCGGCGATATCGTTCACCGCCAGCGCCGACCAGAGCCGAGTCCGGCGGAAGGATTCAGCGAAGTCATGGTACGCGGCCGACAGCTCGCGCCCATACGAGCCGCGAGCGGCGGCGTAATGTCTGGTGGGGCGTGTCGGCTTGGGGGGACGTGTCAAGAAGCGCGTTTCCGGTGATGGCGGCGGCTCTGGAAGCGCCGGCGGGATCGGCGCCGACCCCGTATCGACGCAGGGGCCCCCTCTATCGTGCGCTTTCCCGGTTCGCAAGCCCGCACACCGGGCGGTAAATCTTCGCAGTGCGGCAAGCGCGAGCTATAGGTCGGCGCCGTGCGGGCGTTTGGAGAGATTTGTGACGACGAGATTGATACCGGCGGTGCTTTCGGGGGGATCAGGCACCCGTCTGTGGCCCTTATCGACCGATGAGACGCCGAAACAGTTCCACGCCCTCGGCTCGGCCAACACCATGATTCAAGACACCGTGCGACGGCTCGCCGCAGGAAGCGACGGCCTCGAGGTGCTGTCGCCCTTGATTATCGGCAACCGGCGGCACGAGGCGCTGATCGAGGACCAAATGGCCGCAATCGGCGTCGCGCCTGCGGGGGTGGTGTTGGAGCCTTTCGGGCGCAATTCCGCGGCGGCGGCGGCGATGGCCGCGCTGCTGGCCCTGGAGATCGATCAAGGCGCCCTGGTCCTGTTGATGTCTGCGGACGCCCTGATCGCAGACCCGGAGGCCTTCGCTGCGACGATCGCGCGGTCCTGCGCCGCGGCCGCGGAAAATATCGTCCTGTTCGGCGTCGAGCCGACGGGGCCGGAAACCGGGTTTGGCTATATCCAGGCGGGAGACCCCCTGGGAGCCGGGGTCAGCCGGGTGAAGCGGTTCGCCGAAAAGCCCGACCTGGCCACCGCCCAGGCCTATCTGGACAGCGGCGACTACCTCTGGAACGCCGGCATCTTCCTCTATTCGCCCCAGGTCTTCATGGCGGAGCTTGATCTTCATGCTCCCGAGGTCGCCAGCGCCGCCAGGGCCGCCTTCGCCGCCGCAACGCGGCGCGGACGGGTGGTGGAACTGGATGAAGTGGTGTTCGCCAAGGCGCCGTCGATCTCGGTCGACTATGCGGTGATGGAAAAGACGGCGCGCGCCGCGGTCGCGCCCCTCGGAACCGCCTGGGCCGACATCGGCTCATGGAGCGAGCTGTGGCGGCTGGGGCCGCGCACCGCGGAGGGCAATGTGACCCGCGGGGACCCCCTGTTGATCGACACCCGCGACTGCGTTGTCTGGTCGCAAGGACGCACGGTCGGGGCGGTGGGCGTCAGCGACCTGATTATCGTCGCTACCGACGATGCGGTGATCGTCCTTCCCAAGTCGCGCGCCCAGGACGTCAAGCTGCTGGTCGAGCAGCTGAAGGCGCGCGGGGCTGGGGGCACGGCGTGAGCGCATTGCAGAGGGCCGCCGCCCGCGCGCAGGACTGGCTGACGAACGCGGCCCTGCCCCTGTGGGGAACAGCGGGGGTCGACGCCGATGGCGCCTTCCATGAACGGCTCCAATTTGACGGCGCGCCGGACCTGACCGCCGTGCGCCGGATGCGGGTCCAGGCGCGGCAGCTCTATGTCTTCTCCGAAGCCGACTACCGCGGCTGGAGCGGTCAGGCGCGCGCAATCGGCGACCGCGCCTTTGAACGGTTCATCGCCGAATGCTGGGCGCCGGACGGGCGGCCTGGGTTCGTCCATACTCTGACCCCTGGCCGCCAGCCGCTCGACACAAAGCGCGACGCCTACGATCACGCCTTCGGACTGTTCGCCCTGGCATGGCGTTTCAAGGCCACCGGCGATCCGCGGGCCCGGGCCATGGCCGAGCAGATCATGGACTTCATGAAGGACAACCTCGCCGATCGCGAGCATGGCGGCTTGCGCGAAAGCGTTCCCGCCGCCCTGCCGCGGCGGGCCGATCCGCACATGCACTTCCTGGAGGCCTGCCTGGAATGGCATTCGGCCACCGCCGAGCCGCGGTTCCTGCGCGGCGTTCAGGCGATGGTCGACCTGTTCCGAAATCGGTTCTTCGATCCCGCCACCGGGACCCTCGGGGAATATTTCGCGGCCGACCTTTCCCCCGCGGGCGGCGCGGCGGGCCAGGTGGTCATGGCCGGGCATCACTTCGAATGGACATGGCTGCTGGACCAGGCGGCGGCGGCGGGCGCCGATACGCCGCAGGGCCTGGCCCGCAGCCTTTATGATTTCGCCCAGGCGCACGGCCTGGACGATCAGGGCTTTGCGATTGACGAGATCGACCGGCAGGGCAGACCGGTGCGGACCAGCCGCCGGGCGTGGCCGCAGACCGAACTGATCAAGGCCCACCTGACCGTGGCCGCGCAGGGCGGCGCCGGCGGCAAGGCTGCGGAGGAGGCCGCCGCTCGGGTGGCAGGCGCCTTCCTGGACACCTATCTGGCGACCGAGGTCCCCGGTCTATGGATGGACCAATTCGCCGCCGACGGACGCGGCGTGACCGCTTATGTCCCGGCCAGCACGCTCTATCACGTGGTGGTGGCCTTCCGGGAGCTGATCCTGGCGGCTGACCGCAGCGCCGGCTAGCCGCTGGGCGTCTCCATCTGCTGCAACATCCGCTCCAGAACGCCAAGCTCGTCGGCCTCGCGCGAGGGCTTGTCCCAGCGGATGCGGTGGATCCTGGGAAAGCGCATGGCGACGCCCGAGCGGTGCCGGGTCGAGCGTTGCAGTCCCTCGAACGCCACCTCCAGCACAAGGCCGAACTGCAGGTCGGCGCGAACCGATCGCACGGGCCCGAACCGTTCGATGGTGTTGTCGCGGACGAACTTGTCCAGCAGAAGCAACTCCTGGTCGGTGAATCCGAAGTAGGCCTTGCCCACGGGCGTCAGCTGGCCCTCGCGCCAGACCCCGAAGGTGTAGTCCGAATAGTAGCTGGAACGCTTTCCGTGTCCGCGCTGGGCGTACATCAGCACGGCGTCGATCAGGTGGGGATCGCGTTTCCACTTGAACCACGGCCCTTTGGGCCGTCCCGGCTCATAGATCGAATCCCACCGCTTGAGCATCAGGCCTTCGGCGACGGCCGGATCGCCGGGGGGCGGGTCGGCGCGCAGGGCCGCGAGCGCCTCCCAGTTGTCGAACGGCTGCAACGGCGACAGATCGATGCGGGGAGAAGCCGCCGCGGCCACGAACCCCTCCAGCCGGCGCCGGCGCTCGGCGAAAGGCAGTCCCCGTACGTCCTCGCCGGCGTCGGCCAAAAGATCGTAGGCCCTGAT
>Ga0335397_10011845_pt1 | contig 10717 bp, 9 predicted proteins | sample MAT04_FD_205740 | JGI IMG/M metagenome (GOLD analysis project Ga0335397, IMG submission 205740) | Freshwater microbial communities from Lake Fryxell liftoff mats and glacier meltwater in Antarctica - MAT-04 (spades assembly) (version 2) ...
GCGATGGCGCGACCCGCGATGCGCTGCTCAAGGATCTCGCGAGCATCGCGGCCGGTGAGGGCGGCGATCCCGCGCTCGCGGCGCAGACCTATGCCCGCCTGCTCGAGCTCGAGCCCAAGGACCGTGAACTCTGGCAGCCCACGGCGGCGGCGTTCGCGACCACCAAGGATAGAGGGGGCTTCGACACCGCGATCCGGCAGGCGCTCGATGCGCTGCTCGAGCCCCAGGATCGCAACGATCTGCGCATGACGTGGTCCAACACGCTGCGCACCTCGTTCCGAGCGCCAGACGACGCGCTCGCGGTGCTCCGCGAGGTGCTCGACGAGGATCCCGATCACCTCGAGGCGTCCACCGGCCTGGCGGACGAGTACCAGCGCCGCGGCATGAACGACGAGCTGCGCGAGCTGCTCTCGGTCCAGCTCGATCGGGCGCGCGATAGGCGTGATGGTCAGGCCGTCGCGGTGCTCTCGATCCGAACCGGCGCGCTTCTGGGTGCCGATCAGCGCGAGGAGGCCATGGAGCTCTACCGCTCGGGCCTGGACTGGGCGTCCGAGGATCAGGGCCTCTTGCGCGCGCTCTACACGTTGATGAACGAAGAGGATGGCGCCCGCGATCGGGCACGCCTCGGTGAGAAGCTCCTCGCGGTCGAGGACCCCGATCGGGCCTCGGCCCTCGCGCTCGATCTCGCCGCGCAGTTCGAGGCGCTCGATGAGCCCAACGGGGTGCTGAGCGTGCTCGCCGCGGGCTTCGCGAAAGCGCCGACGGACGCGAGGCTGAAGAAGCTGCTCGAGGCGGCGTACCGCTCGGCCGACGACGTGCACGGCCTGGCCGACATGATCGCACAGGACGCCGCGCACATGGACTCGCCCGCTGCGGCGGTTGCGCGCTACCGCGAGGCGGCGGCCATCTGGTTCGAGGTGGGCGCTCCCGAGCGCGCCGCCGACGTGCTCGGCGCTGCGAGCGAGCGCATGCCTGAGGACGTCGCGCTCCTCGACGAGATGGTCGCTGCGATGGAGGCGTGCGGACGAAGTGATGAAGCCTCGGCGATGGTGAACGCCCGGCTCGAGACCGCGAGCGAGCCCTCGCGTGCCGCGCTCCTCTGCACCTTCGCGCGGCTGCGCCTCTCGCTCGGTCACCCGGAGGCTGCCGTCCGGGCGCTCGAAGAGGCGCTGACCCTGGATCCCGCGAACGCCTACGGCCCCTTGGGGACCGCGCTCGAGGCGCGCCGCGATGCAGCGATCGCCGCGGGCGACAAGGACGCCGAGCGCTCAGCGAGCCTGCGCTTGGTCGAGGTGCTGAACGAGGGAGGCCTCAAAGATCGAGCGCGGAACGCGCTGGCTTTCTACGTCGATCGCGAACCCTCGGATGTCGAAGCGCTGCGTCGACTGCGCGATCTCGACGTGTCCGCGGCCCGCTGGAGCGAGGTCCTGCCGACGGCCGCGCGTTTGGTCGAGGTGGAGAGCGGCGCCGATCAGGTGAAGGCCGCGCTCACGCTGGCCGACGCCGCGCGGCGGGTGGGTTCGCCCGAAGCGGCGCGCGCGGGTCTGGAGCGGGCCTACCGCGATCAGCGCGAGGCTGGTGAGGCCGGCGGCGCGATGCAGCTGCGCGACGCGCTGCGGGTCTTGTACGAGGCGAGCGGCGCTTGGCCCGAGCTGGCCGAGCTCATCCTCGAAGACGCCGAGACCCAGTCGGGCGACGCCCAGTTCGAGTCGCTCAAGCGGGCGGGCGATCTGCTCGTGAACCAGGTCGGCGATCCGGCGCGCGCGCTCGCGCCGCTCACAGCAGCGACGAACGCCAAGCCCGACGATCTCGAGGTCACGGGCCTCTTGGTCGACGCGATGATCGGCGCCGATAAGCTCGCCGAGGCCGTGGAGATCTTGCAAGCGTCGATCGCCGCCAAGGGCCGTCGTCGCTCGCCGGGCCTCGCGGGACTTCAGCTCCGCATGGGCCGCATCGCGGGCCTGAGCGGCGATCCCTCGACCCAGCTCGAGTGGATCAAGGTCGCGCTCGACACCGACAAGGGCAACGGCGCGGTCGCGGCCGAGCTCGCCGAGCTGGCGATTCACCTGGGCGATGACGCCACGGCGCTCAACGCGCTCAAGGTGGTCACCCTGCAGAAGACCCCCGGTCCGATGAGCAAGGCGATCGCCTTCCTTCGGCAGGCGCAGATTGCGCAGCGCCAGGGCGATCAACAGAAGGCGGTCCTCTGGGCCCGTAGAGCCCGCATGGAAGACAGCGAGCTCGCCGAAGCCGAGCAATTCCTCGCCGCCCTCGGCGAGTGACCTCGGCGCGCCGGATGAAGCTCGCCCAACCACGCCGAGGCTGCTAAGTCGCCGCCCTATGGCGAACCCCACTGCGACCTGCGAGACGTCCCTCGGTACCTTCGAGCTCGAGCTCTTCTCGGACAAGATGCCCATCACTGCGGGCAACTTCGTGACCCTGGCCAAGAGCGGCTTCTACGATGGCCTGCACTTTCACCGGGTGATCTCGGGCTTCATGTGCCAGTTCGGCTGCCCTCACAGCAAGGACCCGAACAGCGGGCGCGCCGGCACGGGCGACGGACCCAATGGCACCATCCAGGACGAGCACCCCGCGGACGCGAAGCTCTCCAACGAGGTGGGCACCCTCTCGATGGCGAACACCGGCCGCCCCAACAGCGGCAGCTCCCAGTTCTTCATCAACACCAAGCACAACGCGTTCTTGGACTTCTTCACCCCCGGCGCGAGCAAGCACCCGGTGTTCGCCAAGGTGACGAAGGGCATGGACGTGATCCAGAAGATCGAGGGCACCCCGACCGACGCCAACGATCGTCCCCGTACTCCGGTGAAGATGATCAAGGTCACCGTCCAGGGCGCCTGAGCTCCTCTCGTCCCTCTCGCGATCGGAGATCCCATGGCCAGCCAAGACGACCTCGACGCCGCGGTGAAGCGGGTGAACACGCTGAAGAGCGCGCCCAACACCACCGACATGCTCGCGCTCTACGCGCTCTTCAAGCAGGCGAGCGTGGGCGATGCGACCGGCAGCCGCCCGGGGATCTTCGACGTGAAGGGCCGCGCCAAGTGGGACGCCTGGGCCGCCAAGAAGGGCACCCCCCGCGAGGCAGCAGGCGATCAGTACCTCGAGCTCGCCAAGCGTCTCGGGGCCTGAGGCGTTCGCGGGCCCCCATGCCGTGTAGCATCGCGGCATGCGCATGATGCTGTTGCTCCTCGGTCTCGCGTCCTCGCTCTTGGTGAGTCGCGCGTGGGCGCAGTGCGACTGCGATCACACGCTCGGCACCGACGTGACCGTCGCCGTCGGAAGTGATCTGGGCGTGGAGCCTGGTGACCGGGTGTGCATCAGCGGGGGCGAGCGCCCGTACTTGCGTATCCAAGGGTTCATGGGGACGGCCGAGGCGCCGGTCACCGTGATCAACTGCGACGGAGTGGTGCGGATCGACAACCCCGATCGCGCCTATGCCTTGGTGATCGAAGACGCCTCCGAGCACGTCCGGGTCACGGGCAGTGGTGATCCGAGCGCGGAGTACGGCTTCCGGATCTCCGCACCCGCCACCGATCCCTATCCCGGCATCGGCGTCTGGATCTTGGGGCGCGCCACCAACATCGAAGTGGATCACATGGAGGTCTTCGATACCGGGTTTGCCGGGGTGATGGCCAAGACGGATCCCAGCTGCGACGACCGCCCGTTTTGGGGCGCCTTCGTTCAGTACGACACCCATCTTCATCACCTCTGGGTCCACGACACCGGCGGCGAGGGCTTCTACATCGGGAGCACCCAGGGCAACGGCTACAACCGGACCTGTGATGGCAGCGAGGTGAACATTCCCCATCACGATCTGGCCGGCGTGGACGTGCACGACGTGCTCATCGAAGACACGGGTTGGGACGGAATCCAGATAGGCTACGCGACCGACTGCGCCTTCCACGACAGCATCATTCGCCGGGTGGGCCTCGAGCGGGTCGAGTACCAACAGCAGGGCTTGCAGCTCGGCAGCTCGATCTGCGAGGTGCGTCGCAACGACCTAAGGGACGGACACGCGATGGGCATCATCGTGCTCGACGTGGGCAGCACCATCATCGCCGACAACGTGATCGCGAACTTCGAAGGCGACGGCATCTACGCCAACCCCCGCGATGGCGCCGCGGGCACCTACACCTTCATCCACAACACGATCGTGGGCTCGACTGGGAACGCCATCCGAGGCTTTGGGGGCTCGAGTGGTCGGGCGGTCAACAACCTCCTCTTCGGCAACGCGGGCGGCGACATCGCGCTGCCCGCAGGTGTGGAGGTCGCCGACAACGTGATCGTGGCCGACGCGGCCGCCGCGGGCGTGGTGAGCGCCAGCGACTTTCATCTAGCGGACGACTCGGTCGCGCGCGGCGCGGGCCGCGATCTGACCGGCGAGGGGTACGTCCTCGATCTCGATCTCCGCGGTCGATCGATGCCGCCCTCGGTCGGCGCTTACGAACACGCGGCCGACGCACCGGACGTCGGCGCCATCGACGCGTCGGCTCGCCGCGACGCCGGCGCCAGCGACCCCGGAGGTGGTGAGGGATGTGGCTGTCGCGCCGGTCGCTCGAGCGGCGGCGGCTGGCTCCTCACGTCGCTCGCACTGATGGCACTCGTCGCTCGCCGTCGCCTCAGCGCGGTGATGCGCTCTCGAGGCTGAGCGCCGGCAGCGACGGCATCGCGAGGTCTTCACCGCGCGGATAGACCCAGAGCACCGTGGGCCAGGTCACCGAGCCGCGGCGGAAGTCCAACCGCTGCGAAGGATCGAGGTCGCCCTCGGGGTTCATCAGGCGATGGTCGGTGGTGAAGCCATCGACCAAGTAGTCCGTGAGCTCGCCGGCGTGCAAGACGCCATCGCGGGGCTTGTAGTCGGCCTCGCCGAGCACCGCGCGGCGCAAGTACCAAGACAGGTAGCCGCCGGCCCGACGGGGCTCGGCGGTGTCGCTCAGGATGTCCTCGTCACTCGAGAAGATCCCGACCCGGCCCGGCCTGTCCACGAAGTCCTCGGCGAAGCCACCGGCGTGGCAGCTGTCGAGCGCGAGGATGACGGTGCCCGCGTGGATGCCTTCCATCGCGGCCACCACTTCGTCGTCGGTGACCGGACCATCGATGAGCACCAGCGTCTCATCGAGGCCATCGAGCTCTCCGCCCGCCGTCGGGCCTCGCGCGCCCGTCGGCACCGCCTGCACGTTGCCGTGCCCCGAGTAGAAGACGATCACCACGTCATCCGGCTGGGCGGTGCGACCGAGGTTGCGCAAGCCATCCAAGAAGCCTGCGCGGGTCACGGCGCCATCGGTGAGCACCGTCTGCTCGTCCACCCGCTGCAGGTGCGCTCCCCGCATCGCGTCGCCGAGCAGACGCGCGTCATCGGCGCATCCGTAGAGGCGGTTCGAGCTGGTGTACTCCGTGATGCCCGCGTAGAGGCCGAGGATGCGACCGCGTCCGTCGGGGCCCGCGAACGGCCCCGTGGGTGCGGTCTCGCTGCCATGCAGCACCACCGGAGGGCGCACCGAGGTGCGCACGTCGAAGGGCCCCGCGCCGGTCATCCCATAGGCCGAGACCACCAGCTGGTACTCGCCAGTCGACGGGATCGCGAGCTCCACGGTCGAGTCGAGCGCGCTCTCGGTTCCGTCCTCACCGAGATCGTTCGCGTCGTCGTTGATCCAGAGCTCGCCCGTCGGTCCCATCACGGTAGCGATGGTGTCGAAGTTGGGGGACGTGACCCGGACCCGAACGATCGAGCCGCCCTCGCCGTGGAAGCGCACGAAGCTCCGGCCCGGGAACCCAGGGTCCGCGCTCGCGCCTCGCCCGAGATCGTGGTGGCTGCGCGCACCGGTCTCGTGGGCCTCACCGGTCACCGCATGCGGCGCGACCTCGAGGACATAGCGCCCCTGCTGACCGGGCGGAGCGGTCGTGACGATCAAGTCGTACGTCGCGGTGATGGGCGCCTCGAGCTCGAGCAGCGCGCTCAGATCGGGCGGGAACGTGTCGTCGATCGCGCGGACCCAGCCGTCCGGTCCTTCGAGGCGGAGCATCGGATCGAGATCCCCCGCGGGCACCCGGATGCGAACCCGGGTGCCGGCCGCGAGATCGATCGTGTAGCGGTGCAGATAGCGCCCTTGTTCATCCATCTCGGCGCTCGCATCGAGCATCGCTTCGAGCGTGCCGTACCCGATGGCGCGCGGTCCTGCGTCGGGCATGGGCGCGGCGTTGTTCCCGCTCGGCCCCGTGCTGACCTCCACGGACTCCGTCGCCGCGCCACACGCGCCGAGCCACGGGACGAGTAAAAAGAACGCGAGCAACCGAGGCGATCCGAAACGCTGCATGGCCGCGACCCTACTCAAGGACCGCTCCCCCGGCCAGGGGGCCTTCGACGGGACGGTCTGGGGTCGATTCAAATCGACCCTCTTTCAGCACTTCGCCGTGTTTCGTGCGTCGAGGGCGCACCATGAAAGCCGTCTCGTCCGCGCTCCTCGCGCTCCTCGCGCTCCTGTCTCTTCCCACCATCGCGTCGGCTCAGCCTCGCGCCGCCCACGTCCTTCGCGGTCTGGAACGAGCCCCCGCCGTGCTCCTCGACGGAGACCGCGCGTGGATCGTGGGCGCGCCGGACCCGCTCCCCGCGGCGCTTTGCACCGACGTGATGTGCCGCCCCGTGGTGCGCGCAGAGGCCTGCGTCACCCCGCGCTGTCCCGGTCCCGGTCTGATGATCTTCACCGCTGAGCGGATAGCTGACGTCGCCCGCTGGCCCGAGGACCGCGAGGGATTCACGACCGCACAAGCCGCGCTCTATTCGGAGCCTTCGCTCGCGCCGCTCAGCGGGGCGTTCCTTCCGCACCCCGATCCGCCGCCCGGACCTTCGCGCCCGGCGCGCTTCTCCCACGGATCCGACGACCTATGGCGTCTCGAGCTGCTGGTGGGAGGTGGGATAGCGACTGGCTTGGTGCACATCAGTGCGCCCATGTCGCAGACGGACCTGGCGGTGGGCTTCCGCTTCGTTCCACGTCACGGGATCGAGGAGGGGCTCGACATCATCTATGGCAACCAGTTCGGCTTCGAGGCGCGGGTGCACGTCGTGGGGAACATCACCGGGCAGAGTGACGAGGACTTGGCCATCTTCTTGGGCCTCGGTCCGGGCTTTGGATTCCTGCTCGACGACGAGCCGGTCCGCATCCCGCCCGCGATGAGCTGGGTGATCCCCGAGTTCGGGGTGGTGATTCGGACCGATCGTGTTCCGCCGGTGTTCTACACGGCTTGGTCCGTGCCAGTCGGCGTCCTGCTCGACGAGCACTTCGGCTTCGAGGTGCGTCCTTCGTTGTTCCTGATCGACGACTGGTACGCGGGCGACGATGTGGAGGTGCTCGCGAGCATCGCAGTCGAGCTGCTCATCCGGTGAGTCGTTGACCTGACGGCAGCGTGCGTGGTCTCCTCGTCGCACGGTGGATCGAGGTTGGATCGCCCATGACGACGAGAACGCTCCCCGCGGCTCTTGGCCCACGCGCTCGACGGCCTCGACCCCCGGCCACCGCTCTCGTAGCTCTGCTGACGGCGTCCTGATTCCTTGTGTCGTGGGCACGGGTCCGCTCGGGGTCCGAGACGCCATGCGCGAGGCGGTGGGAGAGGCAGTCTTCACGCGCGCCCTCGGCAAGCTGCCTGCGTCGCTCCAGACGGAGTACGCCGCGATCCGCCCCGACAGCTGGGTGCCTTTGGATCTCTCGGCGCAGGTGATCGACACGGTCGCGCTCGAGGCGGGACGGGATAGTGACGCCTTCTTCGAGGAGATGGTGCGCGCGGGATCGCTGCGATCGATCAACCGCTTCTATCGAACGCTGCTGCGCTTCGCCTGGGACGAGATGCTGGTGGCACGCGCGGCGGGTAGCTACAGCCACATCCGCAACGTGGGCCGCTTCGAGGCCACGCTCATCAAGGCCGGTGACGCGGTCGCTCATTTGCGCGATTGGCCTCAGCTCACCGAGCGCCACGCACGCTCCCTGGCCTACACGATGGAGGCGTTCATCCTCGCTGCGGGCAAGCGCGAGGTGAAGGTGACTGTGAGCCTCGATGCTCCGACGAGCCCCGAGGAGGCCCCGAGCAGCGCGACCTACCGCTGCCGCTGGCGCGGCGCGTTCGGCACCTTCGGCTAAGCCGATTCCCCTTCGTCCGACTCCCCTTCGGCTTCGCGCGCCTCCTCGTTCTCCTCGTCCTCTTCCCCTTCGTCCTCCTCGTCCCCTTCGTCGGTCGTATCGGCGTCGAAGTCGCCCGCGTCGCTGCTCGCGAGATCCTCCTCAACCCGAAAACGTTCGGGTCGCTCATCGGCTTCTGCAAGAGCGAGCGCCGCGCGGAAGGCGTCGCGATCAGCTCCTGCTCGTGCAGCACCCGGCGGGCGTAGGGCGGCTTGAGCAACGGCGCGAGCACCACCCCCGCCACCGGGACGATCCACAGCAGGTTGCTCAGCGCTGCGGCGGAGGTGAGCCCGGCGGCTTCACCCCGAGGGTGCTCGCCGCGCCGAGGATCTCCTCGATCTTGATCGCCGCACCCTGGGGCGCGTCCCCGTCGAGTTCTGCCAGCCGCTGGACGGCGTCCTCGAGCTCGCTCTCCAGGCGCTCGATGTTCGCTTCGAGCGCCGCGCGATCATCACGGTAGCGGCTCACGCGGGCGACTCAATCAGGGCTCGTGCCATCCGGAACGCAGCGCATCGGCCAGACTTCGTCGTCGCCGATCGTCGCGTGGATGGGCGCGCAGCGATAGCCACCCGAGCAGCCGCTGTCGCTGCAGCACACATCCGCGCAGCGGCCGGACACACAGAACGCGTCGCGGCACGCGGCGTTGCCGGTGCAGGCCGTACCGGTGGTGCCTCGGCCGGTGGTGAGCGGCGGCACGCACGCGGTCACGAGCGAACCCGAGCTGATGAGATAGTTGCAGACCGGGTCGTAGTCGGTGAACGGGAAATAGTCCGGGTACTGCGGTGCGCAGTCCGCGGTCGAGCCACAGGGGTTGGCGCAGGTCTCGGTGTCCGTGAGGCACGTGCCGTTGTTGCAGGGCACGCGACCGAACGTCGTATTGGGGCAGTACGCGGCGCTCCCCAGGGTGACGGAACCCATGCAGATCATTCCGTCGAACGAGTCCTCGCGTCCGCCGGCCGTGTAGGTGACCGAGCCGTTGCGACACGACGCGGCGCAGTCTTCGGGGAGACTGCACAGCTGTGCCATCGCGTCGCCGTACACCGCGTTGGTCACGCAGGATCGCGCGCCGGTGCCGGGCGCCCAGCAGCGCTCGCCCGATCCGCAGTCGGTGTTGGAGCAGCACGCGAGCCCACAGATCCCCATGTGCTCGCCTGGGGGCAGCCCCATCGCCTCGCGAGGCATGCACAGCTTGGAAGCGCACTCGTCGCCGTCATCGCAGTCCTCGCCGATCATCCCGGGCGGCGGCGGCTCGCAGTTCCCCGTGGTGGCCGAGCAGACCAGTGGCGAGGGGCACTGCCCATCACCGCGGCAGTCGTCGGGGGGCAGTGCGCAGACGCGGGTCGCCGTGTCGCAGACCTCGGGGGCAGTGCAGGCCGTGAGCCGGCAGTCGGTCAGCTCGAAGCACATCGGGCTGGCGGCGCCAGGCAACCGCTGACAGGCCGAGCCCACCGGGCATACGGTGCCCACGTCGCTCTCGCCGGTCGCCGGATCGCAGTCGTCGTCCAGACCGTTGCAGGTCTCCACCGCCGCGGGGATCCCCAGGGTGGGGTTCGCGGGGCGGACCGACGAGTTGTTGTCGTCGCAGTCCGGAGGATCGGTGTTGGTGGGGCAGGCAGAGACCTGGTCCATGTCCAGATCGACGTCGAGCCCCTCATCCATCATGCCGTCGCAGTCGTCGTCGTTCCCGTTGCAGATCTCGTTGGAGCAACCGGTGAGGCAGGCGCCACCGACGCATCGCGTCTCGCCCTCGCAAGGAGGCGCTATCGGGCTCCCCTCGTCGATGATGCCGTCCGCGTCGTCGTCGACGCCGTTGCACACGTCGAAGGTCGTCGTGCAGTAGAAGTCGACGCAGGTCGAGCGCTCGGGGCAGGGATCGAAGCCGCCGATGATCTCGCAGCGGATGGGCGCGCCAGGATCGAGCGGACTGCCGACGATCGCACTGCATGCAGAGAGCGCGCACCCGACGAGCAGCAGAGCGCAGAGCGAGCGGAGCGACATCAGAAGAGCCCTCGCACGTCGAGGGAGACGCCACCCGGGCTCACGCTGACCGACGCCGTCGTGTCGCTGGGCCAGACCTCGTAGTTCCGCTCGCGAAACACGAAGAGCGCGATCGCAGTCACGAACGCGGCCACGCTCACGCCTCCCGTGATGTCCGCCGCGAGTCCCAGGTTCTGGGCGAGATCGAGCTGCGCGCTGCGATCATCGAGGGTCCCGTCCGCGCCGAGCACCCAAGAATCGACGTGCTGCCGCATCAAGAGGGCGCTTATCCCCATCGCGCCGGCGCCCAACGCCAGCACTGCGCCGGTGACGGCCACGCCCCAGAAAGCCTCGTCCGCGACGCCGCGCTCGCGCACGAACGTCGGTCCCTCTTCCATGGTGCCCACGTCCTCGACGGTGGGCGGCGGCGTCGCGTTGTCTCGGGCGCCGCGCAGGCGAGCGAGGGTGGTCTCGGTCTGCGCCCGTTCGTCGGGCGTGGCGTCCGGCGTCACCGCGAGCAAGCGCTCGTACGTGGTGATCGCGCGGTCGTACTC
>Ga0335397_10011850_pt1 | contig 10715 bp, 15 predicted proteins | sample MAT04_FD_205740 | JGI IMG/M metagenome (GOLD analysis project Ga0335397, IMG submission 205740) | Freshwater microbial communities from Lake Fryxell liftoff mats and glacier meltwater in Antarctica - MAT-04 (spades assembly) (version 2) ...
AGGCTGGTACCTGGGCCTTCATTCATTTCGCGGTCATCGATCGCCTACGCGACGCCGTGACCAGGCGCCACTTCTCGGCCGACCGCTCGATGCGCCGATTGCTCCGGATCTAGGCGATCGTTAACAGTCGGCGCCCAACACCGCGGCAGTCGGCGAAGCGTCCGCCAACAAGCCTGACCCATCGCCCGTCGTCGACAAGGTCGCGCCCGCCGAGGACCTCCAGCACGCGCACATCCAGTCCGTGCTCGCCGCCTGGAAGACCTGGGACGGCGACTTCAAGACCTTCGCCCTGCATACCCGTGACGAGCTCCGCCTTCCCTTTGGCTTCACGGCCATCTCTACAATCCTCGCCGTCGAAGGCCTGCGTCACCCGCAGAAGCGTCCCGGACGCACCCCCGACGAGATCGCCCTGCGCGGCGCCTTCCAGACCTTCTTCCCCGGCGCGCAGTGGGTCGGCGACGGCATGCACGTTCCCCTCGTCTTCGAGGCCGAGCGCTTCGCGTTCAACATGGAGCTCGACGTCGATGCGTGCTCCGGCGCCTTCGTCGGCCTTCACGTGAGCGATGCGGAGGACAGCGACGCTGTGATCGCAGCTTTGCACGACGGCGTCGCGACGACAGGCTCGCCGCCGCTCGCGCTCTTGCTCGACAACAAACCCTCCAACCACACCGCCGAGGTCGACGAAGCCCTCGGCGAGACGCTCCGCATCCGCGCCACACTCGCACGCCCGCAAAACAAGGCTCACGTCGAAGGCGCCTTCGGGCTCTTCGCCCAGACCGTTCCGCCCATCGACCTTCCGATGGGCACGCCACGCGAGCGCGCTCGCGCTCTCCTCGACCTCGTCGCCACGACGTTCGCAAGAGCGTTCAATCACAGGCCGCGCAAGGACCGCAATGGCCGCTCTCGATTCGACCTCTATCGTGAGACTTGCCCGACGCAGGAACAGATCGACCTCGCGCGCAACGCCCTCCGAGAGCGCGCTAGACAACAGGAGCTCGCTCGACAAACGGCCCTCGCGCGAAGCGATCACAGCAAGCTTCAGATGCTCGACGAAGCACTCCACGAGCTCGGCATCTTGGACACCGAGAGCCACGTGCGCGTCGCCATCGCTCGCTATCCGGCCTGGGCGATCAAGCAAGCACTCGCCATCTTCGCCGGCAAGAAGCGCGCGGGCTCTCTCCCCCCTGGCGTCGACGCGAGGTACCTTCTCGGCATCGTGACAAACATCACCCAAGAGCGCGAGCTCGAGTACTTCGCCGAGTCCCTCCTCCACTGGCGCCTGCGCCATCGCGACATCCATCTCGAGCTCCTTGCCAAGAACCGCGACGCGATCGTCGCCTCCGCGCCGACGCCCGCAGACTCCGTCCTCCCGATGCTCGCCCGGTGCCTCGACGCGGAACGCATGTTCGACTCGACCTTCTGGATCGATGCCGCTGCATCCACGGTCGACTCACTCGACCCCGACGCGCGCGTCGCCGTCCTCGCCGACGCCACCCGCCGCATCAGGTTCGCGCACCGAGTCCCCGTCAAGAAGCGCACTGCCCTCGTCGCGCGGCTCACGCGAAGCGCAGTTCCTGATCCCGACATCTGACCCATCACGCCTGATCAAACGTCAAACTCATCCGCGCCGACCCGCGCCGACCAACGCCGAAGCCAGCACGAACGTCTTGGCCGACGCGGGGCTCGTCAGCGAGGCGGACGCGGCGCACCCCAACGTCACGCCAACGTCGCGGACCTCACGTCATGATGAAAGGGACGCGACAGCTTCGCTCATGAGCACGATTGGGATGCCGTCCACGAATCCTGCCTGCTCGGTTGCTCGGTGCTTGACAACCGCACGTAGGGGGCTGGCAGCGAGCGAGGCGTCGTGCGCTCGCCGCAGGCGCGGCAGCGACTCGTGAAGCGACGAACGACGCGCCGGCGCTGGTGCTCCTTCACGACGTGCAGCTTCTCTTCGATGAGCTCGTCGACCACGTCGAGGCCCGTCTCGCCGCAGCACGCGCACGCGCCTGGGCACAGCTCGTGCTCTTCGGCTTCGAGATGGCTCGGTATCGGTTTGCGGCCCGTGGGCTTCGTCTTCGCCTTCGGCTGCCGCTCCTCGGGGGGCTTCTCGGGAGCCTTTGGACGTTCCTCGAACGCGCGCCGAGCGTCGCCCTCGATGGTCGGCGGCGCGGCGGGCGGCTTGTCCGCCACGGGCTTCCGATGCTTGCGCTGCGCGACAGCGAGCAGCTCCGACACGCGCTCGTTGAGCCGTGCGAGCTCGGTGATGAGCTCACCGATCTGCCGGCGAAGCTCCGCGTTCTCTGCTCGCAGCGCCTCCAGCTCGTTCACGGACGAGTAGAGATCATACTTGACGATCTGTGTCGATCGTCTTCAGTGCCTTTCGCGTTGATGACGCCGGCCGTCGGTACCACCCACGTCGCGCGGCGGTGAAGTCGATGCCCGCGAGGAGGGAGGCGAACGTCGAGCCATCGATGGACACCTGCGACTGCTCACCGTCCAGCGGCGGAAGCTGGAAGCTCCCTGCCTCGAGGCGTTTCGCGAGCACGCACCAGCCCGAGCCGTCGAACCACAGGGCCTTCGCGATTCGCCGGCGCTTGTTGAGAAACAGGTAGAGGTGGCCGTCGACGGGATCGAGCCCGAGGTGCCGTACGGCACCTGCGAGCGCGTCGAACGAGCCGCGCATGTCGAGCGGTGCGAGCGCGACGAACACACGCACCGTCGGCGGCAGGCTCAGCACGAGCGCAGCGCCTCGAGCACGCGACGCAGCGTCGCGACCGAGCAGTCGTCGTCGAACTCCACGCGCGCGCCGGCGACCTCGAGCACATATCGACCGCTGGCTCCGAGCTTCGAGCCCGCTGGGACGAGCTCGACCAGCGCGTGCGCCGGGCGCGGCGCCTTCGGCTCGCGCCGTCGCGGCGCGGCGGTCGTGCCCCGGCGCGCGAGATTCACCCCCCAGGTGTTGAGCGAGCGACCGTCGATGCCATGCGCCCGCGCCCACTCGCCCGCGCTGCAGCCTGCAACCTTCGCTGCGCGCAGGCACCGACGTGCTTCGCTCTCGTCCTCGATCTTCCGTCCGCTCGCCACTGGCAACCTCCGCGTCGCCCCCGAGCTTGCACGGCGCGTCCGCGGGAATCATCCCGGTGTCGCTGATGGGTCACTCCGTGACGCCTATGGCATGCCAGCCGATCAGGAGGCCACGGAGTTCCTCCTCGAGCTGAACAAGCTCGTCGCCGAGGACGAGGCCGAGGGCCGAAAGGTCCAGGGCCCAGGCGTGCCCGATGGGCTCGATCCGCGCGATCCGCGCTGGACGAGCGACGACTGCATCCAGCCGCCCGCCTCGTGATCTCGTGCGAACCACCAGAACGCTGCGCCACCTCGTCGATGGGGAACGCCCGAGCCCGCGACACGGGCCACCGAGCGCCAGCGTCGAGGTCGCTACGCGGCCTTGCGCTTCGGCGGTCGACGGCGACCCGGACGCAGGGCAGATGCGCCTTTCATCGCGCCGGCAGCGTCAACGAGCGCCTTCAGAGCCGCGTTGACCGCCTCGGAGCTGCCAAAGTGAGCGAAGAGCTCCGGCTCGACAAGGGCGACAGCGAAGGACCGACGCGCCTTGGCCGCGTACTTCCCTCGCGACAGTCGCCGCATGGCTTCGACGTCGACCTCGGGCATCTCGTGCAGTGACTGCTTCGTCGGCTCAGTCTTCTTCATAGGCTCTCCGCTCACGCTTGGTGGCGCGTCGTGCGCTGACAATTCGTAGCGTACCGCTCGAACCGAGCTCCGTGAAGACGACCAGCACGCATCGACCCAAGCGAGATTCGCCGATCAGGATGAGCCGCGACGGATGCGCGACATCTTGCAGCGGGAGCCCGAGCTCGTCGAGAAACACCGTCATCGCTTCTTCGAACGAGACGCCGTGCTTCTTGAGGTTGGCGCGAGCCTTCTCGCCGTCCCACTCGAAATCGCCAACCCGCATCGTCGCCACGGCCGCACTGTACCAGGGCCAGCATGTGATGGATGGGCCATCGCCGCGCGGGGTATATCGCGGTGGGAGAGTCGTCGCTCGAGTCTTGGTAGGCTCTCGCTTCGGGCTTCAGCTTGCAGGATGATTGCATCGAGCCGCCCGGCCTCGTGAGGGGAGAAACGTGGCCGAGTCGATCGCTGAGAGTCCGCCGCTGAACGAGCTCTGGGACGAGGAGAAGAACGGCGCCGCCGCGTCCGTCCTCCTGCGGAGCTTTCGCGCGGCCTCGTGGCGCTGCGAGAACGGGCACTCGTTCCAGCGTTCGCCCCGAAGCATGCTGAGCGACTCCTCGTGCGCGGACTGTCGCCGCGGCCCCTCCGCGAGGTCCATCGCGACGGCGCGCCCGAGCCTCGTCCCGCTCTGGAACCCCGAGAAGAACGGCGACCTCTCGCCGAGCGCCGTCGATGTGGCGCACGCGGGCAACGCGTGGTGGCTTTGCCTCAAGGGCCACGACTTTCAGCGCTCGCCGCTCCTCATGATGAGGGACTCGAGCTGCCCGGTGTGCGCTGTCGCCGAGAAGTCCCTCGCGGTCACGAACCCGGCGGTCGCGGCCGAGTGGCACCCGAAGAAGAACGGCGACATCACGCCCGCGCAGGTGGGCGCCGATCACGTGATGAACGCGTGGTGGCTCTGCCCGAAAGGCCACGAGTACCAGGCCACGGTGCGCTCCCGAGCACGCGGAAGCCGCAACTGCTCCATCTTTCTCGGGTGGCCCAGGACACCCCGAAAACGGCCCTGTCGTCTCGGCGCTGTTCAACGATCACCGCGGTCAGCGTAACGTCAACCGTTGGTTGCTCGGGGTCTCCACTCGGCTCACCGACGACGAGCGCGACACGGTGCTCGCCGTGCTCGAGCGCTACGGTTCGAAGACGCCGCAGGAGCTCGTCGACCTCACCCACGCGGAGCGGCCCTGGCTCGACGCGTGGACCGGCGACCGCTCGCGCGCGAACGAAATCCCCGTATCCGAGCTCAAGTCGTTCTTCACCGATCTAGCGAAGACCGTCCCGACGCCAACGGCGGAGGCGCGCGCGATGGCCACGCGCATGCAGCTGTTCATGACCGAGAAGCTGGGTGGCGATTCCTGACGCGGATGTGATCCTCTCCGCCGCTGACGCTTGCGCTGCCGCGGGTCGAGGTGTCCGAGAAGGGAGTGCGGGCAGCAGTCCACCACGCGCGCGGCCTCGCACGCTGGTCGATCGACGAGCCAGCGGCGGTTTTCTTCGCATTCGCGTGCAGGCCGCGCATCGCGCCGGCAATCGGGCACCAGCTAGCGCTCTTCCTCGCGCGGGACCAACTCGCCACGCTTGGCTTGCAGCTCGCCGCAGACGACGACGCTCTCATCGCGCTGCGGATGAGAGTGCTTCTCCGCGAGATCGGCAGCGCTGACGTGATCGCATGGTTCGCCGAGCGGCTTCCGGCCGTAACATCCGGCGCCCCGACTTACGCCCGGCTGCGACAGGTCACTCCACGAGCGCGAGGAGCCGCGCTTCGACCTCCGGCCAAGGCTTTCCCAGGTCGACCGTCGCGAAGTGAATGCGATGGCCCTGCACCATCATCGTCTCGCGGAGGTCGCCGTCGGTCGTCGGGTAGAGGAGCATGCCGTCGGCGTCGCGGTACAGGTCACCGCGGTCCTCCTGCGTTCGGAGGTAGGCGTACATCTGGTAGAGATTCGCCGAGTGGAACGACGCGCCACCCCATGGTGAGGTACTGACGCTGTTGGCGTAGTACTTGGTGTCGATCACAAGGCGCCGGGCTGGCGCCGATCGCTTGGTCAGCACGATGTCCGTCCTCATCGCGGGGACCAGCGCCGAGCCGAGTTCGTCGAACCAGTCCAGGATCTCCGCGACGACGTCGTGCTCTGCGAGGTGGTGCCTCAAGAAGTTGCGGACGAATCGTTCGAAGAGGTCATGGAAGGTGATCTCGTCTCTCTGCAGGGCGGCCAGGGTCACGTCGCCTTCGTCCTCGGTCGGCATCGCCAGCCGGTGCACGAGCCCGCAGATCGCCAGGGGCAACGCGTAGAGCCGGTCGGCGCGGCCGAGCTGGAGCCGACTGAAGGATGTGCTCGTGACTCGCTCACGCGTGACTCCCTCCATCGCTCCGACGAGCTCACGAAGCTCGCCTCGAACGCGCCCTTCTTCCCCTGCACCCTTCGCCGACGCCAGGGTCACGCGCGGGTCCTGAGCGAGCCTCTCCATGGTCGCGCGAAGAATCCGGTTGCGCGGAGTGTCGATGGCGAGCGCCGCGTACGTGCAGTGTGCGCGCCCGGCCTCGAACGCGAGCCTCTTGAGGCTCGCCGAGAAGTCGATCTTTCCTCGGACGCCCGACACCGTCTCCCGCTGCTCGACGAAAGAGCGCGCCAGCTCACGACGAAGGAGCGGCCTCGTCGTGTCCACCAGGACGCGGGCCAGCAGGCCGAGCATTCCGGGCGACTCCTCCGCCGCAGCATCCCACTGGCCGCGCCACGCGAGCATGTCCCACGCAGAGAGGAGCATGTGCCACGCGTTCCGGACGGGGATCACGCTCTTCACGCCAGCAGCGCCTCTTTCGCGAGCCGAGCCTTCTCGGGAGCGTCGTACCAGTACTCGTCCAGGAGCGGGCCGAGCTCGGTGTGAACGATCTCCTTGAACCAGTCCGCGCCGAGGGCGGAGAAGTCCTCGCCTCGGGGGCAGAAGAAGCTGTGGCCCACCCGGAACGCAGGTCCGAGCTGGGCGTCTGCTCCGATGCGCTCGTTCAGCGCCGAGAGCCGCTGGATGATGAGCTGCAGCACGCTCTCTGGCAGCTTGCGATCCGTCAGCCACTTGCGGAACGCGACGTCTCCGAAGCGTGGTTCGAGTGTGATGAACGCGAACCGCCGACGAAGCGCGAAGTCGACCAGCGCGAGTGAGCGATCGGCAATGTTCATCGTGCTGATCACGAAGACGTTCTCGGGGACCGAGAACTTTTCGCCGTCGTGACGACGGTAGAGCGGTGTCACGGCGTGCTTTGGACCGCGCTTGTCGGCCTCGAGGAGCATGAAGAGCTCGCCGAAGACCTGGCTCAAGTGTCCGCGGTTGATCTCGTCGATGATGAGGACGTGCGGTCGCTCGTCCTGGCGTGCTCGTTCGCAGATGCGGAGGAAGGGGCCATCCTTCAGCTCGAACTTCCCCGCCTCCCCGGTGGGCCGGTACCCGCGGACGAAGTCCTCGTACGTGAACGACGGGTGGAACTGGAGCGTCTCGATGCGCTCGTCGTCGCGCGTCTCCATCAGCGCGTAGGCCAGCTTGCGGGCGACGAATGTCTTGCCGACGCCTGGTGCTCCCTGGAGCACGAGAAGTCGCTTCGCGCGAAGGCGCCGGAGCGCGAGCTCGACCTCGTCGGTGCTGAGGAAGACTCCTTCGGCGAGAACATCCTCGACTCCGTAGGGCTCGATCATGTCGGGTGCGGCGGCCCCGCCATCGGCTGGCGGCACCACGGACTCCCACCAGCGCTTCGTGAAGTACGCGTAGTCCTGCGGCACGTCGAAGAAGGCGAAGCGAGTCAGCATGCGCGACATCTCCTCGTCCTTGCGGAGCTGCCATACCGTCGGCCGCCCTGTGTAGAAGTACCAGTGGCGCCACGCCGTCTTCGGCTCCCACTCCACCTCCAAGGAGCGTCCGTCGCCGTGATTTCTCACGACGGTCCCGCGCGCCTTGATGATCATCTTCGAGGTGCTCTTGCCGTGGTTCTCGAACGGCAGGCCGTTGAGCTGCGTGGCGCTCGCCTTGATGCCGATCCGGTCACCTGGCCGCATCCGCTTGACCAGGTCCAGGTAGCGGTCGGTGTAGCCGTTCTCCCAGACGCCTTCGGCGAGAAACCGGTCGGTCTGGTCCGGCGGGGCGCGATCGTCCCAGTACGCCCCGACGAGCCAGAACTGCGTCTCGCCGTCGATGATCGCCTCGATGTCCTTGGCCGATGCCTTCGACGGGGCGCTGCCGGCGCCACCGACCTGCTCGTCGCCGCCCAGGTAGGCGGCGCGCGACAGCTTGGCGAAGTCGTCCCCGTGCTGCTTCCGGACCTTCTCCAGCGTGTCACGGTAGAAGGTGAACGAGAGGCCCGCGGTCGGAAGCTTGAGCCCGAGGTGCTCGCGCAGCGTCCCGTCGAGACTCACGAATGTGCGAGGCCGGATCCAGAAGAGACCCGACGTGAGGTACGTTCGTGCCTCGGACCTCGACTGCCGCGTCGAAAGCGTCGGCAAATTTCGGGTCGTGCAGCGGGTCGTCGCCGAGCGCTCGGACGAACACGTCCCAGAGCCGGTCGACATCGGTTGGGGCGCGCTTCGCGGCGAACGAGATGAACCAGGAGTTCTGGTTGTTGAGGATGGGGATCCCGTCGAAGTCCTTCGGTGGGGCTGCCTTGACGCCGAAGAACTCGATGAGCTCCTCGACGATGAGAATGCGCTTGTCCGACGTGAGCCCGCGGTTGAAGACCCCGAAGAACGTGAACGGATCGAGCTCCTTCATCAAGAAGGGGTTGCCCGCCGCGTCCTTGTCGCCGAGCGGCGTGATCGTGATTCCCTTCTTTCGCAGGCCTTCGAGGAGCTCGATCAGCTCCTGCTGACGATGCCGGAACGCGACGAGCTTCTCCGCCATCTCGCCGAAGCAGGGAATCCAGGTGAAGTGAGCGCCGCTCGACGTCGTTGCGGAGAGGGAGTTGTCGTGTGCCATGCGTGGCTGCATGGTTTCCCGGGGGCGCTCGATTGTCGAGAGGCGGCCTCACTTCGGGAAACCGCAGTCCGCTCGCCAGGTCCGCGGAGCAGACGCCTCCGGACGTCCGGACGTTGGTCTCCGGACGTCCGGAGGCGGGTACAATGCGTGGCCATGAAGAAGCGAACGAGCGTGGCGAAGGCTGTGGGGAAGCGCGCGGCCAAGGCATCATCGGCGAGCGCGCGGCACGTGGAAGATCTGGTCGACCTCGTGCGACGTCGGCTCAGCCACATCGCCGAGGACTTCTACGACATGGGCGTCGCGCTCCGCGAGCTCGCGAGCCCGAAGCTGTACACGGCCGTCGGTTGCACCTCGTTCGAGGAGCTGCTCGCGAAGTACAAGCTCGGGAGCCACACGCAGGCCTACCGCGCGATGGCTGTCGTGAAGGCGTTCCCGAACCGCGACGAGGCGATCGCCCTCGGCTTCGAGAAGTGCGCCGCCGTCCTCAGCTACGCGAGCGCAACGAAGAAGCCCGACGTCGCAAGGGCCATCACCGAAGCGGGCAAGCTGGCAGGCAAGCCGCTGAGCGAGCTGAGCGTGCGCGACATCGACAAGGAGACCTCCCGCGTCCGCAAGATCCAGCGCGCCAAGAGCCCGCCCACCGAGCGCGAGGTCCGCGCCTCACGCGCTGCTCGCGAGCTGAAGCGCTGGCTCGGCAAGCACCACGCGCGGCCGGCCGCGTTCGACGTCCACGAGGACCATCGCGAGCTGTGGGTCGACGTGCGGTTCTCGCTCGCGACGCTCGAGGCGATGCTCGGCCTCACGAAGGGCAAGCTCCGCGTCGCGTGAGCCTCTTCGATTGTCACGCCCTCAGGAATTTTCCGTCGCTGGGCGCTACTCTGCAGAGGTGACGCGACCGGGTAACGCAGCTGCTCGGCACTTGGACGCGCGGGACGATTTGGGACCAGCACTTCTTGGTCGTGGATCGCGACGGACAGGTCCTCCTCCTCGCGGCGTCGAAAGGGAACGCGCAGAGCAAGTTCGCCAGGCTTCGCGTCAACGCGAGCGGGGCCGTCTACGCCTCGCAGATCGACGCGGACTCGATCCCGTATACGACGAGCAGTCCCATCGTCGACAAGGACGAGTACGGCGTCATCGTCGCGATGCCACCGGCGCCGTGACCTCGGTGTACCGCCGCGCGAACCTCCTCGGCGGTACAGGCACGTTCGCGCTGGACGCCTTCTTCCAATGAACCCGCGTCGCACTGCTTCCTTGCTGGTCGCGATCACCGTCGCCGTCGCGCTCGTGCGCAGTGGCGCCGGTTGCTCGTCGGAGCCGGCAGCGGCAGCGCCGGACGCCGCGCTCGACGCGCCGGTTGCGGACGTCCGCGTGGACCGCGCGCCGCCGGAGCTCGACGCGACGCACGCGAGCCCCTTCGACGGATGGGATCACTACGCGGACTACGATCCCTTCTGCGAGTTCTACGTGCCCCATGCCCGAGAAAACTTGCCGGCTCCCATCCGGCCGCGCGGTGGCCGCGGTTGGCAGTGGCGTTCGGTGACGTCGAAGCCGCATCCTTGGATTACGCCTTCGTCGTCGATGGTCGTGTCTTCCCGCTGCTGCCCAATGCGTGCGTCGGCGGTCCAGGCGGCGGGTTGGACGAGTCGTCGGCCGTTCACTGCAACCTCGGCTTCGAGGGCGCCCCCGCGCAGTCGCAGAACGGTCGGCTCGAGGTCCGCCTCGGAGAAGCAGGTACGGCCGCCCTGTCGGTCGACATCGCCTTTCACGCGTTCAACTACTGTGGTGACGGAATGGCCCAGATCGTCGTGAGCGCCGGTGACGCGGGACTGCCCACGGCGACGGCAGTGACGTACGTGGACGCGTGCTCGCTGTGACCACGATCGAGAGCGACAGCGCCGCGCTCCACCGGCTCGTCGCCCGCATGGTGGAGGTCGTCCCGGACGTCCGCGTCCTGCGCGACCCGACGCGCGGCGGTCTCTCGGCGACGCTGAACGAGATCGCCGAGGAGTCGG
>Ga0335397_10011858_pt1 | contig 10710 bp, 8 predicted proteins | sample MAT04_FD_205740 | JGI IMG/M metagenome (GOLD analysis project Ga0335397, IMG submission 205740) | Freshwater microbial communities from Lake Fryxell liftoff mats and glacier meltwater in Antarctica - MAT-04 (spades assembly) (version 2) ...
TTCAGGTCCCCATAGACATGGGGCCCCACGATGCGGATCACGACCTCCTTGAAGCCGCCCAGTTCGCTGGCGGACTCGCTGATGACCTCCGTCTTCCAGCCGCGGCGCTCGCAATACCGGGTGTACAGCCGCAACAGGTCGCCAGCAAACAGCGCGGACTCGTCGCCGCCCGTTCCGGCCCGGATCTCCATGAATGCGTTGCGCCCGTCGTCGGGGTCCTTGGGCAGCAGCATGCGCTGGAGTTCGGTCTCCAACTGGGCCAGTTCGGCACTGGCCGCATCGATCTCGTCCTGCGCCATGGCCGCCATCTCGGCCTCCGCCGCCGATGCACCGAGCAGTTCGCGCGCCGCGGACAGGTCGGATTCGCGCTGGCTGTAACGCGCCCACCGCCCCGCCACCGCCGCCACCTCAGTGTGTTCCCGCGACAGGGCCAGGAACTGGTCCATGTTCTTCATGATGTCCTCGCGCGACAGCAGGAACTCGAGCTCTCCCAGCCGGTCTGCGTAGCGTTCGAGTTGTTGTCGGAAAAAGGCTTTCATGGCGAAGGGCGCGTTCAGTGCCCAGGGGGGCGGTTCAGGGGGAGGCGGCGGCGGCGGGGCGGTTCGCAGTGTTGGGCGGTGGTGTCCGGGCACCGGGAGGCGGGAGCCGGGGCAGCTAACGTTCCTTGCGCAGGAAGAAATGCTGCACGGCCGAACTCGCCTGCGTGCGCGCCTCGGCATCTCCGGAGCGCAGTTCCGCCATGGCGCCGTGCAGCATCTTTTGCGTCAGGCCGCGCGACAGGGCCTCCAGCACCGCGTCGACGTTCTCGCCCCTGGCCAGCAGCTTGCGCGCCCGGTTGATCTCCGCGGCGCGCCATTCGTCGGCCTGGGCGTTGAGTTGCTGGATCAGCGGCACCGTTCCGCGCTGGTCGATCCAGTGCATGAAGCTCTGCACGCCGGCGTCGATGATCACCTCGGCCTGAGCCACGGCCGCCTGGCGGTTCGCCTGACCGGTCTGGACGACTCCGGCAAGATCGTCCACGGTGTACAGGTAGACATCCTGCAGCGCCTTGACCTCGGGCTCGATGTCGCGCGGCACGGCCAGATCGACCATGAACATCGGGCGGTGCCTGCGCCGCTTGAGTGCCCGCTCCACCGCCCCCAGGCCGATGATCGGCAAGGTGCTGGCGGTGCAACTCACGACCGCATCGAACTCGTGCAGGCGGTCGGGGAGGTCGGACAGCCGCATGACCTGGCCCCCGAAATGGGCGGCGAGTTTTTCACCGCGCTCCAGGGTGCGGTTCGCGATCATGATCGACTTGGGGCGGCGCGCCGCGAAGTGCGTGGCACACAGCTCGATCATCTCTCCCGCGCCTACGAACAAGACCCGGACATCGCCCAGATCCTCGAACAGCTGGCTGGCCAGCCGGACCGCGGCGGCCGCCATGCTGATCGAATGGGCACCGATCTCGGTTGAAGATCGCACTTGCTTGGCCACCGCAAAGGAACGCTGGAACATCTGGCTCAATGTGGTGCCCAGCGCTCCGGCTTCTTCCGCAGCGCGCACGGCATCCTTGAGCTGGCCGAGGATTTGCGGCTCCCCCAGGACCATGGAGTCGAGGCCGCTTGCCACTCGGAAGGCGTGGCGCGCCGCCATGCCGTTTTCGAGCGTGTAGGTGTGGGAGCGCAGCAATGCGGGTGACACGCCGCCCGACCGGGCCAGCCAGTCCAGTGTGGTCTCGAGCTCCGGATGTTCGCCGGCACAGTAGACTTCGGTGCGGTTGCAGGTGGATACGATCGCGGCTTCCGGGTGGCGCGTCAGGGCCTGGCGCAGACCGTGCAGGGTTGGCTGGATCTGTTCGGACGCGAACGCGAACCGGCCGCGCAGGTCGAGCGGCGCGGTGGTGTGGTTGATGCCAAGGGCCCAGACTGCCATAAGGTGTGGTTTGTCCGGATTATAAAATTTCAGGCAGCATGGGTCCGATCGACGTGATAAATCATTTGCTGAACTTCAGCGCGCCGGCCTTCGCGATGGCGCTCCTGACAGCTCTCTTCGCCCGCCACGTGTTGTTCAGGAGGCTCGCGATGCCGGGTTTGCGGACGCTGGCCGGGGTCGGTTTCGGCATCTGCCTGACGGCCTCGCTGGCCGGACTCTGGTTGTTCGGACGCGACGGAACGATGGCGACCTATGGCGCCATGGTGCTGGTGTGCGCCACCCTGCCGTGGGTGATGGCGCGGGCCTGGAAGGCCTGATCGGCCGGTCAAATCGTCTTGCCTCGCCTGGCGTCGAGTCGTTCGCGCAGCATCTGCACCGTGGCTGCCGCGCCGGGCAGGTCGGGGTTGACCTTGAGTGCGCGATCGAAATAGCTGGCGGCGCGCTCAAGGTCTCCCATGCCGAGGTAGATCTGCCCATACCCGGACAGGGCACCGAAGTGGTTGCGGTTACGCTTGATGACTTCGTCGCAGTCCTTCAGCGACAGGTCGAGCAGGCCCATCATGTAGAACAGTGTGGCGCGCTTGTTCCAGGCCTCCGCGAATGACGGCTTTTTGCGGATGATGCGGGTGAAGGTTGCCACCGCTTCGCGCAGGTCGCCGACCTCCATCTGTTCGACGCCCCGCTGGTACATGGCGTCGACGGCCTTGTCGCCCGAGCGGCTCCAGATCTGCCACATCGACGCCGTGGCGAACAGGCGCACCTGTTCATCCTCGTCGCGCAGGCTGGCCACCAGCCGGTCGGCGTCGGCCATGGTGCCAATCTGCCCCAGGCGTTGCACACCGGCCAGCCGCGCCTCCGAGGAGGCCTGGGTGATGGCCTGGAGCGCCTGGGCGCGTGTGGGCGGCTTGTCGGCTGCAAACAGGCTGGCGTGGCCTGCGAGCATCGAGAGCGCGACGAGGGTATGGCGAACCAGCTGGTTTGGAAACATGATGCCGACCGCTCCTTCCAAGTCAAAGGGCCATTGTGCCGCCCGGCGCTCACCAGGCAAGCTCCGTGCCGTCGACTTCGGTGCGCTGGGCGTCGGGCGCCCATGCGGCGTTCCTGCCTGTTGCCTTCCAGGGGCGCGGCCATGGGCCACGTGGGGACCGGTGCGGCTGCCTGTACTTCAGGCCGGCGCAAACAGGTCGACCCTGTCGGTGATGATGCCGTCGGCACCGAGGTCGAGCAGTCGCCGGGCCGCCGATTCGTCGTTGACGGTGTAGCTCAGGCACTTGAACCCGGCGCTGTGGGCCTGGGTCACCGTGGACGTGTTCCACAGGGTGTGGTTGCAGACGATCGCGACGCAGTCGAGCCGCAGTGCGGTCTCGATCCAGCCCTGGGTGGGAGCGTCCAGCAGCAGACCGCGCGGCAACCCGGGCTGTACGGCCAGTGCGCCCTCCAGCGCCTCGACATCGAAGGATGTCAGCAGCGGGGGCACCGCGGCGTCGGCCCACAGGCGCGCCGCGTGGTGCGCCACGACCTCGCCGGTGTAGCGCTCGGTGCCTGGCGTCGGCTTGATCTCGATGTTCAGGTGGTGGCCATTGGCCAGGCAATAGCGCGCGATGTTCTCCAGGCTCGGCAGGGGCTCGCCGGCATGGGCGCGTGAATGCCAGCCGCCGGCATCGAGTTGCGCCAGGGCCTGCCACGGCTGCTCGCCAGCCGTGCCGCGCCCATGGGTGGTGCGCTCCAGCGTGGCGTCGTGCATGAGGAAGGGCACATCGTCACGGCTCAGCTTCACGTCGCATTCGAACATGCGGTAACCGTGCGCAGCGCCGAGGCGAAACGCGGCGAGGGTGTTTTCCGGGGCCAGCTTGCCGGCGCCACGGTGGGCCACCCACAGGGGATAGGGCCAAGGGTTGCCGCTCACAGTCTTTTGCCGGAGGCCGCATCAAACAGGTGCATGCGGTCCGGTCGCGGCCGCACAAAGATGGTCGCGCCCAGCGCCGGCACGGCGTGGCTCTCCTCGGTACGGATGGTCACCAGCTCATCGCCGGCTCCATGGGACCACAGGCCGTGCACCAGGCGTTCGGCGCCGAGCATCTCGACGGCCTCGACGCGCAGTCCCCAGCCGGAATCGGTGATGTCCAGGTGTTCCGGACGGACACCGACGATCGTGCCGGCCTTGGCGTCAGGCGCATTGCGCAGCAGGTTCATGGGTGGCGACCCGATGAAGCTCGCGACGAAGGTGGTGGCCGGGCGCGTATAGACCTCCTCGGGCGTGCCGAACTGCTCCATCACGCCCGCATTCATCACGATCATGCGCTGAGCGAGGGTCATGGCTTCGACCTGGTCGTGCGTGACGAACAGCGACGTGATGCCCAGTTCGCGGTGCAGTTTCTGGATCTCAAGGCGGGTCTGGGCACGCAGCTTCGCGTCGAGGTTGCTCAGCGGCTCGTCGAACAGGAACACCTGCGGCTGGCGCACGATCGCACGGCCCATGGCGACACGCTGGCGCTGACCGCCGGAGAGCTCGCGCGGCTTGCGCGCCAGGAAGGGGCCGAGTTCCAGGATCCTGGCAGCCTTGTCGACGCGGGTCTTGATGTCGGCCAGCGGCACCTTGGCGATCTTGAGGCCGTACGCCATGTTGTCGAACACACTCATGTGCGGATACAGCGCGTAGTTCTGGAACACCATCGCGATGTCGCGTTCCGAGGGCTCCAGGTCGTTGACGATCCGCCCGCCGATGGAGATGTCGCCGCTGCTGATCTCCTCCAGGCCCGCCACCATGCGCAACAGGGTCGACTTGCCGCAGCCCGACGGCCCCACGATCACCACGAACTCGCCATCGCCGATGTCCGCATCCACCCCGTGGATGACCTGATTGGCGGTCTTGCCGGTTCCGTAGCGCTTGACGACGTTTCTTATTTGTATCGCTGCCATGAATGAAATGCCTTCGCCGCTTATTTTTCCGTATCCACCAGGCCCTTGACGAACCACTTCTGCATCAGCATCACCACCAGCGCCGGCGGGATCATGGCGAGCAGGGCGGTGGCCATCACCACGTTCCATTCGGTCTGCGCGTCACCACCCGAAATCATGCGCTTGATGCCGATGACCACCGGGTACATGTTTTCGTTGGTCGTCACGAGCAGGGGCCAGAGGTACTGGTTCCAGCCATAGATGAACTGGATCACGAACAGTGCCGCGATCGATGTCTTCGACAGGGGGACCAGCACGTCCTTGAAAAAGCGCATCGGGCCCGCGCCATCCATACGCGCCGCCTCCACCAGTTCTTCCGGCACCGTCAGGAAGAACTGCCGAAACAGGAAGGTCGCGGTGGCCGATGCGATCAGCGGCACGGTCAACCCGGCGTAGCTGTTGAGCATGCCCAGGTCGGACACAACCTTGTAGGTGGGCAGGATACGCACCTCCACGGGCAGCATCAGGGTGATGAAGATGGCCCAGAAGAAGAACATGCGAAATGGAAACCGGAAGTAGACGATCGCGAATGCCGACAGCAGCGAAATCGCGATCTTGCCCAGGGTGATGATCAGCGCCGAGATCAGGCTCACCAGCATCATCTGACCGACCGGCGCCTTCGAGCCATTGCCGCCACCCGTGCCGTACCAGGCCGCGCTGTAGTTCTCCGTCAGGTGCGTCCCCGGCAACAGGGGCATCGGGGCCTGCACGATGGCGTCCGCGGTGTGGGTGGATGCGACGAAGGTCAGGTACAGCGGGAAAGCCACCACCAGCACACCGAGGATCAGCACCGCGTGCGAAAGCACATCCAGCAGGGGGCGTCGTTCGACCATGTCAGTAGTTCACCTTCTTTTCGACAAACCGGAACTGCACCACGGTCAGCACCACCACGATCACCATCAGGACCACGGACTGAGCGGCGGAGCCACCCAGGTCCATGGCCTTGAAACCGTCGTAGTAGACCTTGTAAACCAGTATCGCCGTCTCCTTGCCCGGGCCACCCTGGGTGACGGCGTCGATGATGCCGAAGGTGTCGAAGAACGCGTATACGATATTGATCACCAGCAGGAAGAAGGTGGTGGGTGACAACAGTGGAAACACGATCGTCCAGAAACGCCGCCAGGGCCGCGCACCATCGATGGCCGCTGCTTCGATCAGCGACTTGGGGATGCTCTGCAAACCGGCCAGGAAGAACAGGAAGTTGTACGAAATCTGCTTCCACACGGCGGCCATGATCACCAGCGTCATCGCATGCCTGCCGTTGAGCAGGTGGTTCCAGTCCACGCCCAGCGCTCGCAGCCAGAATGACACCACCCCCACGCTCGGTGCGAACATGAAGAGCCAGAGCACCCCGGCCACCGCCGGCGCGACCGCGTAGGGCCAGATCAGGAGCGTCTTGTAGACCATGGCGCCTTTGACGATCCGATCGGCGAACACCGCAAGGATCAGTGACAGGCCGATGCCCAGCACCGCCACCAGGGTCGAAAACAGCGCGGTGGTGTAGAACGACGCCAGATAGGTGGCGTCGTTCCAGAGGTTGCGAAAATTCTCCAGCCCCACCCATTCCACCGACGTGCCGAACGCGTCCGACTGCTGGACCGACTGCAGCAAGGCCTGTCCGGCCGGCCAGAAGAAGAACACGCCGATCACGGCCACCTGGGGTGCGATCAACACCCACGGCAGCCAGGCCGACCGGAAAACGACGCGTTTTTCCACCCGGGACTAGCTTTTCTTGTTGGCTTTTTCGAAGCGCTCCAGCAGTTCGTTGCCACGCAGCACGATGGAGTCCAGGGCCTCCTTGGCCGACTTCTTGCCAGACCAGACCTGTTCGAGTTCCTCGTCCTCGATGGTCCGGATCTGCACGTAGTTGCCCAGGCGGATGCCGCGCGACTTGTCGGTGGTCTTGCGGATCATCTGGTTCACACCGACATCCGTGCCCGGGTTCTTCTGGTAGAAGCCGGATTTTTCGGTCAGCTGGAACGCCGCGGTGGTGATCGGCAGGTATCCGGTGCGCTGGTGGGTGGCTGCCTGGATCTCCGGCGAGGACAGGTAGTTGAAGAACTGGGCGATGCCCTTGTATTCGTCCTGCTTCTTGCCGGCCATGACCCACAGGCTCGCGCCGCCGATCACGGTGTTCTGTGGCGCGCCGGGCACGTCGGGATAGTGGGGCAGGGGCGCCAGACCCCAGGCGAACTTGGCGTTCTTGGCCACATTACCGTAGAACCCGGTCGACGTGGTCATCATCGCGCATTCGCCGGAGATGAAACTCGCCTCCGGTACGTTGGCACGGCCCTTGTAGACGAACAGGCCCTGCTTGGCCATGTTGGCCAGGTTGTCGATATGGCGCACATGCAGCGGCGAGTTGACCTTCATGCGGGCGTCCATGCCCTGCAGACCGTTGCCCTTGGTGGCGAACTCGACGTTGTGCCAGGCGGAGAAACTCTCCAGCTGGGTCCAGCCCTGCCAGGCGATGGACAAGGGGCACTTGTGGCCACTGGCCTTGAGCTTGGCCGCTGCCAGCGCGACTTCGGGCCAGGTGCCGGGAGCCGTGGTGGTATCGATTCCGGCGGCCTTGAAGGCGTCCTTGTTGAAGTAGAACACCGTGGTGGAACTGTTGAACGGGAAACTCAGCATCTCGCCGCTGGGCGCCGTGTAATAACCCGCCACCGCAGACACATAGGCCTTGGGGTCGAATTTCTCGCCGGAGTCCTTCATGACCTTGCCCACCGGGACAGTCACGCCCTTGCTGGCCATCATGGTGGCGGTGCCGACTTCGAACACCTGCAGGATGTGCGGCGCGTTTCCGGCGCGGAAGGCGGCGACCGCCGCCGTGAAGGACTCGTCGTAGGTGCCCTTGTAGGTCGGCACGATCTTGTAGTTCTTCTGGGTGGCATTGAAGTTCTTGGCCAGGTCATTGACCACCTCGCCGTTGACCGCGGTCATCGAGTGCCACCACTGGATTTCGGTCTGCGCGTGGGCCGATACCGACAGGGCTGCCGCGAGGGCGACGGCCGCAACATGGAATTTCATCTTGTCTCCTTGAATGAGGGTCATAGCGTACCCTGAACTTGTGACAGTCAGATTAAACACATATGTCGGTCGCGGTGGTAGAGGGATTTCCATAGGTTTGCCCTTGCGGGATGAATATTTGCTGCGCTGCGGTAACATCCGCCCCGGGTGGCCATTCGTGACGGCCGTCAATTGAAGTATCCATGAACGCCCCGACCCGCCCCGACCATCTCCTGCTTGCCGGCTTTGCGGGCGCGTCGCATGAGCGCATACGCGAGATCCCCTACAACTACACCTCGTTTTCCGATCGCGAGATCGTGATCCGCCTGCTGGGTGGCGAGGCATGGGCCACGCTGCAGACTCTGCGCGACGAACGGCGCACCGGGCGCTCGGCCCGCATGTTGTACGAGGTGCTGGGTGATATATGGGTGGTTCAGCGCAATCCCTACCTGCAGGACGACCTGCTGGACAACCCGAAGCGGCGTCATCTGCTGGTGGATGCCCTGCACCATCGGCTGGGGGAAGTCGAGAAGCGCCGCACCCCCGAACTCGACCGGGAACGCGATGCCATGGTGGGCGAACTGCTGGCCAGGGCGCGCGCCGCGGTGCAGGGTTTCGATGCCGGCTTCGTGGAGGTGCAATCGCTGCGGCGCAAAAGCCAGCGCCTGTTCGGCCGCCTGACCGCCAAGGACAACATCAAGTTCGACGGCCTGAGCCGGGTGTCGCATGTGACCGACGCGACCGATTGGCGCGTCGAATACCCGTTTGTGGTGCTCACCCCGGACTCGGAGGCCGAAATGGCGGGCCTGGTCAAGGGCTGCATCGATCTTGGCCTTACCGTGATCCCGCGCGGCGGCGGTACCGGTTACACCGGCGGTGCCTGCCCCCTGACCTGGAAGAGCGCGGTCATCAACACCGAAAAGCTCGAGACCATGACCGAGGTCGAGATGCGGGTGTTGCCGGGCTTGGACGCGGCGGTGGCGACGATCTGGACCGAGGCCGGTGTCGTCACACAGCGCGTGGCCGACGCCGCGGAGCGCGCCGGGTTCGTATTTGCGGTCGACCCCACCTCGGCCGAGGCCTCCTGCATCGGTGGCAACGTGGCCATGAATGCCGGCGGCAAGAAGGCCGTATTGTGGGGTACGGCACTCGACAACCTGGCGTCCTGGCGCATGGTCACGCCCCAGGCGACCTGGCTGGAGGTGACCCGCGTCAACCACAACATGGGCAAGATCCACGACGCCGCACTCGCCACCTTCGAGCTCAGGTATTTCAAGGCCGACGGGAAGACCCTGGAGCGCGTGGAGCGGCTGGATATTCCCGGCGCCAGCTTTCGCAAGCAGGGCCTGGGCAAGGATGTGACCGACAAGTTCCTCAGCGGCTTGCCGGGCATCCAGAAAGAGGGCTGCGACGGCCTGATCACCAGCGCGCGCTGGGTGGTGCACAGGATGCCGGCCCATACCCGCACGGTGTGCCTGGAGTTCTTCGGCAATGCCAAGGATGCGGTCCCCGGGATCGTGGACATCATCGACTTCATGTTTGCCGAGCAGAAACGCTCGGGCGTCCTGCTGGCCGGGCTGGAGCACCTCGACGCCCGCTACCTGAAGGCGGTGGGATACGCCACCAAGTCCAAGCGCGCCGCCACAGGTGGCCGCTCCGGGCTGCCCAAGATGGTGCTGGTGGGCGACATTGCCGGCGACGATGCCGATGCCGTGGCGCGTGTCACCTCCGAGGTGGTGCGTCTGGCCAACCACCGCGGCGGCGAGGGTTTCGTGGCCATCAGCGCCGAGGCGCGCAAGAAGTTCTGGCTCGATCGCAAGCGCACGGCCGCCATTTCCCGCCATACCAACGCCTTCAAGATCAACGAGGACGTGGTGATCCCGCTGGCGCGCATGGCCGAATACACCGATGGCATCGATCGCATGAACATCGAGCTCAGCCTGCGCAACAAGCTGGCGATATGCGATGCGCTGCAGGCGTTCTTCGCAAAAGGCAGCTTGCCGCTGGGCAAGCAGGAGGATGCGCTGTCGATCGCATCCGCCGAGTTGCTGGAGGACCGTGTGGCACAGGCGCAGACACTGATCGCGGGCGTTCGCGCGCAGTGGCAGGGATGGCTCGATGGCGTGGACGACCTGTTCCTTGCCCTGCAGGACCACAGCCTGCGGGCGAGCTGGAAGACCCAGCTGCGCGGTCCCTTGCGCGGCATCTTTTCGGGCGCGGCCTTCGAGCCCGTCCTGGCGGAGTGCGAGGCGATCCACACGCGGGTGCTCAAGGGCAAGGTCTGGATCGCACTGCACATGCACGCGGGCGACGGCAACGTGCACACCAACATCCCGGTCAACAGCGACGACTACGACATGCTCCAGACGGCGCATGCGGCGGTCAAGCGCATCATGGCGCTGGCGCGTGCACTCGATGGTGTGATCTCGGGCGAACATGGCATCGGCATCACCAAGCTTGAGTTCCTGACCGAAGAGGAACTGCGCCCGTTCACCGAGTACAAGCAGCGCGTCGACCCGCAGGGGCGATTCAACAAGGGCAAGCTGTTGCGCAATTCGAGCCTGCTGGCCCAGGCCAACAAGGGCGTGGAACCCGACCTGGTCTATGCCGACCTGACCAACGCCTATACGCCGAGTTTCGGCCTGATGGGGCACGAGTCGCTGATCATGCAGCAATCGGATATCGGCGCGATTTCCGACTCCGTGAAGGACTGCCTGCGCTGCGGCAAGTGCAAGCCGGTGTGCGCCACGCACGTGCCGCGCGCCAACCTGCTCTACAGCCCGCGCAACAAGATCCTGGCGACCTCGCTGCTGGTGGAGGCCTTCCTCT
>Ga0335397_10011859_pt1 | contig 10709 bp, 7 predicted proteins | sample MAT04_FD_205740 | JGI IMG/M metagenome (GOLD analysis project Ga0335397, IMG submission 205740) | Freshwater microbial communities from Lake Fryxell liftoff mats and glacier meltwater in Antarctica - MAT-04 (spades assembly) (version 2) ...
CACAGTCCGGCTCGTCGTCGTGCTTGCAGTCGCGGAAGCGGCAGTGGTCCATCAGGTCGAACACGTCGGCGAACGCGCGCTCGATGCCGCGGCCACTGCTCCACAGGCTGACGGCGCGCACACCGGGCGTGTCGATCAGCCAGCCTCCCTCGACCAGGCGAATCAGTTCGGAGGCGGTGGTGGTGTGCCGGCCGCGCTGGTCGCCCTCGCGCACCTCGGCGGTGATCATCCGGCCGTGACCGACCAGTGCGTTGACGAGCGTGCTCTTGCCCACGCCGCTGGCGCCAAGCAAGGCGATGGTCGAGTTGTTGGCCGCGTAGCCGCGAAGCACCTCCACACCGTCGCCGGTGATGCCGCTGGCCACCCGGATGTCGACACCGGGCGCGACATCTCGCATCGCGGCGACCGTGGCCTCAGGGTCGTCGACGAGGTCGGTCTTGGTGAGCACCACCACCGGCCGGGCACCGCTGTCCCACGCCAGCACCAGTTCGCGTTCCAGCCGACGCGGGTTGGGCGGCGAGGTGAGACCGTGCAGCAGCATCACGACGTCGATGTTGGCGGCGATGGTGTGCGCCTCGGCGCGGTTGCCTTCGAACGAGGCCCGGCGGACGAACGCGCTGTGCCGCGCAAGCACGTGCTCGACCCGTTCGCCGTCGTCGCCGAAGACCACGAAATCGCCCACTGCAACGTCGGCGCCGATGTTGCGGACGCGTACCGGTGGATCGTCGAGCGACACCAGCACGCTGCTCCAACCGCGGTCCAGCCGGCTCACTCGACCGGTTGCTGACGGTGCCCCGAGTTTGCGCCATTGGGTCAGCGCTTCCGCCGTCCAGCCGAGTCGGGTGTCACATGGTTCGTCGATGGGGCCAACGGTAGCGTTGCGCGTTGCTGGCCATACCGTGATTGGCCGTTCGGAAGGGACCACCGCCATGCTCGTTCGGCTTGCGCGTTTCAGTTATCGCAAGCGCTGGATCATGGTCTTCGCGATCTGGCTGCCGCTGCTGATCGGTCTCAACGTGGTGGGTGGCGCTGTCGGCACCGACTACCGCACCGACTTCAACCAGCCCGACAGCGAGTCGAAGCTGGTGCAGGAGGCGTTCCAGGACGTCGGCAGCAAGGAAGACGCCGGCCTCCCCGCGCAGATCGTGTTCACCGCCGCGCAGGGCAACAACGCCCCTGAGGTGCAGGCGGCGATGAAGGCGCTCTTCACCGAGGTCGAGGCCATCGACAACGTCAAGCTGGTCAGCCCGTACTCCGAAGAGGGCACCAACCAAAACCGCCCCGTCGGCAGCCCCACCAATCAGCTCGGTCAGGACGTGTCGTTCGCGCAGCTGTCGGTGACCCGCCTTGACCAGGCTGCGACCCAGGCGTTGGGTGACCAGATCGTGGCGCTCGGCGACAAGGTCAAGGTGCCCGGCCTGCAGATCGAGTACGGCGGTCAGGTCTTCCAGAAGTTCGAGTTCCCGGCCAGCGAGGTCCTTGGCATCCTCGCTGCGGTCATCGTTCTGCTCATCGCCTTCGGCTCGGTCGTCGCGATGGGCCTGCCCATCGGTACCGCCCTCGCCGGCCTCGGCATCGCGATGGCCATCGTCGGCATTGCCTCCAACGGTTTCTCCATCCCCGAGTTCGGCCCGCAGATGGCCGCGATGATCGGCCTCGGTGTCGGCATCGACTACGCGCTGTTCATCGTCAGCCGGTACCGGGAACACCTCAACATGGGCGAGGACCCCGAGACCGCCACCATCGCCGCCGTGGATACCAGCGGGCGAGCAGTCATCTTCGCCGGCATCACCGTGATGATCTCGCTGCTCGGCCTGTTCATCATGGGCCTGTCGTTCGTGCGCGGCCTCGCCGTTGCCGGCGCCACCGGCGTACTGGTGATGATGGTCGCTTCCATCACCCTGCTGCCCGCATTACTCGGCTTCACCGGTACCCGCATCCACACCACCACCCGTGCTGCTGCGGCTGCGGTGGCGCTCGTCGTGGTCTGCGGCATCGTCGGAGTCATCGTCGACAACCTCGGCCCGTTGATGTTGCTCGGTCTCTCTGCCGCGTTGCTGGTGATGGCCGGCAGCTACCTGCCGTTCGGCCGGTCGCTGCGCACGCACCTTCCCAACCGCCCGGAGAAGCCGCGCGAAGAGCAGGGCTGGTACCGCTGGAGCCGCTTCATCCAGCACCGCCCGTGGCCAGCGCTGCTCGGGGCTGCCGGGCTGTTGATCGTGCTGGCGCTCCCCCTGTTCGGCATCCGCCTCGGCTTCGGCGACGAAGGCAATGCGCCCGAGGAGACCACCGTGCGCAGCGCGTACGACCTCGTCGCCGCCGGCTTCGGCCCTGGCAGCAACGGCCCGCTCTACCTCGTCAGCACCGACCCGGCCGCCGATGCAACCATCGCCTCCACGGTCGATGCCGCGCTGGTCGCCGACAGCAACGTTGCGTTCGCGACGCCTGGCACGCAAATCGGGGAGAACACCTGGTCGTGGGTCGTCTATCCGAAGACGGCGCCGCAGGATGAAGCGACCTCGAATCTCGTCACCCGCCTGCGCGAAGACGTGCTGCCCGCCAGCGGCATCCAGATCAACGTGGGCGGCTTCACCGCCGGCGGTATCGATTTCGCCACCTACATCAGCGGCCGCCTGCCGCTGCTGATCGGCGCCGTGCTCGTGCTCAGCTTCCTGCTGCTGATGGTCGTGTTCCGCAGCCTGCTGGTGCCGCTGAAGGCCGTCATCATGAACCTGCTGTCGGTGGGCGCCGCCTACGGCGTCATCGTCGCGATCTTCCAATGGGGTTGGGGCCTCAGCCTGATCGGTGTGGACAAGCCCGGCCCGGTGGAGGCGTGGGCACCGATGATGCTGTTCGCGATCGTGTTCGGCCTGTCGATGGACTACGAGGTCTTCCTATTGTCACGCATGAAGGAAGAGTTCGACCGAACCGGCGACAACACCTCCGCGGTGGCCGACGGTCTGGCCGTGACGGCGCGTGTCATCACCGCCGCCGCGATCATCATGGTCTGCGTGTTCGCGGCGTTCGTGCTCGGCGATGATCGCAACCTGAAGCTGTTCGGCCTGGGAATGGCGGTCGCCGTGTTCGTCGATGCCACCGTTGTGCGAATGGTGCTGGTGCCGGCCACGATGGAATTGCTCGGTGCCCGCAACTGGTGGATCCCGAAGTGGCTGGATCGCGTCCTGCCCCGTCTCGATGTCGAGGGCTCATCTCGCCGAGCGCCCGTGCCCGCTGACGTTGCGCCCGCTGACATCGCCATCGACGAGCAGGTCGACGAGCCTGTGTCGGCCACCGCCGACTGACCTGCCACCACTTCGAGGGGTTCCCCCGATTCCTCACGCCGTCCGTTTCCGTACCGTCGGACGCATGAACCTACGAACGAAGTCCCGCACCATTCTTGTGGCTGCTCTGGCGGCAGCATCCCTCACCGTCGGCGTCGGCACTGCGCAGGCCGCCGAAGCGTCCGAGCTCGACATCGTCGCCAACGGCTGCGATTTCACGTTCACCACGATCAACGGGCAGGGCGCGGCCGACGGCTGGTCGGCCACCTTCACCGTCGACGGCAACGACGCCGGTAACTGGGGCAGCGCCAACGACGTCGAGGTGCTCACCAACTGGATCAGCCGTGAATTCACCCCCGGCGGCACGCTGACGGTCGTCTGGGAGGTCTTCGCATTGCCCGGGAATGCCACCATCGCCACGGGCACCACCGTGCTCACCGTGCCGGCCTGCGACCTGCCGTACCAGATCCGGGTGAACAAAGTGGTCACCGGCCAGGTGCCCGCCGATGGCTTCACCGTCGACGTGTGGAGCGCCGACGAGGACGGCGGCCCGTCGTGTGCCTCGGCACCAGCGAACGGTACCCAGACGCTGAACCTGCCCGCCGCCGGCGGCGCTGCCGACGCGCGGGTGACCCCCGGCAACTGGTGCGTGCTGGAGACCGAACGTCGCGGTGCGCTCACCACCACCTACGCGAGCAACGGCGGCTCGATGCTGGGCGACGCACACCTCGTCAGCGTGCCGCCAGCACCGGGCACGCTGACGGTGACCATCACCAACACGTTCCCCGCGTCCTCCGGCCCGGTACCACCGCCGGCCCTGCCCAGCACCGGCAGCAGCACCACGTTCCTCGCCCTGCTGGCCGGTCTGTTGGTGGCAGCAGGCATGGTCGCGCAGCGGCTCGCCCGACCCACGCCTTGACAACGAGGGGTCGCGTCACGTAGGGATGCGCCTCAATGCCCAAGCCACTCGTCATCGTCGAATCGCCTGCCAAGGCGAAAACCCTCGCCAAGTTCCTCGGCGCAGGGTTTGATGTGCGCGCCTCGGTGGGCCACGTCAGCGACCTCCCGAGCAAGGGCCTGTCCATCGATGTGGACAATGGCTTCAAGCCGACGTACGAGCTGACGGTGCGCGGCAAGGACGTTGTCAAGGACTTGCGAGCGGCCATGAAGGACGCCAGCGAGCTCTACCTCGCAACGGACGAGGATCGCGAGGGCGAAGCCATCAGCTGGCATCTCCTCGAATACCTGAAGCCGAAGATCCCCGTGAAGCGCATGGTGTTCCACGAGATCACCAAGAGCGCCATCGACCACGCCGTTGCCAACCCGCGCGGGCTGGACTACGGCCTCGTCGATGCAGCCGAAACCCGTCGCCTGCTGGATCGCCTCTACGGCTACGAGGTCTCGCCGGTGCTGTGGCGTCGCGTGAACCGTGGCCTGTCGGCCGGCCGGGTGCAGAGCCCGTCGGTGCGGCTCATCGTCGAACGCGAGCGCGAGCGCATCGCCTTCGTCACCGCCGGCTACTGGGACATCGAACTGCACACCGGCACCTCGCCGTCGTTCAACGCGACGCTGGTCGCGCTCGACGGCACGAAGGTAGCCACCGGCAAGGACTTCACCCCAGACGGGCAACCGAAGAAGAACGTCGTCGTCGTGCCCGAGAACCGTGCCCGTTCGCTGGTCGCAGCGCTCGGCTCGGCCGACTTCACGGTTCGCTCGGTGGAAGAGAAGCCGTACCGCAGCAGCGCCAAGGCGCCGTTCATGACCAGCACCCTGCAGCAGGAAGGCGGCCGCAAGCTGCGCCTCGGCGCCGCGCAGGTCATGCGCATCGCCCAGGGCCTGTACGAGCGCGGCTACATCACCTACATGCGTACCGACAGCGTCGCGTTGTCCTCGGAGGCGCTCGGTGCGGTACGCGCCGAGGTTCAGCGGGCCTACGGCCAGCAGTTCCTCTCGCCCACGCCACGCCAGTTCACCAGCAAGAGCAAGAACGCACAGGAAGCTCACGAGGCCATCCGTCCTGCCACCCCGCTGCGCTCACCAGAGTCGCTGGCCGGCGAGCTCAACGGGCAAGAACTTTCGCTCTACCGCCTGATCTGGCAACGCACACTGGCCAGCCAGATGGCCGATGCCACTGGCACCACCGTGTCGGTGCGCCTGGCCGCAGTCGCCAACGCTGCCGACTGCGAGTTCGCAGCCAGCGGCACCACCATCACCTTCCCCGGCTACCGCCAGGTCTATGTCGAAAGCACCGACGAGGCCGAGACCGACGAGGAGAAGGAGGCCCTGCTACCACCGCTCACCGTCGGTCAGCAGGTGCCCGTTTCCGAGCTCATCCCCAACGGCCACGCCACGGTGCCGCCTGCCCGCTACACCGAGGCCTCGCTCGTCAAGCGCCTCGACGAGCTGGAGATCGGCCGGCCCTCCACCTGGGCCTCCATCATCCAGACCGTGCAAGACCGCGGCTACGTGTGGAAGAAGGGCCAAGCGCTGGTTCCAACTTGGACCGCGTTCGCAGTCGTCGGTCTGATGGAGCAGCACTTCGAAGAGCTGGTTGACTACAAGTTCACCGCGCGCATCGACGAAGACCTCGACGCGATCGCACGCAACGAGCTCAAGAAGCAGGACTGGCTGCAGCACTTCTACTTCGGCTCCGACGAAGGTGCCGCCGATCCGATGCCAGGCCTCAAGCGACTGGTCACAGAGAACCTCGATCACATCGACGCGGCGGCGGTCAATACGTTCCCCATCGGGCTCGACCCCGATGGCAACGAGATCGTGGTCAAGCCGGGCAAGTACGGCCCGTACGTCAAGCGCGGCGACGACACCGCCAGCGTGCCCGACGATCTGACGCCAGACGAGCTCACCGTCGAGGTCGCGCTGAAGCTGTTGTCGGCCCCGAAGAGCGACGAGCCCATCGGCGAACTCGACGGCTACCCGGTGTTCGCCAAGAACGGCCGCTACGGCCCGTACGTCCAGTGGGGCGCACCCGACAACCTGCCGCCCGGGCTCGAGAAGCCGAAGATGGCCAGCCTGTTCAAGACGATGGTCTTCGAGAAGGTCACCATCGCCGAGGCCAAGGAGCTGTTGCAGCTGCCGCGCACGCTGGGCGTCGACCCGGCCGACGGCGAGACGATCCTCGCCAACAACGGTCGCTTCGGCCCGTACGTCCAAAAGGGCAAGGACTACCGCAACATCGACAACGAGGAGCAGCTGTTCACCATCTCGTTGGACCAGGCGGTGGCCATCTTCAGCCAGCCAAAGGTCTTCCGCCGCGGCGGCGGGGCCAATATGGCGGCAAAGGGGCCGCTGCGCGAATTCGGCACCGACCCGATCAGCGGTAAGCCGGTCGTCGCCAAGGACGGCAAGTTCGGTGTGTACGTCACCGACGGCGAGACCAACGCCTCGCTGTCGAAGGGCGACCGGCTCGACGCAATGGAACCCGAGCGGGCTTTCGAGCTGCTGGTGATCCGCCGCGAGGCCATCATCGAGAAGGGCGGCGCGCCGGCCAAGCGCGCCACGGCGACGAAGAAGGCCGCAGCCAGGAAGGCCGCCCCGACGAAGAAGGCGGCAGCGAAGAAGGCGGCCGCCAAGAAGGCCACCCCCGCCGCCAAGTAGGCAACCCCGATCCGAGTGCCACGCCGCCGATCCGAGTGCTACGGGCCCATCCGAGTGCTACGGGCCCATCCGAGTGCTACGGGCCCATGCGAGTGCAACGGGCCCATGCGAGTGGGCACTCACCTCCCGGGGTGCGAGTACCCACTCGCATGGCTGGCTGGCACTCGGACAGGCTGGCTGGCACTCGGACAGGCGGCTGGCACTCGGACCAGGCAAACCGGGCGGGCGTGCATCCGGGCTCGGGGCTGGCTCAGCCGGCCAATACGACAGTCAGCACGCCCGCGGCCACCAGCGCGCTGGCGGCATACTCGGCGCGTGAGTGGCGATCCTTCAGCCACCAGCGCGACACCGCGAACGTGAACAGCAGCTCCACCTGGCCCAGCGTGCGCACCTTCGCCGCGTTCTCCAGTGCGAGCGCCAATGCCCACCCGGCGGAACCGCACACGCTGAGCACGCCGACAACCGCGCTCGACCTCCAGTGCAAGAACGCGAGCCGCACCTGGTCGCGCTCGCGAGCCAACAGGTAGCCGCCGTGCACGATCGTCTGCATCGAGTTCATCACGGCGAGCGTGACGATCGCGTGCATCACGATCGGTCCACCGTCCAGCGCTTTGGTGGCGCCCCGGATGCCGATCGATGCCAGGCCGAACAGACCACCGGCGGCCAGGCCATATAGCGCCGCAGGCTGCCGCACGGCCGCCCACGTCAGCCGCCGGCCCTTCGTCGCCAACAGCGCCACGCCTACCATGCACACCGCGGCGCCGAGCCAGCCACCGACCCGCAGCGGCTCGCCCAGCAGCACCAGTGAGAAGACGGCAACCTGCACCACCTCGGTCTTGGCGAAGACCGTGCCGACCGCGAAGTCACGAGCGTCGAAGGCGCGGATGAGGCAGATGGTGCCCAGGATCTGCGCCAGCCCGCCACCGAAGATGGTGGGCCAGAATCGAGCGGCGATGGTCGGCCACTCGACCCTGGCAGACCAGGCCACCAGGACCGCCAGGGCGGACAAGGGTGCCCCGTATACGTAGCGGACGAATCCGGCACCGCTCACGGACAGCAGGGACCGCAGGCGGTGCTGCAGCGCGGTGCGCGCCGTCTGAAATCCGGCCGCGACCAGGGTGATCAGGATCCACATCAATATCTCACAATTCGGGATTTGAATCTCATACGCAGACTAGCGCATGCCGGTCGATATGGTTCGGCCCGATATGTCGACCGGCCATTACATCACGCTCGAAGGCGCCGAGGGGTGCGGGAAGAGCACGCACGCGGGCCGCCTAGCCCAAGCGCTCGGCGCCGTCCTCACCCGCGAAACCGGCGGCACGGCCATCGGCCAGCGCATCCGCACAATCCTGCACGACACCGCCGTCACCAACCTGTCCCACCGGGCCGAAGCACTGCTGGCCGCAGCCGACCGGGCGCAGCACATCGACGAAGTCGTCGCCCCTGCACTCATCGCCGGCCGCCATGTGGTCAGCGACCGCAGCGTGTACTCCACGCTCGCCTACCAGGGCTACGGGCGCGAGCTGCCGCTCGACGAGATCCGCCGGCTCAACGAGTGGGCAGTCGGCCCGCACTGGCCCGACATGGTGCTGCTGCTCGACGCCGACCCAGAGGTGCTGGAACGGCGCATGCGCGGCCGCCAGCTCGACCGCTTCGAGCAGGAGGGCGCCCCGTTCCACCGGCGCGTCCGCGACGGGTTTCGGCAGATGGCCATCGACGAACCCGGCCGATGGGTCGTCATCGACGGGTCACGCAACGTCGACATCGTGTCCGAAGCCATCCGAGCGGCGGTCGCCGAGCGGCTGGGCATCTGATGTTCGCCGAGTACGTCAAGTCGGTCTGGGACGACGTGGTCGGCCAGCAGCGCGCAGTGGATCAACTCACCCGCGCCGCGGTGGCTCCCGTGCACGCCTACCTGTTCGTCGGCCCGCCCGGCAGCACCAAGGATGAAGCCGCGCGCGCGTTCGCCGCGCTGCTGCTGGTTGGGCACGACGACCCTGAGGCTCGCGCCTCGCGCCTCGCCCTCGCCGGCGAGCACCCGGATGTTCGCGAAGTCGAACGCACCGGCCCACGCATCGCCAAGGAGCAGGTGCAAGAGATCATCCGCTACGCATCGATGGCCCCCATCGAGGGCAACCGCAAGGTGATGCTGCTCCACGAGTTCCACCTGCTCGACGCAGAGGGCGCGGCCAGGCTGTTGAAGACGGTGGAAGAGCCGCCGCCCAGCGCGGTCTTCATCGTCCTCGCCGACCAGGTGCCCCCCGAGCTCGTCACCATCGCCTCGCGCTGCGTGCGGATCGAGTTCTCCTCCATCGCCGAAGACACCATCCGCGATGTGCTCATCGCCGAGGGCGCCTCTGCGGAGATCGCCGCCCAGACAGCCAGTGCCGCCGAGGGCAACCTCACCCGGGCGCGGGTCCTCGTCACCGACCCAGGGCTGATTGCCCGCCGCGCTGCCTTCGCATCGGCGCCAGGCCGCCTCGACGGCACCGGCCACAACGTCGTCACCATCGTGGCCGAACTGAATGCGCTCATCGAGGCCGCCGCCGCCCCGCTCGCCGCCCGGCAAGCCGCCGAGGCAGCGTTGCTCGAAGAGCGCGTGGCTGCCGTCGGCGAGCGCGGCAGTGGTCGCAAAGCCCTCGAGGAACGCCACAAGCGCGAACTGCGGCGCCATCGCGTCGACGAGCTGCGCAGTGGCCTGGCCGTGATGGCAGGCGTCTATCGCGACGCGCTCGTGCAGGAACGCATCGCTCGCGCCGAGGCCGGCGTGCACGCGGTGCAGCGCATCCACCAGGCGCTCGACGCGTTGGAGCGCAACCCCAACGAAACGCTGCTGCTACAGGCGTTGCTGCTCGACCTGCCATCGGTCTGAAGCGTGCGCCCCACCCGCTCAGATCCTGCCACCGGAGGGCCAGCCCCGATACGCACGTGGGATGTAGTCGCTGCACTGTTCGACACCGCTGGCGCACGCACCCTTGCACAGCTGACCACGCAGTCCACCTCGCGCGAGTTCCCTCCGCAGATGGCGAACCTCGCGTTCGACCGTAACGAACTGGTCGTCACGCGTACACCTGAGTACGAGCCGTACGGCGCGGCCACCCACCTGCCGATGATCGGCGAGCTGCCCGGCCTGCTTCCCGGCGAGCAGTTCGATGTCGTCTTCGCCGACCCCTGGCACACGATGTGCGAATCGCGATTGGCCCTGCGTTGGGCCATTGACCACGTCGCACCCGGCGGATGGCTGGTGGTCCACGACTGCTGGCCCCACCAGCCCGAGCTGCTGGGGCCATACCGCGGCAGCGGCAGCCCCTGGTGTGGCGACACCGGGTGGGCGTTCCAGGAGCTGGCGCGGGCGCAGGGCAACCCCTGGTGCGTCATCGACGACGATTTCGGCATTGGCGTGATCGGCCCCGTCGTGCAAACCTGTCCTGCGCCAGCAGCGCCGGGCGCCGCGCCTGACGCGGCGCAGCAGTGGGACTGGTTGCTCGCCCATCGAGATGCACCATGGCTCGTCACCCCTCAGGCTTGGTTCGCCGAACTGCAAGCCGCCCACGCACACTGACGCCGACCGCCCACTGCCCGACAATCGGGTGCCGGCCTCGTCGCGAATCGGGTGGGCGCGATCGGGGCCGACCGCTAGTATTGCTGCCTGCGCCCAGGTAGCTCAGTCGGTAGAGCAACGCACTCGTAATGCGTAGGTCAGGAGTTCGATTCTCCTCTTGGGCTCCAAATAACACCAGGTAGATGGCACCTTGGTGAAGCGGCGCCCCCCGGAAGGGGCGGCGGCCAAGATTCGGCCAGGCTTCTGGG
>Ga0335397_10011863_pt1 | contig 10707 bp, 9 predicted proteins | sample MAT04_FD_205740 | JGI IMG/M metagenome (GOLD analysis project Ga0335397, IMG submission 205740) | Freshwater microbial communities from Lake Fryxell liftoff mats and glacier meltwater in Antarctica - MAT-04 (spades assembly) (version 2) ...
TTGTATCGACGCGAATTCCATTCGCCCGGTTTTCTTCAACCCGCGGAGGCGGGTTTTGTTTGTATCGACGCGAATTCCATTCGCCCGGTTTTCTTGTATCGACGCGAATTCCATTCGCCCGGTTTTCTTGTATAGACGCGAATTCCATTCGCCCGGTTTTCTTGTATAGACGCGAATTCCATTCGCCCGGTTTTCTTGTATAGACGCGAATTATATTCGCCCGGTTTTATGAATTAACAATCATTGTTGTTTTGGTTCTGGTTGGATGATTCCTAGCTGACTTTCGGCCCGTTTTTTTGCTTCGATTGCGGCTCCGTAATCTGGTTTGTAGCGAATTGCTTTGTCATAGGATGCGATCGCATCTCCGTATCTTTTTACCGCTACCAGCGCATTACCGCGGCTGTACCAAGCTTCCGAATAGTCCGGCTTGACATAGACGGCTTCGTTGTAAGAGACGATCGCATCTTCGTACCGCTGCAAATTGTACTGAGCATTGCCTCTATTGTACCACGCTTGAGATTTTTTCGGATTCAAATCTAAGGCTTTGCTGTAACACTCAATTGCTTGTTCGTACCGACGCAATTCGTGGTACGACCAGCCTAAATTATACCATGCTTGATGATAATCTGGTTTTAATTTAACAGCTTTTTCGTAAGCTTCTACCGCTTCTTCATGCCTCCGCATTTTCAGCAAAGCGATGCCTTTACTATACCACGCTTGATAAAAAGTTGGCTGAAACCGCACAGCTTTTTCGTAGGCTTCCAAAGCTTCTTGATTTTTGTTCAATTCTAAGAAAACATTGCCTAAATTGTACCAAATCTCAGAATTGTCGAATTTGATTTCAACTGCTTTTTGATAGGATTCTACGGCGCGATCGTACTGTTTTAATTTTTGGTAAGCTTGTCCCATATTGTACCGCGCACGGTACGAATTCGGCTGAAATTGTACGGCTTTTTCGTAGGAAGCGATCGCCTCTTCGTACCGCTGCGAGTCTAACAGAGCATCGCCTTTTCCTTCCCAGGCTGCGGGATAGTCGGGCTGGATTTTCAAAGCATTGTCAAAAGATGCGATCGCCTCCTTTGACTGTTGCAACTTATCCAAAGCATAACCACGTCCCGTCCAAGCCTCCAAATATTCCGGCTTTAATTCTATTGCTTTATCATAGGCTGATTGTGACTCCTTATATTTGTTCAATTCATATAAAATTTTAGCTTTTTCCTGCCAAACTTCCGCATAATCCGGCCTCAGAGTTATTGCTCGATCGTAAGCTGCTAGAGCTTCTTCAAATTTGCTTAAATTGTAAAGAGTAATCCCTCGGTTGTGCAGGTCAGTTGCATTTGCAGAATTAAAAGTATTTACACCATAAATTGATGCTATAATAGTGATGCCAATTAAACTAGCAATCGCCAATATTTTAAAATACAATTTTCTTCGCGGTTGAGGCGGCTTATTCACAGCACGAACCGGAGGCAATACCGGAACAGTACCGCTGAAAGAATTTTGCAACTCTTTAATAGCTTGCAGCGTTTCGCCCGCACTCGAATAACGCTGCCGAAAATCGTACTTTACCATCCGATCTAAAATCTTCGCAAATTCAGGACTGACGGATGCTTTATCCTGCCAAATAATTTCCTCTGTATCGGAATTTTTCGGCATTTGGTGGGGATTTATGCCCGTGAGAAACTGAATTGCGATCGCACCTGTGGCATAAATATCACTGCTGAGTTTTGGATTGCCATGAGATTGTTCGCTGGGCATATAACCGGGAGTTCCGATGCTCACACTTAAGCTATTCTTGGGCTGAGGATTAGTAATTTGAGTAGTAATTTCTTTGACTGCGCCGAAGTCAATTAACACTAACTTATTATCTCGATCTCGGCGCAGGATATTGCGGGGATTGACATCACGGTGAATTACATTTTGCTGGTGTACAAAATCTAAAATTTCCAGAAGTTCTTGCAATATACAAATAACTTGATCTTCCTTCATCCCTCCGGCATTTCCCGGAGAAGTGGGCGTAATTTCTTGACTTAAATCATGGCCTTCGATAAATTCTTGAACGAGATAAAACTCTTGATTTTCTTCAAAGTAAGCAAAAAGTTGGGGAATGCGATCGTGATTTCCCAACTTGTGCAAAACCTGTGCTTCCGTATTGAACAAACGTCTTGCTATTTGTAGAGTTTCTGGATCGGTTGCTTGAGGTTTAAGCTGCTTGACGACGCAAAGGTGATTACCTGGTAGTTGCTTATCTTCAGCTAAATAAGTTTGAGCAAATCCGCCGCCTCCCAAGTGACGGATAATGCTGTAGCGTGTGCCGAGTGTGATTCCAAGCATGAAATTTACCTGATATTTCCGAGTGTTTCTCCCCTTTCGGAGTAAAACAAGGGTTGGGGGAGAGCTTTTGTATTTGATTCAGTTTAACTAATTTGCGATCGGCTTTACAGCAGAAACTCTGTAAACTTACAAGATGATTCTGCTGACAAGCGGTAAAATCCTCGGCGCATCATCTTTGCTGTGACAGTTCCCCTTCAAAAAACAGTAGTAAGTTTATTGAGAATTTGCCTGCAACCAAACTGTCAAATCTTCCGCGTTTGAGAAATCTAACTGGGCTTCTGTTAAATCCTCTAATTTGTAGATCGACAATTCGCTAATTCGGGCTTGAATATCGGGATTCACTTCACCGAAACGGCGATTTAGCAAACGCATAATTAACTCTATTTGTCCTTGTTTCCTCCCTTGTTCCCTGCCTTCTTCCCTGCCTTCTTCCCTGCCTAGAGCCACAGAACCCTCCTGATCTTGAACTAAAAACTCTTCCTCTTGCAACATATCAAATTCTTCTCGTGTCAAACTAACTTGATTTGCAATTTCAAAAGCTCTCTGAATTTGCGGAATGGTAGCCATTGTTTGAGGTACTTCATTCAAAGTACCAGTGGTTTTGATAAAGTAAATCCACTTATCTGCAATTGTTTCTAATTCCTCCAATTCTTTCTGGAATTTTGGCAACTCTACGAATACTAACTCCATCTGATTATCGGGATAATCAGACAGGCGAGTTCTTTCTTTGAAAACAAAATGCGAAATCACATCTTGAGAATCATCAAACATTTTAAAATCTGTGATAGTCAAAGCAATCACAGGCCGCAATTGACGGTAAAGTTCTCCCATTGTTAGTTGCAGTGCATAAGTTTTGGCAGCATTGTACAAAACCCGCTTGCTAAATGCCTGCACGTTCAAAACTTGCATTTCGATGATTACAAATGTGCCGTCGTTTAGTCTGGCTTTGACATCTAAGTAGCTGTTTTTAAGTCCGACTATCGGAGGGACTAAAGAAGGATCGATGATTTCTAAACTTTCAATTATGGTTTCCCCGTCATAAAGCAGGGCATTTAAGAAACTAATCAGAATATCTGTATTTTGATTCGAGCCAAATATTCTCTTGAAGGCAAAGTCAATTTTGGGATTGATGAATCTCATATTATTTTTCTTCCTTCAGATGTGTAGGGTGCCGACTGTACACTTTACTTTGATTTAACATGGTTTACGCGCATGGGCTAGAAACCCGGTTTCTACGAGTTTTACGAACAGTAACGAGAAATATACGAAGAAACCGGGTTTCTGAGGTTAGCGTGTGCAAGTCTAATTTTACTTTAAACAGCTTTCAAAATCTCATCATCAACCGAAAAATCTATCTCTGCTTTGTCCCTTCCCGAAACGACATAATCATGCTGAAATGAATCTTTCAATCCCGAAACTAAGTCAAATTCCGGTTTCCAGTTAAGCTCGGTAACAGCTTTATTAACTGAGGCAAAAAAGTGCTGCACTCGCATCGGGAAAGCTTTCTTTTTGCCAAAGTCAAATTGTTTCGGATCGTAGTGTACAATCTTAATATCATCGGGTGATTTGCCGATCGCCTGGATGCAGGCGCGGGCTAAACCGTCAAAGGTGACAAATCGATCGCCCGAAACGTTGTAAATTTGCCCGATCGCCCTTTGATTCCCCAAAACCGCCGCCATCGCCCCCGCCAAATCCTGACAATGCCCTAACTGCGTCAAGTGCATCCCGTTACCAGGAATCGGAATCGGGCGATCGCGCGCAATGCGATCGAAAAACCAAGCCTCCAAATCGTTATAATTTTGAGGCCCATAAATGTAAGTCGGGCGAATCGAAGTCCAAGGCAAACCGGACTCGGCCAAATAATTTTCCGTGTCGCACTTACCCAAATGTCGGCTTTTCGGATCAGTAGCGTCCCCTTCAATATGAGGCATTTGATCGGATTTCAAATAAACCCCCGCAGAGCTCATGTAAACAAAGTGCTGCACCCGCCCCTTAAATATCTCAGCTAAAGGCTTTGTATCGCTCAGTTCCCGACCGTTGTTGTCAAAAACCGCGTCAAACTCAACCGCCGATAACTTTTCTTGTAATTGTTCGACATTTGTGCGATCGCCCAAAATCTGTTTCACCCCCGCAACCGGCACAGGCTTATTGCCCCGGTTAAACAACACCACCTCATGCCCTTGTGCTGCTAAAATCTTAGTAAGATAAACCCCGACAAACCGAGTACCGCCCATCATCAAAATTCGCATTATTACCGATGCTCCTTATAGTTAGTCTAAATATCTTACAATAAACCGAGTATCTTGCTTTGCTAACAGTTTGCGATCGCATCAAAACGAAATAAATCGGGTTTTCCAACCGAATATCCCGGCAGAAACACGTCTTTTCGCAAAAAACCGGGTTTCTACCTCTAAGACTAACTCAAATTGTACGATCGTTCAAAATAAACATAATTTTAATTCCCTAAAATAGCCCTATGCAAGTTCCCAGGCTGCACCCAGAAACAATCGAAGAAGTCAAACAAAGAGCCGACATAGTAGACGTTATTTCCGGCAGAGTCATCTTGAAAAAACGCGGCAAAGAATTCGTCGGATTATGCCCATTCCACGACGAAAAATCTCCCAGCTTCACCGTCAATCAAGCCAAACAAATGTACTATTGTTTCGGCTGCGGCGCAGGAGGAAACGCCTTTAAATTCCTCATGGAATTAGAGAAAAGATCCTTCAGTGAAGTCGTATTAGAACTAGCTAAAACTTATCAAGTACCAATCAAAACAGTCGAACCAGAACACCGACAAGAATTGCAGCGCCAAATTTCACTGCGCGAACAACTCTATGAAATCTTAGCACTAACAGCCAACTTTTACGAACACGCCTTGCGGCAAACCCAAGGAGAAGAACCCTTAGCATATCTCAAATCCGATCGCCACCTGGGCGAAGAAACTATCCAAAAATTTCAACTAGGTTATGCACCCCAAGGTTGGGAAGCACTTTACAGTTATTTAGTAGAACAAAAAAACTATCCAGCGCAATTAGTAGAACAAGCAGGATTAATTGTACCGCGCAAATCAGGCGGCAGCGGTTATTACGATCGCTTCCGCAACCGCATCATGATTCCCATTCGCGACACCCAAGGCAGAGTCATCGGTTTCGGCGGCAGAGCTCTCGGCGACGAACAACCAAAATATCTTAATTCTCCCGAAACAGAACTGTTCGATAAAGGTAAGACTTTATATGGCTTAGATACAGCCAAAACAGCCATTAGCAAAGCCGATCGCGCGATCGTCGTAGAGGGGTACTTTGATGCGATCGCACTTCAAGCAGCAGGCATCTCCAACGCCGTAGCATCCCTCGGCACCGCCCTGAGTTTAAACCAAGTGCGACAATTATTGAGGTATACAGACTCCAAACAAATTATCCTCAACTTCGACGCAGACAAAGCAGGCACGAAAGCAGCAGAGCGCGCCATTGGAGAAATAGAACAACTCGCCTATCAAGGAGAAGTACAACTGCGAGTGCTCAACATTCCCGACGGCAAAGATGCCGACGAATACCTCAAAACATACTCCCCGCAACAGTATCGAGAATTGCTCAAAAATGCTCCATTGTGGCTAGACTGGCAACTGCAACAAATGCTCATAAATCAAGATTTGAAGCAAGCAGATACTTCCCAGCAAATTACCAAAAAAATCATTAAATTATTAGCCAACATCACTGACGACAATCAGCTAGCGCATTATTTGCAAAAGTGTGCCGAAATCCTCAGTAAAGGAGATTTTAGACTCACCAAAATGCTAACCGAAAACTTGCTGAATCAAGTAGTAAGCGATTGGGCAAAGCGGCAGAATCAAGACGAATCTTTGACAATGCCTCTATTGATTAGAAACAAGCTGAGGCCGAACAAACAATATAAAAAACAACGTACCAGCGAAAGCAAAAGCTCAAAAACAGGCTTTTCAGTAGCAGCCCGCAGTCTGTTAGAAGAAGCAGAAGCGCAATTATTGCAGATTTACTTACACTGTCCCGAATACCGCCAAGAAGTCAGAGAAGCCATAGAAGCTAGAGACGTGCAGTTTAGCTTGTCTCATCACAGATTTTTGTGGCACCTGATTTTGAATGCAGAAATACTGCACAACATCTATTTACAAGCAGCGCCTTCTGAGTTAATATTGAAATTACAAGATAGCTTTATTGAATATCCGACTCAACTCAATCAAATCTCGCATTTATTTCATTTAAACGAGTTTTCCGAAAGAAACGTTTATCGCGCGCCTTTAGTCATTCGATCTGCGATCGCCTGTATCGAGCAAATCATCAGCATCAAGCGGCGCCGGATTGCACTCAATATGTGGGAAAAAGCTAAGGCTGCTAGCATTGTCGAAGCAGCTATAGAATATCACCAACTATTCTGTGCTGAACAAGAATGGCTCAAGGAATTAGAGCGGCTGCGTCAAGTTAATTTTTATGATTTAACTTCTGTACCTTGGGGCTAATAGTTTGTAGAGTGCGCAATGCGCACTGATTGACGAGTTATTGTAGGGTGTGCATTGCGCACCGGTTGACTAATACTAATTTGAAAAAATCTTGCTAAAATTATTAATTCTATAGAAATTATCTGTCATTTGCATAAATCCGGGCCGGACACGGCAATGCCGTTTCCCTACAGATTAAATCCTCTAATTTCTATGTAGCAATATTTTTCATGATTGGTATAACTTTCAGCTCAACTGGTGCGCATACCCTACAAACTCAACCGGTGCGCAGTGCACACCCTACAAGCTCAATCTTCAACCTGCGGAGGCAGGTTTTGTTTGTATAGACGCGGTTTCAACCGCCAGTCTTTTAGTAATCGCAAAACAGAGTTTCGCGAGTATCTCTACCAGTCACCGGATTAGTACCTTTTGCCACCAGACAAAGTTTTTTGATCATATCGTCTCGCAGCAGTGTCTCAGTAAAATCAGCACCGTCAATAATCGCTCCTTCCAGTTTGGTATTGTAAGCAAAAGCACCCTCAAGGATAGCATTTGTTAAATTTGCTTTCCTCATGCGAGCCAAATCCAAAGTCGCACCGCTGAGATTAGCATTTTCTAAATTTGCCTCTTCCAGATTGGCGGCAAAAAAGCTCACGCCCCGCAAATCTGCGTTGGTAAAATTGCTGTTGCGAAGATTGGCTTTATTAAAACTGTCGTCAGTCAAAACTTGTCCAGCAAAATCAGCGCCAACTAGGATTTCTTTGTCACGATCCAAGGCGAAAGCAGGTGCGGGCTCGATCGCGATCGCCCCAGCGACAATTACTGCTAAAATAACAAAACTCAGCAAGAAAGTATAAATATGTTGGCGAATTGCAGAAGTCATACAACAAGTTAAAGCTAATGGGCAGCGATGACAGTTCACAATTGAATTCTAGCAGAAAGCGCGCGCCTGCGGACTCCAATTCTTCCCAATCCCCCAACTCTCGGGCTCTGGGCACATTGGGAGAAAACTTAGTCGCCGAGTGGCTGCTGCTGCAAGGTTGGGAAATCCTGCACCGACAGTACCACTGTCGCTGGGGAGAGATTGACATCATCGCCCTTGGAAAAGATGAATCAAGCTCTCAAAACCGAGGCATTCCCGATCACCAATTCCCAACATTAGCATTTGTCGAGGTCAAAACTCGCCGCCGGGGAAATTGGGATCTCGGTGGAATGCTGGCTGTTAGTGCTGCAAAACAAGCCAAACTTTGGCAAACCGCCGAAATATTTTTAAGCAATCGTCCAGATTTAGCAAATAATTCTTGTCGCTTTGATGTCGCCCTCGTCAGGTGCGAACCTTCACGGCAAAATATTAAGAAAATCTTACCACCATTAACCGCAGCGAATTCTAAATCCGCCCTTGCAGGAAACTACCAGCTTACCCTGCAAGAATACATTCGAGCGGCTTTTAGTAACTAAAAATATCTCCTTAAAAATTACAATTTAAAATCAAAAATTCAGCTTGTTACCAGGATCTGCCTGGTAACACAGATCCGGAGGCTCTGCCTCCTTTGACATCGCAACTTATAGAATAAAGATGATTGTAGGATGTGTTTAAGTTATTCAATTTTAATTACTTAAAAATTACAATTTAAAATCAAAAACTAATGCCTGTTGGTAATTTCTAATTGTTAACTTCCCTCTACTGTCCCGCATCTCGATCTCGATCTTTAATGGACGTGGAAACAGGGTTAAATCTTTTCCCCATCTCCCGATCTCCTCCCCCGGGCTGTGTCGTCACAGTTATATCGATCGGCACAGAAGTCTAGGCGAGAGTTTCCGGGCAATATCCCAGACCCTTGACAAATTGCTGGCGAAACGCTTCAATTTCTTTACGGTCGGGGCTGCCGTGACAAACCACCGCCACCTGGTAGCGGCGCATCACGCTTAGTGGCGACTGTCCTGTTTCCAAACTCCACAGTGCCATTTGCAAGCGAATTTCTGGATCGTAAGGAATCCCGAGTTCGTTCATAAAAGCCCGAAAATCCCCGTGCATTTGTGGAGTTAAATATTGGCTCATTTTCACCTTCACCACCCAGCCGTCAATTTGGTGAATAACAGTGATAAATTGCAAGGGAAGATGACTAGCCGCGCGCAGGTATTCCACCACTCTCAGAGTGAGGCTAGTATTGGCGATGTAGTAGAGGTATTCCATAACTATCCTTCGAGCAAAGCTGATGCTACACCTCTATCCTCGCTGGCTATACCCGCGACCACAAGGGGAAAAGCACCCGACTTTGGATGGGGGTTTTTACCCAATTTGTTACCCAGTTGACAGATTTTTTTGACAGGAATTTACCCGATGACAGAGATTGACTGGTCTTTGGACGGCTACGACTACGAACTTCCGCCCGAGTACATTGCCCAAAATCCCGCAGTACCGAGGGATAGTTCTCGCTTGCTGGCTGTAGATTCTCCCAGCAGCCACCAACACCGGATTTTCCGGGATTTGCCTGATTTGCTCGAACCCGGAGATTTGCTGGTACTGAACAACACCCGCGTGCTGCCAGCGAGGCTCTACGGGCGCAAACCCAACGGCCCGGCTGTGGAGATATTGTTGATGGAAGAACGGCAGCACAACTGCTGGCTGGCTTTGGTTAAACCGGGGAAACGCTTAAAGTTGGGAGCAAAAATTGAGTTTGAGCCGATCGCCCCAGCAAGTGAAGAATCCGCAGCAAATCCTTGCTGTTGCCTTCCCGAAGTGGCGGCACTCGCGCCAGAGCATCATAGATTGACTGCCACAGTTATAGGGAGGGACGAAGCAACAGGAGGACGGCTGTTAGAGTTTGACATCCCCAAAGATACCAATCTGGTCAACTTTTTGGACGAATACGGCCATGTACCCCTGCCGCCATACATCGACAAGTCCCAAGCTTCGCCGGAACAGTATCAGACTGTTTATGCCGAAAAACCTGGGGCGGTGGCGGCCCCCACAGCAGGCCTGCACTTCACCGAAGAATTGTTCAGCCGCTTGGAGCAGCGGGGAATCGACAAAACTTTTGTCACCCTGCACGTCGGAGTAGGGACGTTTCGCCCGGTGGAAGTGGCAGACGTAACGACTCACCAAATGCACAACGAATGGGTGGAAGTATCCGCCGCCACCGTCGAAAAAATCCGCGCAACTCAAGCCAGAGGCGGGCGGATCTTTGCCGTGGGTACGACAGTAGTGCGAGCTTTAGAGGGAGCCGCTGCGGCTAGTGGCGATTTTTGCTTGCAGCCTTTTTGTGGCCAGACAAATTTGTTTATTTATCCGGGCTACAAGTGGCGTGTTGTAGAGGGGATGATCACCAATTTTCACTTGCCGCGCTCTACTTTGATGATGATGTTAAGCGCGATGATTGGAAGGCCTCGGCTGTTGGATTTGTACCGAGAGGCGATCGAGCATCAGTACCGCTTTTATTCCTTTGGCGATGCCATGCTGATTTTACCGGCGGCAAAGAAGGATTGATCGATCGGGCATCGGGTTCGCCCCATGCCCGGTATTCCGTTTCTATTCTTCCTCCTCTTCTTCATTGCCGGGATACACGAAGCTGTTGGAACGCCCAGTCAGAACAGATTTGCCCAGAGACAGAGCTTTCTGAGCAGCCACTACAGCTTTGCGCTTCCATGTGGCCTTACGCATATTCTTCTTGGATTTGGAGGTTTTCTTCTTAGGGACTGCCATGACGCTAAATACTTTCTGCTTGCTTATATAGACAAACAAACATTCTAGCCGATTTTGCCGGCAATGCTTAAGGAGAAAAACCGCAACAACTGCTCAGCCAGCAATATCAAGTAGTAGGGTGCCCAGCGCGATTAGCTTCTGGAAAAATAGACAAAATCCCCTAGGTAACGCACCCCCAGCAGCTAAAGTTCGTGAAAGT
>Ga0335397_10011867_pt1 | contig 10706 bp, 9 predicted proteins | sample MAT04_FD_205740 | JGI IMG/M metagenome (GOLD analysis project Ga0335397, IMG submission 205740) | Freshwater microbial communities from Lake Fryxell liftoff mats and glacier meltwater in Antarctica - MAT-04 (spades assembly) (version 2) ...
ACGCTGGCATTGAGCTAGATTGGCAAGGGCAAGACGTTCATGAGGTGGGGATCAACCGCGCGAATGGCGAGGTTGTCGTCGCCATCGACCCTCAGTACTACCGACCGACCGAAGTGGACACCTTGCTGGGAGACCCCACCAAGTGCAAGCAGAAGCTGGGCTGGGAACCGAAAACCACCTTTGAAGGGTTGGTCTCAGAGATGGTGGCGGCAGATCTGGACTCGGCAAAGCGAGATGCGCTGGTCCGCCGCGAGGGATTCGAGGTCTATCAGAGTGTCGAAGAAGGACGTTAAGGTATTCGTCGCGGGGCACCGCGGCCTTGTGGGGAGTGCCATCGTACGCCGTCTGGAAGCAGGCGGCTATGGCACCATTTTGCTGCGGACCCGTCAAGAGTTGGACTTGCAGAACCAGGAAGCGGTCTACCGTTTTCTGCGCGAAGAGCGACCCGACTGGGTGGTGCTGGCGGCGGCGAAAGTGGGCGGAATTCACGCCAACTCGACCTATCCCGCGGACTTCATCGGCGAGAACCTCATTATCGAGAGCAATGTCATCTGGGGCGCGCACCTGGCCAACGTGCCGAACTTCCTATTCTTGGGCAGTAGCTGCATCTATCCCCGCGAGACGAAGCAACCGATCCCCGAAGACGCTCTCCTGACCTCGCCCCCCGAGCCCACCAATGCCCCCTACGCCATCGCTAAGATCGCGGGGCTGTACCTGTGCGACTCCATTCGTCGGCAGTACAGTCGGAACTATTTCACCGCGATGCCCCCCAACGTTTACGGTACCGGCGATAACTTTGACCTGAAGACTAGCCACGTGCTTCCCGCGCTCATCCGCAAGTTCCACGAAGCTCGCGAGGCCGGCAATACACCCGTCACGTGCTGGGGCACCGGCAACCCGCGCCGAGAGTTTTTGTACAGCGATGACGTCGCCGACGCCCTGGTTTTCCTGATGGAACAGGAGTCCGTGACAGGGCACATCAACATCGGCACGGGCACCTCGGTGAGTATCCGTGAGTTGGCGGAGACCGTCCAGCGCGCGGTGGGCCATACGGGCGAGATTGTCTGGGACACCAGCATGCCCGACGGTTTCCCCGAGAAGACGATGGACGTCACCAAGCTCTATAACCTGGGCTGGCGACCGAAGTTACCCTTGGAAGCCGGGGTGCAGCAAGCGTATGCCTGGTTCCGGGACCAAGTCGCCGTCCGCGCTTAGGGAGACCCGATAGGGCCGAAGATCGCCATGAGGTACTCCGTTGTCATCAGCAATTATAACGGCGCGGACTATATCGCCTATGCGATAGGAAGCGTCTTGGCATCCCTCCGGGACGACCTGGAAGTTGTCGTGGTTGACGATGGCTCAACCGATACCTCCAGAGAGGTTATCCGTCGCTTCACGGACTCACGAGTCAAACCAGTTTTTCAAGATAACCGTGGACAAGCCGGGGCCTTTAATCACGGGATCGCCGAGTCCCGCGGAAAGTTCATTTGTCTGCTGGACGGCGACGACTTCTTTTTTCCCGACAAGATTGATCTGGTTGATGAGGCAATTCTTGATCTCGGCCTCGAGGACGAGCCGTTCATCATTCGGCATCCGCTGGTACGCGTAGGGGCCGTCGGCGCACAACGAACTTGGGCTGGCACCGAAGGCTTTAGTTATTTTGATCGGCGGCTGGTTAGCCCCCGTCCGGGCGATCGGTTGCACTTGAGTTCGCCGGATCACGTCCTTCGTTACCTCAAAATCCACGGTTACCCCGAGTTTATCGGGGGCAACAGTACGGTGTTGAGTCGATCTACGGCGGATCTGATCTTTCCCCTTCCTGAACACTTATCAAAGTTCTACGGCGACCTGTTCCCCGTTCTGGCGGCTCCCATTGTTGGTCAGGCATACTTCCTCGGATCGGCGTATGCGGCATACCGCTTTCACACATCCAACCATTCATCGATCCGAAAGTGTTATTACTCGGAAGACTTTTTGGCGGGGGTGGCGAATTACCTCAATGGTATCCTCAAAAAGGTAGGCCAGCCGGAATGCGTTGATCCGATGCGGGCGCGGATTGGTGCCCGATACCTTTGCCAAAGGGGGGAGTCTGCTTCAGCCGTTCGTTACGCCGTAGGGCGGCTCCAAGACGACCTGAACTTGACGAACTCGGGGGTGCTGGCGAAGACCATCGCTTTAGCGACGGCCTCGGCGCTTCGGTGGGTCTCTCCGCTGGGCAAGGCCCCAAGGAGTTGAGTGGGCAAGGGGCAGTGAGCCAACATACCTTTGGTGGCTGTCAGCCCCCATTGGACCTTACATCTTCGGGACTTTCGTGAGGATAGTGTTCTTTGGGGCGGGGATCGAACCGGTACGAACGGACCAGCGCAGTGCGAATCCCTACGTTGACTTACTATTAGCGAGCGTTAAGGACCGAAGCCAAATCTCAGGGGCCGAGTCCACTCAACTACACCGAGGTGGCTTGCTGGACATCGCCCACTTTCACTGGCCCGAGTTTGATCTCTCGCGGCGACGTTTCCCTATGGCCTTGGTGCGTACGTTTCAGATCCTCGCGACCGCCCGTGCCTTGCGCCAGCGCGGGGCGGCGATTGTCTGGACGGTCCATAACCTCCGCCCTCACGAACGGCTCCACCCTCGACTCGAGTCTTGGTTTTACCGCCACTGGCTCGGTCTGGTGGATGGGGCACTTGCCCTCTCGGGCACCGCGCGAGACCTGGCGCAGGAGCGCTACCCCAGCCTCGCGCAGATTCCCTTTGAGGTCACCCCCCATGGCCACTATCGCCCGACCCTTTCGAACACGGTGGACAGAGCGGCGGTCCGAGACGGACTCGGCTACGCGGTGGCGGACCACGTCATCGGTTTCATCGGCCAAATTCGCCCTTACAAGCAAGTGCCTGAGCTGATTGAATTGTTTCGGCAAATCGAAGACCCGGACGTGCGGCTTCTCATCGCCGGCAACGCGGGCCATGAGGACCTTGCGGAGCAAGTTCGGCGCGCCGCCGAAGGCGACCGGCGTATCCGCTTGGAGCTGCGCTTTCTCACAGAGATTGAGCTCCAGGAATTCACGGCCGCAAGCGACCTCATTGCCCTTCCCTACCGCGATATCCTCAACAGCGGCTCCGCGATTTACGCGCTTTCGTGCGATCGCCCGGTGCTGGCTCCTCGGGTGGGTTCCCTCAGTGAACTGCAAGCCCTGGTTGGTTCCCCCGCCGTCACTCTGTTCGAGCCCCCGTTGACACCGCAGACCCTGCGCGCCGCCGTGCCACTGGAGCCGCTTGCGGCACCGTTCGATCTGCACGCGCTCGACTGGGACGTGATCGCCGCTCAGACCGAGCGGCTGTACACGGCGGCCATCGCCCACCGCGCGCGGCGATAACAATTAGAAAAGCCCCCGCACCAACTCTGTTGGTCGGGGGCTTGGTAGCGCTGCGTACTTCGGAGACTTACTGCAGGATCGCAACACCCGGTCGGGCGAGTGGCGGGGTTATGCCCACCGGGGCAATGACGATATTGTTGCGATCGCCCGTGACGGTGCCGATGTAGTCGGATTTGGTATCAATCGCGAACGGCATCGCCGCGGTGACGGTGAACTGATTCCCAACGACGCGGACCGCGTAGCGTCCGGTATTCCCCGGATTCTGGAACACCATGAACGGGTTCGTGGTGTTGGTGCCGAACTTACAGCTGGTAAACGTCAGCGTCGCGGTTCCGTCGGAGCTACTCACGGCCGGCCAGCGCTCGGTCTGGAAGTCGCACTGCAGGAACTCCATCCGACCAATATTGATGTTGTTCTGGGAAATCGGCGAGCCCCAGTAAGTGGCCTTGAGGACGGTCCGAATGAACTTGATGTTATCGATCGATACCGGGTCCTGGGGGCGCACACCAATGTCGGATCCCCACTCAAAGTAGACTCTGTTGACGGCCGAATTCTGCACCGTAACGCGCTGCACGTTGGGTCGGAAGGCGATCCAGGGCGCGGTAACGGCCCGAAGGGTTACGTCCTTGGCCCCCATGCCCCAGTGCGTATTACCCAGCGAAATCATGTTCGCCGTGCAGTATTCGATGCGGATACGTCGCTCATCACTACCGTGTAGGTCAATCGTGCCACGGTCTCGCTGAACGTGAACGCTCGTGACGCGCATCACGGCAACGTCGGTAGATCCGCCGCAGATCATGACGGTATGGCGGTTGCCGATGCCTTCGCAGTAGCGTATGGCCACGTAGCGGCTTTGGTTGACCTGGATGCCGTAGCCTTCACCGTAGGTCGTGCCATCGAGAGCGTTAACGACGCACCGCTCAATAGTCGCTCGGCTAGATTTTTCAACGACAATCCCGTTTGTTTTGAATCCAAGGGCCGTAAGGTAGCGGTAGGTGATGCCGCGAACCAGATAGGCAATGACCATACCATCTACGTTCTTGCCCGTCCCATTGGCGTCCATCTTGATCGATTCGACCCGGATGTTCTCCGACATCTGCCCGTCAATGTTCTGAATCGTGGCCTGGTTATCGAACTCACGGCTAACGGCATCCGCCAGTGTCAGCCGACGGCGTGTGGTGTCAAACGATCGGCCTTGGACCAGCTCGTACCGGATACGCTGGCTACCCCGTAAAATCGTTGCATCGGTCAACAGGTAGTTTCCCCGCGCCACGCTGGCCCCGACCGTGGTGAGTTCCACGTAGCGGGCCCGATCGGCTACGTTGTTGAGCGGAACCACTGGACGATTCGACAGGTTAATGTTCGCCCCTACCACGATCATGTGCCCCATATTGGTGATGGGCACGAGCGTGGTTACCGCGGTACCTTGCTTGCTACCCCGGAGGGCAAAGTTGCGTGTTCCGGCGGGGATGGTGATCGAGTTGGATAAGTAAATCGTTCGCGCCGGTAAGACATAGCTCGTTTTTCGGGATTGGATCGCGGCGCGGATCGCTAGATTGATCGCCCCGCTTTCGTCCGTCTGAGCCTGTACCGACGTCAACGCACCGAGGAGCGCAAGCCCCATGGAGGTGGAAGACAGGATTAGGTGACGCAGTCGCATAGTTTGAATTTTCCGTACCTCGACTTAGACAACTGCTCGTATCTTTAAGAGGACCACCTATCGGATGATGCTAAGGCATCCGCAAGGGATCAACGGGATGGAAGTCTCCCGCACCGATTACTTGGTCCTGCGTCATCATTTGCACCAGAGGGACGTCCTTTATCCAGGCCGCCCAGAGGCTGAATGAGCTTGGTGGCCCGAGGATTGCATCGCACCGGGACAAGCATTCCAAATCAATCGCAGCGTCTCCTTTCATACGTCGGACGGAAAGCGACGCTATCGCGGGCATACCTGCGCATTCATCGGAAAACACCGCAATTGACCACTCTCCTTGTGGCAGGACCGTTACGGCTTGCTCAATCCACTGCGCATAGACTTCGTTCGGAAACGCGTAACGCCCGCCCTGATAAGTTCGGTAGTCACCCAGACGCTGATGCACGCCCAAGACGCGCTGCCCCGCGAACTCGCCCATGGCCGCATCGGCTTGGTGAATCACGCTGGCGTTCGGCGCAAGGACCCGCCGAATTTCTTGCCGATGCCGTAGCACCAACTCAGTGGCTCGGAAGAAGTAGTCGGTCGCGACGACGGTCCGGGCACCACTGACCAGCCGCCGCCAGTGCGCATCGTCCAGCGACTGGTGGCAGATACCTCGCGCCGCGTTCTGCTGCCGCTGAAGCGCCAGAAATCCCGGTCGGAGGCTGTTGATGTGAGCGAAGGGCCCGAACCGCCCGCTGGGGCAACGCCTCAACCACCGGCGGCGACGCTGCCAGCGAGCGGCCTCGGCCGGATCCACCGCCACAAAAGGGCTATCGAATCGGGGATACCAGGCATCGTAGGGTGAGAACCCGGCGTCCTGGATCACAAATCCGTGCTGGAGCGCGCTGGACAGAAAGTGCGCCGACAACCAAAGCGAGTTGCCCAATCGCCAATCGCGATAGGGCAACACCACCGTCGCTAGCGGCCGACTCATTTGTCGCGCCCCTGCCGGGTTCCACACACGCCAACAGTCTGGCGCACTCGCCGAGAATCTGGGTGCTTTATCTCATCCCCTCGCAAAATCGCGGGAACTCGCACCAAAAAGCCGAGGCACGTCTCGAGCTGGAGAAACAGAGCTAGGCGTGAAGTCAGTCCTACCTTAAAAGCTGCCCGTCCCTATGCAGGCCTGCATAATGCATGAAAAGCGACCGCGGAGGCAAGAGCGGCCAATCTGGTCATTTGGAATACCCGGATCACCGAGGGGACAAATGCGCTGGTTCATTCCCAGGGCGTTTGGCAAACGTCCGCGCGGACGTGAGGCACGATCTTGATGCTAAGAGTAGACTCGTATCCATGAATCGAATCGAGATCGGGACATCTGGCATTGTCGCATCGGAGGTCGCCATCGGCTGCATGAGAATCGGGGGCATGGAGCCTGCGACACTCGACGCCCTGATCTCAACTTCTCTTGACCTCGGAATCGATTTCTTCGACCACGCCGACATCTATGGTGGTGGCAAATGCGAGGAAGTGTTTGCCGCCAGCGCCAAGCGTCTCGGCATCCCTCGCGACAAGATCCTGATTCAAAGCAAGTGCGGAATCCGGCAGGGGTTCTTCGACTTTTCCAAAGAACACATCCTGGCTTCGGTCGACAAGATTCTGGCGAGACTTGAGACCGACTATCTGGACTTCCTACTCCTGCACCGGCCGGACACACTCGTCGAGCCCGAACAAGTCGCCATCGCGTTTGACACTCTGGTCAGCACAGGCAAGGTTCGGCACTTCGGCGTCAGCAACCAGACCCCGAACCAGATCGAGTTGCTGCAGGCTTCCCTGCCCATGCGGCTTCACGCCAACCAGCTCCAGATGAGCGTGATGAACACCGGCATGATCGACCAGGGAATCACCGCCAACATGAAGCACGATAACTCCGTGGACCGCGATGGCGGAATCCTGGACTACTGCCGGCTCAAGAAGATCACGATCCAGCCGTGGTCTCCGTTCCAGTACGGCTTCTTCGAGGGCGTCTTTGTGGACAACCCAAAGTTCCCCAAGCTGACCGAGGTAATGACCGCCCTCGCCGCCGAGTACGGCGTGACGACGACCGGTCTGGCGATCGCATGGCTACAACGGCATCCGGCCCGCATGCAGACGATCCTCGGCACCACGAGCCCGGACCGGGTCCGACAGGTTGCTGATGCCTGCCAGGTCACCATCTCAAGACCGCACTGGTACGAGATCTACCGCGCCGCCGGCAACATCCTTCCCTAGCGAAAAGGATGCCTCGCAGCGCGGGGTGGTTTAGGGGCACCATGGCCAGAGCAATAGCACCGCTGGTCGCGGCCGACTCATTCGTCGCGCCCCGGCCGGGTTCTACGTACGCCAATAGTCTGGCGCACTCGCGGAGAATCTGGGCGCTTCATCGAATCCCCTCGCAAGATCACGGGAACTCTTACCGTAAACTGAAACCCGATGGACCTGAAGGCCGCGCTGAAGGAGCAATACCACGCGGGACTGGCCATGCTGGCAGAGTGCGTGACGAAGTGCCCGGATGACCTGTGGATCAGCGGCGAGCATCCCCGCTACGTCTGGCGAATCGCCCTGTACGCCGCGTTTTTCACTCAGGTTTATTTGGGGCAAGATGAAGCGGCCTACGTGCCCTGGCCCCTGCGCCCGCGATCCCTTCACGAGGCAATGTGGCAAGATCCCGCCACCGTTGAACCGTACGAGCTTCCCGATGGAGCGGAGGCATACACGCAACGCGAGATGCTGGATTACATCGCCTACCTGGACGATCTCGTCGCCACCACGGTTGACGCACTCGACCTTGAGACTGACGCAAGTGGCTTCCGTTGGTACCCCAGCATGGGCAAACTCTCGCACGAGTTGATGAACCTGCGGCACATTCAGGGGCACGTGGGCCAACTGTCCGAACTCCTGTTGGCCCACGGCATCGAAACTGACTGGATTGCGAAGGGCACCCCAGAAGACTGGGCCGACTACCAGCGCGAGAACCCTTAGGCCTTGCCGTAGAGCTCGTGGACGGCCGTGATCAGGCCCATGTTGGCGTCGAGTTGCATCACCTCAAAGTCGCCCTCGTGCGCGTGACGCCGCGCGTCATCGGCCGATCCCCAAGAGATAAAGCACCCGTGGGCGCCGCCGGCACTCAGGCTCTTCCCTTCGTTAACCGTGGCCCCGATCAGGAATCGCAACCACGTTTCGGCCCCGGTTTTCCAGCCCACCTTGGCCATGATGCAGACCGCCCAGGCCAAGCCCCACGCGCACCATTGGCCAGCGCCTAGGGTGGACCAGTGCGCCACCGATTTCTCTATCACTGGCCCGTCTTCGCTGCCCAGGGACTCGAACGGATAGATACCGGCGAGGTGGCTGTGATGGCGATGACTCTCGGGCAAGTCCAGACCCTCCCAGAGGGCAATTCGGAATCGATCGGGCGCTTCCGGATCATCCCACACGCTGCGCGGAACCGGTGCAAGGCTGTAGCGGGGGAGTCTCTTAGCGGTGTCGGCCCACTGCGGGTCTTCGAGCTGGCCCATGGCCGCCGCCGCCGCCGGCAAGTGCTGACAAAGCATGTGGACGGCCGCCAGTTGGAACGATGCGTTCCGCCCCCACGTCCCGATCGCGCCCTCGCCAAACTCGGGACTCACGGTGATGGGCAACGAAAGTGCGTCGCCGGAGTCCTCCATCATGGCCCGGAATCCCTCGAAGGCTCCCACCAGCAGCGGCCACGCAATCGTTTCTAGGACCCAGCGATCCTGACTGCCTTGGTAGTCCAGCCACGCCATCAATGCAATCCACGCGGTGGAGGCGTGGTCTATGGTGCCTTGCCAATAGGACCCGATCGGGTGGCACTGGTCGTCCACGGCGTGCGGCAACATGGCCGCGGTCTCGCGGCCAAAGAAGAATTCGCCGTTGCGCTGCAGTTGCGGTCGCCACGCCTCAACCATTTGCCACAGGGGGCGGAGATGATCGTGCAGCCCCAGGTGGAGGCACGGCCAGTAGATCATTTGGAGGTTGATATTGAAGTGGTAGTCGTTACTCCACAACGGAATTCGATGCTCCTCCATCCACGGCCCTTGCAGGGTCGCCGCCACTCCCCCGGGGTGAGTTAAGCAGCCTAGCTTCCAGATGGCGTAGGTATACGCTTCGCGGAGATCCGCCGGAACATCCTTGACCATCTTGACCCGTGCCCAGTACGGCTGCCACCACGTTCCGGGGTCGTCCGAGGGCACTCGGACTCTCAACCGATCAAGCCCCGCCTCGGCAGATGCCGGATCAAACTCGCCCAGTTCGGTGCCAATGAGGTAGATTTGTCCCTCCCATCCCCCCACCACCGAGAGGGCCGAATCGGCGGGCAATCGCTGAATGAAACCTTGCGCCCGGCCGGACTGCCACTCCTCGGGGGCTTCCACGCCCTTGGCCTCGAGTTCCTTGCCGGTCCACTTCCACGATGGCAACAGCTGGATGGCGCACCGCGCCTGCAGGGCCGGCGTCATTTCGACTTCCAACCGGTTCCGCTCCATCGACATGACAATCCGGACCGTTGACTCATCCGACAAGAAGACCACGAGCTCGCCGGTCTCCAGGTTCAACTGGGCCGACTTGGGTGACGCGCCGTCGAACGAGAGGATGAACCGTCCGCCGCCGATTTGGTACGGGCGGCCGTCTTCCGCAAACGCCGCTCGCACCGCTAACTCTTGGCCACCGAGAAGCTTGGACTTGAGGTCCTGGTAGGGCATCGGCGTTGCGAATTCTCGGGCGCCTCGGCGATCCCAAAACCCGTTTTGCGCGATGGTGAGGTGCAGGTCTTGATCGCCCCACACCAAAGCCCCCATGCGACCGTTAGCCAAGTGAACGCCCGTGTGGACTCGGGGCAAAGGAAAGGTGAATTCAACAAACATGACCAAAATAGGGCCGCCTCGGCCCCCGAGAAAACAAGGTTACCCCGGCCCTGTTACCAGCGGGGACAGCCCCAATATCCGCGAGCAGTTGAGGGCGCGAGCTCGGCGCTCCGAACTTATGGGCTAGTCTGACCTTAGATGATGCCCCCGAGGGCTAGATGAATCCGGCTCGTCACGTCTGGGCAGGTGAGGTGCGGCTCAGAAGATGCGCGCCAACGTTCGCTGCGCGCGAGACATAGCAAAGCCTATTTTTCATCAGCTGTTTATCTTCTTATAGAAGATAACATGCTCTTATCGGGGGAAATGGGACCACGCTCGTCGAGTGAGAAGTTTACACTGAGGATGTTTGCCAGGACATCCGCTTACCTTACAGTGTATCCTACAGGGCAGGGTTCCCTCGTCTCGGTCAACCGTCCGGGTGACGGCTTAACTCTATCATGAAAGGCGGTTACGCATTCGTACGAGGGATTCTAGTGTGTTGGGCTCTGATTTTGTTCGGCCAATGGCGCTTTCAGCGGCAAAATGAACTTCTAATTGAGCAGACCCTAGTACGACGCGGAACCGTGGAGGCAGCGTTCTTTGAACGAGAAGTTCATTCGACGGTAGCGCTTACCGATATCTTATAGAGGCGGGCGGGACATTCGCCTGAATGGACAGAGCTAGGGGTGTTCTCCCGTGTAGATGGTGACGGATACAAAGGGTTGCCAAAGCTGAAATTCCGTTAGCAACAGCTGGTCGTCAACTGCCGCCGGGCGCGAATCTATAAATTCTATAACTC
>Ga0335397_10011870_pt1 | contig 10704 bp, 8 predicted proteins | sample MAT04_FD_205740 | JGI IMG/M metagenome (GOLD analysis project Ga0335397, IMG submission 205740) | Freshwater microbial communities from Lake Fryxell liftoff mats and glacier meltwater in Antarctica - MAT-04 (spades assembly) (version 2) ...
TAACCCTGGGTCCTGGTCCAAGACGACACCGGCCACCGGCCGCACCCGAAGACCCCAGCCGCCGAACGCTGCCACGACACCGACCCACCCCCGTTCTGAGCCTGGCATGCCGGACCCCGCGGGGGAGTAGAGTCTGGGCGTCGCCTTCGGGCGGCACCACGCGCACCTGTTCGGGGGAAGCCGGTCCAAGTCCGGCACTGTCCCGCAGCCGTGGGTCGCGACGTCACGTCGCGGCGAGTCGGAATGCCCGGCAGGTGCGAGCGGCTCCACAACACCGTCGAGGAATGCGGGACGGAGCCCGAGTGACCGGGGCTCCCGGTGGTTCGGGCATCACGTCTTGAACCGCTCAGGAAGGCACCGATGTCCACCATTACCACCGCCCGGAGCGCGCTGTCACGGCGTGCCGGCACCCTGCTCGTGGCCGCGGCGCTCGTCGGCGCCTCGGCGACCAGCGCAGTCGCGGACCCCACCATCAGCCCGACCGCGGATGCCGGCCCCCCGGCATCGGCGTCCACGTCGCCCACCACCACCGCCACCGGGTCGCCCACACCGACCGTCACCCTGCCGGGTGACCCGAGCGCGACGACAACCCCGTTGCCGACCCCCACCATCCCGACCAGCCCGACAAGCCCTTCAGGCTCGTCAGGCCCGTCAAGCCCGGCGCCCTCGCCCACCGGCTCGCCCACGCCGACGATCCCCGAGAGCGCCGCCCCCAGCGGAAAGGCCGGGGTCCTGCCGTTGCTCGCCGCGAACGGGGACGAGGCCGCTGCGGCGTTCATCTCCAGCACGCTGGCCGCGGCGAACGACCACTACGTCTACCCCAACAGCACGTTCTTCGACGGTGGCAACACCATCGACGCCATCATCGCCCTGAGCGCCGTGGGCACCCAGCAGAGCCAGTCGAACGCCTCACTGGCGTACCTGGAGGACAACCTCGACACCTACATCGGGGCGGGCGGCGAGGTCTACGCCGGCCCGCTCGCCAAGGCACTGCTCGCGACCGTGGTCACCGGCTCCGACCCGACGTCCTTCGGCGGCCACGACCTGGTCGCGGAGCTGCAGGCCCTCGAGACGACCAAGGGCCGCTTCAGCGACGACTCCGCCTACGGCGACTACTCCAACACCATCGGGCAGTCGCTCGCGGTGCTCGCCCTCTCCCGGGCTGGTGAAGGGCTCAATGCCGTTGCGGTGCAGGCAGTCCTGGACCAACAGTGTGCCGACGGCGGGTTCCGCGGAACGCTCTACGACTCCGCCGGGTGCGTCAGCGACGCCGACGCCACCGCCTTTGCGGTGCAGGCGATGCTGATGGCGAGCGACACCCTGGTCTGTGGCGACGACGCGGGCCTACCGGCGAGGGCAGCCGCCGCCGCCGGCCGGGGGCTCGACCTTCTTGAGGACGTGCAGGACGCCTCGGGCGGCTTCGCCAGCGCCGACGGTGCGGTCAACGCCAACACGACCGGCGTGGCAGCCCAGGCCTTCGTGGCGGGGGGTCGCACCGCGGCGGCAGCCACCGCCGGGGCTTTTGTCGCCACGCTGCAGTACGACGAGTCGACCCCGGTGCCGTTGCGCGGCGGCATCGCCTTCTCCGCCGACACGCGGTCGACGACGGTTCCCACCGACTCGGACCTGCGCGCCACTCCACAGGCGACCCTGGGTCTCGCAGGCGGCTCCCTCGTGGATGCCGTGGCGCCCGGGGTCGAGGGCGCCGCGCCGGGAAGCACCTGCCCGCCGGTCCCCACGCGTCAGCCCGTCACGGTTGCCGGCCCCACGACGACGCCGTCCGCGAGCATCGGCCCCACCTCTGGTGGCGACCCGACCCCGGGTGCTACGGTTTCCGACCCGTCGGCCAGCGTCACATCGGCCGCGACAGGATCGCTCGCGCAGACCGGCACCGACCCGCTGGTGCCGGCCGGGCTGGGCCTGCTGCTCGTGCTCGCCGGTGCCCTGGCCGTCTGGGCGTCGTCGCGACGTCGGGGGGCGCACTCCTGATGCGCCGCCCCGTGTCCCGTCTGCTCGGCCGCGCCGCCGGTGTCGGCGCCGCCTCGGCCCTGGCGCTTGCCGGGCTCGTGGTGGCGGCCGCGCCGGCGAGCGCCGCGGCCTGCTCGGGCAGCGAGGGAGTCACGGTCGTCGTCGACACCGGTGGCTCGACCAGCACGAAGTGTGCCTCGGGGAACCCGTCGTCGGCGCTGAAGGCTCTGGCCTCCGCCGGCTTCGGCGTCGACTACCCGCAGCAGTTCCCCGGCTCGGTCGTCTGCCGGATCAACGGCCATCCCACGTCCGACCCGTGCGTGCGGATGCCCCCGGGGGACGCCTACTGGGCCTTCTTCCACGCCGAGCGCGGCGGCAGCTGGGTGTACAGCTCCAAAGGGGTCGCGACCTACGACCCCGCCCCCGGCAGCGTCGTCGGCTTCCGTTTCGGTTCGGGTCAGCAGCCCGGCATCGCTCCCCCGGCCCCTCCGAAGACCAGTGCGCCGGTGGCGGTGAAGCCCACCGCGAAGCCGAAGCCCCCCACCCCGAAGCCCGTCACCTCGAAGCCCCCCACCTCGAAGCCCCAGGCGGCCACGTCGGCACCGGAGGCGACGACACCGACCAGCACGTCGACCGGTCCCTCCGGCAGCACGACCGGCACGGCGCCGCCCACGGCGAGCGCCACGCCGTCCGCGAGCGGCACGGCATCTGCCTCGCCGAGCGCCGACGGCACCATGTCGGCGCGCCCCAGCGCATCGGCATCCGACATCGCCGCCGCCCCGACGTCGACCGATAGCGACAACGGCACCGGCGCCGGAACCCTCGTCGCAGGTGCCGCGCTCGTGGCGCTCGTCGCCGGCGGGGCCGGCTGGGCCGCGTGGAAGCGACGCGTCTGAGGCGATGATGGTCCGATGAGCACCACCCTTCCCCGCGCGGTCCACCCGGCCGCCTGGTGGGGGTGGGCCGTCGGCATGGCCGTCGCGGTCAGCACGACGAACAACCCGATCCTGCTGCTGCTCGCCCTGGCCGTCGTCGCACTCGTGGTGGCCAACCGGCGCGGCAGCTCGCCGTGGGCGCGGGCCTTCCGGCTCTACCTGTGGCTCGGGCTGTTCATCATCGTGGTGCGGGTGGTGCTGCACGTGCTCGTGGGGCTGAAGTTCGGCACCATCGTCGTGCTGACCCTGCCAGGGGTGACGCTCCCTTCGTGGGCGGCCGGCATCGAGCTCGGCGGCACGGTCTACCTCGAGGGGCTGGTCGGCGCCGCGGTGCTCGGCCTGCGGCTCGCCGTGATCATCGCCTGCATCGGCGCCGCGAACGCCCTGGCGAACCCCAAGCGGCTGCTGCGCTCGTTGCCCTCGGCCCTGCACGAGATCGGGTCGGCGGTCGTGGTGTCCGTGTCGGTGGCGCCCCAGCTGGCCGAGAGCGTGCAGCGCGTGCGCCGGGCCCGGCAGCTGCGCGGCGACACCAGCCGCGGCATCCGGTCGGTGCCGTCGGTCGCACTGCCCGTGCTCGAGGACACCCTCGAGCGGTCGCTGCTGCTCGCCGCCGCGATGGACTCGCGCGGCTACGGTCGGGCCGGCGCAGCTCCCCGCCCCCACCGGTTCGTCACCGGCACGGTCACCCTGGCCGGGCTGCTCGCGAGCGCGGTCGGCATCTACGGCGTGCTCGACACGACGACCCCCGCCCTCATGGGCACGCCGACCCTGCTGATCGGGCTGCTGCTCTCCGGCCTCGGACTGTGGCTCGGGGGGCGGCACGTGGAGCGCAGCACCTACCGGCCGGACCCGTGGCGCGGCGCGGAGTGGTTGACCGTCGGATGCGGTGCGGCGGCGGCTGCCGCGCTCGTCACCCTCTCGCGCACGTCCCCCGACCAGCTCGCGATGCCGTTGACGCCGTTGTCGTTCCCGCCGCTGCCCCTCGCCGCGGTGCTCGGGCTGCTCGTCGGCGCCCTGCCCGCCTACCTCACGCCCGAACCGCCGCGCCCCGCCCCACGGGTGCCCCGGCGCGGCGCACGGGAGGAGGTGGGGGCCAGTGGCTGACTCCGCCATCTCCCTGTCGCAGGTGTCGGTGACCCTGCCCCTCTCGACACAGCCCGTGCTGCGCGACGTCGACCTGACCATCGCCGAGGGTGAGCTGGCCCTCGTCGTCGGACGCACGGGGTCGGGCAAGTCGACGCTGCTCGGTGCGATGTGCGGCCGGGTGCCGCACTTCACCGGCGGCACCCTCACCGGTCACGTGCGCCTGCACGGCCGCGACACCCGCGACCACCGCCCGCGCGACCTCGCCGACCTCGTCGGGGTCGTCGGGCAGGACCCGCTCGCCGGGTTCGTCACCGACACCGTGGAGGAGGAGCTCGCCTACGGGATGGAGCAGCTGGGCCTGCCGGCAGCGACGATGCGCAAACGGGTCGAGGAGACCCTCGACCTGCTCGGCATCGCCGAGCTGCGCGACGTCGCGCTGCGCGAACTGTCCGGGGGCCAGCAGCAACGGGTGGCGATCGGGTCGGTGCTCACGGCCCACCCCCGGGTCATCCTGCTCGACGAGCCGACCTCGGCCCTCGACCCGACCGGGGCCGAGGAGGTGCTCGCCACGATCACGCGGCTGGTGCACGACCTCGCGGTCACCGTGGTGGTCGCCGAGCACCGCGTCGAACGGGTGCTGCACTACGCCGACACCGTGGTGCACGTCTCGCCCTCCGGCGAGGTTCGCTCCGGTCTGCCCTCGCAGCTCATGGTCGACAGCGACATCGCCTCTCCCGTGGTTGAGCTCGGGCGGTATGCCGGGTGGTCGCCGCTGCCGCTGTCGGTTCGTGACGCGCGGCGCGCCGCCCGAGGGCTGCGGGCCCGGCTCACCGCGACCCTGCCCCCGGGTCAGGATCGACCGATAGGTCGAAGTACGCACACACCACCGGGTCAAGATCGACCAATAGGTCGAAGTACGCACACACCACCGGGTCAAGACCGACCATTGGGTCGAAGCACGCGCACCCTCGACGTAGCGCTCACGGCTCGCGATGTCGTGGTGCGCTACCCCGGCGACGTGCTGGCCGTGGCCGGCATCGACCTCGACCTGCACCCCGGGGAGGTCACCGCCGTGATGGGCCGCAACGGCTGCGGCAAGTCCTCCCTGCTCTGGGCCCTTCAGGGCAGCGGAACCCTCACGTCGGGATCGGTACGCGCGACTCGACCGCCGACGGGCACCGGTACGACAGGCACGGCAGGCACGGCAGGCACGGCAGGCACGACCAGCACGACCAGCACGACCAGCACGACCAGCACGACCAGCACGACCAGCACGACCAGCACGACCAGCACGACCGGCACGACCGGCACGACCGGCACGGCATCCGAGACCGTCGAGCCCCGAAACCTGCCTGCGGGAGAGCGACGTTCGTTGGTCGGCATGGTGCCGCAGACCGCCGCCGACCTGCTCTACCTCGACACCGTCGGCGGCGAGTGCGAGCAGGCCGACCGCGAGAGCGGCGTGGCAGGCGGCACCTGCTGGCGGCTGCTCGAGGCGGTGGCCCCCGGCATCCCGGCGCAGCAGCACCCGCGTGACCTGTCCGAGGGCCAGAAGCTCGCCCTGGTGCTGGCGGTGCAGCTCACCGCCGACCCGACGGTCCTCCTGCTCGACGAGCCGACCCGCGGTCTGGACCCGACGGCCAAGGCGGCGCTGAGCCGGGTGCTGCGCGGGCTGGCCGCGCGGGGCCGGTCGGTCGTGGTGTCGACGCACGACGTGGAGTTCGTCGCCGAGTGCTCCGACCGGGTCGTCGTGATGGCCGCCGGGGAGGTCGTGGCCGACGGGCCGACCACCGAGGTCGTCGTGTCCTCCCCCGCGTTCGCGCCGCAGGTGTCCAAGGTGACGGCTCCCGGCCCGTGGCTCACGGTTGACGACGTGCGAATGGCGCTCGCCGGGGTGGCGTCATGAGACGGCGCACCCGGGCGCTGACCCTGCGGCCCCGGTCGCTGGCGGCGGTGGCCCTGGTGTCGCTGGCGGGGCTGGTCGCCTTCTGCTGGCCGCTGCTCGTGTCCCCCGACTCCGGGCTGGCGCACGGCACCGACGCGCCGCTCGTGTTCGCGCTCGTGCTGCCGCTGCTGCTCGCCGTGGTGCTCGCCGAGATGAGCGAGGGTGGCATGGACGTCAAGGCCGTCGCCATGCTCGGCGTGCTCGCCGCCATCGGAGCCGCCCTGCGCCCGCTGGGGGCCGGCACGGCCGGCCTGGAGACCGTGTTCTTCCTGCTCGTGCTCGGCGGGCGCGTGTTCGGCGCGGGGTTCGGGTTCGTGCTGGGCGCGACGACGCTGTTCGCGTCCGCGCTGGTCACCGGCGGGGTCGGGCCGTGGCTGCCGTTCCAGATGCTCGGTGCCGCCTGGGTCGGTTGCGGCGCCGGCCTGCTGCCCCCGCTTCGGGGCCGCGCCGAGGTGATCGTGCTGGCGGGCTACGGCGCGGTGGCCGGGCTGGTCTACGGCCTGCTGCTCAACCTGTCGTTCTGGCCCTTCACCACCGGCCTGAGCGGTGAGCTGTCGTTCGTGGCGGGGGGACCGGTGCTCGAGAACCTCCACCGTTTCCTCGTCTTCACCCTGGCGACCAGCCTCGGCTGGGACGTCATGCGGGCCATCACCACCGCCGTGCTCGTGCTCGTCACCGGCCGCGCCGTGCTCGGAGCGCTGCGGCGGGCGGCCCGCCGGGCAGCGTTCGAGGAGCCCGTCAGCTTCGCGCCGCCGTCGGGACGGGGGACGGATGCCGTGCCCCGGCATCCGCTCGCCGACCCGGCGGAACCGCAGCCGGCCCGCCCCGCCGACGTGGCACGATCGAGCCCATGAGCAACCTCGAGGTGCACCACAACGCCGCGTGGCTGAGCCGCGAAGAGCTCGACTTCGCCCGTGAGAAGCTGCCCATCCTCTACGTCGACGCCGTGCCGGTGCGGGTCGACGAGCGCGGAGCGGTGACAGCGGTCGGGGTGTTGCTGCGGCTCGGCGCCGACGGCGACGTCTGCCGCGAGCTGGTGTCCGGGCGGGTGCTGCACCACGAGCGGGTCAGAGCGGCCCTGCTGCGGCACATCGAGAAGGACCTCGGCCCGATGGCCCTGCCGCGCGTGCCCCCGAGCCCGCAGCCCTTCACCGTGGCCGAGTACTTCCCGACCCCCGGCGTCACCCCCTTCCACGACCCGCGCCAGCACGCCGTGTCGCTGGCGTTCGTGGTGCCGGTCGCCGGCGACTGTGCGCCACAGAACGACGCGCTCGACCTCACCTGGCTCACCCCCGAGCAGGCACTCGACCCGTTGGTGCAGGCCGAGATGGAGCGCGGCCACGGGGTGTTGCTGCGGCAGGCGCTGGCCCATCTCGGCCACGCCGTGTGACTCACGACGCCTGAGGCAGCTTCGCGGGATGAGCATCGATGATGGCGACCCGACGGCGACCCGGCCAGCCGTGCTCGTCCATGATCTGGGCGGCGCGCGCTCGTTGTCGGCTACGGCCGCATCGTCATCCACGCGGCAGCATGGTTCACCCTCGCCCTGTTTCGCCACACGGACGCAGTAGGTGGTCGGTTCACCGGACAGCCGCTCGGGCGCCACTGAACTTCCGTGACCCCGACGGCATCGCTCTCGAGCTCCACGCACTGACCGAGGTCCACTCCGCGGCCCCGGCCGACCTGAGAACCTGCGACGTCACGGACGAAACGGTGCGCGAGACCGCAACGCCTGCTGGGCGACGACTTCCCCACGCTCTGAGGCCACCGGCGGCCGCTCCGGGGGGGGCATCATCGAGAGCGGAGCCGAGACGGGAGGGAAACGCCATGGCGAGGTTCGTGACGATCGGGTACGGCGACGAGGCCGGCCACCAGGCCACCGCGGCCGAGGTGCGCGACGCCGCGCACGCACACGATGCGCGGCTGGTCGGCGCGGGGGCCGAGATGGGGACTGCAGGCACGCCGGTGCAGGTGCGCAACCCGAACGCGGCAGGCGTGCAGACGCAGGAGGGCGCGTTCATGACCTCGGCCCTGCCGGTCGCGGGGTTCGCGGTGATCGAGGCCGACACCCTCGCCGACGCCGTCGAGATGGTGTCACGCACGCCCTGCGCGGTGGCCCGGGGTGTCGTCGAGGTCTGGCCGCTCGATTCCGGCAGCTGACCACTGGCCACGGACCGCTGACCACGGACGGCTGGCCACGGACCGCTGACCGCTGGCCACGGACCGCTGGCCACGGACCGCTGGCCACTGAGCCGTCAGGTGTTGAACTTGTCCCGGGTGCGGGTCATGTCGTGCAGGTCTGCGGCGTGGGCCTGCTCCAGCGTGGGCGCGGTGCCGCCGAGGCGGGCCGGCACGTAGCGCAGGTCGTCGCAGAAGAGCACCGGGTAGGCAGCCTGCTGGGCGTCGAGCTGGGCCTGCATCACGGCCTTGAGGCGCGCGGTGGCGGCCATGACGTCGTCACGACGGCCGATCTCGATCGGTTCCCCGACGGTGATGCTGACCGGGATCCGCGAGCCCGGGCGCATGTGCTTGGGCAGGTTCTTGGTCCACACCCGTTGGGCACCCCAGATGGTCGTGGGCAGCACCGGCACCCCGGCCACCTGGGCCATCTTCACTGCGCCCGGCTTGAACTCCTTGAGCTCGAACGAGCGCGACATGGTGGCCTCGGGGAAGACCCCGACGATCTCGCCGGCCCGCAGCGCACGGATGGCCGCGGCGAACGCCTCGCCGCCCTTGTGCCGGTCGACCGGGATGTGCTTCATGCCGCGCATGAGCGGCCCGGCGACCCGGTGGGTGAAGATCGACTTCTTCGCCATGAACCGCACGTAGCGACGGTGCGGCCAGGCCGGCAGGCCGGCATACGTGAAGTCGAGGTAGGAGGTGTGGTTGATCGCCATCACCGCCCCGCCGGTGACCGGCACGTGCTCCTCCCCGCTGATCCTGAAGCGGGTGCCCTGGAGGAAGAAGAGGGTCTTGGCCGTCGAGATCACCGGCCGGTACACGGGGTCGTTCATGGTGCTCACCCTAGGCCAGCGCCGGGCACCGATCGCGTGGCGGTGGCCCCGGTCCGGCCCCCCACGTCGGCCGAAACCCGAGTCAACCGGGCCGCCGTCGTCTGGGAGGATGTCCCCCATGACCGAGCGCCTCTCCTCCCTTCGCCATGCCTGCGTTCCGGAACGGCCGTCCCTCGACGGTCTCGAGGACAAGTGGGCCGCGGTGTGGCAGGAGCAGGACACCTACGCGTTCGACCGTGAGGCGGCGCTTGCCGGCCCGCGCGAGGCGGTCTTCTCGATCGACACCCCGCCGCCCACGGCATCCGGCTCGCTGCACATGGGTCACGTCTTCAGCTACACGCACACCGACTGCATGGCCCGCTACAAGCGGATGGCGGGCCTCAACGTCTTCTATCCGATCGGGTGGGACGACAACGGTCTGCCGACCGAGAAGCGCGTGCAGAACTACTACGGCGTGCGCGGCGACGCGTCGCTGCCGTACGACCCCGACTTCGAGCCCCCGTTCCGCGGTGACGCCCGCAGCACCAAGGCTGCCGACGAGAAGCCGATCTCGCGGCAGAACTTCATCCAGCTGTGCGACGAGCTCACCGTGCGGGACGAGGAAGCCTTCGAGGCACTGTTTCGCCGGATCGGCCACAGCTACGACTGGTCGATCTCGTACCGCACCATCGACGACCACTCCCGCGCCACCGCCCAGCAGGCCTTCCTGCGCAACCTCGCCCGTGGTGAGGCCTACCAGGCCGAGGCGCCCGGGCTGTGGGACGTCACGTTCCAGACCGCGGTCGCCCAGGCCGAGCTCGAGGCCCGTGACTACCCCGGTCACTACCACCGCGTGGCCTTCCACGGCCCCCACGGCCCGGTCCACGTCGAGACCACCCGGCCCGAGCTCATTCCGAGCTGCGTCGCGCTGATCGCCCACCCCGATGACGAGCGCTACCAGGCGCTGTTCGGAACGACCGTCAGCACACCGCTGTTCGGCGTCGAGGTGCCGGTGCTCGCGCACCCGGCCGCCGAGATCGACAAGGGCGCGGGCATCGCGATGTGCTGCACCTTCGGTGACCTCACCGACGTGCTCTGGTGGCGCGAGCTGCGCCTGCCGACCCGCTCGGTGATCACCCGCAGCGGCCGGCTCCAGCGCGAGGTGCCCGAGTGGCTCGTCGGCGGCCCCGGGGAGCACCTGTACGACAACGAGATCGCGGGCAGGACCGCGTTCGGCGCTCGCGAGGCCGTCGTGTCGGCGCTGCGCGACAGCGGCGACCTCGAGGGCGAGCCGACCCCCACCAAGCGGATGGCGAACTTCTACGAGCGGGGCGAGAAGCCGCTCGAGATCGTCACCTCGCGCCAGTGGTACATCCGCAACGGCGGCCGCGACGTCGACCTCAACGCCGCGCTCGTAGCGCGTGGTGACGAGATCGACTTCCACCCCTCCTTCATGCGCTCTCGCTACGCGAACTGGGTCGGCGGGCTCAACGGCGACTGGCTGGTCTCGCGCCAACGCTTCTTCGGGGTGCCGATCCCGGTCTGGTACCCCGTCGACGCCGACGGCGAGCCCGACTTCGAGCACCCGATCGTGCCGACCGAGGCCGAGCTGCCGGTCGACCCGGCCGCCAATCCACCGGCGGGCTTCAGCGAGCGCCAGCGCGGCGAGCCCGGTGGCTTCCTCGGGGACCCCGACATCTTCGACACCTGGGCCACGTCGTCCCTGACGCCGCAGATCGCCGGCGGCTGGCGCGGCGCCGACAGCCCCGAGCCCGAC
>Ga0335397_10011871_pt1 | contig 10703 bp, 8 predicted proteins | sample MAT04_FD_205740 | JGI IMG/M metagenome (GOLD analysis project Ga0335397, IMG submission 205740) | Freshwater microbial communities from Lake Fryxell liftoff mats and glacier meltwater in Antarctica - MAT-04 (spades assembly) (version 2) ...
CCAGCAAGTCCCGCTCGTACTGCTCCTGCAACGGCCACGACTTGGCGCACGTCCCGAAGTCGGCCATGTACTGGTAGCCGGTCAGCCGGTCGATCGCGGCCTGCAGGATCGCCGGGTCTTTGCGGAACACCGGGCCGTGGCTCGGCAGCAGGTAGTCGGCGTCGGCGGCCTGGATGCGGGCGAGCGAAGTCAGGTACTCGGGGATGCTCGACCCGTGGTGGGCGTCGATCACCCCGACGCACCCGTCGCGGTAGATGTTGTCGCCACTCATCAGCAGGTTGCCGACCTTGAAGCTGAGCTGCCCCGGCGTGTGGCCCGGGGTGTGCCACACCTCGACCGACAGGTTGCCGACCTTGACCACGTCCCCCTCGTCGAGCTTCACGTCGATCTTGCACGGCGGCATCGGGATGTCGAAGTCCTGTGCCGAGATGCGGGCGTAGGTCTCGACGGCGTCGCCGGCCTCGATGGCGGCGGCGGCCCGGGGGTGGGCGGCGGTCTTCGTCTTGAGCCGGGTGCGGGCCTTGGCCAGCCCCTGGACGTGGTCGGCGTCGGCGTGGGTGACGAGGATCATCTTGCACTTCGAGAGCGGGAAGTCCATCCCGCGGATCATCTCGATGACCTCGTCGAGGGTGTCGAGTTGGCCCACGTCGATGAGGGCGAACTCGGTCCCGCCGTCGAGTAGGTAGACGTTCACCCCGAGCGGCCGCCCGGCCTGGAGGTTGAGCTCGATGACGCCGGGGAACAGGTACTTGCGGGCCAACATGCCGCGGGCCTCCGTTGCGCCTCATCTTAGGTGCCGGGTCGGGCAAGGCAACGGCGGTCAGCCCGTGACCAGGCGTGGGCAGGCGGTGGCCCGGGGCGGCCCGTGGGCGGTCCGGCTTTTCGAGGGAAATTGGGGCGGCACCGCGATTGCGTTAGGGCCTGCCAGATTGCCCCACCGCGCGGAATCCCGCCATGCCCCGTCGTCGCCGCCCGGCGTTCACGCTCATCGAATTGCTCGTCGTCGCCATCATCGCGGTGCTGATCGGCATGCTCCTGCCGGCCGTCCAGAAGGTTCGCGAGGCGGCCGCCCGGATGAGCTGCCAGCTGAAGATCAACGCGACGAACGAATGGGGCGGCCTGTTCTATGGCTTCCACCCCGGGGTCGCGGTCGTCGAGTTCGCCGACGGGTCGGTCCGCAACCTCACCGAAGGCACCCCGCTCCGCACCCTCGGGGCGCTGACCACCCGGGCCGGCGGCGAGTCGGCCAACCTCGACTGACCCGCCCGCCCGTCCCGACTCGCGCGGCCCGCCCGACCCGTCGGGCGGGCCGCGCGAGTCGGGACGGGCCACACCCTTCCTCCACCCTTCTCTAATTCTTCACAATCGCCGGCTACAACTACACCTGCCGCTCGCGAAGCCGCTGCCCCACTCCGGACCCGGAGCGTACCCGTGACACGGCTGTTCTCGGACATTATCGCCACCCGCGCCGCCTCGACGCACGGGTTCGCGCCCGCGGTCGCCCCGACCGGGGACCGCCCGCCGCCCGCCGTCGCCGCCGGCAAGCTGGTCGTCAAGGACATCAACTTCTGGTACGGCCCCAAGCAGGCCCTCTTCAACATCACCCTCAGCGTCCCCGAGCGGTCGGTGAACGCCTTCATCGGCCCGAGCGGGTGCGGCAAGAGTACGCTCCTCCGCTGCCTCAACCGGATGAACGACCTGATCGACGGCACCCGCCGGACCGGGTTCATCGGCCTCGACGGGAACGACGTGTACGCCGCCGACCTGAACCTCGTGGACCTCCGCCGCCGGGTCGGGATGGTGTTCCAGAAGTCGAACCCGTTCCCCAAGTCGATCTACGAGAACGTGGTGTACGGCCCCCGCGTCGCCGGCCTGCGCGACCGCGCCCGGCTCGACTATCTCGTCGAGCGGTGCTTGAAACAATCGGCCCTGTGGAACGAGGTGAAGGACCGCCTCCACGCCAGCGCCCTCGAACTGTCCGGCGGGCAGCAGCAGCGGCTGTGCATCGCCCGGGCGCTGGCGACCGACCCGGAAGTCCTGCTCATGGACGAGCCGGCCAGCGCCCTCGACCCGAAGAGCACGCAGGCCATCGAAGACCTGATCTTCGATCTCAAGCGCGAGTACACGATCGTCATCGTCACGCACAACATGCAGCAGGCCGCCCGGGTGTCGGACACCACGTCGTTCTTCTTCGAGGGCCGGCTGGTCGAGTCCGGCCCGACCGAGCAGATGTTCACCCACCCGCGGGAGAAGCAGACGGAAGACTACATCACCGGGCGGTTCGGGTAGAGAGAGTGCGAGGGGTTAGTGCGAGTGTGAGGGGAGGGTGCGAGGAGCTGGTGTGAGTGTGAGGGAAGAGTGCGAGGGGCTAGTGTGAGTGTGAGGGAAAAACCCGGAAGCGCCCGACGACTTCCTCGAACACTCGGCCGGTTATTGGTTCCGTCTTTCACTCGCACTCACACTAACCCCTCACACCGGAGCGTAGCGACGATGGGCAAGCACCTCACCCGCGACCTGGACGACCTGCAGCGGCGGGTGACGGGGATGGCCGCCCGCGTCGAGGACGCCATCTTCTCGGCCGTCCGGGCGCTCCAGGGGCGCGACCCGCGGCTGGCCCGCGAGGTCGTCGCCGGCGACGCCGCCATCGACGCGCTGGAGAACGGCATCTACGAGGAGTGCCTGAAGATCCAGGCCCTGCACCAGCCGGTGGCGATCGACCTGCGGCAGATCGCCACCACCTTCATGGTCACGACCGACCTCGAACGCATGGGCGACCTGGCCGTGGACATCGCCGAGCGGGTGGACGCCCTCGCCGGGCTGCCCGACCTGTTCGCCCCCGGCGGCCCGGCCCCGGCCGCCGGCCCGGCGATGGCCGACAAACTCCAGCGGATGACCGACGCCGCGACCGGCATGGTCCGCGAGAGCCTCGACGCCTTCGTGAACATGGACTCCCGGCAGGCCCGGCGGGTGATCCGGACGGACGACGAGGTGGACCGCTACCACGCCGAGATCATCGCCGACCTGATCGCCCGGATGCGGTCGGACGTGGCCGCGGTCGAGCCGGGGCTGTCGCTCTTCAGCGCCGTCCGCCACCTGGAGCGGATCGCCGACCACGCCACCAACATCGCCGAGGACGTGGTCTACCTCGTGGACGGCGAGGTCGTCCGCCACCGCCCGGAATCGACCCGGGCGGAGTAGACTCGTTTCGTTCCTCATAGCGGGCGAAGCCCACCCATAGCAATGGGTGGGCTTTCAGCCCACCACCGACTCCGGCCGGGTGCTTCGCGCGAGGAGGAATCATGGGCCAGCCACGCATCCTGATCGTCGAGGACGAGCGCGGCCTGACGCAGACCCTGTCGTGGTACTTCAACCGCGAGGGGTTCGAGACGGTCGTGGCCGGCGACGGGGCCGAGGGCCTGCGCAAGGCCCAGACCCTCCTCCCGGACGTGGTCCTGCTCGACGTGATGCTCCCCGGGATGAACGGGCTGGAAATCTGCCGCGAGCTGCGCAGCGGCGAGCGGACCCGCGACCTGCCGATCATCATGCTCACCGCCCGGGCCGAGGAGAACGACCAGATCGAGGGGTACGCGAAGGGGGCCGACCTGTACGTCACCAAGCCGTTCAACAACAAGATCCTGCTCCAGCAGGTGAAGGCGTTGCTGCGGCGGGTCGAGGGGCCGGGCGAGCCGGGCGACGTGATCGAACACTTGGCCGTGAAGATCGACCGCGTCCGCCACCGGGTGACGGTCGGCGGCGGCGAGGTCGAGCTGACCCCGACCGAGTTCAAGCTGTTGTTGTGCCTGCTCCGCCAGCCGGGGCGGGCGTTCAACCGCCACCAGCTCATGGACGCGGCCATCGGCGAAGGCTCGATCGTGCTGGAGCGGACGATCGACGTTCACGTCAAGACGCTGCGGCAGAAGCTGGCCAAGGCCGGGACGGTGGGCGAGTTGATCGAGACGGTCCGCGGCGTCGGGTATCGGTTCCGCGAGACGGAGCCGGAAGCGGTGTGAGAGAACGAGAAGACCCACCCTTTGCAACGGGTGGGCAAATCTTGTAGGTCGTGGCCGAGTCTTCGAGGCCCGACATCTTCGCCCGGAATGTGTGGCGGCCTCGGGTGGGCAAATCTTGTAGGTCGTGGCCGAGTCTTCGAGGCCCGACATCTTCGCCCGGAATGTCGGGCCTCGAAGACTCGGCCACGACCTACGAAAGACATCTTCGCCCGCAATGTCGGGCCTCGAAGACTCGGCCACGACCTACGAAAGACTACGGCGTGCCCGGCGGCGGGGGCGGGTTGCCGCCCGGCGGCGGGGGGGTCGGGGCGACGTTCTCCGTCAGCTTGTCCACCGCCAACACGGTGCCGCCGTGGAACACCACGAACGCCCCGTCCGGGCTGACGTGGAAGTACCCGCCCAGCGGCGTCCCGCCCGCCTCCCGGACCGACGCGACCTTGCGGTACGACCGCGCGTCGGCCGCGTCGCCCACGTCGTACACGTCCAGCCCCGGGTTCGCCACCGCCCCGCCGTTGCCCAGCCCGCCCTGCGACGACACCAGCAGGTACTTCCCGTCCGGGGTGAACGCGGCGTAGAAGTTGTTCGCCGCCTTCCACCCCGCGGTCGTCAGTTCCTTCGCCCCGCCCTCGCCGTCGAGGACGTGCAGCTTCGCCGCCCGGGGGTCGCCGTTGCCGATGACGGCCGCGACCAGCCGCCCGCCCCGACCGGGGGCGATGTCGGTCGTCGCCCCGGGCAGCGGGATCGTCTTCGGCGTCCAGGTGGCCGCGTCGTAGGCGAGGACGTTGGCCGACTTGTTCTTGTCGGACGGGTACTCGGTCACGAGCAACTGCTGCCCGTCGGCCGACGCGCACATGAACAGCGCCACCTCGGGCAGCTCCTTCTCCTTCACCTGCTTCCGCTCGGCGGCGTCGATCAGCCGCAGCGCCGACTTCACCTTGCCGCCGGTGACGGCCCGGGTCACGACGAGGGTGAGCGACTTCCCGTCCGCCGACAGTTCCATCCCGCGGACGGTCGCCCCGACGGGGATCGTCGCGGTCGGCTTGACCTCGGACTGCTCCTCGACCTTGCCGCCGCGGATCGGGGCGAGGTCGATGACTTCAATGTCGCCGGTCGCCAGGGGCATCGGGCGGTCGTACTGGGCCTGCCCGAGGGCCGGCGACGGGGTGCTGACCGCGGCCAGGTACAGCAGCCCTTTCTTGGCGTCGAGCGCCGCCCGGGTCGCCAGGTGCGGGAGCTTGTACTGCCCCTTGAGCTTGAACTCGGGGTAGCTGTACCGGCGGAGCGTGCCGCCGACTTTCGTCCCGTACTGCCGCGACGCGACGGTGTAGACCTCGCCCTTCTCGGCGTCGAAGGCGACGGCGTAGAACGGCTTCACGTCGGCGACGAGGGCCGGGCTGGTGAGTGCCCCCGGCGGCGGGGGCGGGTTCCGCCCGGGCTGGAGTTCGCCGCCCGGGTTGAACCCGCCCGGCATCATCGGGTCGCCCCCCGGGAACATCGGGTTGGGCATCATCGGGTTCGGGTTCATCGGGTTGGGCATCATCGGGTTCGGGTTCATCGGCCCGATGGCGACGCCGCCGGGCGGGACGGCGGTGATCTTGAGCGAGTTAATCACCCGGTCCACGGTCGGGGTAAAGGCCGCGTAATTGTCACTCAGACCGCCGCACACGAACAATCTGTCCCTGGCGATAACATACCGCGTACGTCCCCCGCCGCCTTTGCCGGACTTATCGCCGAGTACCACCTCGATGCCCGGGAATCCATCCACGGTAATGTCGTTAGCACTCGATACGGATACGTCACCTTTACCGCCGCCGAATCGCGGCCTACCACCCGCAGTACTATTGACTGCGGCTTGTTTCATCTCATCGAGTTGCTTTCTCGCCTGGTCGGGGGAGAGCAGTTGTGCGGTCGGAGCGGCCACAACAAAAACCGCGTCTTCCGTCCCGTTCCGAAGCATGTACGTCCTGGCCCCGGGTACTCCCCCGATCCCGGGCATCATGGCCCCGGGGGTCGGCGCGCCCGGGAACTCGAACGTAAAGCCCTCGCCCTGGATGGTCTGCCACCCGGTCGGGGCCGGCACCGGCGGCATCCCGGGCGTCGGCGTCGGCGTCGGCGTCGGCGTCGGGCCGGTCGTGGGTCGGGTGGTCGAGGCGTTGCCGGTCGGGGAGGGCACCGAGGTCGTGTTATTCGTAGTCGTCGCCGCAGCGGGAGTACTGGTGTTACTCGCGGTATCCTTCTTGTCGCCCGACCCCATGAGCAGCCACACACCCACGGCGATGAGTGCGCACAGCCCGACCCCGCCGCCGATCATCAGCCACACCCCGGCGGGGTTGCCGGCCTTCTTCCCCTTCCGGGTCGGCCGGTCGTCCTCGTCGTCATCATCTTCGTCGTCCTCATCCTCGTCGTCGTCGCGCCGCTTGGCGGTCTTGGCGACGCGGGCGGCGGGCTTCGACGGCCGCACCCGCTCCTCGTCGTCGTCCACTTCCACGTCGGTCTTGACCGCCGGCCGCGCCGGGGAGGTCTTGGCCGGCACCGCCCCGAACGACCGCTTGGCCGGGGTAGTCGGAGCGACGGTCGCCGCCACGACGACGGCGGGGACGGTCAGTTGCGTCTGGCACGACGTGCAGCGGATCGTCTTGCCGGCGAGTTCGTCGGGCACGTCGAACGCGGCCCGACAGCCGGGGCAGGTGAGGGGAACGGCCATGAGGCTCCTCGGACGGGTAAAGCCTGGAGAGTCGCCGGGGAAGACGAATGGGGTCGCGCCCCGGCCGCGAGTGAAAGGTCAGGGGTGTAACAAGAGTACCCGCCGGCTCGCCCGTCCGCAATCGTAGGAAACGTAACAACCGGACCGGGCGTTGGTGCGGGGCCGTCGTCGCCTTTCGCTCCGCGAAAGGACGTTCCCTCGCAGGTCAGACGGCGACCGCAAAGTTCATGCGGCCGATTCGCCGTGGCTTCGCGTCCTTTCGCGGAGCGAAAGGCGACGATGCCGCGGCCGGACCGTCGTACCCGTCCCCGTCGTGTCGCTTACGTTGCTTTCCACCACTTTCGCCCGACCGAAACCGTCATAACTAGACATTTGTTCCGTGCAAGGCGTTCACTTCCGATAGGTGCGTGCCTTGATCGCCTTGAGCGCCTTACTACATTTCCAGCACTTTAACGAAGTCACCCGATAGACCTTTTTGCCCGGAACCGATCCCCTTGCCCCCGCCCGACAGTCGCGTTCACACCTCGATCTTCTTCCACCGCCCGCCGGCGAAGCGGGCCGCGAAGAACGCCCCGCGGACCCAGATATCGACGACCATCGCCACCCACGCCCCGTACAGGCCGAGGTCGAAACCCGGCACCGTCCCGAGCGGGCCGAGATCGACTTCCGGGCGGGTGAGCAGGTACGCGAGCGGGATGCGGACGCCGAAGAACCCGATCCAGCTGAACAGCACCGGCACCCGGGCGTCGCCGGCCCCGCGCAGGGCCGCCGTGAAGACGATCTGGCTGGCCAGGGCGGGCATGGCGAACGCGATCAGGCGCAGCACCGGCACCCCGGCGGCGACCACGGGTTCGAGTTCCGGCTCGTGGCAGAAGGCGCGGAACATCGGCCGGGCGAGGGCGTAGAACAGCCCGCCCATGACGGTCATCGCCCCGCACCCCATGCCGAACGCGACCCACCCGCCGCGGGCCGCCCGGTGCGGGTCGCGGGCACCCAGGTTCTGCCCCACGAGCGTCATCGCGGCCGTCCCGAACGCGGCCCCGGCGAGGAACCCGAGGGCTTCCCACTGGAGCGCGACGCCGTGGGCGGCGGCGGCGACGTTGCCGAGGCGGTTGACGATACTCAGGAACCACAACTGGCAGAACGCCACGGACAGGCTGTCGATCCCGGCCGGGACGCTGACGCGGAGCAAGCGGGCCATCAGCCCGCGGTCCGGTGCGAGGTCGGCCCGGCGCAGGACCAGCCCGGACCGGCCGCGGGCGAGCAGGGCGAGGATGGTGATACAGCCGACGACGTGGCTGAGGCCGGTGCCGAGGGCGATGCCGACGAACCCCAGCCCCTCGACCGGGCCGACGCCGACGCACAGCCCCCAGGCGAGCGGGACGTTCAGGACGGCGACGCCGCCGAGTACCTTCAACCCGGTCCGCGTGTCGCCGGCCCCGGCGAGGCAGGCGACGCACGCCGCCTCGGTGATCTGGAACGGGAGGAGGGCGGCGAGGGGCGTGAGGTAGGCGACGCAGAGGGCCGCGGCCGGGCCGGATAGCCCGAGGGCGGCGACGAGCGGGGGCAGGCCGACCGACCCGGCGGCCGCCCCGACCACCCCGAACGCGAGGGCCAGCAGCACCGCCTGGGCGGTCGCCCGCTTCGCCCCCTCGCGGTCGCCGCCGCCGACGAACCGGGCGACCAGGGCCGTACTCCCGACGCTCACCAACACGGTGTAGCTGGAGACGAACCAGTACAGGTAGCCGGCGGTGGTGAGGGCCGACAGGTAGGCGTCGCGGGCGGCCGGGTCGGGCAGGTCGAAGTGGTCGGCGAGGTACTGGTCGGACAGGCGGACGACGAGGTGCAGGTACTGCTGCGCGAGCGCCGGCAGGGCGAGGGCGAGGACGTGGCGGGCGATCGGGCGGGGCGGGCCGGCGGGGGGGTCTCCCATCCCGCCATGATACGCCCGCGGCCCGGCGTCAGCCGCCGGCATCGGCCTTGGCGACCGCCTTGCGCGCCGGCTTCTTCTTCGCGGCCTTCCCCCGCACCCCGGCCGCCGCGTTCTCTTTCATGATGACGAGCCGATAGCCGCCGAAGGCGAGGGTGGCGAGCACGGCCGGGTCGTCGCCCGGGACGCTGATCTCGGGGCGGAAGCGGTAGACGACGCGGCGGCCGTCCTTCTCGTCGTCGAGCAGCCCGGCCTGGCGCATCACCCCGAGGTGGTGCGACATGTTGACCATCGGCGTACCGATCGCCCCGGCGAGCGCGCCGACGTGGTGCGGCCCGCGGGCGAGGCGGAAGAGGATGAGCATCCGGGTCGGCTCGCCGACGGCGGCGAGCATCCCGGCAACCTTCTTGGCGTCGGCGAACTCGATCATGGGCGGCGTCTCGGGCGGATCGGCCGGCGGCCGGGGGTGGTCGGAGTCCCCATATATAGCGACGAACATCGCACCGTGCCACGGAAATTCCGAATCATCATTCCAACGTGGGTCGGGCCGGCGGCATACACTGCCGGGATGAACGCTACCGGGGCGGACACGACCCGCGACGCCGACGCCCGCGCGATGCGCCGCGCCCTCGATCTCGCGGCGCGGGGGCGGGGGGCGGTCGAGCCGAACCCGCTGGTCGGGGCCGTCGTCCTCGACGCCGCCGGCCGGGTCGTCGGCGAGGGCTGGCACGAGAAGTTCGGGGAAGCGCACGCCGAGGTCAACGCCTTCGCCGCGGCCGGGGAGGTGGCCCGCGGCGGGACGCTCGTCGTCACCCTCGAACCGTGCTGCCACCAGGGGAAGACCCCGCCCTGCACCGACGCCGTGCTGCGGGCCGGGGTGCGCCGCGTCGTCGTGGCGACGGCCGACCCGTTCCCGAAGGTCGCCGGCGGCGGGCTGGCGGTCCTCCGCGCCGCCGGGTTGAAAGTGGAAGTCGGGGTGTGCGAACCGGAAGCCCGGCGGCTGAACGCGGCGTACCTGAAGCTGCTGAGTACCGGCCGCCCGTGGGTCCACGTCAAATGGGCGATGACGCTCGACGGCAAGATCGCCGCCCGCACCGGCGACTCGAAGTGGATCAGCGGCGACGTGTCGCGCCGCACGGTCCACGACTTGCGCGGGCGGGTCGATGCGGTGGTCGTCGGCCGTGGCACGGTCGCCGCCGACGACCCGCTCCTCACCGCCCGCCCGCCCGGCCCGCGGACCGCCGTTCGAGTCGTCCTATCCGCGTCCGGCAACCTGCCCGAACGCTGCCATCTCCGCGCCACGGCCCGCGACGTTCCCATAATCGTGTTCACCGCGGCGGGGAACGAAAGCCAGCTCGCGGGCTGGGCCGCCGACGGGTGCGAAGTCGTCCCGCTGCCGGCCGGTGACACCGGGCTGTCAGTCGATGCGGTCCTCGCCGACCTGGGACGGCGGCGGATGACGCACGTTCTGGTCGAAGGCGGGGCCGGCGTCTTCGGGGCGGTCCTCGACGCCGGGGCCGCCGACGAGTTCCACGTCTTCGTCGCCCCCAAAATCGCCGGCGGCCGAGCCGCGCCGTCGCCCGTCGGCGGCCGTGGCGTCGCCCGCATCGCCGACGCCCTCGCCCTCGCCGCGTGTACCGCCACGCCGTCCGGCGACGACATTTACCTGCACGGGTTCAATCCGGAATCGCTCGGCGGTTGACGCACCCCGTCCGCCCGCGTACCTTCGGGACATTCCCCTACGGAGTCTCCCCATGCTCGCGCGTCGTTGTCTGCTGCTGCTCGCCCCGCTGTGCCTGGTGCCGGCGTTCGCCCCGGCCCAGCTCCCCGCCGATCCGTCCAAGCTCGCCGCCATCGCCCCGGCGATGCAGAAGTTCGTGGACGCCGGCGACCTGTCGGGGGCGGTCACGCTCGTCGGCCGCAAGGACGGCGTGGTCCATCACGAAGCCGTCGGCCTTCGCGACCTCGCCGCGAAGAAGCCGATGCAGAAGGACACGCTCTTCCGCATCGCGTCGATGACCAAACCGATCACCGCGATCGGCATCATGATCCTCGCCGA
>Ga0335397_10011874_pt1 | contig 10702 bp, 5 predicted proteins | sample MAT04_FD_205740 | JGI IMG/M metagenome (GOLD analysis project Ga0335397, IMG submission 205740) | Freshwater microbial communities from Lake Fryxell liftoff mats and glacier meltwater in Antarctica - MAT-04 (spades assembly) (version 2) ...
TTCTTACGAGGACAAATGAGGAGGCCTTACAGATTACAGGAATGCTTTGTCATCAAGGAATGCAGGCTAAACTGATACAAAGAAATGATGGATTCAGTTTGTATAACCTTTCGGAAGTCAGGTTCTTTTTAAACCGGTTGAATTTAGCTGAGGATATTTTTATAATTAGTGATGAAGTCTGGGCAACTGCAAAAAAGGACTTAATAAATACATTCCAAAACAGTTCAAAGTTAGACGAATGTATAAACCTCATTGCAGATTTTGAAGCCACTAATCCACAAAAGAAATACAAATCTGATCTTGAAACTTTCATTCGGGAATCAACACTCGAAGATTTCTTTACTGGAAACGGAGAAACTATTTTTGTATCTACCATTCATAAGGCAAAGGGAAAAGAATTTGATAACGTTTTTCTGATGCTGGAAAATTTCAATCCGGAAACCGACGAAGCAAAGCGACAGTTATATGTTGCCATGACAAGAGCGAAACAGCACCTGACAATTCATTTAAATGCAAATTTTCTTGACGACATCGAAGCGGAAGAAGTAGAGAGAATCGAAGACAACGAAATGTATTTACCAACAAATGAAATGACCATGCATCTTACGTTAAAAGATGTGTGGCTGGATTATTTTGCAACACGACAACCGCTGCTTTCAACCTTAATGGGTGGAAATACACTTACCATGCATGGAGATGAATGCCAAGCTGAAAATGGGCAACCTGTATTGAAGTTCTCAACTGGATTTCGTAATACATTGGATAGACTAAGGCAAAACGGATTTGAGATAAAGAAAATACGGGTGAATTTTATTGTCTACTGGCTGAAAGAAAATGCAGGACAGGAAATAAAAATTATTTTGCCTGAGTTGCATTTAGAAAGAACCCCATCAAAACACATCTATAACCTTTGAGAGGTTTAAAGCCCCCTATCGTCTTTTTTTCCTCCTCCCACTTTTCAAATACAATTTTTCATTACTTTTAACCTCACAAAATGTTCCTGACATGAGTTTCAACAAGCCTAAAAAGATATTTATAGTAGATGATGATGAAATGCTGCAAGCTACCCTCGAAGATTATCTGACACGAAAGACACCGCATCAGGTGATGTGCTTTGGTACAGGAGAAGAATGTATGGCCCATCTTTCTGAGATGCCGGATATCATTATCCTTGATTACAATCTGAATGCAGTGAACAAAAATGCAGCCAACGGATTGGATACGATGCAGGAAATCAAAAAACATTATTCCAATATTCACTTCATCATGTTATCGGGTCAAGATCACTATGGCATTGCGTTGCAAAGTTTACAGCATGGCGCTGATCAATATTACATTAAGGATGAAGACGCCTACGAAAAGATCGCACAGTTGATCGAAGAAATGGAATAATATTAATTGCTGTTTATTTTATTGTCCAATATTTTTGGCAGAATCGGTATAACTTCATTTCGGAAAGTAAGAACAATGTGCCCCCTAAAATTAGTGTTAGGTTCAATGTATTATGGCGTGACCTTCGTCTCGTTTTGAAGAACGAGACTTCAGGTCGGGCCTGTCTGAATGGCTCAGCCGGGCAGGCTTTCCGTTCCAAGCCGCTCCCGATCAGGGTCTCGTCCTTCAAGACGAGACGGGCTTTCCTCTACAATCCATCACGCTGTCGTCACATTATAATGAACATAGCACTAGTTGACAGTCAACATCCGGAAGAGGTTGATGGATTTATTCATTTCTAAATATACCCTCTACAGGGTATTTATCCTTTACCCTTTCCACCTATTTTTGAATTCTAAAAAACAATAAAAAAATGATAAAAATTTTCAAACTCTCCTTCTTATTGGTGTGCTTTTCATTTGCTTGTTTTGCAAATAATGTATCAACCTCTAACATTTTCCTGACTGGTCAGAATGTTGCTAGTGATTTCACGCTGATCAATTATAATATTACATGGGAAAATTCATGGCGTACAAGTACCAATGAAAATAATTACGACGGTTGTTGGATCTTTGCAAAATTCAGAAAGGTCAATGCCTCTAATTGGCAACATGCAACCATCAATTTTGTTAGTCCGGGTACAGCGGCAGCTTGCGGACATACGCAGCCCGCAGGAAGCACAATTCAAACACCGCAAGACGGTAAAGGTGTGTTCATGTATCGAAGTGCAAATGGCGGCGGAACGGTGAACTGGGCAAACGCACGGATACGCTGGAACTACGGCGTGGATGGCGTGTTGGATAATGACAGTGTGGAAATCAGATTGTTTGCGGTGGAAATGGCCTACTGCCCTCAGGGTAGTTTTAACCTCGGTAGCGGTGGTTCAGAAACATACCGTTTCAGAGATGGAGTAAACGATACCTATTTCCCAGTCACGTCAGAAAACTCAATTGCCTGTGGTCCAACAGCCGGCAATCTATGGACAGCAAGTGGTGGTACATATTGGTTTACGGGCACCTTGCCAACGGCATTTCCAAAAGGATATAATGCAGTGTGGTCTATGAAATATGAAGTCAGTCAGCAACAATATATTGATTTCCTAAACAGCATTGACTATAATAAATTCCTTGTCAGGGCTCCCTTTAATAATTACTTTTTCACAAGCACTCATCCAAACCTGGTTGCCGACAATCCGGAACGCGCGATCACCTACATCAGTTGCAATGATTTGTTGTCTCTTTTAGATTGGTCAGCACTTCGTCCGTTTACAGAAATGGAATATGAAAAAATGAGCAGGGGTTCGAATCAGATACCTGTTGCCAACGAATATGCATGGGGTAATACAACGTTGGTGGATGTGAATACGCCTGTCAATCAGGGCACCGCCACAGAAACCTGGACAATTGGGAATTGTAATTATAACGCTGGTTCTCTCTCCTTACCAATGCGATGCGGCGCGCTGGCTACAGCAACATCCGATCGTACAGCAAGTGGCGCTACCTACTATGGCATTATGGAAATGTCTGGCAATCTTTGGGAATGGGCGGTGAGTGCTGCGGAAATAACCGGAAGATCCTACACAGGTGCGCATGGTGATGGAACCTTATCGGCAACAGGCGATCATAATGTAGCAAACTGGCCAAATATCTCAACAGGCGCAGGATGGGCTATACGAGGTGGAGCATACCAGACACCCGATTCGTATAATGCTATTTCCAGCAGATTTAATGGATCCCATGTAACTCTATCAAAAACTAATTTTAATTACGGCGGCAGAGGTTGCAGAACAGGCCAATAGAAGGTTATTTTTTTAACGATTAAAAAATTATATAATGAAAAAAATAATCATCGTATTGATACTTTTATCTGCTCAGCCGATGTTTGGACAAAACAATCCTATCTTTTTTGGAGGCACGGGTGATGGATGGAATAAAGCATCTTATCTTCAGCCTTCCAATCTTACCATTAATCATGGAGGTATAGGTGATGGATGGGATAGAGCATCTTATTTGCAGACTTCCACCAATATTAATCAGGGCGGTTCCGGCGACGGATGGAATATGGGTTCTTATTTGCAAGCCTCTAACCTAACCCTTCATCGTGGTGGTGCGGGTGATGGATGGAACGCGGGTAGCTATTTACAAAATACAACAACGCCTTCACATGCAGGCGGTGCGGGTGATGGCTGGTCAATCACTACCTATTTACCCGCTCTTTCGCAAACACTTTATAATGGAGGCATAGGTGATGGCTGGGCTAGTAACGTAATCCCTTTAGGCCCATTGCCTGTTGAACTGCTTTCATTTACAGGTACAGAAATCAATCAGATGCATACTCTTGATTGGACGACCTCGATGGAATTAAATTCTTCCCATTTTGTAATAGAGCATTCAGTTAATGCAACCGGTTTTTCTGAACTGGGGATGGTAAATGCTGCTGGCAACAGTTCGGTAGAAAGTAAATATTCCTTTACGAATAAAAAACCTGTACAGGGCAATAATTACTATCGGCTAAAAATGGTGGACATAGACCAACAGTTTAAATACAGTACTATTATTCTACTGAAACTGCTGAAAGACCAGAGAAGCATGGTGGTGTATCCGAACCCGGCTGCTAACCTATTAAATATTGAGCTGAACGGTCTTATACAGAATACAAAACTTCAGATGCAGGTAATGGATGCAAGTGGCAAGGTTTTGAAACTGGATGAATATTCCGTTGACAACAAAAAATATATCCTTGATGTATCAGCTTACGCAAACGGTTTGTATTTCCTGACTATTAAAGGCGGCACCTTTTCAGAGTTAGTTAAGTTTAGCATTTCCAGATAGTTCTCGCCTTAAAGGAAAAATCTCTAATTATGCGGAATAAAAATATCAAAAGAAGCCCCTTTATTCACGATGCCTCTGGCGGTTATAATGCCATTATGATTCTCCACTATCTTCTTTACAATAGCCAGACCGATACCGGTTCCGGAAAATTCTTCCTTCCCATGAAGTCGCTGAAAGACCTCAAATATTTTTGAATTGTATTCTTTATCAAAGCCTATACCATTATCGCTGAAGGTAATATGACAATATGATTTATACGCTGGAAATTTCGACGGACTTCCCTTCCTGTTTTTAATATTCTGGCACTCAATAATAATATGGGTCGGAATATCAGGATTTGAAAACTTAATTGAATTGCTGAGCAGGTTCTCAAGAAGCTGGCGAAACTGGAATGGAATAATATTGAGCTTACACATCTTGCGCACCTCAATCGTGACATGTTTCTCCTTTATCAGGGTTTTAAATTCGCCCTTTATCTCTGCAACCATTTTTTTCAGATCATAGGCCTCAAATTTTCTTTCTGCTTTACTGAGACGTGAAAAAGAAAGCAAGTCCTGAATGAGGGTTTGCATACGTCCGGCCTCCATTTGTATCCGTTGAAAATAATTTTTCCCATTCTCCGAGAGGGAGTCCCATTCTTTGTCAAATATCCTTCCTGCAAACGTCTGTATCTTACGCAAAGGTTCCTGTAGATCGTGACTTGAGACATACGAAAAGGATTCAAGCTCCTTATTCATTTGTTGCAACTCCGTGTTTTTCATTTCCAATGTTTCATTGGCTATCTTCAATTCACTCGTCCTCTCTTTTACGGCACTTTCCAATCTTTCCTTCTCCTCTTTCCCCTTGGAACGTTCCTTGTTGAACAATTCTTTTTCCCTGAGCTGTAATTGTAGTGTTTTAGCTCGGACTTCCGTTACATCATGAATGGCCAAAAGAATTAATTGTTCCCGATTCGTTTTCTGAACAATTCGGCTGGCATTGAGAAGCAATATTCTTTTTCCTCCTTCCGGAATGATAAATGAAATCTCATAATTCTGGAAATGAGAATTCTTTGGAATAATATTTTCGAGCAATTTTCGCAGACGTGGAATATTCCATTGATTGTTCCCGAGGTTATACAACAGTACGCCCTGAGCTTCTTCTTCACGTACATTAAACTCTTTATAAAAAGATTGGTTGGCTGATTTAATGCAATGGTTTCTATCAAGAACTATCATCGGCTCGTGTATGGTAGCTGTCAATGCCTCAGAAAATTTGTAGGATTCATCTAACAAGTCATTCCTGGTTTGCAATTCCTGGTTCGTCGTAATCAGTTCTTCGTTCGCGCTTTCGATCTCTTCTTTCGACGTTTCCAGTTCTTCATTCAAGGTTTGCAACTCTTCATTACTGGAGACTACTTCCTCATTGGCACTTTGTAAATCCTGGGTAAATGCTTCCTGTTCCTGCGAAAAGGCGAGCGCATCTGCATGGGCAGCAACCAATTCATCTTCCAGTTTCTTTATCCTTTTATCTTTAGCCAGAGAGGTGCTATTTCTGGCAGTACCGCTTATTTCAAAGATATCTGCTTGTTCCATCTGTTGAAAAAGGACCAGCAGTAAGGGTTCGTCCCATTCTATCTTAAGAGGCACCACTTCAATTCTGATTAATTGAAGGGTTGAATTTATTTTCATTTCTATGCCGCTTCTGACTACTTTATCATTTGTCTTAATGGCTTTTGAGATGGCATTTCGTAATTCGAAAGCAATCTCAGGACGCGCCATTTTCAAAATATTAAAAGTGGCTTTACCGCTGGCATTTGTAAGGTATGGATCTGTTAAACCACGAAACTGCTGTATATCCAGATTGTAGCTGATAACCACACTCGAAGGCATATAGTCAGAAATCAGGACGCCGTCTATAGCGCTATCCAGACTCCGGCTTACTGCAGCAGGTATTTTTTTGGAGGAGAGCACATTCGACGATTTGCTTTCCGCATTTATATGTGCAATGTACTGCCGCTTTACATTGGGCGACAACGGGGGGAGCATATTCTTCCCATGGTTATTCTTTCGAACATAGATCTTAAATTTTTTATTGAAATCCTCAAACAGGTGGGAGGATAAACCCAGGGCTTCTGATTTGCCAACCATCAGGTAACCACCGTCATTTAACGCATAATAAAAAGAACGAACAGCTTTTTTTTGAGCAGAATTATCAAGATAAATAAAAAGGTTGCAACAACTGATAAAATCGAGACGGGAAAAAGGAGGGTCTGCTAAAATATTATGCGGTGCAAAAATACACATGTCGCGTAATATTTTGGCAATACGGTATTTACCATCACTTTTTGTAAAGAAGCGCTGAATACGGGGTGGAGTGATGGTCTCCAGGTCTTTTTTTGAATACAGACCAAGCCGGGCTTTTGCAATAGAATGCTCGCTGAGGTCGGTTGCAAAAATCTGCACGGGCGTTTTATCATTCATACTATCCTGTATCTCAAAAATCATCATACCAATAGAGAATGCTTCTTCTCCTGAGGCACAGGCAGGCACCCAGATCCGCAAGGTTTCACCCTCTTTTTTACTCCTGAGAAGTTTAGGCAATAGGGTCGATCTTAGATAATTATAGGTTTCCGTTTCCCTGAAAAAACTGGTTACATTGATAAGCAGATCCTGATAAAGAATATCGATCTCATCTGATTTGCCATTCAATAGTTTTATATATTCACCAATAGTGTTTATTTTATACAACAACATCCTTCGAACCAGTCTTCGCTTGATGGTATTCATTTTATATTGACTGAAGTCGCTTCCGGTTGTTTTGTGTAACAGGTTTAGAACGATCTTCAAATCAGGATCTTTGTTGTCTATCAGATCTTCTTCCCCTGCTTCAATTCTCCTTGCTTTTACTAGAGGATGTTTGCTGAGACGGACTAATTCGAGTGCGATCCCTTTAGGTGATAAAATAAAATCTACTGCGCCGGCTGCAATGGCAGATTGAGGCATGCTGGGAAATTTCGCCGATTCATCCTGTGCGAACGTCAATCCACCTAACATCTTTATGTCTTTCATACCTTGTGTGCCGTCAGTTGCACTGCCACTCAGTATAATTCCTATTACCCGATCCTTTTGTGCCTGCGCAAGTGAAGAAAAAAGTATATCAATAGTAACACTACTACCAACCTTTGTACGGGGAATTAATTTTATGTGCCCGTCTGTAACCTCAAGACCTTTGTTATAGGGAATTATAAACAAGTTATCAGGTTTTATCTTATCCATGTCGTCAATTTCCTGCACTTTCATTTCTGTGGCTTTCGACAAAATTGAGGTGAGCAGGCTTTTATGATCAGGGCTTAAATGTTGCACATAAATAAAAGCCATACCTGTATCTGGAGGAAGATTTCGTAACAACTCCGTGATAGCTTCAAGTCCTCCGGCAGACGCCCCAATGGCAACAACCTGGAAAGAACCTTCTTTGGATTTTTCAGGGTCTGCCTTCACTTTATTACGAACTTTTTTAGTAGGAGTGGTATCAGTTGGTTTCATATCAACGGGGAGCTAATGGCAAACTGCTTAGTAAGAAAACCTCTTTGGTCGGTTTCAGGACCGGCTCGAGTACAATAAATTCTATCGCCCGATGAATTACTTTTTTAAGATCCTGAAAGTCAGGTGGTTTGCAAATATAATAATGAGCTCCGTTCTTATACAACATATCTGCAATGGTGGGTTCGAATGAAGTAGAGAAAATGATAATAGGAAGTTCTTTTAATCTTTCATTCGCTTTAATCTCTTCAAGACATTCAAATCCATTCATTATAGGCATGTTCAAATCCAGAAAAACAACATCCGGAAGTTCGTGTGAATCTTTTTTCAGTAAATCCATCATTTGCTTACCATTATGTACTATGGTAAGTTGGGCAGACACCGGCAAATCTTCTAATGCTTCTTTGAAGAAAATACAGTCGTCCTTGTCGTCATCTGCCAGAACAATATTAAGAGTCTTTGAAATCATACTGCAATATACGGGGTTTGGCGATGGATTCCCGCTAGTATTTTGTCTGACCAGTCTATTTGAGACCTTAAATTGTTATGAGAGCCAGTCTTTAGTTGGCTGCTTTGATCTCTGAAGCAAGAAGAATTACGCTTTACAAGCGGAGCCATTGCTGCCCCCGGTTGTTTTTTTTGCAATATCTGAAGCTTTTAGTTCGGTGTATGCTGAGAAATTATATTGTTGGGTGTATTCACACCAACATTATTGATAATCAATATTCTGTCATTGTCTGCATTGTTATAACGCACTTTCCCATCCATGTTCAGATCTTCTGGACGATACACATGTGACAAGGTATTATTCGGAGTTCCAATTCCTATTGCCTGCTGTATAAAATCTTTATCGTTACTTAGACCATTGTACTTCACATTCTTGTTGTTATTCGCATCCGCTGACCACAATGTAAATATGCCATTAACAGGTCGACGCGGTGGTGTACTAATAGAAAGGATTGTGTAAACAGATGATGATGTAAAATCGATACTGCTCGAAGTACATCCGTTTAATGCAAGCGGAACGGCAGACATCACACCGATATGATTACGATGCTTGACCGTTACGTAATAATTACCACTTGGTGTATTTAAAAAGTGAACCGGTGATATGCCATCAGTACTACTGACGATATCTCCGTCTCTTTGCATCAAGGCACGTTTCGAGGCGACCACTGTTGCAGATGTTGTGGCACTTCGTAATTCCAGATATACCCAGTCTACTATTGCATTATTTCCTGCTACAGATAATATAGCCGCAGATACAGTTTCTCCTGATGCTTCTCCAATAGTAGGTTTGTTATAAGGTGGTGCAGAGTAAGGCTCCACCGAAGGCATTTGTCCGAGCACCCTTAAACTATCATGCATTAAGCCTAAAGCACTGTTGTAAGGGCCATCAAGCAATGCCTTAGCAGCGAGTATAACTTCCGGTGTAACCGTTACATGTAAGGTATCTGTATGAAGGCATCCATCGGCATTTAGGCTGGTGTGCGTATAGACACCTGTGACAGTATATGATGTTCCGTTCTGTGTCCATGTGTAACACCCAATTGCAGATGCGGAGGTACTTGTGGTGGTACTGTAATGAATAGTGAGATTTAAAGTATGAACAGAATCACAGCCAAGTGCATTGACATAGTTATGAAGGTAAGCACCACTTAACGTATACGTGGAATTATTCCATGTGTATGAATCGCATGCAGTTAAAGATGAATTTCCCGTGGAGGATGTTTGATTCACTAAAACATTTTGGGTGCATGTAGCAAAGTTGCCACTTGCATCCGTTGCTGTCCATGTAACTGTTGTCGTTCCGACAGGATAAGGACCTGCGGGAACCGGGCCCGATATGGTTGCTGAACAATTATCGGTGGCAGTTGCTGTTCCAATGTTTCCAAGATAGGTGCATCCTGAATTATTTGCATTCACAATGATAGTATTCGGACAAGTGATGACAGGTTTTGTGGTATCATTGACAGTTACGGTAAATGTGCAACTATCTATACTGCAAAGATTACTAACATACGCTTTCACAGATGTAGTTCCTACAGGAAACAACGTTCCGGGATTTTGGGTATAACTATAGATCGGTAATGAACCTGTTGATGTCGCTGCAAAATTTACTATCGCACCGCATGTATTTAAATCATTATTCACTGTGATATTATTCGGACAAGTAATATGCAATGGAATACAACATGGGTTTGTATTATCATGGACCGTTACATTTGCTGTGCATTGAGAGGTATTGTTTGAACCATCGGTCACTAACAATTCAATAGGATACGTATGATTTGTATCCGAGCAAGAGAAGGTGGTTTGCCCACTTAAAATACTTAACGTAACTGCACCACAATTATCCGTTGAACCATTATTTAATTCCGCGGCGGTAATTGTGTATGTATGCGAAGGATTTAATTCAACATTGATATTCTGACAAACTGCGGTTGGCGGTTGATTATCAATTACAGTTACTGTAAAAGTGGTGGTAATCGCATTATTAGGCGTAGCAGCCGCATCCACACCATTTAAAGTTATGATCGTTGTTCCTATATTAAATGATAGTAAAAAGCTATTTGTACCATCCGCTATTCCACTTACAGAGCCTGTAGTGGCACCACTTAAGGTATAGCTCCATGTAGCACCTGTACAATTATCTGTGATCGGATCTACGATTATGTAACCAGCAGCGCATGTATTTGCAATGGCACTTAAGTTTTGATTTGCAGGTGCTGTCAATGTTGGTGCTTGTGTATCATTGACCGTGACAGTGAAACTACAAATTGCTGTATTGTTTGAAGCATCCGTTACGAGGAAAGAATTAGTAGTCGTTCCAATTGGGAATATTGAACCGCTTGAAAGACCCGCTGTTTGTGTCACGATCTGACCAGAACAATTATCCGATGATGTTACAGTATAACT
>Ga0335397_10011878_pt1 | contig 10699 bp, 10 predicted proteins | sample MAT04_FD_205740 | JGI IMG/M metagenome (GOLD analysis project Ga0335397, IMG submission 205740) | Freshwater microbial communities from Lake Fryxell liftoff mats and glacier meltwater in Antarctica - MAT-04 (spades assembly) (version 2) ...
ACGTCCGAGGACGCCGTGGAGATGATCTGGTTCGGGTTCCGCTCGATGCCCGCGATCGGGATGAACAGCTCGGGATCCACGCCGACCGGCACGATGAACAGCTTCTCGGGCGACACCATGTGGTCGCGGCAGATGTCGTCGTAGGAGGAACGCGACACGGTGATGACCCGGCGCAGTCGCGACGCGACGCGGGTCTGCATCTTGGTGAAGGCGTACCAACGCGACTTGGACCAACGCTGGTAGGCCGACTCGGCGTGCTCCATCTCGAGTCGGCGGTCCATCGTGATCGGATGGTGGATCGTGCCGAGCACCGGCAGACCCATGCGCTCCATGAGCAGCAGGCCGTACCCGAGGCACTGGTTGTCCTGCACGAGGTCGAAGTCGTTGCGCCGGGCCTTCAGGTGGTCCCAGGCACGCAGCGAGAACGCGAGTGGCTCCGGGAATGTGCCGGTGGAGAAGGCGGTGACCTCGGCGTAGTCCCAACGATCCTTGAGCTCCCACCACGCCGGCATGCGCATGGGGAAGTAGTCGTTGTAGATGTCGAGGCTGGGCAGGCTCACCAGCGGCACACGCTCGTCGAGGATCGGGTACGGCTGCCCGGAGAGCACCTCGGCGTGGTGGCCCAGGTCGACCAGCGCCTTGGTCAGGTGGCGGGTGTAGACGCCCTGGCCGCCGACGTGCGGCTTGCCCCGGTAGGTCAGATACGCGATGCGTAGCGGGTCGTCTGGGCCCGGCGTCCGAGGGGACGATCCGGGTCGGGGGGAGTGCGAGCCGTTCTGCATGACCTCCTAGCTTCGCTGTGCCGTCACCTGACGGTCAAATGAACCACACGTGTTGTGGTGAGGAGTTCACTCATCGTGGGATTCGGTGGTCACCAGGTCCGGATCCCGTCGATCACGGCCATCGCGCCGGGTCCCCATCGCCGCCACCGCAATGCCGAGCGCGGCCAGCGCCAGCGGGATCAGGTCGCCGGTGGCCTGGGCGGGCGTCGTCCCGGTCAGGCGCGGGATGTCGGAGTAGAGGACCCGTGCCTCGCTGACGTCGGTGCGCTGGAGAAGCTGACCTGCGTCGTCGAACTCTGCGGAGAATCCTGTCGGCGCCACCTGCACGAGCCATCGACCGCTCTCGACGGCGCGGAAGGCGGAGGTGGCGAGCTGTTGGGTCTGTACCTGGGTGAGCCAGTAGCTGGACCCGTTGGTCGGGTTCAACACCATGTCGCCGCCGTCGCGCACACCTTCTCGCACACGTCGTGCGAAGAAGACCTCCCAGCTGATCGCCACCGCGGCCGGTCCGGAGCCGGTCTCGACGGTCGCGGACCCGACCCCCGGCACTGCGTCGCGAGGCGGCAGTGCACCTGCGGCGAACGGCTCGAACAACGGACGCAGCGGCACGTACTCACCGAAAGGGACGCGCCGTTCCTTGTCGTAGCGGTCACCGAGGCTGCCGTCAGGGTTGACCACCACTACGAAGTTCAGGAAGCGGTCCGGGTCGGTCGGGTCGTTCTCGACCACTCCCACCATGATCGGTGCGTCGAGGCGTGCGGCCTGCTCGGCGATCTGGTCCTTCCACGGGTCCTCCGCGAAGGGCCCGGGCACGTTGATCGCGTTCTCCGGCCAGACGACCAGATCGACAGGCCGGTCGATGGTCGCCGTCGCGTCGAGATGGCGCTGGAAGACGAGTGGTACCTCGTTCGAGTCGAACTGTGTTCCCTGGGGTCCGCCGCCCTGCACCGCTGCGACCCGGATGATCGGCTGCTCGCCGCCGGCCTCGTCGACCAGGTCGCGCGACCATCCGCCCAGTCCGACCAGCAGACCGCAGACCGCCAGGATCGCGAGAGGTTCACGCCATCGGCGTTCCGCCACGGCCAGGAAGAGCGCCACGCCGATCGCCGCGATCGCGCCGCTGACGAGCAGCGCACCACCGAGTCGGGCGATCGGCAGCATCGGCGCCCGTGCCTGGCCCATGGAGAGCATCGACAGCGGCACACCCCCGAAGGGGGCGTGTGTGTGGAACCACTCGAAGCAGATCACGCCCGCTGGCAGCACGACGAGTCGCCACCGTGACGCCGGCGCAGCGGCGCCGATCAGACCGACGAGAACCGCCCAGCACAACACCAGGCCCAGGATGTAACCAGGCGGGGTCAGGCCGAAGATCCACAGCGTCGACGGCCCGAACCACGCGGCACCGACCATCCACGAGATGGCGAAGCGCTGGCGGCGGGTCTGTCCGCCCAGCGCATCTGCCCACAACGCGATGCCGACGAAGGCCAGAGGCCACCATCCCCACGGGGGCAGCGACGCACAGATGGCCAGACCTGCAACCAGTCCGGTGATCAGCGAGACCCAGCGTCGTTCCACGGTGGAGGATCCTCTCACCCCGTCGGTCGTCTCGCGGAACCAGACGGGGGTCGATGTGCGACTATCACCGTGTGCAACCACCTCGACCGCCATCCCAGCGACGACCGACCCGCGGGTCGGGGAAAGCCACGGGGGCGATGTTCGCGATGTTCGCGATGTGCGCCGTGCTCGCGGCGGGGTGCAGCGATGGGGGAGGTCAGTCCTCCGGGACCGAACTCAGCCCTGAGGCCGCCGCAGGACTCGAGGTCGCGACATCCAACGGGTGCATGGCCTGTCACTCTGTCAACGGGCGCGGGTCGGTCGGGCCGACCTGGCAGGGGCTCTACGGCTCGGAGGTCCAACTCGAGGACGGGACCACCGTCACCGCGGACGACGCCTACCTGACCCGCGCGATCCTCGACCCCTCTGCCGAGATCGCCGAGGGATCCCGTGGAGTGATGCCGGAACGCGAGCTGGACGACGAGGACGTGGCCTCACTGCTCGCGTACATCCGGTCCTTGGCCGACTGAGTCGAGCTCGCCAGGGTGTGGGTCGCCCGCTTTGCGCGGGCGCGGCCGTATCGTGCGGAGATCGGACTGCGACGATCTGGTCGCGGCCACGTGCACGAAGGATCACCATGGCGCACCTCCCGTCCCCTACACCCTCCCGTCGACCCGCACAGCGCTCCGGCCGTTCGGCCCGGCGCCGCAGCAGCAGCGCCGTTGGCCTGGTCGCAGTCCTCGCACTGACCGGCGGACTCACTGCCTGCGGTAGCGACAGCTCCTCCGACGCCGCAACCACCACCGCTGTCGGTGACTCGTCGACGACCACAGCCTCCACGACCACGACGACCTCTCCTGGCACGTTGGCGACGGTGTCGGATGTCTGGGCGCCTCCGGCGGTCGCCGGTGACAACGCCGAGGTGTACCTGAGCATCACAGGGGGAGCGACGGCGGATCAGCTCGTCGGTGTCAGCGTCGCGGCGGACTGGGCGGACTCCGCAGCCCTCGTGCCCGACACACCTGTCGATCTGCCCGCGACGACGACGGTCGACCTGACCAAGGACGGCACCTACATCGAGCTCACCGGTCTGAAGAAGGCGCTCGAGATCAACAAGCCGTTCGAGGTGACGCTGGAGTTCGCAGATGCGGCCTCGCAGACGGTGCAGGGCGCTGTCCGCGAGGTCGACGAAGGCACCACCTGAGCCTCCGGCTCAGTCGAACAGGGCGCGCACGGCGTTGCGACCCTGGCGGATGCAGGCCGGGATCCCGAGTCCGCGGTACGAGGCCCCGGCGACACGGATCTGTGGGCAGTCGCGTTCCAGGGCGGCCTCTATCGCAGCGACACGGTCGAGGTGACCGATCTGGTACTGCGCGAACCCGTCCGGCCAGCGTGAGATGCGCGCCGCGAGTGGTGCGGCAGAGATCCCCATCGTCGTGTGCAGGTCCGCCTGTAGCCCGTGCACCAGGTCCGCGTCCGAGAACTCGATGCCACGGTCGTCACCTGCGTGGCCGGCCGAGACCCGCAGCACCACGTGTCGGCCGTCGTCCCAGTGCGTCCACTTCGAGGATCCGATCGAGGCGGCCGTCAACAACAGCCCGGCGTCGTGGGGCACCAGGAACCCGGATGCGTCGAGCGGGCCGGGAAGGTCGTCACGGTCGAACACGAAGGTGACGAGCGCGACCGACGAGTAGGTGATCGCGTCCAGCGCGGCGGTCGCGTCCGAGCTGACCGAGCCGAGAATCCGGGCGGCGGACCGTGCGGGGGTGCACACCACCATCTCGTCGGTGGTGACCGTGTTGGTCCCTGCGTCGCCACGTGTGACGTCGACGTGCACCGCACCTTGCGAGACGGAGCAGCCGAGCGCCCGCACGCCGGTCTCGATGGTCACACCGCGTGCTCGCAGCGCGTCCGCCAACACCTGGATCAGACGCTCGGTGCCGCCGAGCAGGGCGTGGAACACCGGTGTGGTCAGGGGGGTCGGCGGAACCCGGCGCCGCAACGCCTCTGTCAACGAGCCGCCGTCGGCCGCGGCATCGGCGAGCTGTGGTGTGACAGCCGCCAGGCTCAGGTGGTCGACCTGCCCGGCGTTGATGCCGCCGATGAGGGGAGCGACGACGTTCTCGACGACTTCGCGGCCGTACCGTTCGGTCAGGAACTCCCCTATGGACACGTCACCGACAGGTGCTGACCAGTCCCGCTCGGGTTCCTGTCGGGCGCGCTCCACTCCCTCTGGTGAGACCAGGCCGGAGGCAGCGAGCGCGTCGAAGTCGAGTGGCACGCCGAGCACCGTGTCGCTCGGCAGGAAGCGCAGCTGGCCGTCGACGAACACCTGGGCCCGACCGATCGCCGGCTGGGTCAGCTCGTCCTCCAGGCCGAGCTCACGACAGAGCTGCACCGCGTCGGGCACACGCGCGAGGAACGCATCGGCGCCCTCGTCGATGACCTTCTCTCCCACGAGCAGCTCGCCGTCGGCAACGTCGTTGACGGCCAGTGCGCTGACGGAGCCGACGCCGTCATCGATCGGGGAGGTGCGGATCTTGCCGCCGATGCGCTCGTCGGATTCGAGCACGATCACCTCGACCCGCTGCTCGTGGCTCGCCTCCCAGGCGGCCGCGAGCCCTGTGATGCCGCCCCCCAGGACGACCAGTCGGCTCACGTCGCCGAGAGCTCCCGCACGCGGGCCGCGAGGGCGGCCATCACCGACGCGTCGGCGTTGACGACATCGGTCCGTGCGAACGCGAGGCCGACTTCGTCAGCGACCGCCGCGGCCTCGATGTCCAGGTCGAAGAGCACCTCGAGGTGGTCGGCTGTGAAGCCCTGTGGCACGACCAGCGCCCCCTCCGCCTGCCCCGTCGCCGCGAGCTCGCGCAGGATGTCGAGGATGTCCGGCCCGCGCCATGGTTCGGGTGTGCGACCGGCGGACTGCCATCCGAGTCCCCAGCCGGACCACTCGGCCAGACCGGCGCGACCGGCGATCGCCTCGGCCGATGCCCTCAGCTGGTCCGGGTACGGGTCGTCGACGAGGACACGCTCGGGCAGAGAGTGCGCCGTGAAGATCACCTTGGTGCGCTCCGGCAGTGTGGACAGGCGGTCGCGTAGCGAGGCGGCCTGATGGTCCAGGTAGGCCGGCTCCAGGCTCCAGCTGTCGAGCCCGACGAACGGCACTCCTGCGGCCTCGGCCGTGGTGCCGGCGCGCCCGTGGTACTGCCCCACGCTGAACCCGGAGTAGTGGGGGGCGAGGACGACACCGACGATGCGGTCGACCCCGGCGGCGACCAGCGCAGCGACGCCGTCCTCGATGAACGGCGCTGCGTGCTTCTGTCCCAGCTGCATCACATAGCGACGTGTCGCAGTGCCGTCGGACTCGGTGCCGTCGGATGCGGTGCCGTCGGACTCGGTGCCGTCGGACTCGGTGCCGTCGGATGCGCCCGCCCCGAGAGCGGCGCCGATCGCGTCGAGCTGTGCCTGGGTGCGTTCACGCAGGGGGGAGATGCCACCGATCGCGGCATACCGCCGGATCAGGTCGGCGAGCTGGTCGTCGGTCGGCGGCCGGCCTCGACGGATGTGGGTGTAGTACTCGGGGATGTCCTCCGGGGATGCCGGAGTGCCGTAGGCCATCACCAGCACGCCGACGGTCTCGTTCGCTGTTGCGCTCATGCCGTGCCCCCGTGCACCAGTGCGACGACCTGTTCGAGGACCTCCGGGTCGGTCTCCGGCAGCACGCCGTGGCCGAGGTTGAAGATGTGGCCCCCTCGATCACCCGGATTGCCGCCGCCGCGTTCCAACACGTCGCGCACAGCGGGTTCGGTCGGTGCCCACCCGGCTGCGACGATTGCCGGATCGAGGTTGCCCTGCAGCGTCGTTCCCTCCGGAACCCGGGTGCGTGCGGCGTCGAGCGGGGTCCGCCAGTCGACACCCACCACTTCCGCTCCTGCTGAGGCCATCAGGCCCAACAGCTCGGCGGTGTTGACTCCGAAGTGGATGCGGGGCACGCCCATTTCGGCGACGGCGGCGAGCACCTTCGACGATGAGGGCAGCACGAAGTGCTCGTAGTCCGCAGGGCTGAGCGCACCGGCCCAGGAGTCGAACAGCTGGGCGGCCGAGGCGCCGTTGGCGATCTGCGAGCGCAGCGAATCGATGGCCAGATCCGCCAGCGCGTCCATCAGGTCGAACCAGAGCGCCTCGTCGGTGTGCATCAACGCCTTGGTGCGGACGTAGGTGCGCGACGGCCGGCCTTCGAGCAGGTAACTCGCCACGGTGAACGGCGCGCCGGCGAACGCGATGAGTGGCACCGAGAGCTCACGCACCAAGTTGCGGACCGTCTCGACCACATACGGCGTGTCCGCCTCCGCGTCCAGCGGGCGCAGCCGCGCCAGATCGGCCCGGGAACTGAACGGCTGCTCGACCACCGGCCCGACTCCCGGTTCGATGTCCACGCCGAAGCCGATCGCGTGCACCGGCGTCATGATGTCCGAGTAGAGGATCGCTGCGTCGGTTCCGTAGCGCCGCACCGGTTGCAGGGTGATCTCGGTGGCGAGCTCCGGATCGGCGATCGCCCGCAGGATGGTGCCCGTGCCGCGGATCGCCCGGTACTCGGGCAGTGAACGCCCGGCTTGACGCATGAACCAGACGGGCGGGCGGTCGGTCGGCAGCCCACGGCAGGCACGGATGAAGACGGAGTCGGTGTGGTTGGCGGAACCTGTCGCAGCAGCGGTCATCGACGCCCAGTCAACCACGCCTACGCTGCGAGTCCCCAGCGGTGGAGGTGCCATGAGACGCAGCATCGACGACGACCAGATCCCGGTTCCACCGGTCGATCCCGAGGACGCGGCAGAGATGGTTCCGCTCAACTGGGCGGTCAACATCTGTGACGACTACGACGACGGAGGATTGCGCGTACAGCTGGTGGTCGAAGAGGTCGGAGCGGCCGGAACCGGCCTCGTGGCCCACCTCGACCCCGACCAGGCGCGCCGTCTCCGCCGTGCGTTGCGCAGTGCACTCAAGGAGCTCGGCCAGGACGTCGGTCCGTAGCCGTTGCCGTCACGCGTTATTCACACTCTCAATATTTATGTGACACATATGTTGTGCAGGATCCACTCGTCCCCGAACGAGAGAAGATCGCAATGGAAAAGCAGACGTGGTCGCGACGACGAGTCCTGACCTCCACTGGACTCGGTGTCGCAGGGTTGGTCGTGGCGCCGGCGTTTCTCGCTGCGTGTGGCGACGACGGCTCCACCGCCTCCCCCTCTGGTGGAGAGTCGTCGCCATCCGATCTGGGAGTGCTCGACTTCCAACTGTCCTGGGTCAAGAACAACTCCTTCGCTGGGATCTACATCGCGGACCAGGAGAAATACTTCGCTGACGCCGGCTTCAGTTCGGTCAGCCTGGTGGCAGGTGGACCGAACCTGGCGCCCGACTCGGTGGTCGCGGCGGGAACGGCGCTGATGGGCACCACCAACACCGACAGCGCCGCCTCGGCGATCCTGGCCGGATCAGGGACCGTCATCGTGGCGTCGCACTTCTTGACGAATCCGTTCTGCGTCGTGTCGTTGCCGGACGCACCGATCAAGGAGCCCTCCGACCTGGAAGGCAAGAAGATCGGCGTGACGGCGTTCAACGAGACCGTGTGGGCAGCGTTCTGTGAAGCGGCGGGCGTCGACAGGTCGACGATCACCGAGGTGACGGTCCAGTTCGACCCGACACCTCTGACCACCGGGGAGATCGACGGATACGTCGGCTTCGTCAACGACCAGCCGGCGAGCCTCAAGGCCCAGGGCGTCGACACCGAGATCATGATGTTCGCCGACTTCGGCTACGAGCTGGTGCAGGAGTCGGTCATCGTCAAGAAGTCCGTGCTCGCCGAACAGCGCGACACGATCAAGGCGGCGCTGCTCGCCGACATCAAGGGGTGGCGCCGATCCGTCGAAGAACCTGACCTCGGTCCGGAGCTCACCACCACCATCTACGGCGAGGACCTGGGAATCACCCTCGAGCAGCTCGAGTTCAGCTCGGCCTACCAGAGGGACCTGGTCTATCCGCCGTCCGCGGCGACCAACGGCGTGCTGCTCGTCACCGAGGAGCTGCAGGCCGCATCCATCTCGTCGCTGAAACTCGGCGGGATCGACATCGCCGCCGACGAGCTGTTCGACATGTCGCTCATGGAGGAGATCTACTCCGAGAATCCAGAGCTCACCGAAGCGATCTCGTGAGGCCTGATGACCTCGCGACGATCGATCTGTCGCTGTCACCCTCGACGAACGCCGGTGAACTGGACCGGATCTGTCGGGAGGTCGGATTCCTGAAGATCTCGGGCCACGGAGTGTCGGCAGCCCTTCGTGACGAGTTCGTCGGGATCAGCACGGAGTTCTTCGACCGGCCCCTCGAGGACAAGCTCCGCTTGGTCGCGAGTGCCGGCGTGGTCAACCGCGGCTACACACCGCTGTCGGGGGAGCAGCTGGGATCGACGCTCAACGCGGACGAGGACCGGGCGCGTGCGACCACCGATGCTCCTGACCTGTACGAATGCTTCACGATCGGCGTGCCCGACGTGCCTGACGATGCTCTCCATCGTGGCGCCAAGGGTGTGTGGATCCACGAGAACCTCTGGCCCGACGCGCCCGCCGGCTTCGAAGCGGTCTGGCGCGAGTGGTGGACCGAGATGCGCCGGGTCACGTGGCTGGTGTTGGACAACGTCGCCGCGGCACTCGAACTCCAGCCAGGCTGGTTCGACCCGTACTTCGACCGGCAGATCTCCGCCCTACGTGCCATCAACTACCCGGAGATCGCGGCTCCCCCGACACAGGGCCAGATGCGTGTCGGTCCTCACACGGATTACGGGAACCTGACCGTGCTGCTCTCCGACGACGTGCCCGGTCTCGAGGTCCACCACGGTGGCCGGTGGATGCCGGTCGAGCCGGACCCGGACGTCTTCGTCGTCAATGTCGGCGACCTGATGACGGTGTGGACGAACGGGCGCTGGCGCTCGACGCTGCACCGCGTCGTGCCGGTCGAGGTCGATCGGGTGCTGCTGCGGCGGCGGTCCTTCCCGTACTTCCAACAGCCGAACCACGACGCCGTGATCTCGTGCCTGCCGACGTGCACCGACGCGACCAACCCTCCACGGTTCGCCCCCACCACTTCGGGGGAGCACTACGACGACAAGATCCGCCGTCAGTACGTCGACGCACCAGGTGGTGAGTGATGACCAGGGAGGTTCCGACGATCGACCTCGAAGCGGCCCGTGCGGGCGACCCCGACGGGCTCCTCTCCGCTGCGGAACAGATCGGGTACGCCGGCGCGACGAGCGGCTTCTTCGCGGTGACCGGTCACGGGATCCCCAGCGCGACGTCCGTGTCGTTGCGCGACGCTGCTCGCGCACTGTTCGCAGACGCCGAGTCGAGCGCGTCGTGTCCGCTCAGATCCGACGCGTACCGCGGGGTGGCACCACTCGCCTCGGAGGCCCTTGCCACCACGATCGGCGCAGACAGTCCTCCGGACCTACGTGAGCTGTTCAACATCGGACCGCTCGAGGCTCCGGAGGGAGTTCCGCAGCGGTACGCATCACATTTCGCGGAGAACTCGTGGCCTGAGCCTGCACCGGGGCTGAGGGCGGCCATGGAGCGGTACTACGCATGCGCGGTCGGAGTGACCGAGTTGATGACGCGTCTGTTCTCGCTGGCACTCGGTCTGGACGAGCACGAGCTGGCGACGAGATGGGCCCCGCACGCGACGAACCTCACCGTCAGTCGGTATCCCAGCGTGGTCGAGAGGCCGCCGATCGCCGGTCAGCTCTGGGCCGGCCCGCACACCGACTTCGGGACGTTCACGCTCGTCGACCGCGACCCGGGATGGGGCGGACTGCAGATCGAGTCGGACGGCGTCTGGTCGGACGTACCGCTCGTCCCTGGCTCCCTGACGGTCAACATCGGCGACATGTTGCAGCGATGGACCAATGACCGGTGGCGCTCCACGATGCATCGCGTCGTCCCGTCGACCGATCCGCGAGATGAGACGGACCGTTTGTCCATCGTGACCTTCCACAACCCATCGCCGATGAGCATCATCGACACGCTCCCGACGTGCGTGGACGAACTGCATCCTGCGCGCTATGCCCCGATCAGCGCGGGGGCCCACTTCGAGGGCAAGGTCGGCCTGCAACGAGACAGCGTCGAGATCTGAGCGGGCCGGGTCCGCCGCGCCGCATCAGCTTGCCGCGAGTCGTGATCCGACGGTGTCGACGGTGTCCGGACGCTGCAGCTCACGCGAGCCTGCCAGCTTCGCCAGCAGGTGATCGCCGGCGAGGACCGGTGGGTAGCGCGCCGGGTCCTCGTTCGAACAGCACGAGGGCAGGCACTCGACCA
>Ga0335397_10011880_pt1 | contig 10697 bp, 7 predicted proteins | sample MAT04_FD_205740 | JGI IMG/M metagenome (GOLD analysis project Ga0335397, IMG submission 205740) | Freshwater microbial communities from Lake Fryxell liftoff mats and glacier meltwater in Antarctica - MAT-04 (spades assembly) (version 2) ...
CGGTCCTCGGCACCGAGGTGCCCTCGGTCCTCGAGGAGCCGCAGGCGATCTTCAAGGCCGACGTCAAGACGGTCATCGACGACGGCTTCCAGACCGCCGCGGACGTCTGCACCGCCGAGTACGCCGCGGCGTGCACGGAGGCAGGCATCAGCTAGAGACGCCCGGTGGCTCGGCGTCCCTGATGCCGAGCCACCGGTGCCCGACCACCCACCCGCTCGCGCCAGCCGACGAGGTCAGACATGACGCTCCCGAGCACGTCCGGTCCCGCTCGTACGACCGCGGGCGAAGCCCCGCTGCTGTCGCTACGGGGGGTGAACAAGAGCTTCGGTGCGGTGCAGGTCCTGACCGGGGTCGACTTCGACGCCCGGGCCGGTGAGGTCACCGCGCTCGTCGGTGACAACGGCGCCGGCAAGAGCACCCTGATCAAGGGCATCGCCGGGATCTACGGCTTCGACTCGGGTGACTACCTGTTCGAGGGGAAGCCGGTCTCGGTCCACCACCCCAAGCAGGCGAACGCGCTCGGGATCGAGGTCGTCTACCAGGACCTCGCGCTGTGCGACAACCTCGACATCGTCCACAACCTGTTCCTCGGACGCGAGATCACCAAGGGCGGTCGCCTCGACGAGGCGGCCATGGAGCGCCGCGCGACCGAGACGCTGGCCGGGCTCTCGGTCCGCACGGTCAAGTCCATCCGGCAGCAGGTCGCGAGCCTGTCCGGTGGTCAGCGGCAGACCGTGGCGATCGCCCGGTCGGTCATCTGGAACTCCAAGCTCGTCGTCCTCGACGAGCCGACGGCCGCGCTCGGCGTCGCGCAGACCGAGCAGGTGCTCAAGCTCGTCCGGCGCCTCGCCGACAACGGGCTCGCGGTCGTGCTGATCAGCCACAACCTCAACGACGTCTTCCAGGTCGCCGACTCCATCTCGGTGCTCTACCTCGGGCAGATGGCCACGCAGGTCGCGGTCAAGGACGTCGACCGCGGCCAGGTCGTCGAGCTCATCACCACCGGTCGCGGCGCCGGCGTCGGCCTCGACGCTGCGCCGGGCACTGCCACCCCTTCGACCCCGCTCACCTCGACGGAGGCGTCATGACCTCGACCGTGGCTCCTCCTCCGCCGGCACCGGCGTCGGCACCGAGCCAGTCCCCGAGCCTGTCCGAGACGTTCCGCGACTACGTCGACCGGGTCCGCGGCGGCGACGTCGGCTCGCTGCCCGCGGTCCTGGGGCTCCTCGTCCTGACCGCCGTGTTCTCCCTGCTTCGTCCGGAGGCGTTCACCAACGCCTTCAACTTCTCCAACCTGATCCACCAGAGCGCCGCGGTCATCGTGATCGCGATGGGCCTGGTGTTCGTGCTGCTGCTGGGTGAGATCGACCTGTCGGCGGGCTACACCGGCGGGACGTCCGCAGCCGTCATGGGCATCGTCGTCACCAACCGCGGACTGCCGTGGTGGCTCGCCCTGCTGGCGGCGCTGGTGACCGGCGCCTTCATCGGGTTCTGCATCGGCACCCTCGTCTCGCGACTGGGCATCCCGTCGTTCGTCGTGACGCTGGCCGCGTTCCTGGGCCTGCAGGGCGTGATGCTCAAGCTGATCGGTGAGGGCGGCACCATCGCCATCCGCGACGACGTCCTGCTCGCTGTGAACAACGACGACCTGCCGATCTGGATGGGCTGGCTGCTGTTCGTGCTCGTGGTCGGGGGTTACGCCGCCCACTCGCTGCGCCGAGCTCAGGGCCGTCGGGCCGACGGCCTGCAGTCCGAGGCCATGGCCGTGGTCGTCGCCAAGGTGCTCCTGCTCGCTGTGCTGCTGGGCGCCGCCACCGCCTACCTGAGCACCGAGCGCAGCCGCAACCCCGCGGTCACCTCCCTCAAGGGCGTGCCGATCGTGGTGGTGGTGCTGATCGCGCTGCTGCTGGGCCTGACCTTCCTGCTCACCCGCACCGCTTTCGGCCGGCACGTCTACGCCGTCGGCGGCAACGCCGAGGCCGCCCGTCGCGCCGGCATCAACGTGGCGCGGATCAGGCTGTCCTGCTTCATCATGTGCTCCACCATGGCCGCCGTCGGCGGTCTGATGCTGGCCAGCCGCGACAACTCGATCTCCCCGACGACCGGTGGTGCCGAGACCCTGCTGTACGCCGTCGGCGCGGCGGTCATCGGCGGGACCAGCCTGTTCGGCGGGAAGGGCCGGATCGTCGACGCGATCCTCGGCGGCCTCGTCATCGGTGTGATCATCAACGGCATGCGGCTGCTCAACCAGCCGTCCAGCGTCGTCTACATGGTCACCGGCGCCGTGCTCCTGGTCGCCGCCAGCGTCGACGCGATCTCGCGCCGGCGCGCGATGGCGACCGGCCGGGTCTAGGCCGGACGGGCGTCAGGCACGTCGTGGACGTCCGCTCCGCCGCGTCGCAGGACGAGGTCCGCCGGAACAACCTGGCCACCCTGCTCCGACTGCTGCACGTGCGGGGCTCGACGTCCCGCGCGGACCTGACGTCCTTGACCGGCTTGAACCGCAGCACGGTCAGGGCACTGACGGGTGAGCTCGCCGAGGCGGGCCTGGTGCGCGAGTCCGCGCCGGTCGGCCGGGGCGGGGCAGGACGGCCGTCGATCACGGTCGAGCCGGAGTCCGACCGCGTGTTCGTGCTCGCGCTGGACATCGGCGTCGAGCACCTCACCGCGGTCCGCGTCGGGCTCGGGGGCGTGGTGCTGGACCGTCGGGAGCTTGGCCAGTCAGCGCTCGACTACGACGTGACCCGCACGATCCGCCGCCTGAAGGCGATGGCCGACGAGATGCTCGCCGAGGCCGCGCCGGGCGCGACCTGCGTCGCCGTAGGCGTGGGCGTCTGCGGTGTCGTGAGCACCGATGACGGGGTCGTCCGCTTCGCCCCCAACCTCGGCTGGGTCGACGTCCCGCTGCGCAGCCTGCTCGCGGAGGCCCTGGACACCCGGCTGCGGCTGGAGATCGGCAACGACGGCGATCTCGGCGCGATGGCCGAGCACCTGCGCGGCGCGGCGGTCGGCCTGTCCGACGTCGTGTTCATCTCGGGTGAGGTCGGGATCGGCGGGGGCATCGTCCTGGCCGGCCGGCCGATGGGCGGGCGGGGTGGCTACGCCGGCGAGATCGGCCACATGAGCATCGACCCCAAGGGCAAGCTCTGCCGCTGCGGTCGACGAGGGTGCTGGGAGACCGAGGTCGGTGACGCCGCCGTGCTGCGCTCCACCGGTGCTCCCGAGGGGGCGTCGCTGAGCGACGTGCTGGAGGCCTACGCCCTCGGCAAGCGCTGGCCCCAGGCGGGGATGCGCCGGGTGGGGCGCGCGCTGGGCCAGGGCGTGGTCAACCTCGTCAACGTGTTCAACCCGGAGCTGATCCTGTTCGGAGGGGCCACCCGACACATCTTCGTCGCGACTGAGCCGATCGTGCGGGAGGCCCTCGACGAGGCGCTCGCAGGTCCTCGTACGCAGGTTCGACTCGGCCTACCGGCGCTCGGCGACGACGCCGTCGTCGTGGGCGCCGCCGAGCTCGCGTTCGTCCCCCTGCTCGCCGATCCGCTCGGCGCGCTCGCTCTGCTCGCCCCGCTCCAGGAGGCCCGCGCATGACGCTCGTCGCCGGGGTCGACTCCTCGACGCAGTCCACCAAGGTCGTCGTCTGCGACGCCGCCACGGGCGCGGTCGTCCGGCAGGCGCAGGCACCGCACCCGGACGGCACGGAGGTGGACCCGGCCGCGTGGTGGGAGGCCCTGCAGGCGGCGACCGCAGGTGGGCTGCTCGAGGGCGTCGCCGCGGTCGCGGTCGCCGGACAGCAGCACGGCATGGTCGTCCTGGACGAGGACCGGCGGGTCGTGCGTCCCGCGCTGCTCTGGAACGACGTCAGGTCCGCCGGCGCGGCGCGCGACTTGACCGCCGAGCTCGGCGCGCCCGCCTGGGCCGACGCCGTCGGGTCGGTCCCGGTCGCGAGCTTCACCATCAGCAAGCTCCGCTGGTACGCCGAGCACGAGCCGGAGCGGGCCTCCCGGACGCAGTCGGTGCTGCTCCCGCACGACTGGCTGACGACGATGCTGCTGGGTGACGGCTCGCCCGGCCCGGACCCGGTGACCGACCGGGGCGACGCCTCAGGCACCGGCTACTGGTCGCCGACCACGGACGGCTACCGCCCCGATCTGCTCGTCCGCGCGTTCGGCAGGGAGCTCCGCACCCCGACCGTCCTTCGCCCCGGCGACGCCGCCGGGACCTCGCCGGGCGGTCTGCTGGTCGCCGCTGGGACCGGTGACAACATGGGGGCCGCGCTCGGCCTGGGCCTCGAGCCCGGGGACGTCGTCGTGTCGCTCGGCACCAGCGGCACCGCCTTCTCGGTCCAGGAGAGCCCTACCTGCGACGCATCGGGGGCGGTCGCCGGCTTCGCCGACGCGACCGGGCGCTTCCTCCCCCTCGTCGCCACCCTCAACGCCGCGCGCGTCCTGACGGCGGCGGCAGGGCTGCTGTCGACCGACCTGGCCGGGCTCGACGCTTTGGCGCTGCAGGCCGCGCCCGGCTCGGGTGGACTGGTGCTGCTGCCCTACCTGGACGGCGAGCGCACGCCCGACCTGCCCCATGCAACCGGTTCGCTCAGCGGCCTCACGAGGAGCTCGATGACCCCCGCCAACCTGGCCCGCGCCGCCGTCGAGGGGATGCTGTGCGGCCTCGCCGACGCCCTCGACGCACTCGTGGCGCAGGGGGCCATCGTCGACCGGGTGCTGCTGATCGGTGGGGCATCCAGATCTGCTGCGGTCCAGGCCCTCTCGCCGTCGCTGTTCGGCGTGCCCGTGGTTGTGCCCGCCCCCGGGGAGTACGTCGCGCGGGGCGCGGCCCGGCAGGCCGCCTGGGCGCTCGGCGCGCTGCCCACGTGGGCGCTGGCGGGCTCTGCGGAGCTCCCACCGGGCGACCACGACGCAGGCAGGCGCGTGCGCGAGGCGTACGCCGCGGCCCGCGATGCCGCCGTCTCGGTGGCCCGGAGATGACCCTGTCCTGGGGGATCGCGGGGACCGGGCGCATCGCCCGCGACGTGGGCGGCATCATCGCCCGGCACCCGCGGATGCGCGTCGCCGCGGTCGCCTCCCGCGACCTGGGGCGGGCGGAGGGGCTGGCCGCCGAGCTCGGTGGCGGTCGGGGCTACGCGTCCTACCGGGAGCTGGTCGAGGATCCCGAGGTGCAGGCGGTCTACGTGGCCACCCCCCACTCGGAGCACGCCGCCGTCGTCGAGCCGGCGCTGCGGGCCGGGCGCGCGGTCCTGTGCGAGAAGCCGATGACCGACGACCTGGCCGAGACCGAGCGGCTGGTGGCGCTGGCGGCCGAGACCGGTGCCTTCCTCATGGAGGGCGTGTGGATGCGCTTCAACCCGCTGGTGCGCCAGCTCAAGGATGTGGTCGCCGACGGCGGGCTGGGTGAGATCCGCTCGTTGCACGCGTGCTTCGGCTTTCCCGCCGCCTACGACGCCGCCGGGCGGCTGTGGGATCCGGCGCTCGGCGGCGGGGCGCTGCTCGACCTGGGGGTCTACGCGGTCGACCTCGCGCGCCTGCTGCTCGGCGCACCGAGCAGCCTGCTGGCCCGGGGGTCCTACGCCCCGACCGGCGCCGACGCCGAGGCAGGACTGCTGCTGTCCTGGCCGTCGGGAGCCCACGCGACGCTCGAGGTGTCGCTGCTGGCCCGGCTGCCGGGCACGGCGACCGTCGTCGGGAGCGCCGGCTGGGCTGAGATCGGGCCCAGCTTCCATGCGCCGATGCAGCTGGTGGTGCAGCGTGCTGGCGAGGACGCCCAGGCCTTCACGATCGAGGACAGGCAGGCGGGCTTCACCGGTGAGCTCGAAGAGGTGGAGCACTGCCTGGCCGCTGGGTTCGCGGAGAGCACGGTCATGCCGTGGGCCGAGACCGTGGGCACCATGCGCCTGCTGCACCAGGCCCGGGCGCGGCTGGCCGAGCAGGTCCCGGCATGACGGTGCGCACCGCGCTGATCGGCTATGGCCTTGCAGGTCGGGTCATCCACCGACCGCTGCTGCTCGCCGAGCCGGGCCTGTCCGTGACCCACGTCGTGACGGCCGATCCCGAGCGGCGGGCCCAGGCCGGCAGCGACCTCCCGGGGGCCAGGCTGCTGTCCAGCGCCGAGGAGCTCTGGTCGTCCGCGCCCGAGTTCGACGCCGTCGTCGTCGCGGCGCCGAACACCGTCCACGTCCCGCTCGCGCTGCGGGCACTCGACCTGGGCAAGGCCACGGTCGTCGACAAGCCGGTCGCGCTCACCGTCGACGACGCCCAGCGCCTGGTCGGCCGGGCCCACGACCGGGGCGTCCCGCTCAGCGCCTTCCACAACCGCCGCTGGGACAGCGACACGCTGACCGCCAGGCGGCTGCTGGAGGAGGGCCGGCTCGGCGAGGTGATCCGGCTGGAGTCACGGTTCGCACGGTTCCGTCCGGAGGTCGCCCGCCGCTGGCGCGAGGACGCCGCGGCCGGCGGTGGGGTGCTGCTCGACCTGGGCACCCACGTCGTCGACCAGGCGCTGCTCCTGCTCGGGCCCGCCGTCGAGGTCTACGCCGAGGTCGACGTCCGCCGGGCCGGGGGGAGTGCCGAGGACGACGTCTTCCTCGCGCTGACCCACGCCTCGGGGGCGCGCTCGCACCTGTGGTGCTCGATGGCGGCTCCGGCCGCGCTGCCGCGGCTGGTGCTCCAGGGCAGCCTTGCCGGCTGGGCCAAGGACGGCCTGGACGGGCAGGAGGACGCGCAGCGGCACGACCGCGCCCTGCCGCCCGAACCGGACGGCCGGCTGTGGGACACCGGTGGTGAGCACGCCCACCCCAGCGAGCAGGGCGACTGGGGGGCGTACTACCGCGGATTCGTCGCCGCCGTCACGACTGGGGCGCCGGTGCCCGTCGACCCCGCCGACGCCGAACGCGTGCTGCAGGTCCTGGGCGCAGCGCGTGTCTCGGCGCGGGAGCGAGCGGTCGTGCCGGTCGACGCCTGATCAGGCGTCGACGTCCGCCACCCCGGTCACGCGGTGCAGCGCGAACGTCCGGTCCTCCTGGCGCAGGTGGTCCCACGCGGTGACGAAGCCGCCCTCCACCCCGCGCGGCTCGACCACGCGCGAGCTCGCTCGGCCCTGCGCGTCGACGTAGCCGAGCCAGACCTGGCGGCGCTCCCGAGCGGCCTGCTGGAGGAACGCGAGCGTGTCGGCCGTCGTCGCACGGGTCGTCGTCACGGGCGCGCGGCGCGCGGCCCGGGCCGCGAGATCGCCCGCTCGCAGAGCGGTCACGGACAGCGCGGCCTGTTCCGGCGCGAGCGTGGGCTCGGTGTGGCGGTGGGGGCGCTGGCGCAGCGCGGTGCGCCGGCCGTCCGGCCGGGCCAGCAGCAGCGCGCCGTCGGGGGCCTCGGCCGCGGGGGCGTAGCCGGCGGCCCGGAGCAGCTCGAGCACCTGATCGAGCGGCTGACCGCTGACCACCACCGTCGGGGCGAGGCGGCGCAGCTTGAGGGGCGCCACCCGCTTGGCCACGACCACCTCGGAGAGCAGAGCCTCGTCGTCGCAGCGCACGTAGGTGCCGGCCATGCCGACCCGCATCCGGCCGTGGCGCCGCGCGACGTCGTCGACCAGGTACGTGAGCGACTGCGGCACCGGGGTCCTGGACCGGGACCGGAACAGCTCGTGCAGGTCGCTCGAGCTCCGTCCGGCGTCGAGCGCACGTCGTACCGACTCCTCGGTCACGCGGTAGACCGTGGCGCCACCGGTCGACTCGACGTCGGCGGTGAGGGCCAGCTCGCGGGCCAGCTCGCGCTGGAGCGGACCGGGGGCGACGACGGTCAGGTCGGGCTGGCACAGCACGTGGTCCAGCGGGTCCGGCAGCCGGGCGCCGAGCAGCCGAGCGGCCTCGCGCTCGTCACCGCCGAGCAGCGCGCGGGCGAACGAGGCCAGCCCCCCGCGCCCGGTCAGACCGAGCGCCTCGGCCTCCTCGAGCGTCCAGCGGTGCACCAGGTCCCGCATCCGCCCGCCCCGGCGAGGAGCGGACCAGACGAGGACCTCGGACACGCTGGTGCGTGCGACCACGTGCCCCGGCTTCGCCGTCGCCAGCACGTCGAGCACCCGGCGGCGCTCCGCGGGGGCACCGGGCCGTTCGAGCTCGGGGCCAAGCGGGGCCAGCACTTTGTCGCGGTCGTCGCGCTCCCCTGCCAGCGCGGGAAGTCTCGGCAGCGTGAGCCACGCGGCCGCCAGCTGGGTCCAGCGAAGCTCCGGGGGGGAGCCGGCCCACGCGTCGTAGGCCGGGGTCGGCACCCATTCCGGGTCCACCCCCGCCGTCTGGTCGACCAGGCCTGCGGCAGCGGCGATCTCGACGAGCACTGCGGCGACCCTCTCGCTGACGTCGAGCGCCTTCACGACCCGCTTGACCTCGCGCACGCCGAGCCCGCCGGCGCGCAGGACGGTCGGCGGCGCCTCCGACCAGGACTGGAGCAGCGCCTCGAGCTTGCCGACCACGTCGGCGGCGGTGTGCGCGGCCGCCGCGTCGACGCTGCCGGCGGGTGCGGGGGTCACGGCGAGGGCGGGCGGGTGAGGCTGCAGCGTCCCGAGGGCGCTCTCCCCGCGTACGGCCAGACCCACCTCGCGGGGCAGCTCCACGGTGTCGTCGTCGATGGCGACGAGCAGGCCGTGGGCCAGCAGCCACCGGACCGGGGAGTCGGCGGTCGCGGGCGTCGTCGGGCGGCGGGCGTCCTTGACCTGGCCCAGCGACGGGCCGGCCGCCAAGGCGTCCAGCACCCGCCGCTCGGCCCCTCCGAGCGTCCCGAGCAGGACGTGCAGCCGGGTCGGGTCGGTGAGCAGCTCGACGACGCCGGCCAGCCCCTCGACGCCCAGCGCGGTCGCGATCGGGGCCACGTCCTTGTTGCGCAGGCTGCCCAGCAGCGTCGCGACCGGCCGCCCCAGACCCGCGGCGGCCGGGGCGACCACGTCGCGCACCGGCCCCACGACGTGCAACGCGGAGGGCGGACCCCAGACCAGTGCGAGGTCCTGCAGCCGCTCGACGCCCGCCGCGACCTCGGCCGGGGGCGCGCCGTCACCCACGAGCACCTGCAGCGCGCCCAGGGAAGTGGTGTCGTCGACGAGCACCAGGCCATCGAGCAGAGCGAGTGTGAAGGCGTCGAGCCGCTCGAGCGCCCGCAGCACCGACAGCCGGACGGCGGCGCGGGCGGCCAGGACGCCGACGTCGGAGGGCACCGGCGTGGCCAGGTCGGGGCGGGCCCGGAGCAGCGCCGCGAGCCGCTCGTCCGGCCAGCTGCGGAGCCAGTCCGCCAGGCTGCGCGCGGAGGAGTCCATCCGGACCACGCTAGTCGCGCGCGGCGGTCCCGGCAGGTCGGCCGCGGCTTCGCCTGGGGCCCGGAGTCGCACGGCCCTACTGTCGAGCGGGTGCAGCTCACCGTCGGCTTCGACCTGGACCTCACGCTGATCGACCCCCGCCGTGCGGTCGTCGCCGTGGCGACGCGGCTCGCCGCCGAGGAGGGCGTCGAGGTCGACGCGCCGCTCTGGGCGTCGAGGCTCGGTCCGCCGCTCGAGGACGAGCTGGCCCACTGGGTTGCCCCGGAGCGGGTCGAGCCTGCCGCGGCCCGCTACCGCGAGCTGATGGCCGAGCTCGGCCCGGCCCGCATCACCCTCCTGCCCGGGGCGGCGGAGGCGGTCGCGGCCGTCCGCGCCTCGGGGGGCCGCGCGGTCGTCGTCACGGCCAAGTCCGAGGCGCTGGCGCGTACGGCCCTTGCGGACCTCTCGCTCGAGGTCGACCAGGTCGTCGGGTGGCTGTTCGCCGAGGCCAAGGGACGGGCCCTGCTCGAGCTCGGCGCCACCGTCTACGTCGGGGACCACCCGGGCGACGTGCGCGCTGCGCGGACGGCCTCGGCGCTGTCCGTCGGGGTCAGCACGGGCGGGGTCCCGCCGGTGGGGGCCGACGTGCTGCTCGACGACCTCACCGCCTTTCCCGCCTGGTTCGCCGACCACCTCCTCGACACCCGCCTCGCCGTGCTCGACACCGCGCTCACCGGCGTCGATGGCCTGCTCGTGGCCTTCTCCGGCGGCGCCGACTCGGCCTTCCTGCTCGCGGCCGCGGCCCGGGCGCTCGGCCCGGACCGGGTGGTGGCGGCCACCGCGGTGAGCCCGTCCCTCGCCGCGGACGAGCTGCCCGTCGCCGAGGCCTTCGCCGCCTCACTCGGGGTTCGCCACCTGACCCCGACCACCGACGAGCTGGACCGCGAGGGCTATGTCGCCAACGGCGCGGACCGGTGCTTCCACTGCAAGGCGACGCTGCTGGACACGCTACGGCCGCTCGCCCACACGCTCGGGCTCGCCGCCGTCGCGACCGGGACCAACGCCGACGACGCCGTCGCGGGCTTCCGCCCCGGGATCCGGGCCGCTGCCGAGCGCGGCGCCCTGACACCGGTCCTGGACGCGGGGCTGACCAAGGCGCAGGTCCGGGAGGCCAGCCGGCGGTGGGGCCTGGTGACAGCCGACAAGCCGGCGCTGGCGTGCCTCGCGAGCCGCATCGCGTACGGGCTGCAGGTCACCTCCGCCGGTCTCGCCCGGGTCGACCGGGCCGAGCGGGCGCTGCGCACGCACCTGGGCGACGTCGAGCACCTGCGTGTCCGGGACCTGGGGGAGGGCGTCGCCCGGGTCGAGCTGGACGCCGTGTCCCTCGCCCGCTGCGACCGGTCGGCGCT
>Ga0335397_10011883_pt1 | contig 10696 bp, 10 predicted proteins | sample MAT04_FD_205740 | JGI IMG/M metagenome (GOLD analysis project Ga0335397, IMG submission 205740) | Freshwater microbial communities from Lake Fryxell liftoff mats and glacier meltwater in Antarctica - MAT-04 (spades assembly) (version 2) ...
GCCATACCGCATTGGGCGTCAACCATTTCGATGCACTGAAGTCACGCCTCGATGCCGCCGGCTTGACCTACACCCTCAGCCAGTCCGGCCGCCGCGCGTTATTTGTGCGTGATCCGGATGGCAATGCATTGGAATTGATGGCGGTGGAATAGAAGGGATGTCGTGTTTTGTTTGCTGAACATATTGGCGGCGGCGTAATTTGCTGCCGATCTGCACTTTCCATCCGACTCAGAGATTCGATTGGGGCTTCGCGCCAAACAGGAATTTCTCCACGTATTGCCATTGCACCTGAACGCGCTGCTCCACCTTCAGATATTTCGCCTTGGCCACTCTCAGGGGCTTGAACCCAGATTTTCCATTAGCCCCTATTTCCAATGGAAAGCATTAGCGTAACTGGTTGATTGTTATTGTTTTCAGGATATCTTTCGGGCTGGAAGAGGTATCGCGATTTCAGTGCAGGGGAAATGATGGAATTTGACCTCAGTTATACCGACAAAGAGATCACTGCCCCACGGCTTTGCCCGCGCCCGCTGCGGCGAATGCGGCCACGATTACCTGATCGCTCGGCCCGGGCGGCAGCGTCGGTGTGCTGCTGACGCCGATGCAACTGCTCGATCCGATCACCCTGAGCGCGGTCGGCCGAAGAGAGGGCGCCATCGCTGGCCGAACCTGCACCGCTGACCGATTCGCAGCCCACCGAGAGTGCAGACGAGAAAGCAGACGAGAAAGCAGACGAACCGCTGCACCGCAAAGCGGTCCGCTATGCCTGTGCTCACCCGCATTTACGAGGTGCTGCCCCTGCTGTGCCCCAACTGCGGTGGCGAGATGCGGATCATCGCGTTCATCACTGAAGCATCGGCGATCCGCGAGATTCTCGGCCATCTGGGCGAGCCGACTTCGCCGCCGCGTCTGCTGCCGGCGGGCGGACCGCCGCTGTGGGAGAGGGCGGACGCGGGGCCTGGAGAAATCGATCCGCAGCCGTAACCGGCGCCGGATTACGAGTTCGATCAACGCATCGCTTGGCAGGGCAGATCAGAACAAGGGAAACACGACGAGCCAACGTCGCTCGTCGGGGTTCGCTCGCGCCGAGAGCTGACGAGAGCCACAAACGTGCCCTATTTAGCCACGCTTGGGACTCTCGGCAGCCTCTATGGCGGAATTCAGGCAGGGGGTTTCAAGTTCCGACGGCATGAAATCCCGGATTGACTACGCCGACCCGGCCCGGAATGCTTCCGTAAGTGCCATTGAATTTCCTTTCCTTTTGCGTGACCAGCATCCGCCCTGACGTGCAGGCAGCTTACGAGAATGCCAAGGAAGCGCAGGAAAAGCTCGGCCTGGACAAGATGCTGCTGCCGATCGACCACCTCGCCACCCGCGTCTACAGCCAGAACCGTGAAGCCGCCATCCTCGAATACCTGACCCTGATCAGCTACTACTACTGCGGCTCGTACGACATCAGCGACCAGAACTCCTCGACCCACGTCACCAAGAGCGTGCATCACAGCAACGAACTGGAAAACCCTGCCAAGGTATTCACTGCCGTCAACCACCCGTATTTCGTCAATCACCTGCTGCAATTGCCGTCGCCGACCGAAGCCTTCGTGCGCAACGCCGCCGCAAACAGAAACGGGGGCCGAAGCCCCCGTCTGTCGTGGCTGAGAACGCAGTATCAGGCCGGATCGCGCTTCCGTCCGCGCGCCACGCCAATTCCCGCCAGGCCGAGACCGAGCAGGGCATAAGTGGCCGGCTCGGGAACGGCGGCAATACGGTAAAGGGTGGTGGTATTGGATACCTCGTGGGCGACCGCGAGGTAATGCTGGCCGCCGATGCTGTAAGCCAGCAGTCCCTCGGGGGAGAGGTCTTCGCCCGCTTCGAGAATGCCATCGCCATCGCCCCCGACGATCAGGTCGAGGTAGCTGACGTTCAGAGGACTGGTGATATCGAAGATCGCCACCGCGCTCTCCCGGGTCCGCTCAAAGCCGATGAAAGCCAGTGTGCGCCCGCCGATCTCCATCAGAGCCACGCCTTCCGGTTCGACGCCCTTGTCGCGGCTGCGACCATCATTGTAGATGCCCGCCGCGAAGGCCGCCTTATCGAGGATGTCGCCGCTGTCGTAGACCAGGACGCCGTCGGCGTCACGGATGGAGAAAGAGCGAGCGCCGGCGGCGAACAGGTTGCCGGGTGAGGAGTCGGTGTTGGAAATGCGCAGCCGATCGAGCGGGGCGATGGCGCCCAGACCACTTGCAGCGGAACGGTCGCCATCGTCTTCGCGGAAATCGCCTTCGTTGGCCATGACCACAAAGGTATTGCCACCCGCCTGATAGGTGGCCATGCCATCCGGCATGTACAACCCCTTGGCAGCGACGTTGATGAAACTGACAGTAGCGTCGTTGTCCTTGGGGTCGATGCTGTTGCCGGGCAGATTGAAATCCTTGGCCCCCAACCCGACCACTTTCTCGAACGTGTTGTTCGCCAGATCCAGAACCCCCATCGCGTTGGCCTCCTGCAAGCCGACGAAAGCCTTGGTGCCGGCAGCGTTGATGGTGATGTACTCCGGCTCGAAATCCATGCCGGTGTTGGTGCGGATGTTGTCGCCAGTCAGGGATACGCCGGCAAAGCCCGGGGTAGCGATCACGGCGCGGGTACCCATGTCGATGATGCTGACGCTGCCGACCGGATCGACCGCTGCGGGTCCGTAGTTGCGGTGGCCGTCGCTGTCCGCCAGGCGGGCGCCGTAGGTGCTGGGCGTGCCCTCGTTGGCTACCAGCAGCCTGGAACCATCCGGGGTGAAGGTGAGCATGTCCGGCAGGGCGCCGACTGCCACGCTCCCGGTGTTGGCGCGCGTCGCGGTGTCGTAGAACTGGACGCTGCCCGGGTTGGTTCGGGTGCTGTTTTCGATGGCAAAGGCGGCCACGCCGTTCTTGATGGCCACGCTGTTCACGCTGCCGAAGGCGGTGGTGTCGATGTGTTGCACCAGGACGCCGTTGCTAGCGTTGAGTACATCCACCCCCACCACGCCCGCCACCCAGATCGTGTTGGTGGCGGCATCGAAGGCGGCGATCTCGGAGGTCACCCCGGTATTCAGTCCGGTAGCGCCATGATTTGTGCTCCAGACCTTGTTGAAGGAGACGATGGGGCCAGCGGCGGCCTGCATGCCGGGCACCATAGTTGCGGCCAGCAGAAGGGCCAGGATCAGGGGACGGGGTTGCATGTTTTGCCTCGGGGAAGTAGTTAATCCCGATTTGTAAAGGTTGAGTGTTACAACCTCATGTCAGAAGCGCTTGTGGCTGGTTGGATCTGTGCGTCTGGATGGAAATCCTGCTTGATTCCTGGAATCCGACGGGTTGTTAACGTGAAACACACAGTCCCGTTCGACAAGCTCACGGCTCAGGGTGAACTGTTTCATGATTTGGAGTGACGACCCACGTCATGAAACTCACCGACGATGACGCTCCCACAACTCGCGGCTGTCGATCGGGGTCATGTCCTCGTTGTGTTTCGGGTTGCGACCGCCGAAGCGCACGTAATCGTAGGGCTGGCCTTCCCAGGTCTCGCCGGTGGCGGTGTTTCGCGTACCCCAGTTGTCGGTGTGATAGACCGTGCCGCCTTCCATGGCTGAAATCCAGTCCTGCTCGCCACGGATGGTCTGGGTGCGCTGGTAGTCCAGATAATCCTGGCTTTTCTGACGTTACTCGTAGGCTGCCTGCATCATCTGATGAATGTCGCGCGCATTGCTCGCCACCTTGCGCGTGGTTTCCCGTTCCATCTGCCGTAACCATTCCATGCCCTGGCGGACGTAGTTTTTCACCCAGCCCTCATCCAGCGCGTAGGACTTTTCAAACCCATCTGGCGACCTGGCTGGCACTGATGACGGCACCGGGACCACCGCGCCAGCGGTGACCGAGCGTGAATTCCGTCGCTATCTCGAATGCGGCATCCTCGCCCACGGCTTTGCCCGCGCCCGCTGCGGCGACTGCGGCGACTGCGGCCACGACTTCCTGGTTGCCTACTCCTGCAAGGGCCGCGGCGTCTGCCCCTCATGCACCACCCGGCGCATGGTCGAAACCGCCGCGTATCTTGCCGACCATGTCATCCCGCGCCTGGCCGTGCGACAGTGGGTGCTCTCCGTGCCCAAGCGGCTGCGCTACCACTTGGAGCGCGACCCGGCGATTCAGAACGCCGCGCTGCGCCTCTTCCTGAGTGCGATCGAGCGGAATCTGCGCCAATGCAGTCCGGGCTCCGGTACTGCGTCCCGCCTCGGCGCCGTCGCCTTCATCCACCGCTTCGGCGCACTGCCGGGCGCCCATCTTCACTTCCACTACGTCGTCGTCGATGGGGTGTTCGATGCCGATGCGGATGGCGGCGCGGTATTTCACCCCGCGATCGGGGTGGATGCGGCGGTCATCGCAGCGGTCCAGGAAACCGTACGCGAACGACTCCTCCGTCAATGGCGCGGCGCGCCACCCACGACGCGCTCACCGGCCTGCCCAACCGCGCGCTGATCCGTGAGCGCCTGGCCAATGCCCTGCAACGCTCGCGCCGCAGCGGCCTATTGGTGGCGCTGTTGTTTGTCGATCTCGACGGCTTCAAGCTGATCAACGACACCCACGGTCACGAAGCCGGCGACTTTTTGCTGAAAACCGTCGCCAGCCGCCTGATCGAACAAGTGCGAACGGGCGACACCGTGGCGCGGTTGGCCGGTGACGAGTTCGTGGTGCTGTGCGAGCAGGTCGAACAGCCCGACACCATCTCGGTGCTGGCCGAGCGCATCAACGATACCCTGCGCCTGCCGGTCGAATTCGCCGGCACGCCGCTGTTCGTCACCGCCAGCATTGGCGTCGCCATCGGCAATGGCAGCACCCATGCCGCCGACGACCTGCTGCGTTATGCCGACACCGCCATGTATGCGGTGAAGGCAAAGGGCCGCGACGGCTGGCAGTTTTTCAGCGAAAGCCTGCAAGATCAGGCCAGGCAACGGCTGGTTATCACCAACGGCCTGCGCACCGCGATCGACAACAATGAACTGTCGCCGCGCTTCCAGCCTCTTGTCGCCGCCGAGAGCGGCCGCATTGTCGGCGCGGAATTGTTGCTGCGCTGGCAGCCGGTCAGCGGCGAGGTGTCGCCCGCCGTGTTCATCCCGATTGCCGAAATGACCGGCTCCATCGGTGCGATCGGCGCCTGGGTGTTCCGCCAGGCCTGCCTCGCCGAGGCCGCCTGGCGCCAGCGCTGGGGCGCACAGGCGCCCTACATTTCGGTCAACGTCTCGGCACGGCAGCTCGACGATGAAACGCTGGCCGATAATTTCGCCGCCATGCTGGCCGAAACCGGCGCCAATCCGGCGCAGTTACTGCTCGATCTCACCGAAACCTCGCTGATGGCCGATGTCGAGACCAATCTGCGTGTGTTGCGGCGCCTGGCCGATCTCGGCCTGCGCGTGGCGGTGGACGATTTCGGCACCGGCTATTCCTCGCTGGCGCAATTGACGCGGCTGCCGGTCGATGTGCTGAAGATCGATCGCGCCTTTGTCGATGGCATCGACAAGAGCGCGGAAAGCCGTGCCGTCATCCGCGCCATCATCGGCCTGGGCAGATCAGGTAGGCACGCTACTGGTCTGCGCGTTGATCGCTGCGACGATTTGCCGGTTCGTCAGCCGTTTATGTCCTACGCCTGGTCAGGCTGTGTTGGTCGGACTGGGGTGGATGGTGCTGACGCTGGTGTTCGAATTTGGCCTGTTCCATTTCATCGTCGGTCACCCGATGTCCGAATTGCTGGTCAATTACTGGCTGGCCGCCGGGGGGTTGTGGCCGCTGGTGTTGTTTGTTCACGCTGCTGATTAAGCCCCGGCTGGCGGCGCGACGCCAGTTCCAGCCAGCAGTGCCGGCTGCCGAAACTGCGAAGGATCTGCAGGCGGCGCACGGACTGGCGGAGAAGTATCTCCGCACGATCGACCAGGAGGAGATTGCCGGTCTGCCACTGCGCCAGTACCAGGGCGAAGTCAGCGTAGTCAACACGCCGGCGGCGCTGGTGGCAGCGATGCGGGACATCCGCGACACACGCGTCGTGGGGTTCGATACCGAAACACGCACTGCCTTCGGAAAGGGAGAAAGTTATCTGCCTTGCCTGATGCAGATCGCCACGGCCAGCCGGGAGCATCTGCTGCAACTGGAGCAGGTCGATTGTGCGAAGGAGATGGCTGAACTGATGGGCAATCCTCGCATCATCAAGGCTGGCGTGGCGCTGGCGGGCGATGTCGGGCAACTCAAACGCCTGTTTCCGTATGAAGCGGCAGCATTGGTCGGCCTGGGCCACATCGCGAAGCGGCACGGTAATCATCAGACCGGCCTGCGCAATCTATCGGCGTTGCTTCTCGGCTGGAGCATGGCCAAAGGCGAAAAAAACCACGAATTGGTCGACGCCGCAATTGAGCACGGGCAGACCGGCTACGACGCCACCGACGCCTGGGCCAGCCGCGAGCCGTATCTTAGTTTCGAAAAACTCGGGTTGGCCGCAAGAGCGGAAGCTTGATCGAAAAATGAAATTCGTCTTCGCCACTTGCGTGGCAAAGACGAATGGCTAGTACCAGACCGCTTCGCCGAACAGGGATCAGGCGAAACTGTCGGCGAACATGCTTTCTGCCCAGGTGAACATGTCCTCGAAATTGTCGCCGTTGGCGCTGGCCGCTTCGCCAAAACTGCTTTCCACCCGCTGCATCAGACCGGTCTGGCTGTTGTACTGATAGTTCACCGTGAGCCAGGATGCGCTCTTCGAGGTGATCGGGCTGTAACAGGCGGAGGCTGTGACCGGATTCGGGTCCGGCGCTTCACCATTCAACGCACGCACGATGGCATCCGCACACACCTTTGCTTGCGAGTTCGCCATGTGGCCGGATTTCGGCTGCCCGGTCGCCTGCGAATCGCCGATCACGTGGATCTCCGGGTACAACGTGCTGCCATAGGTGAGCGGATCGACGGCTGCCCAACGACCGGTTGCATCGTTGGCCAGGCCGGCGTCAACCACCAGTCTGCCGGCTTTCTGGTTGGGAATATAGTTCAGCACGTTGCCGGTGAAGGTGCCCGCGCTGGTGACGATGCGTTTCGAGGCGGAATCGATCTCAGTGACATTGGCGTTGGGGATGTATTGGATGATCCCTGCATACGTTTGATTGAACGCGCGTCCGAAGCCATCCGGTTCGGCGGTGATGCCGGGATTGGCGTCCAGTACGATGACCTTTGTGTTGCGACGTTTGCGTTTCAGATAATCCGCCACCACGCAGGCGCGCTCGTATGGTCCGGGGGGGCAACGATAAGGCGCCTTGGGTACGGTCATGACGAAGGTGCCGAAGTTCGGCACAGCGGCGAGCTGTTTCTTCAGCAGCGTGGTTTGCGGGCCTGCCTGCCAGGCATGAGGAGTCATTTCCGTGTTCCAGTTGCCGTCGGCTGGCATGAAATCGATGCCTGGCGCAAGGACCAGATGGTCATAGGGCAAGTCAATCACGCCATCTTTGGTTTCCACGCCAACGGTCCGTCCGTTGGGATCGATATCGATGGCCTTGCCTTGAACGAGATTGACCCCGTGCTTTTGCACCAGCGAGGAATAGCCGATGTTGATGCGGCCCATGGAAATTTGCCCGGTGACCACCAGGTTGGACAGGATGCAAGAAATGTGACTGGCGTTTGGTTCGACCAAAGTCACATCTACATTGCCACCCCACATCCGGATGTATTTGGCGACAGTTGCCCCGCCGAAACCGCCTCCGCAAACCACCACACGCGGTGCAGTCGTGGCGGCGCTGACCGCACGCGGCAGCATGGCCATCATCGAAGCCAGGCCGGCCAGTTTGAGAAATTCACGTCTATTCAGTCTGCTCATGTCGTTCTCCCCAATTAGTCTGTGTTGCGTTTGTTTTTGACGCTGGTTTTCGTCGTGCCGCTGACAGTGTTTGCGGCTGCATTCGACTGACCCGCGAGATAGTTGGCGATATCCAGCAATTGAGCATCGGTATAGCCGCGAGCCTGTTTGTCCATGATGGATTCAACGCGCCGATTTTTCATTTCCAGCAATTCATGGAACAGTTTGCCAGCGCTTTCGCCATCGATATCGTCGAAGCCGGGACCGGAGCCGTTGGTGCCATGGCATTGAGCGCATTGCGAGGCGAGCAACTGGCCGGCGGGCGGGGCGGCAAGGCTGGTTTGGGAAAAGGCAAGCAGTACGGCGATGCCGGCGAGCAGCGGCGGTGATTTGTACAGTCGATTCATGGGTTCACCTCTGATGGTTTGTGGTTGGCATCCGGGGCGGACAAAGAAGCGTCTTAGGCCCGAGATGTTTTTTACGATACGTGGGATAAATGCACACGTCAATGATGTGCTTGTGAAATATGTCATAACTATCGTTTGTAAATAAATAGATACGTATTGGTTGTATGGTTTGGTTGTGTGAATATTTCATTCGCTTGATATACTGAAGCGATGCAAATGCGTTTTTCTCTGATTCCTCCCATTTCGTTACTGATGGCCGTTCGCCGCGTGCTCAAGCCGCTGGTCCGGTTGCTGGTAGCGCATGGAGTGGGTTTTCCGTTCTTCGCCAATCTGGCTAAATCGGCGTTCGTCGAAGTCGCGTCGCGCGGTGTGCTGGGCGATGATGAAAAGGTCACGGACAGCCGTGTCAGCCTGTTGTCCGGCGTGCATCGCCGCGAGGTCAAGCGTTTGCGTGCTGAGGCCGTTGAACCAATGGTGCCGTCCTCTGTTTCTCTGGGGGCGACCCTGGTCGCGCATTGGTGCGCCAATCCGACATTCCAGGATGCGCAACATCGCCCGCGTTCACTGGACAGACTTGCGAGCAAGGGGGGTGAGCAGTCTTTCGAGTATCTGGTCGCCAGCGTCAGCAAAGATATCCGTTCGCGTGCGGTTCTCGATGAGTGGCTAAGTTTGGGAGTGGCGCGTTTGGATGAGCAGGATCGGGTGCATCTGCTGGAACCTGCATTCGTCCCGGCACAGGGGTTCGACGAAAAGGCGTTCTATTTTGGCAAGGGAGTTCACGATCACCTGGCCGCCGCCGCGCACAACTTGTTGGGGGAGCATCCCCCTTGTCTCGACCGGATTGCCTACTACGACGGCCTGACGCCCGAATCGGCCGCCAAACTACGCGATCTTGCACGCGAGCTGTCTGCTTCGGCCATGCTGGAGATCAACCGGCGTGCGCTGGAACTCCAGACCATGGATGCCGAGCGAGAAGATGCGGTCACTCGGGTGACCTACGGGGCTTATTTCCTGTTGGCGCAGGATGCTCAACGCCAAGGCGAGAGGACGTCGTGATTCGGGCCCTGCTTGCCTTCTGTCTTGCCACCTTGTTGGTTGGTGGTGCGACGGCAAATTCGTGTCTGAACGGAGGCGCCCCGACGCCGGGTAGCCTTGATGGCACCGGTATGGGGGGAACCGGGCATGGTGGAGACGGCTCCGGAATGGGCGGCACTGGACGCGCGCCGGGCAGCGATGGCAGCGGCATGGGCGGAACCGGCGCCAGGTCTGAAAACGGTGGTATCGGCGGTACCGGGGTGGTGGGTATCATCACTGGTTTTGCGAGCATCTGCGTCAATGGCGTGGAAATCCACTACGACGCTTCTACGCCGGTGGTTCGCGATGGTGATCCTGCCTCGTTGTCCGATCTGGCAATCGGGCAGTTGGTATCGGTAGTGGCGGAAGGCGAGGGCGATTCTCTGCGAGCGCGCGGAATCGGATTGCAATCCGCTCTGGTCGGCCCGGTTTCCTGGGTGTCTGAAGATGGCCGTTCGCTGGTGGTGCTGGGACAGAGAGTGCGGCTCGATTTTGCGGGTACGGCGTCCGATCAGGCCGAAGCACGTCCGCCCGCGGCCGGGGAGATGCTGCGCATCAGCGGCGTGACCGATGCCTCCGGCGACCTGCGTGCGACTCGTGTCGATCGCACTAAGCCTGGCTCAGTGGTCATGGTGACCGGGCAACTCGATCATGCTGCTGGCAACATCGGTCGTATCGGCGGTTTGATCATCAAGGGTATCGGTAAGGCGCGTGCCGGTGATTGGGTACGTATCAAGGGGCAGGTCGAAGCTTCCCTATTGCGTGTAAGCAAGATCGAAGTCAACCGCGTCGTCGATGTGCCGGCCAAGGTGGATCGGTTGATCTTGCAGGGAGTCGTGCATAAAGTCGCCTCCAACGGCGAGGTATCGCTGGGCTTTGCCAAGGTGCGTTTCGCGCCGCAGGAGGCCAAGCGACTCTCCAGTGCCAAAGGACAGTGGGTTCGCGTGCAGGCAACACCGCAGGCGAATGGCAGCCTGATCGGCCAAAAATTCAAACTGGATGCCCCTAAAGGCAGTCAGAGCAAGCCAAATCCAATTGGCAAGGCCACAAAGCTGGCTGCGCAGCCATCGGGGACCGACACTGCAACCGATGCTGTCAACATAGCCCCGACGGTAGATTCGCTAGTGGAAACTAGAGCCGTGATTACCGATTCCACAACTGTGGTGACACCGATAGAAATCCTTCGCGTGGAACAGGTAGAAACCGTTACGGTACTGAAGTCGGAAAAGCGGGATATGCCCGAGAAGTCCGAGAAGTCCGAGAAGTCCGAGAAGTCCGAGAAAGCCGAGAAGGTCGAGAAGGTCGAGAAGGTCGAGAAGGTCGAGAAAGCCGAGAAGGTCGAGAAAGCCGAGAAAGCCGAGAAAGCC
>Ga0335397_10011888_pt1 | contig 10693 bp, 8 predicted proteins | sample MAT04_FD_205740 | JGI IMG/M metagenome (GOLD analysis project Ga0335397, IMG submission 205740) | Freshwater microbial communities from Lake Fryxell liftoff mats and glacier meltwater in Antarctica - MAT-04 (spades assembly) (version 2) ...
CACAGGTTCGCGGCTTAATAAGGGCAGTCGAGAGTTCAGCAGCTGTATCGTTTCCGCCAATGATGTCGTGACAAACGAAGCTCCGGCCTGTTCCAGCTGCTCTCTCTCCAGTTTGCAATTGCGTTTATGGCCCCAACGCCCCACGACGATCTGCAACTCAGGCGAGCTGTCGCGCAGGCGTTTGCACAGGTAACGTGCGTGAGAGAGACCGCGTGGCGGGAGCGCCACAATGCATAGAATTGCTGGTGGCTCCAGCGCGATGCGAGCGACCAGTTCTGATGTCAGTGTTTCCACGGCTGTCTGCTCGATCTCCCATTGAACGGATCCGAGTGACTGTTGCAGCATTGTCAACGCTAAAGAATCTTCGGCGCCGGTTCCCGGGCAAATAAGCAACTTCACACACGCGACCTGAGCAGGTACCGGGCCATCGACTTTTGCTATCGTCAGTGTCAGTTCGTCAACTTTGCGTTGCGCAATCGTCTGGAGGAACTTTTCTACGTGGCCAAGTGTGGTCTGAACGCCTTCGAGTACTAATTTGTGATCGTCCTCTGACAACTGATTGCGCAGAAAGTCACGCTTTGCGTAGCTCAAAGCCGGAATCAGCAATTCATCGAAGACCTCGTCAGCCGGCGCATCTTTCAGTCGCAGCAGAATAAGTCTGGTCGCTTCATGCTCATCACCCAGCATGAGTCGCTGGTAAACCCCCATATTAGATCGCAGCGCCGGCTCGCTGCCCAGCAGCAGATTCAAAAACGCCAGTTGCGGGATATTCTTGCCAATCACCATCAGGCAAACAGAGATCGGAGCGGACATGACCAGCCCGATCGGTCCCCAGAGATAACCCCAAAACGCCGCCGAAATAATAAGAGCCGTCGAAGAAACGCCCGTACTGCGTCCAAAGACCAGTGGTTCCAGAATGTTATTGCTGACAAGTTCCAGAACGAGCACCAGGCCGAACACAGCCATTGGCTGAGACCACCCTGGTGAGGTTGCCAGAGCAATTCCAATCGGGCCCATCGCTCCAATCCACGGACCGATATACGGAATGAATCGCAGGGACCCAGCCAGAAATCCCCACAGAAAGGCATACGGCACCTGCAATGCAAACAATCCCATTCCCAGCATCACAGCGAAACCACCATTCAGCATGGCCACCATCAGCAGATAGCGGCTGATGCGCTCCGTCACGTCTTCCAGCGCTTTGCTTGTCATTGCAATTCTGGCTCGTCCCGCAAGGACTACGACTCGATCTCGAAGGTCATCGCGTCCGATGAGAAACACAACCAGCAGAATCAACGAGAATGCAAGTGTTGCCAGAACTTCAAATGCCGAGCTAAGATAACCTGTCAGCCCCAGCCAGGGCGTTGACTCCGTTTGTACGATGACAGGGCCTGTCGCAACCGCTTTGTCCAGAAGACTCTTGTCAGCTGTTTCACCCTGGGGAGTGTTGTCTTCTGCAGCGGGCAACGTCGTCGCTTCACTGATTTCCTCCGCCATCTTTTCATACTGAGCCGCCATCCGGCTGGAACCAAACTGCCGCAAAGTCTGAACCTTGGCCTTGATGTTCGCTGTATTCTGAGGCACCTCAGCAACAAGAATCGTGACTTGCCTTACAACCAGACCGCCAATCAAGAGCATCGCCAGACCAGAGGCAGAGACACTGAGTATGACGGCTGGCATCCTTCCAAGGCCCCGCTGTTGAAGTTTCATGACGACAGGGTTCAGCAGAAACGTGAGCAGGATCGCGATGGCGATCGGAACCAGCACCGGCCGTCCCCATTGCAGTCCAATCACAATAATGAGGCCGACTACCGTTCCCGAAAGAATGATGATCGCATTCTGCCAGGAAGGAATGATGCGAGTTTTTGTCATAAGAAATTCACTTGTGCAGGAGCTGCAGTCATTCATGGCCAGCCATCATCGCGCCATCGATCTAAAGGTCTGGACTGTTTGCATTGTCTTTGAAAGCGTGTGGCGACTTGCGCCTCAGGTTTGTGGCTCAATCAACACACGTCTCACAGAATCAAAGTCCAGCCAATAGCGGTGGCTCCATCGGCAATACGACAGGATTAACTGCAGCAAGGTCGCAATTCGCCGGGCCGCACAGAAGTGCCCCTTGTTTATCGAATCGTGAGCCATGGCAGGGACAATCCCACGTGCTTTCATTGCTGTTCCATTCCACGATACAACCCAAATGTGGGCAGACAGCGGAGCACTCATGCAACGTTCCGGTCTCGTCCCGGTAGGCGGCGACTTTCGTGAGACCTCGGCGCACCACAGCACCTGTTCCTGCTACGATGTCCTCTGTGCTGCTGACGTCTCCACCAGTCACCCAGGCACCGTATTGAAGGGCGACATTGACGTTCTCCTTCACGAAACGCTCGGTGCCTCCCAGCGTTTTTCGAGCGGGATCGTAAAGCGACGCCCACGGATTTTCCCGTTCCATGATCAGGTCCGTCAGCAATATCCCAGCGATTGTCCCGTGCGTCATCCCCTGTCCGGAATCGCCCGTTGCGATGAAGATGTTTGGTCCGTCGAGCGGATTCCGACCGATATAGGCCAAGCCGTCCATTGTTTCCAGAACCTGCCCGGACCATTGACAACACCGTGTACGTGCCATGGGGAAGCGTTCACGGGTCCATGCTTCCAGCCGTGCATAGCGTTCCTCTGCGTCGTTCGCCTGACCAGTTTTGTGATCCTCGCCGCCCACAATGAGCAACTCTTCGGACAGCGACTCGCCACTCGGTTCACCTGCTGCAGTATCGGCCGGAAGATACTGCAGCCGAACATAGTGATACGGATCTTCGGTATCCCAGAACAGCGCTCGGGGGACTGTGCCGCGAGGAATTCGAAAGCCCAGCACGTAGCTCATGTACGGTGCCTGCTTGGTGTGCATGGTGACAAAATCGTTGAACGGAGTGTTCGTGGCAACGACGACATCCTCTGCTGTGATCGTAAACTCTCCATGCGTCGTGATGCAAGCCGGCGGACCGCATTCAATTTTCTCGGCACGTGTCTCGGTATAAATCTTTCCTCCCATCCTCCGAATGGCTTTTGTCAGTCCAGCCAGGTACTTCCGGGGATGAAATTGCCCCTGGCGAGGAAAACGAAGACACACTCCGGTATCAAATGAAGAGATCGGCGATGCCTGAACAAGTTCCACATCCGCAACACCGGCTCGTCGAGCAGCGTGGAGTTCATTCTCCAGCAATTCTGGCCCGGTCTCTGCCGGGGAAAACAGGAATCCGTCCAGCCGTTCGAAGTCGCAAGCGATCCCTTCGCGGGCGACGATCGCTTCGATTGCATCGATCGCCGCTGAGTGGCTTTCCGCCGCCAATCTCGCTCCCTTCTGACCATGCCAGCTTTCGATCTCGGTGTATCGATCGTCGATGGCGTTCGAAAGATGAGCTGTCGTCCGCTCTGTTTGTCCGCCTCCGACTGGTCCGTCGTCAAGAATGACAACTGACTTACCATCTTTTAAAAGAAGGTAAGCGGTGGTCAATCCCGCAATCCCCGCACCGATGATGCAAACATCGGTCGTTGTGTCTGCGGTCAGTGCTGTATCAACAGTAATCTCTCCCGACTGCATCCAGACAGACGTGGTTTGTTCGAGTTTTGTATTCATGATTTTGTCTTTCGGTAAGTTGAGTGACGTTCAGCGATGAAGCCACCGACTCCGGGTGGTCCCCAGGCGACATATAACGATGTCTGAATCCGAGCGTAGTCTTGTCCGTCGTATCGCAACCTTGCGGGAAGCTCCAGCACGTGCGCGAACGACATGCCAAGCCACAATGCCATTAAAGTGATCGTGATGATTTGCCAGAATCGTTTCATCGTTCTGCCTTCGCAACCGCTGATTGTGTGGCCGGCTCCGCAAATGGCGACATCAAAAGAGTTGTGTGTCTTTTACGTTTCACAGGCTCGTCTCCACATTCATCAAAAACAAGTTCCAACCCTTGCCTCGCTCAAACGGGCGACGTCTGAGCCTGCTATCAGACCCAAGACTCCCACGGTAGCATCCCGGTTGCCTTGTCACAGCTGACGTGCTTCTTCAGGATCCCGATTCAAATTGAGATTAAGGTTCTCGCAATACAAATTTCCTGGGGCACGTGCGTCTGCGAATGCAGTGGAACGCCGCCCCAGGAAACTCATGTCCGCCAACGCTCCGTCATTTTTCTGGCGCAGGAGCATTTTCGTTCGATGTCGTTGGGCGAGTTGTGTTGCGATTTTGAGCGGAGTCGGCTCCAAGTTCCTTTGAGAGTTCCTCAGCCTTCATCATGTGTTGCTCGACCTTTGTCGTCGCATCACTGATGAGCTTCCGGAACTTTTCGTCGCCGACAGAATCCATCGCCTTCAGCTCGGCCAGAGCCCATGTATGCGATCCAATCGTGAAGCCGAGAAACCCCATATCGAATTCCTGTCCCTGATACTTGTTAAGCATTTCCGTTGTGGACTGGACATAGTTTTCCGTCGCCTGACGATCGATGCTGAGAATTCTATGCAACGGTGTCATTGTATGTGCCGCACGATGATGTTTGCTGTCATCGGCACGGTCTTTGTCTGCGGGATCGTTTCCAGTGAGTTGCTCAGCATCATCTGGCTTCCGAGCAGGATTCCTTTCCCCCTTAGCTGGACGAACGACGGCGTCTGTCTTTTCGTCAGCGTCAGTCGGGCCGCGGAAGCCTGCTACTTGAGTGATTTCTGCACTCTGGAGTTCCGTGACACCCACGACTCCTGGAGCAGATTTCCGCAGCATTTCGCTGCACTTCGTGTGTTCTTCAGCGAGCATTCTTGCGAACTGCTTTACCTTCTCATTCGTCGACCGTTCTTCTGCAAGCTGCGCCAATTGGATTGTGCTCTGATCCATTAACATCAGTTTGCCAGCGAAGTATTCGGCGATCGCTTTGTCGTCCTGTTTCGACTCCTCACGTGCGGCAATGATGCGCCCTGCGATCAGCGGGCCGATTCTCTCCAGCACTTCCTGTTTCAACTCCGCATCTGCGTCAGTGGTATGCCGATCCGCTCGCGCTTCGGCCCTGTCTGCCCGCTTTTGTGCAGGTGTTTCCTTGCCTTTGATTCTTGTGTCCTGTGCGATTGCCGTGGTGCAAGCGAGCCCCATCAGCGCGAGTGCAATTCCGTGTCTGAATACCTTCATGTTTAACTCCTTTTTCGACCCTTAACTGACACTTGTGGCAGTGTCGTCTCTCCTGTGAAACAGAACCGTCCTGCGTCACATCACCTGACCGACAACTGCTCCATTAATGCAATATCTGTGCCGACATTACACTGCAGCATCATCTGCTTCGGATTCAATCAACCCTACCGCTCTACGCACTGCTTCCGCCGTGGATTCGACTCCTATGCCGAACATCGTGATCAAGTGACCAGCAGGGAAAAACATTTGTTGGCCGCTGTCAGCGCGGCGTGGACGTAAATCTCTCATTTCTGCATCCAGACGGGTGTGATTTATTCCAATTCGGCATTCACGATTCAGGTTCCTGCTTCGCGTGTTACCTGGGAAACATGCAGCATCACGGCAACGGCGTGCGTGTCGTCCACGACCAGACTTCCGGCAGATTTCTCGACAACAGTTTTCGGCTTCTCAGGATTCATGAGAGGCTCTCCGTTCGCATTCGCATGGAAGTACCGACCATCGGCCCTGGAGTTTTTCGAGATTCTTATGGGCACCGGACACCTATGTTCACGAACGGTCCTCAACCCCCGAAATTCGTCCTGGCGGGAAGTGAAAACCGAAACGTCGAGCCAATTCCTGTCTTGCTTTCCACGGTCAGCATCCCGCCGTGAGCCTCAATAAACGTCTTGACGATGGTGAGACCCAGGCCTGTTCCTCCCTCGTCCGCCGGATCGGTTTCTCCCTTGTCGAAGACTTTATCGAGAAGTTCTTCCGGGATTCCCGCACCATTGTCGCTGACCCAGCACTCCACCGTGCCTTCCTCGCCAGGTTCCTGTGCCCCAATAATCACCTCGCCGCGCGGGGTGTATTTTATCGCGTTGGCAATCAAGTTCTGAAAGACCCGCCTCAGCAAATCGGCGTCGGCATAGACGACAAGGTCTTCAGGCACGCTGTTGGACAACTGCGTGCTGGCGGTCCCTGCCACCGGGTGAAGATCGTGAATGAGCGACTCGACAAGCGGCCACAAGTCAAACGCCCGCCGTTGCATTTTGACGCCGACTTCGGTTTGGAGATTCGCGTTTTCTTCGAGTACCTTGTTAACCAACCCTTCGAGTTGCTGCACGTTGCGACGCAGGGCTTTCAACATTTGGATTGTTCCGGCGCTGAGGTCTCGCGCCGGAAGTGTTCGTTCCAGAACTGTCGCAGCCAGGGAAATCGCATTCAGGGGAGTTCGGAGATCGTGGGCCACAAAGGCGAGATACTCTTCGCGGCGGTCCTGCACATCCTGCGCTCGTTGAGTCGCATAGGTCTGCACGGCTGATCCGATCGCCCCGTCCAGGACGCGGTTGACAATGTGGAATGGCTTTCCCTGCAGAGTCAAACCATTGTCGTCGGCCAGATTATGGAGACAGTCGCGCAGGATGTTGTACTCGGCCACCACCTCTTCAATATCAAAGCCGTCGTGGACACGCTGTCCGCCATGAGCGGGAGGGCTGCCTTCGCAGATCGCTTCTGTAATCGTCTGGTCAGACTGTGATTGGAGAGCAGCAGTCAACTCGTCAAGCAGATCCGGAATGTGATCGTTCAGCGTCGGGATGTCCAGGTGCCGTGCTGAAGGAAGCTCCCGCACCTGTTGCCGCCACCGAGCGAGTAAAGCGTGGCGCTCCTGCTGAATGAGCACGGCCAGTTTGACAAGTTCGTTAATGGTCATCTCGCCTTCAATTTTACGGTGGGTGTGTCGAAGCTGTTGCAGTCTATCGCCAGGCATGCAAGCATGACAGCCAGGCTCTCAGGATTTAACGGATGCCTCCCCTGCTGAACAGATTGAGGAGTTTCTGGTATTGGAATTCTTCGGCGAGACGCCGCAGCCCGTGGGCAATCCCACGAACGCGGGCTTCAACTTCGTGGATTCTGGCCAGCGTTTCGTCCAGATCCACAGTAATGACGGCTTCGCGCATCGAGTCGATGAGGTCTTGCGGCCAGCCCTTCAGGGATTCGGGCGTAAACTCGGCCGGTTCCTCCTCGGTCGCGACAGCGTTGTATTCTTCATCCGAGGCACACTGCTGTCAGTCTCTCGGTGCCGAGTTCACACAGGTCCTCCTCAGCGCGCTGCGCTGGCGAGGTCGCAATGCGGAAATCAGCCACCACGACGGTAATGTTGTCTCGACCTCCCGCCTGGTTTGCACGAGCGACAAGTTGCCGGCAAGCCTCATCCGGTTCTTCCTCGGCGTGAAGAATCTGATTGATTTCGTCGTCCGTGAGCATTCCCGTTAGTCCGTCCGAACAGAGCAACACTCTGTCACAGGCTTCCAGCGGCAACTTATGGACTTCGACTTTGAGGTTGGCTAAAGTACCACCGACGGCGTTCGTAATCACATGACGCAGGTGGTGTTTGGCGGCATCTTCGATTGCTAAGAATCCGTTGCGGATCATTTCTTCCACCAAAGTGTGGTCCCGGGTCAATCGGTAGAGAGTTCCCTGACGGCACAGGTAGCAGCGTGTGTCTCCGACATGGGCGATGAACAGCACGTCATTCAGACTGTAGGCCAGTGTCAATGTCGTCCCCATCCCGCGAAGTTCCGGCCAGTCTTTTGCTTCGGCTAACACGCGAGCGTTCGCTTCGGCGAGGGCTGTCTGAAAGTCCGTCAATACCCTGTTCTGTTCCGGCTCTTTGAATTCCGCGAACCACTTGAAGGTCTCCAGGATGAATGTCTCCACCGAGTCGATCGCCGTGGCGCTGGCTTGCTCTCCGCCCGCATGACCTCCCATGCCGTCGGCAACAACGAACAGGTGACTCCGGTCAGGACTACGCAGAATTCTTCGCTGAGGTAAACTCGTGTGCTCGACCTGTAACGCCTTGAGAAGAACGGCGACCAGAAACTGATCCTGATTCGTGGAACGCACCTTACCGGTGTCGGTCAACCCGAAACTGCGTACGGACAGCGGTGGATGATCTTCCAACAGCGCCGGGATATCTGCGTCAGTATCCAGGTTCGCAACGGCTGCGCCTGAAGAGATTTGCAATTCGCTCATATCATCACCGTGCCCGGACGATCGTCAGCGTCCACTGTTTGAGAAATTTCAGAAAGTTGTGGCATAGCTATGGCTCCTTAATTCGACTTTCCACCCTTGTGCTCAACCACAAACGGTACAGTCCTGAATTTGTAGTGTCAGTTTGGTGGGTGATCCAACTTTGCGCTCCTGTGGTTCTGTCTGAATCTTCAGAGGTTGAAGGCGATTAGCCCTGCCAGAATCCAGAAACGCATGATGAACGCCGTTCGCCCTTTCTTCGCGAAGTGTGTCCGACTCGACTGACAGCCCGTCAGCGAAAGATTCTGAACCGTCTGAACCTCTCAACCCCCGGCCAGATCCTCAGCAGAAGACTGCCACGACAACTGAAAACTCGTAATCCTCCAAGACCCAACCACGCTGCTTGCCCAGTTTTACTGCGAAAAGGGGTGCGAAAAATACAGCTGGCGCGTGGCGGCTCAGTTGTACGACGAAACCAATCTCATTAGCGCCAGCAGCGGATCGTCGATGACTTCCGGAAACCACACTCAAAGATCTTCAACCGGTTGTCATCATCTCGATGGGGATGCCTCGGATGAGGTTTTCAAGACGATCGATATTTCGCATGGAAGTCGTTGCGAGTGTCATTGTTTTTCATCCTTCGTCGATTGCGAAATGATTTAGGCTCCAGGGCCGCGCACTATATTCACAATGCGAAAGACCCTGGACAAACAACTCAATTTCAAAAAGTGCGTCGCCCTGTTCCCGGCCCGCCCTCGGGCTGTGAGCGATTCTGATCAGTAGTTTGTGATCACTGAATTTCCGAAGTGCGTGACTTCGGAGGCTCCGTTTGTCTTCGCAATTTCCGCAGCACTATTGGCCATCTCAGATTCCACAGGTACTGCAAAGACGATCAGATTGTTCTTCACGGCATCGAGATACCGCTCCAGCATCTGGCCTTCCATATCGCCGAAGAAGTACTGAGAAACGCTTTCCTTCAACTTTCCAAGTTGGTCGATTCCTGGGTTTGCGTCGAGAACTTCAATTTCACCAGTCGTCAGCGTAGCCAACGAATTGGAGAGAGCCTTGAGCTGGTGGCGTTGCTGAATAATCCCAAATAGCTTTCCGTAGAGAGCTCGCCTGGGGTCCTGTTCGATTGTGCCATTTTCCTGTGTCATCTGATGGTTCCTTTCTAAATTCATTCCTGTTGAGAGTGAGTGCGTTCACTGACCACCAAATCCTCAATGGGCGTTGCCTTGATTTGACAAAGCACGGTGTTTCCGGCGAGGGTGGCCCGAGCTTGGCTTGGGTTATGGTTTTGGCGGCTTTGGAGGATCGACTTTTGGTGGCTCAGGTTTTGGATCAGCCTTGGGTACGACAGGTTTTGGTTCAGCCTTGGGTACGACAGGTTTTGGTTCAGCCTTGGGTACGTCAGGTTTTGGATCAACCTTGGGTACGACAGGTTTTGGATCAACCTTGGGTACGACAGGTTTTGGATCCGCATTTCCGCGTCGAGGTTTTGATCCTTCTTTTGGAGGATCTGACTTTGGCGGTCCCTTTTTACGCGGTTGAGGATCCAAATTTGGGCTATCAGGTTTTTGATCGGCCTTCGGGACGACAGGCTTGGGATCAGCTTTCGGGACGTCGGGTTTCGGGTCGCCCTTACCACGCTTTGGCTTTGGTTCGCCCTTGGGACGATCTGATTTTGGCAAATCAGGATCTCCAGGCTTTGGATTAACCTTCGGAATGTCAGGCACCGGATCTGTTTTATCGCCTTTGGATTTCGCATTGCCCTTCTTGCCAGACTTGGGTTCGGCGTCTGGCGTTTTCTTCATTGCCGGGGGTTTTGTGTCGGTGCCGGGACGCTTCTGCGAGCCTTTCGCGTTTTCACGATTCGGCCTTGATTCACGAGGAACTCGCGGCTTAGCCTCAACGTTCGGATCCACTTTGGGAGCGTCCGAAGTTTTTGGTGCGGAAGCACCTCTTCCCGGCGTCTCGACAGTTGTCGAGACAACAGGAGACTTCGGAAGTTTGACATTCATCGGCTCTGTTGGCTCGTTCGGATTGTTGGGACGAGTCGCCGTCGTTTTGGCTTCGAGTTTCTGACGCTCGTTGCGAAACTTCTGCATCTCCTGCCGACGTTGGGCCAGTACCTCACGTTCATCATTATTTACAACGTGAAACCGCTGCGGACTCTCCTGATTCCTGGTCAGCTGATCGAGCGACATTGCGACAACAGAAGACTTGTCATCGGTCTGCGGGGCGGTCTGGTTTCGTTCAAGCAGAGCGGCCAGCGTGCGAGGTGGTCGCTGGTCCTCGTGGTCGCGGCGATTTGCAAAGTCACGTTCGATGCGGTCATGCCAGTTACGGTCCTGGCGATTATCCCATCGTTGCCGAGCATAAAATGGATCATAGCCGTAGCCACTTGCACCGTATGAAAACCAAGGGTAATACCCTCCCGTGCTGTAGTTGTTCGCATAATAGTCGCCAAAGTAGTAATGATTGTACTGAGGCCGCGAGAAAAGATGGGCCGTGAACAAGCTCAAGTTG
>Ga0335397_10011903_pt1 | contig 10686 bp, 10 predicted proteins | sample MAT04_FD_205740 | JGI IMG/M metagenome (GOLD analysis project Ga0335397, IMG submission 205740) | Freshwater microbial communities from Lake Fryxell liftoff mats and glacier meltwater in Antarctica - MAT-04 (spades assembly) (version 2) ...
TACCACTTTGTTCTGACCAAAGGTCGCCTTGCCAGAATATACGGACAGACCATGGTTTTAATCTGGCCTAGCACGCCACATACCTGTTATCGGCATTGACATCGTTAACTTTAATAAAGACCAAGTCTAATTGCAGACTTCCTTAATCCGATAGCCCGTTTGTTAGAATATGCAGCTATTTAGGGCCTTTTCATAGACTTATAATATTTTCATTGTCGGCACTGGCGTCTCAGGCTGCGGCACTGGAGCAAGACATGCTCCACCGGCATTTCCATCGGCAAATGCCCTGCCCCGCAGCCAAATGGGGGTCGAGCTACATCCGCATCGGTAACGTGCATCAAGGCGGGCTGGATGGCGTAAAAGGTGTGTGCCACATCAACGCGTCGGACTGTGTGACGAAGGTGCTGCGGGGAATCTGTGTCGGCCTTCGGAGCATCCACAGTTGTGTATGATGTCTGAGCACGTGGTCTATATACTTACTTCAGAGCGGACTAAATAGCACAGTGGAGTCGAGAGGGGGTTGTCGGTTCAACGGATGCCTTGTTAATATAGAAATATGCGGCTGACGATATGAATGGCATTGTTCAATATGGTGCGTTAGATTCTTGGTGACAAAAACTCTTAAGATTAAATAAATATGTTTCATTCAACCCGTAAATCAAATTTTTCATTGCCAGTGCGGGTGTTTTTCCAAGACACCGATGCAGGAGGAGTGGTATATCATGGCAGCTATGTGAACTTTTTGGAGCGCGCGCGGACTGAGTGGTTACGGGAATGTTATGGTTACAGTAATAAGGGGTTGATGAGCGAATTTGGTATGGTATTTGTGGTTCGTTCACTAAGATTGGATTATCTCAAGCCCGCTTTGCTTGATGATTTACTTGCTGTCAGCGCGCAACTGAAGGATGTCGGGCGTAGTCGTGTGACCTTGTGTCAGCAAGTGCTGCGCGGCGAGGATGTGCTGGTTGAGGCGGAAGTACATCTAGTATGTGTGACAATGGATAATTTCAAGCCGGTGAGTGTGCCGGAAGCATTGCGAGAGCAATGGAAAAACTAAAGGATATTGTAAATATGGATGTAACACAGGATTTATCGTTTATCCATTTGATTCAGAACGCCAGCGTACTTGTTCAATTGGTAATGGGTTTATTGTTAGTTGTTTCATTGATGTCATGGTGGTTTATTTTTCTCAAGATGTTTACTGTCAGGCAGGCGGTGAAGCAAAGTGAGGAATTTGAAGAATCATTCTGGAATAATGATGACCTCAATAGGTTGTATCAAAATACTTCTGTAATGCGCGGTGATTCGGGCAGCATGGGACGAATTTTTGCAGCTGGCTTTACTGAGTTCCTTAAGCTCAAAAAGAAACATGATATGGACAACAATGCGGTGATGGATGGCACGCGTCGTGCCATGCGTGCCACTTATCAGCGCGAAATGGATATTCTTGAATCGCATTTAGCCTTTCTAGCTACAGTTGGCTCGGTGAGTCCTTATGTTGGGTTGTTCGGTACGGTGTGGGGAATTATGAATGCATTCCGTGGCTTGGCCAATGTTGGCCAAGCCACGTTGGCACACGTTGCGCCCGGCATAGCCGAGGCGTTGATAGCCACTGCGATGGGTTTGTTTGCCGCTATTCCTGCCGTGGTTGCTTACAATCGCTATTCGCATGATATTACGCGCCTTGCCTCTCGTTTTGAAATTTTTATGGAAGAATTCTCTAACGTATTGCAACGTCAGCCATGATTCCACGTCGTTCAGCCATGCGCCCAATGAGCGATATTAACGTCGTGCCTTACATAGACGTGATGTTGGTGTTGCTAGTCATATTTATGATTACAGCACCACTGATGAATCCTGGGCAGATCGATCTGCCCAGCGTGGGTAAGTCACTCGCTCCACCTGTTGCGCCATTAGAAGTGATTATTAAGAAAGACACCACGTTGGCGCTGAATGATCGAAGTAAGAAGGGTCAGGAGCAGAGTGTCACACGTGAGGAATTGATTGAGCTCCTCAAGCAAAAGCAGGCACTGAACGCGGATCAACCCGTTGTGATTTCTGCTGACAAGAATGTGCGTTATGAAGAAGTGATCAGCATTATGGACGTGTTGCAACGGCAGCAGATTAAGAAGGTTGGTCTGTTGGCGCAAACCAAGGGGCGATGAGCGCGATCGTGTATGCCAAGCCTTACAAGCTTCGTGCTGGGTTATTGGCATTGGCTGTTCACTGTGCATTCTTTGCGCTGTTATATTTTGGTGCCAGCTGGAAGGCGCAGCCCCCGCAGGGCATGGTGGTGGATATATGGGATAGTTTACCTGGAATGGAGGCAGCTCCAGTTAAAGTGGAGCCTCCTAAACCGATGGAGCGGCCCAAGTTGATTGAGCAACCCAAGTTGAGTAAGCCTGTGCAGTTTGTGGTACCTAAGCCTGATATAGCGTTATCTGAAAAGAAAAGGCCTCAGGAAAAATCCAAACCGATGAAAGCAGAGCCTAAACGGCAAATAGAAAAAGTGGATGTGCAGGCTGAGCAAAAGAGACAGGAGAAATTGAGGGTGCAGGTTGAGCAAAAGATGTTAGCGGAGCAGAAGGCGCAGGCTGAGCAAAAGATGTTAGCGGAGCAGAAGGCGCAGGCTGAGCAAAAGATGTTAGCGGAGCAGAAGGCGCAGGCTGAGCAGAAGATGTTAGCGGAGCAGAAGGCGCAGGCTGAGCAGAAGAAGATTGAAGAACGGAAGGTGGCGGCTGAACATGAGCGAGCTCGTGTCGAGCAGGCTAATATCGTTGCCAAGATACGTCGCAACCTCAAGGCTGAACTGGAGAAAGTCGAGCCGTCCAAAATGGTTGAGCCGTTGAAGTCTGCGGCCTCACTCAAAGCTGATATCGAATTGGCTGAGAAGAAACGGTTGCAGGAAAAGTTTCAAGAAGCTGTGAAGTCTGAGGCTAAGCGCCAAATAGAAAAGGCGGATGCTCAGTCTAAACTGAAGGCCCAAACCGAACATAAGATTGAGGCAGAGCAGAAGGCTGAAGCTGAGCGGAAGGCTCAGGTGGAGCAGAAGGCTCAGGCCGAGCAGAGGGCCTTGGCTAAACAAAAGGTACAAGTGGAACGAAGGGCTGAGGCCGAACGAAAAGCTGAAATGGAACGAAAAGCTGAGGCCGAACGAAAAGCTGAAATGGAACAAAAAGCTGAGGCCGAACGAAAAGCTGAAATGGAACAAAAAGCTGAGGCCGAACGAAAGATGCAGGCGAAACAGAAAGCCCAAGCTGAGAAGAAAGAGCAGGCCGAGGAGAAAGAACGGGCGAAACAGAGGGCGCATGCCGAGCAAAAGCTGCTAGCGGAACAGAAGGAGCAGGCTGAACAGAAGGCGCAAGCCGAACTGAGAGCGAAAATTGAACAGGAGCGTGCGCGTGCCGAGCAGAAAGCGCAAGCTGAGCAAGAGCGCGCTCGTGCTGCACAAGCAGCGGCCATAGGCAAAGAGGTGGCTGAATATACGGCCAAGATCCGGGCCAAGATACGCCGGAATATCGTGATGTTACCGGATATACCGTATAATGCGCTTGCGGAATTTGAAGTAACATTGTTGCCCGGCGGTATGGTGTTAAATGCTGTATTGGTTAAGCCGAGTGGGAATGCGGCGTATGACAGCGCGGTGGAACGTGCCATTAAGAAGGCGGAGCCGCTGCCCTTGCCGCCGGATGTGACGCTGTTTAATAAATTTCGTGAATTGCGTCTCAAATTTAGTCCAAAGGAATAGTTTATGAGAGGAGTGAAAATGTTACGACATTGGATTTTGTTGGTTTTGCTTTGTGCTGCTCTACCCGCTCGCGCTGCACTGACCATCGATATTGTAGGGGCAGGAGAACGCCAGATTCCGGTAGCCATCGTGCCATTTGCCAACGAAGACAAACTCGCTCAGAGCATTACTGAAGTAGTGTCCCTTGACTTGAAGCGCAGTGGATTGTTCCGGTTGGTTAATCCGACAAGCAAGACACCGCATGAGCCATCCGAGGTCGTGTATGCCGACTGGCGTGGCGTGGAAGCTTTAGCCATTGGTAGTGTGGAGACGCAGCAGGATGGTCGTGTCACGGTTAAATTCCGTTTGCTCGATGCAGTTAAGCAAACCGAGTTATTTGGTCAAGCTGTAACTGCCAAAGGTGATCAAATGCGCGCCATCGGTCATCGCATTGCCGACATGATATATGAAAAGCTCACTGGCAATCCTGGGGTATTCAGCACGCGTATCGCGTATGTAAATCGGCAGGGTAAGAATAACCGCCTGGTGGTGGCGGATAGCGATGGTTATAACGATCGGTCTGTGCTGTCGATCAATGAACCTATTATGTCGCCGGCATGGTCGCCGGACGGCAGCCAGCTTGCCTATGTGACATTAGAGCAGGGTCACGCGGTTGTATATTTACAGTCGTTAGTGACTAATCAACGAACGGTGCTTTCTAACGCACGGGGAAGTAATAGCGCCCCTGTATGGGCGCCGGATGGCAAGCACCTCGCCGTCGTGTTGACGCGCGATGGCAGTCCGCAGATTTACCTGGTTCGACCGGATGGAACCGATTTGCGTCGCCTCACCTTTAGTGGTGCGATCGATACAGAGCCTAGTTTTTCTCCGGATGGACACTATCTGTTGTTTACATCTGATCGTGGAGGTAGCGCGCAAATTTACCGGATGCCAGTAGAGGGAAAGACTGCCGAGCGACTGACTTTTGAAGGTGGCAATAATTTCTCGCCGCGATATAGTCCGGACGGTAAGAGTTTCGTTTTCGCGCATCAGGCGAGTGGGCGATTTAATATTGCCGTTCAGGATTTTCAGACCAGGCAGATGCAGTTATTGACTGAAGGTGGATGGGAAAAGCGACCAAGTTTTTCGCCCAACGGAAAGCTGATCCTGTTTGCAACTGAGGCGCAGGGCCGTGGTATACTGGCCATCGTTTCCAGCGATGGCAGGGTTAAGCAGAAGTTGTCCTCACAGGCAGGAGATGTTCGTGAGCCGACTTGGGGGCCTTTTTTGAAGCAGTAACATTATTTAATTAGGGATAAGGGATAGAGGATGAAAAACCTAGTGATTGGAGTATTGTTGGCGAGCCTATTAGTTGCTTGTGCCAGCGACGAGCCGCCTGTGGGTGACCTTAAAAAGAGGGGGCGGGCAGCTAATGCGCCCTTGTCAGCAGCGGTGGATTCTGCTCCTGGTGCATCTGTGGCGGTTGACGCCTTGAACGATCAGAACAACGCGTCTCAACATTCTAATCCAGCTTCTATTTCTAACGAGGTAGCAGATCAAGAGGCAGAAGCAAAAGTAGTGGCTGAAGAGGCAGCAGCAAAGGCGGTGGCTGAAGAGGCAGCAGCAAAGGCGGTGGCTGAAGAGGCAGCAGCAAAGGTGGTGGCTGAAGAGGCAGCGGCAAAGGCTGTAGCTGAAGAGGCAGCAGCAAAGGTGGTGGCTGAAGAGGCAGCGGCAAAGGCTGTAGCTGAAGAGGCAGCAGCAAAGGTGGTGGCTGAAGAGGCAGCAGCAAAGTTAGCAGCTGAAGAGGCGGCGGCAAAGTTAGCAGCTGAAGAGGCGGCGGCAAAGTTAGCAGCTGAAGAAGCAGCGGCAAAGTTAGCAGCTGAAGAAGCAGCGGCAAAGTTAGCAGCTGAAGAAGCAGCATTGGCAGAGGCTCGTGCTGCTGAGGTTCAAAATGCTTCATTGGAAGCTGCCAAAGCAGCTGCTGCAAAGGCTGCCGCTGAAGAGGCTGCATTGGCGGAGGCTCGTGCTGCTGAGGTTCAAAATGCTGCATTGGAAGCAGCTAAGGCGGCTGCTGCAAAGGCTGCCGCTGAAGAGGCTGCATTGCTTGCAGCGGCGCATGCTGCCGAGGTGCAAAATGCTGCACTGGAAGCAGCTAAGGCGGCTGCTGCGCAGTCAGCTGCTGATGCGGCAGCAGCACGTGAGGCTGCTAATGCCGCCGCTGAGCGGGATGCGGCTAATGTGGCCAAGGTTACGCTGGAACTGGAAGCAGCAAAGGCGGCTGCAGCGCAGGCAGCTGCTGATGCGGCAGCAGCACGTGAAGCGGCTAGTGCGGCTGCTGCGCGCGAAGCGGCTAATGCGGCCAAGGTAGCGGCAGAACTTGAAGCAGTCAAGGCGTCTGCCGCGCAGGCAGCTGCTGATGCTTCAGCAGCACGTGAAGCGGCTAGTGCGGCTGCTGCTAGGGAAACGGCTAACACCGCCAAGGTGGCGGCGGAGCTTGAAGCCGCCAAGGCGGCTGCGGCGCAGGCTGCCAAGGCTTCTGCTGCACAGGCTGCGGTTGATATGGCAGCAGCACGCGAAGCGGCTAATGCGGCTGCTGCGCAGAATGCTGCTAAGGCGAATGCTGCTAGAGATGCTGCTAAGGCGGCTGCAGCGCGAGAAGCAGTCGCTGAAGATTCTCTCAATATCCCGAGCAGCTTGCTGGCTAAGCGCAGTATCTTTTATCCAAACGATATTGACGCCATACCAGAACAGGATAAGCGCACTGTGCAGGCTCATGCCAGGTATTTAGCTGAACATCAAAATCGATCAGTGCGTCTGGAAGGACATGCAGATGAACGAGGGAGTAGTGAATACAACTTGGCCTTGGGTCAACGTCGTGCCGATGGTGTGAAGAAGATGTTGTTAGTGGGTGGTGTTAAAGAAGGCCAGATTGAGTCGACTAGTTATGGTGAAGAAAAGCCGATGTCTACTGCACATAATGAGGCTGCCTGGTCACAAAATCGCCGCACCGACTTAAACTATAACGCCAAGTAAGTCAGGCATGAAGTTTCAAGCCTTGCTGTTTGCAGGATTGTGTATTGTTATAGGGCAAGCTCAAGCTGCACTATTCAGTGATGATGAGGCGCACAATCAGATCCGTCAACTAGGGGAGCGCCTGACTACTCTGGAAAGTGCTGGCAAACAGCAAGTTGAAACCATCAAGCAACAATTCCAATTGTTTAATGAGTTGCAAACCCAGATCGAGTTACAAAAAAAGGAATTGCGCAAGTTACAGGGACAAAATGAAGAGGGTGTTCACAATTTACAGGATACCGAAAAGCGACAGACAAATCTTTACAGCAGTCACGAAAAAGAATTGCTCAACTTACGTGGTCAATATGAAAAGTTGATACACAATCTGCAGGATATCGAAAAGCGACAGGCGGAAGCTAATAAAAAACAGGCTAGCTCTATATTAGATCAACAAGCGCAGGTGAAGGTACGCATTTCTCAGTTAGAAGAAAGCAGCAAACAACAGATTGAAATCATAAAACAACTTGGGACCTTGAAACAACAGGTTAGTAGTATGCTAGATCAGCACACGCAGCTGAAGACGCATATATCTCAAATAGAAGAAAGGAATAAGCAACAATCCGAAACCATTCAAAAGCAAGCCGAAATATATAAGCAACAAACTAGTTCTCTTTTCACTCAGCAAACGCATCTCACCGAGCGTTTTTCTCATCTTGAGGAAAGTGGTAAGCAACAAATTGAAGCCAGCAAACAACAAGTCAGTTCTTCCCTCAGGCAACAAGCGCAGCTCACCGAGCGTGTTTCTCATCTTGAGGAAACTGGTAAGCAACAAATTGAAGCCAGCAAGCAACAAGTCAGCTCTTCCCTCAGCCAGCAAGCGCAGCTCAATGAGCGCATTTCTCATCTAGAAGAAAACTCTAAACAACAAGCCAGCTCTTTACTTGGCCAACAAGCGCAGCTCAATGAGCGTATGTCAAATCTGGAAGAAACGGGCAAACAACAAGTTAATGCCATGCTTGATCAGCAGCAAGCCCAATTCAAAACACGTATTTCTCAGCTGGAGGAGGTCAGCAAGCAACAAATTAATTCCATCGTCGACCAGCAGCAAGCAGAGTTTAAGATAAACACCTCCCAGTTGGAAGAAAGAGACAAGCAACAAACCCAAGCTATGCTGGATCTTCAAGAACATATCGATACTCAAAACGCTGAATTGCGCAAGTTGCAGGGTCTGAATGAAGATTTGGATCACAGATTACAGGATGCAAATCAACGGCAGAAAGATGTCTATACCGATTTGGATACTCGTATGCGCCATTTTGAAACTATATCTCCGCTTGAACTACAAAAGCAGATTCAGGTACTGCACGAAGAATTGCCTAAATTACGCAGTCACAACGAAGAGATATTAACGCATAGTTTACAGGATATGGAAAAGCGGCAGGTAGAGGGCAATAAGCAACAAATCAGTTCCATACATGATTTACAAGGGAATATTGAGGCACAGAACGCTGAATTACGCATTCAGAATGAAGAGCTTACGCACAATTTGCAGGAAATAGAAAAAAAACAGAAAAGTTTTAACAATGATGTAAATAGCCGCTTGCGCCATGTTGAAACGGTAGCTGTTCTTGATCTGAAAAAAAAGATTGGTACCCAGGATGATGAAGCAAACATGCTACGAGATCAGAACGAAGAGTTGTTGCGTAACGTTCAGGAAGTGGAGAAGCGGCAGGCAGAAATTAGCAAGCAACAAACAAATTCTATACACAAGCTGCAAGCGCAGGTTGATTCACTGAATATAGAATTACACAAGTTGGGCAGTCAGAATGAGGATTTACTACACAACTTGCAGGAATCGAAGCAGCGACAGGCAGAAGCCAACAAGCAGCAAACTAATTCGATGCTTGACCTGCAAACGAAGATTGATGACGCACAAAACACAGAGTTACGCAGGTTGCGCAGCCAGAACGAAGATCTGTTGCGCAAGTTGCAGGATGCGGAGAAACGCCAGAAAGATTTCTATATTGATATGGATGCCAGCCTGCATAATTTTGAATCGATAGTTGCTGGGACATCATCAGTGCCGTCTGCCTCTCAGCCTGCCAAAGTGGCTGGAGGTGGAAATGCACCTCTATCCTCGTTGTCTATCAAGGCAGCTAATGGAAATGCCTTGGAAACAGATACTGTCAACATGGAAAATCGCGCTTATGAGTTGGCACATGGCCATGTTAAAGCCGGTAATCTTCAGAATGCCATAAATGCTTTCCAGGAATTTCTAAAAAAATATCCTGAATCGAAGCATGTGGCTAATATCCACTATGAAATGGGTAATGCCTATTTAGCATTGAAAGATTTCAAAAGTGCATTGGACAGTTATCAGCTATTTGTGAGTAAGTATTCATCCAGTCCTAATGTGCCAGATGCTATGTTAAGTATTGCTGATAGTCAGCATCAACTGAAGGCTATAGTTGGCGCCAAGAAAACACTCAATCAAATAATCGTTAAATACCCCGAAAGCAAAATTGCTGATCAGGCCAAGAAACGTCTCGACACCCTCAAGTAAGTGCGTTCTTGTCCGATATTTTCGAAGTGAGTCGGTCTGTATCCTTGGTATTTTGTCAGTTAGCATTTGCGCGCAGCCATATGTTAGCGATGACAGGATTGATTAAGAGATGTCCTGAAAATATAAAGATGTTTGCGGCTAACGTTAGGACTTTTTTAAAGCAGTAACTTTGCGAGAGTTGATATTATGAATATAATGAAAAATGTTAAAAAATTAGTGATGGGCGTATTACTGCTACACTTTCTAGTTGCTTGCGCTAAACCTCCTGGAGTGGGTATAAAAAAAGACGGTAATAATGATAAATCCATGGATGCAACCCCTCTTCCTGATGCATCATTGGCTGCTGGCGATCACCCACTCACAAATGCTTCAGGTGAAACAATTTACCCTGGTTCTGGCTCTGGTACAGGCTCAGGCTCAGGCTCAGGATCAGGATCAGGATCAGGATCAGGATCAGGATCAGGATCAGGATCAGGATCAGGATCAGGATCAGGATCAGGATCAGGATCAGGATCAGGATCAGGATCAGGATCAGCTGAATCTGATGCGAATGATCCCTTAAATAATCTGAAAAGTTTGCTGGCTAAGCGCGTTATTTATTATCCAATCGATATAGATACCATCTCAGAGCAGGATAAGCCTGTTGTGCAGGCACATGCTGAATATCTGGTTGAGCACCCAAGCCGTACAGTGCGTCTGGAAGGAAACTCAGATGAACGTGGGAGTAGCGAATACAATCTGGCTTTGGGGCAACGTCGTGCCGATGGAGTTAAAAAGAGATTACTAATGGGTGGTGTTAGAGAGGGCCAGATTGAGTCGATCAGTTATGGCGAAGAGAAACCCACTGGTAAAACGCATGATGAGTCGTCTTGGTCTCAAAACCGCCGTACTGATTTGAACTATACTTCAAAGTAGGCTGAACATGAAACTTCACGCTTTACTATTTGCTGGATGGAGTACCGTTGCAGCATGTTCTGCACATGCTGCCTTTTTTACCGATGAAGAGGCACATAATCAAATCCGGCAACTAAAAGAACGCGTTTCCAATCTGGAGGGTAGCGGCAAGCAGCAAACTGAAACAATCAAGCAGCAGGCTGATACTATAAAACAACAGATTGAAACTCGTAAGCAGCAAACCCGTGAAATACTTGACCTTCAAGCGCAGATCGAGACACAGAAAGATGAATTGCGCAGGTTGCGTGGGCAGGACGAGGTGTTAGCGCATAGCCTGCAAGAAGCAGAGAAACGGCAGAGAGATTCTTATATTGATTTGGATACTCGCGTGCGTCGTTTTGAAAAGCTTGAAGCCGCTGTGCCATTCAGACCGATAAAACCTTGAAACATGCTGGCATGTCTTAAATAGAGCAGATCCCCATGATTACGT
>Ga0335397_10011904_pt1 | contig 10686 bp, 8 predicted proteins | sample MAT04_FD_205740 | JGI IMG/M metagenome (GOLD analysis project Ga0335397, IMG submission 205740) | Freshwater microbial communities from Lake Fryxell liftoff mats and glacier meltwater in Antarctica - MAT-04 (spades assembly) (version 2) ...
CGATGACCATGACCACAAAGGTTCCAACGCCAACGCTCCAGGGAACGATGGCGGCGACGGAGTTCATCATCTCTTTGCGGCGGATGGAGAGTTCTTCATTCCGTGCAAGAGAATATTGCTGGGTGGCATATGCCTGCACTGCCGCGCTATTGGCGGTGGCAGTGATGTCCATTGCGCGTTGGGTCCAGATTGCCTGCTGCGCCACTGCTGAGGCTGTGGTGGCGGCGTGGATAGAGTCTGCGGTGGAGGTGGCGTTCCAGGCGCGCTCAGTGGCAAGGCTGTTGACTGAGACTGCCTGTTGGGTGGCGATCTGGTTTCGCGCTTCAATGGTGGCTGTGAGTTGCATGGAGAAATACTCAGCCGTGGCAACTGCGGCAACTGCCGTCCCCTTACTGGCGTTGGCATCCACGTATGCTTGAATGGGGTCGGGGGAATAGGCAGTCTGTGCTAAAGCAGTGCAGGAACTGATAAACCATATGGAGCATATATAAATAATTGAGCGGGCTAAGAATATTTTTTTCATAAGGTTTTTTTCGTAATCGTTCTAATAAACGCCAATCTTTTTTTGGGGCGGCTTTTACGTTCTGTAGTGAGAAAAAACATATGATGCTAAAATTGCGGACTATGCTTTGAGAGATTAAGGTGATAAGTCCGCTGCCTCCAATGGCTCACTTTCTTTTTGCATTTCACTTAACATCACCTCTGCAAAATAGTTCAGCGCAGCCCAATACACTTCTTCCATCTCTTTTGGAAGAGGCGTGAACTCCACAGTTATTTCGCTTGTAAACATTCGACCTTTTCTCTGTGAACTATTACAGATTAGAAGCAGGTAATGTTGACGGGATCTTTTCGAACTCGCTGTTTACCAACTTGCGCACCATCGCACCCTGACCGCGCTGACCAAAACCATATACATTGCATAGCGCCATCAGTCGTTTGTGGGTCTGTTGATCAACAGGAATCATCTTGTAGCGTGGTGATTGCCCTGGCTTAATACATTCTGTAGCATTGCTGCTTTCAATCGTAGAAATATTTTCTGTAACACGTACTATTTTTTTCTCTTTTCTTGTTGTCGAGTTCGACATAACTACCTCTCTTTTTTTACTGCTGACCGTTTGAGCCTTTTTTGCTACCTGACAGGTATTATAAATACTTATACTTATTTTGTCAAACAGGTTGTCATATGCTACCCCATCGGTAGCACCTTTGTGGCAACATATGATTACCTATGGAAAAATTCGGTTCATGGCTTTTAAAGGAACTTGATGAACGCGATATGTCGCAGTCTGATTTGGCGCGTGCATGTAAAATTACAACTGCTCAAATGTCCCGTATTGTTTCTGGAGAACGTAATGCAGGAATAGAGACACTTACCAATATTGCCCACACCTTCAAAATTCCTGTTGATTTCATCTTTGAAAAAGCAGGTCTTCTTCCACCCAATTCTGAACTGTCCATCATTAAACGCACACTTATTAATCTTGCAAAAGGTCTTCCTGATAGCGATCTCGAAATGGTTATTGCTCTTTTAAAGCAGCGAGATGATTATTACAAAAAGAATCCTAAAGCTAAACCAGAAAAATAGCCGCTGGGTATTAGTGAATAATAAATAAACCCCATAATTTAATTCAAATATATATACGCCTAGCCGCACTATGGCGTTTCACACACAAAACCTAACAAAATGTCTATCCGCCTCGAGCCACCACCAGCCACCCTCCCATCAGGATCAACTGTCTGGGCATATTTGCGTGATAGTGGTGGACCAACACAAGAGCGATCAATTCAGCAACAGCGCGAAATGCTAATTGAATATTGCAACACATACAATCTTGTCCTATCTCATCCGCCATTTGAAGATGTCCACAAATCAGGCGGAAGCACACAAGGGCGTGATAACTTTAGCTATATGATCTCCCTTTCAGCCACATCCGAAAAGCCAAATGGTCTCCTCATTTGGAATTTTGCTCGTTTTTCACGGGGCGGCGCATACGATGCCCAATTATATAAATCGGTCCTTCGCCATCGCGGCATCATCATTCACTCACTTACAGACAAAGTTCCAGAAGGTGAATTTGGTCCTATCATTGAAGCTATTATTGACGTTGCAAATAAACAAAAAAAGGACGAAGCCAGTGCAGGAGCATGGCGTGGACTCAGACACAATGTCAAACAAGGCGCAGTTCCTGGCACACCGCCGCGCGGAATCATTCGCACTCCCATGAAAACTATCAGTACAGATGGTATAGAGCGCACTGCCCATCGCTGGGATCCAGACCCTGCATTTAAGCATCGTGTAAATAATGCCTTCCAAATGAAAGCCGAAGGCAAAAGTCTTGCACAAATTCACAAAGAGACAAAACTCTATAGCTCCCTCAATTCTTACGTTACTTTTTTCTCCAACCCTATCTATATAGGCACATTGCAATATGGCGAAATGACCATTGAAAATTACTGTGCGCCCACAATTCCACAAAAATTATGGGATAAAGTCCAGGTCATTATGCAAGCCAACGCCGATCGTAAACACGTCAACAGTAAAGTCGAGCATCCTCGCAGAAAAAGCAGTGTTTACATTCTCTCAGGAATTATTAAGTGTGCCCGTTGCGGTTCCCCTATGAATGGGCTATCTACCCCACAACCTTATGGAAAAGACTACCGCCGTTACAACTGCGCAACCGCAAAAAACAAAAAGACTTGTGCTATTAAACCTGTTCCTGCTGAACTTATTGAAAAACTTGTCCTTGATCAATTACATATATTTTTCGACGACCCCAAAAACTTAATAAATATCCTTACTACCTTTCAAAAAGATCACGCTACTGAGTCAGGTAAGGTTGAGGAAAAACGCACTTCGTTAAATCACCAATTATCTGCAACACGCAAAAAAATCGTCAACTTGACGAATGCCATTGCCGAAAAGTCTCATTCACAAGCAATGCTCAAAAAACTTACCGACCTGGAAGAGGAAGAAAACGCCATTCTCAGTGGGCTTGAGCAGCTCAAAACTCAAACAATCACCCCCATTATCGTCCCCACTCTGGATCAAGCGAAACAGCTCGCGCATAATATACAAGTTGATCTTAAATCCAAAGACCATGCTTTCATCCGCCAAACCCTCCTCGGTATCCTCTCAGAGGTTATCGTTGACCGTTTTGATAAACACGTTGTAGGAAGAATGGTCTACTACCATATCCCCAATGTAAAAAAAAAGTTATTAACTGATTATATGTCTATAATTCCCGCCCCCGTGGGGGCACATCCCAAAAGAGACAGTCACCTTTAAGGTGACTGTCTCTTTTGATTATGAAACAAGATGCACAGGCGCTATAAACTTCAGCGCACTGCCGTGGGTCTGGGTGTGCGTGTGGGTGGCAGCGTGGGCGTGGAGGTATCTGTGGGCAAAAAAACGGGGTCGCCTTGCCAGGGGAGGAACGCAGAAAATTGTTTGAGGTCGTAAGTGCCTTGTATATCACGGCGCTGTAAGGCTAGTAAATTGCCGCTGCCCTGATCGTTTGAATACCCCAAACTCATTGCCGTTGTGTAGCCCAAAGCGTAGGTTAAATCTGCGAGGTCAACGTTGCTAAGCCCGAATGGGTAGGCAAATGATTGAATGGGGATCCCTAATTGCTCTTCCAAAAATTTACGGGAGTGCGATATCTCGTAAATTTGTTCTGTTTTATCCAGGCGGGTCAGGTCAAGATGGCGCATACTGTGGCTGCCTACTTCCCAGCCAGCGGCGACCATTTCTTTGATCTGGTCAACATTCATAAATCCATCTGCGCCCATGTAGGTGCCGACAATATATAGGATGCCGGTGAAACCATATTTCTGCATGATCGGGAACGCGGCGGTGTAGGCATTTAAGTGTCCATCGTCAAATGTGATTAGCATTGGGCGGGGCGGCAGGTCTGCGCCTTCGTTGATGGCGCGCGTGAGCATATCTAATGTGATGGTTGTATATCCCCAATCGTGCAGGAGTTTCATCTCTTCGTCAAATTTTTCGGGCGAAACATAATAACGGCTGTTGTTGGGCGAAGTATCTATATGATGATATAGAAGGATCGGCACAATTATATGAGTAGGTCCCTGATGAACCCAGGTGGCAGTGGGAATGGGCGAAGCCGTAAATGTTGCAGCCGGGGCGAGGGTTGGGAGATGGGTGGCAGTTTCGGTCGGAGGGAGAAGCGTGAACGTCGGCGTGGGAAGCGGCCTGGGCTGAGATATCGCATTGCAGGCAAATAGTAAAATACAAATCCCCGCTATATAATAAAATGGATTTTTCATTTTATTGATTGAGCTGCCAGATGATACGCAAGCCGTCGAGCGTGAGCCACGGGGCAATGATGTCTATGACTTTTGTTTCTTTGGCGACGACTTCTGCCAGCCCGCCCGTGGCGATGACTTTCATATCGCTTCCCAACTCTACTCTGAATCTTGCCACCATTCCCTCGACCATGCTCACATACCCAAACAGTAAACCAGATTGCATCGCGTGGACAGTGTTGCGGCCAATGACGGAGGGCGGCATTTGCAGATCGATGCGCGGGAGTTTCGCGGCGCGTGTATAAAGCGCTTCGGCGGCCAGATTGATGCCCGCTGTAATTGCGCCGCCAAGATATTCGCCATCTTTTGTAATTGCGTTGAAGGTTGTGGCAGTGCCAAAATCGACCACGCAGGCTGGGCCGCCATAAAATTTCATTACCGCCACTGCGTCGCAGACACGGTCTGCGCCCACGGCTTTGGGATCTTCATAACGGATTTTAATTCCCGTTTTGATACCTGTATCCACGACCAGCGGCTCTTGCTTTAAATATTCGCGGCAGGCTTGAAGCACACGACTCGTTAGCGGAGGCACAACCGATGCGAGCGAAATGCCGCTAATATCGTTTACTGATTTTCCTGCATTTTGCAACAGCCCTAAAAACTGCAAACCATATTCATCGGGCATACGGTTATGGTCGGTTGCAAGCCGCCAGTGCGCGCCAAGTTGATCGTCTTCATACAAGCCGAGAGTGAGATTGGTGTTGCCGATATCAATGGTGAGAATCATAGTTTCCTTGAGTGACGGACTATTTTCTATTTTACCGCTTCAATGATTTCAGCGACCATATCGTACCGATGAAATTGCGGCATGATGTAAATTCCACTGGCCCAGGATTTTATGTTTTGAATTAATTCAACCGCCAGTTCCACGCCCACTTTTGCCCCGTCTTCTCCAGCAGATTCTATCTTCGCACGTGCTTCATCGGGGATAAAAATACCCGGCACTTCATGATGCAGGAAGTTGGCGTGTTTGCCGCTGACCAATGGCAGAATGCCCGCCAGAATCGGTTTATCAAATTTACCGTGTGCAGATTCGTAAGCTTCGATCAATTTCGGGCCATCATCCATATGATAGATGGGCTGTGTCAGGAAGAAATCTGCGCCGGCTTTGATCTTGCGATGCAGGTTTTTTACTTCGGTATCCATATCTTTGGGACACAGATTCAAGGCCGCGCCCACGAAAAAATTAGTCGGCTGACCGATGCTGGTGCCGGAATGATCCATGCCTGCATTGAATCCCTGCTTGATGAGTTTGATCAACCCGGACGGAACGAGATCATAGTTATCCATCGCTTCGGGATAATCACCAATGGAAGTGGGGTCACCCATCACCACGAATACATTGCGAATGCCGAGCGCGTGCGCGGCGAGCAAGTCACCTTGCACCCGCAGCAGGTTGCGCCCGCGAGTCGGGAAGTGCAGCGTGGATTCAACTCCCACTTTACGCTGTACCAGATCGCACACTGCCCAAGCCGACATTCGCATGCGTGCCATCGGAGAATCTGCCACGTTGATCACATCTGCACCTGCATCATACAACAAAGACGCGCCCGCCAATAGTTTATGAGTTGAGAGTCCGCGCGGCGGGTCCATCTCAACGCAGATCGAAAATTTACCGGAAGAAAGTTTTTGCGCGAGCTGCGTCGGCTGTTCGGCTGGCTCGGCGGTGATTTCATCTTCGCTCAACACAGTAATCGTATCAGAAACAAAAACAGGCGCAGTCTCAAAAGCTTTCTTCATCGCAGAAATATGTTGAGGTGTTGTACCGCAGCAACCGCCGACAATATTCGCGCCCGCTTCACGGAACGCAAGCGCATAATCGCCAAAATACTCCGCGTCTGCGGGATACATGATTCGTCCACCGACTTGTTCAGGCCAACCCGCATTCGGCTTAACCCAAAACTTCGCAGAGCGATCGGGCACAGCCTGCTTCATTTGTTTCAGAATGCGCAGCAATTGCGAAGGTCCGCCGGAACAATTTACGCCGATCACATCTGCGCCCGCTTCTTTTAACTTGCGCGCCACCTTCATCGGCTCATCGCCCAACAGTGTGCGGTCATCGCGTGTAAATGTGACCGAAGCCACAACGGGCAAATCACAGGTTTGTTTCGCAGCCTTGATTGCTTCCTGAATTTCATATAGATCGCTCATGGTTTCGATCACGATCAAATCAGCGCCTGCATCAGCCAGCGCCTTAACCTGTTCTGCAAATGCGGCGCGTGCTTCTTCGGGTTTCACACGCCCATAAGGCGCGATCCGCACCCCAAGCGGGCCAATGTCACCGGCCACAAGTACATCCTTAAACGAGGCGGCCACCGCCCGCTTCGCAAGCTCCACGCCTGCGCGGTTAATCTCGACCATGTTTGCTTCAAGGCCATGTTTTTTTAATTTATAACGGTTCGCGCCAAATGTATTGGTGATGATCAACTGTGCGCCTGCTTCAATATATTCGCGATGAATATCTGCCACCGCCGCGGGATTGGTGAGGTTTAGTTCATCAAAGCATTTATCGAATCCCACACCGCGCGCGTGAAGCATGGTGCCCATCGCGCCATCCGCCAGAATTGTTCCCAAAGAAAGTTGTTGCAAAAGATCCATGCTTCCTCTTATTTTATTTTCTTGACCACGGCATATAAAACTCCGCCGCGCTCGATTTTGTATACAGTTTCATAATCAATGAAATATTTTTTATATACATCATACCGTGTGGAAAGAATAACATAATCGGGAACAGTATTCACAAACGGTATTATTTTTAGATCGCCGCGCAGATAAAGTTCGGCAATATACTGCGGGTCACTTGCCGCGATCTTCGCATCCGTGGGCGCATTTTCATTCACCCAATTCGCAGCCGCGCGATAGGCTGATGCCCAATAATCCAGTTCAAATCTTCCAGTTGGATTTCCAATCAGACGATTGTAATAGACATATTCATACGGATGCAAACCGACTCCCGCCACAATACCGGGCAGGATGAATAACACAACGAGTCCTGCTTTAACTTTTGGCTGATTCAGCCATCCGAGAATTGACTCTACCCCCAGGCCTGCCACAAAAAAAACAGGCGGCAGGATAAAGAATATCTGCCGTGTATTATCGTATAAGGGCGCGTGTGTAAATATTAACACCAGCAATGGCAGAACAAACCATAACACAGTAGATACCCACGCGATATTATTTTTACGAAGCGCAAATAATCCAATCACAAACAAAGACCAGATTGGCTCGGTGAATTGAATGGCAAGCAAAACTGGGATATACGATAAAGGTAGATTTGTCGAAGAATAATATTGTCCATTAAACAGGACTTGTCCCTTCCACGGGTATTGCGACATGACCTGAAAACTTTCAAGCAAGCGCGCCAAAGGATTCGGCCAGAGATACGGCCAGGTGATGTACATGGTAATTATGGCAAGGATGGCGTAGGCAGCCAGCAGTGGCAGGGATTTCTTGCCTATGGTGCGAACTGCGTAATAGATAACAATAATCCCAACCAGTGGGCCGAGAATGCGGGTGGAGGTGGTGACACCGAGAAATACAGATGCAAGGATGAATGATGAATGATGAATGATGAATGAAGAGCGACGAGCGTAAAACAGAAGTGCGAAAGTGGAAAGAAGAAAGAAGGCGGTGCGGAGCCAGAGAAAGATGGTGAAATATTTTTGGATGTAGATTTCGGGTTTTACTTTTTGAATGTCAGATGCGATGCGTGAAATGATATTTATTTCACCTGATGCAGCCGCGCGCACAAGATTCTCTATCAGTGTATGAAATGCGTCAGTGAAGAGAAATAGCGAGAAAACAGAGACAAGCCACAGAGCAGAAAGACCGAGCAGAGTTCGTTTGGCAGAAGGAGTCCATGAGTCAAATGAGATCGGCTGGGCAGAGTCCACCATTCTGAATCCGAATGAAAGACTAAGCAAAAAAAGACTCATGAATGGAATATCTTTCGGACTGAAGAAAGCGTGTCCCCAGAAAAGAGGCTGTGTGAGAAAAAGCAAAGCTGCGGCAATTGCAGCGGATTGATTCATCCAGCGTTTTGCAATGTCGTAAAATGCCCAAACGCCCGCCAGAAAAGTAAAAAAATAAATGAGATGGCGGTAATCGGAAATCAGCCAGCTGGGATGGATTACATGTAAGGCGCGGGCTATGACCGCTGTGAAGATGACGAAAGCGGGGCCGTAATTATCATACGTGTTGCCTGTGACGATGATCTCACCGCGCTGCGGCCATGTAGTGTATGACTCAAGCGCATGGTCTGCATATTTATAGAATTGCAATTCATCCCACGACTCGCTGTAATGGCGTGTGATAAGAATTCCAAGAATGGCAAACGCAAGAAAAAAAATAATTTGGATACGTTTCATAAAAACTACACGGACATGCAGGCGGGTAAATTTTACCCGCCTGCATGTTATATATTTCTTATTTCATCAACTGCTCAACACGACTCTCGCCCACTGAATAATATTTTGCATTCGTGTGATGGACAATGATCGCGGCAGTCGATTGCTCGGGGATCAGTTGACCTGAGGTGGCGAGACTCATACCGAGTTCTGTTTCTGCACCTGGCAAGAGTTGGAAAACTTTGAAATGATCTTCCAATTCGGGGATGGCGGGATAACCCCATGAATAACGTTTGCCTTGTTTTTCTCCGATGCCCAACTCTTTGCGAATATGTTCATGCAGATAATTCGCAGTTGCCTCGGCGGTTTGCACGGCGAGTCCGTGAAAGAAATACGCCTCGGTGTAATCGTTGGCGGCTTGCATTTTGTCGAATTTGTCGCTGGCCTGCTGACCAATCGTCACGATTTGCAGCGCAACCACATCCATTTGACCTGATTCAACAGAGGCGTAGTAATCTGAAAGCGCCAGATGATCGTCATAAGGTTGGCGCGGGAAGTTGAAGCGCGCAATCTCCAACGGATTCGAAACGGCTGTACTCAACGGATTTGAAGCGGATGAACGGATGGGGTCAACGGATGAGGTCAACGGATTTGAAGCGGATGAACGGATGGGGTCAACGGATGAGGTCAACGGATTTGAAGCGGATGAACGGATGGGGTCAACGGATGCGGGGTCGTAGATGATTAAGCTGTCACCATCGGCTTGGCATGGGAAGTAACCGTAGACGGCTTGTGGCTTGAGCCATTTGTAGCGCATGGCTTCCTTGGTCATCTTGGCAAGGCGGTCGTCAAAATCCTTTTTCATCTTGTCCCACTCTGCGCCGTGGGTATTTTTTGCGCCCCAGGAAAGGCGATATAGCTCATTGATGTTGAGATGTTTTAATACAATTTCAAGCGGCATATCTTTGACGATGCGTTGACCGAGTTTGGCGGGCAATACAATTGGTGCTGGCACAATGTTTGAACGTGTTAACGTTTCAACGTTTGAACGTTGAACGTTATTCGCACGTCCCATTTCCATGTCTGCATCCTTGCGGAGTTGTTCGAGCATGGCGGGTTTGCGAACAGGGTCGATCAACAATTCCATGGTGTCGAGACCTTCAAAGGCGTCCTTACAATAAAAGACACCGGGTTCGTAGGCGTTGCCATCCTCTGCAAAGAGAATGCGGCGGCCGAAGCGGCGGTTGATGGCCGCGCCGCCAATCAGGATTGGGATCTTATGTCCACGGCGGTGCATCTCGTTGACGATGAGCGGCATTTGCTTGGAAGTGGATACCAGCAAAGCAGACAAGCCAATCGCGGTGGCGTTGGCTTCCACAGCTTTGGTGATGATGGTCTCAGCTGGAACTTGCTTGCCGAGATCAATCACGGTGTAGCCATTGTTTGCAAGAATGGTCTTGACCAGATTTTTGCCGATGTCATGCACATCGCCATAGACGGTTGCGATGACCACTGTACCTTTGGTGACGCCTTCCACTTTTTCAAGATAATTCTCAAGATGCGAAACGGTCTTCTTCATCGTTTCGGCGGATTGCAGCACGAAGGGCAGGATCAATTCACCCGCGCCGAATTTATCGCCGACTTCCTTCATGGCGGGGAGTAAAACAGTATTGAGCGTGTGAACAGCAACTATATGACGCTCTGAACGTCCGCCTGTGGGTTCGCGATTAATGATCTCGTCAATATCCGCTTCGACGCCGTCTTTGACGCGGTGTAAAATTTTCCAGTGCAGGCGTTCTTCAGGAGTCATGCCTTCGGTGGGGTTGGCAACCGTTGATTCGTTTGAAACAGTCACCGTTTCAAAATGTTCGATGAAGAGTTGCAGTGCATCTGCACGGCGGTTGAAGATCAAGTCTTCGCACAGGTTGCGTTCCTCGGTGCCGATTTCGGCGTAGGGCATTACATGTGCGGCGTTGACAATGGCCATATCCAAACCAGCCTGCACGCAGTAATA
>Ga0335397_10011913_pt1 | contig 10680 bp, 5 predicted proteins | sample MAT04_FD_205740 | JGI IMG/M metagenome (GOLD analysis project Ga0335397, IMG submission 205740) | Freshwater microbial communities from Lake Fryxell liftoff mats and glacier meltwater in Antarctica - MAT-04 (spades assembly) (version 2) ...
GCGCGAAGGTAATGCAGCGGTACCCACTCGTTCCGGCGAGCGTAAGCGGTGGCGCGAACGGCGCGGTTGCACACGCTGATACGTTGGCCTTCGCCGGCAATGCTCCGTGGGCGGTTGCCGGAGCCGGGTATGTGATTCTCGCATCACCCATGTTGCCGACGGCAACGGATTTGCCCCTACGTCCCACTTTTGTGCCGTGGTTGTTTGGTGTGGTGGCAATGCGGCTCGGTGACGACGGTCAATTGATACAGGCCGTTCCCGGCCAGCGTCTCGCGCTGCCAGCCACGGTGACGGCGCTCGAAATGCCGGATGGCACCGTCAATGCTGCGGCTGCACGCACGGGTCTCGCACCGACAGAACCGGGTGTCTATTTGATGCGGCGCGACGCGTCGGTCACCGGTGCTTTGGTGGTGAATGCCGAGCGCGAGGAATCGGATTTGACGTTGGCGACGGATCGCAGTTTGTTGGCGCGCATCAACGGCGACAAGGTCTCGACGGCCACCAACGCCTCGACCTGGCGTAGCAGCATTCTCGATCAAACGGCCGGTCGTTCAATGGCCTGGCCGCTGATTCTTCTCGCGCTGCTTGCGTTGATTGCTGAATCGTGGCTCTCGCGCATGAGCGCCACTGCGGTGCACACGAACACCGCCTCCAGCAAACCAGCCACCCGTTCACGCGCTGCGTAGTGCATTTCTCGTTGAAAGAATTTCGCGCAGTGATGCTCGTCGGCGCGTTCTCGTGTAGAAATTCTCAATGAGAGATTTTTGTCGAACGATTCTCGTTGAGTGCGTCCCGCTGTTATTGTTGACCTGACACTATGGGACTTCCACGCCTCCTCGACGCAATCGAGGCGCTTCCAGCATTTGCACGCCTTTTCAAGGAGTTGCCTGGTCCGGGCAGGTCTTTACGCGTGGGCGGTCTTGCCGGATCGAGTGATGCCGTGTTGGTCGCCGCCCTCGCGCGCGCCATGCCGCATCGACTGTTCGTACTTGTCGCCGATCAACTCAGTGATGCTGAACGGTGGCTGGCAGACATTGACGCACTGGCCGACGACATTCCGACTGCGCTGTATCCGCCGCGTGAAGGATTTGGCGAAGTGGAACCGCACGCCGAAGTAGCGGGCGAACGCGTCGAGACGATTGAAAAACTGGGTCGTAGCGCGGTTCGTATTCTGACCACGACCGCGCGCGCCTTGTTGGAGCGCACGCAGCTGCCGCGGGCGTTGGCGGGCGCGCGTCTCGAACTGCGCAAGGGCAACGAGAAACGTCCGGAAGAACTGGCGGCGCACCTCGATTCCATTGGTTTCGAAAAAGTGTTGATGGTCGAAGACGTCGCGCAGTACGCGGTGCGCGGGGGCATTTTCGACATCTATTCGTTTGGCATGGCCGAACCCGTCCGTCTCGAATTCTGGGGTAACGAAATTGTCGAGTTGCGGCACTTCGAACTCAACTCGCAACGGTCCACGCGTGATGCCGAATACGCACTGATTCTGCCGGTCGATGGTCGTGTCCGTGACGACGGCAACAATCTCGAACGCGTGACGTTGCCTGAGCTGTTCGGACCCGACTCGATCATGGTGGTGCCATTCGGCAGCAGCATTTTGCCAGAGCTCACGCGTACGTGGGACGAGGCCCTGCATCACCTCGAAATTGCGCGTCGTCGTGGTGAAGAGGTGGTTCCGCGCGAAGAATTGTTTGCCGCGCCACCCATCATGGCCTCGCGACTCGCGCGGTTTGGCACATTGCGTATTGCCGAACCTCCGCATCGGGCTTTGAGCGCGGCGGTATCTACGGCGCCTGCCGGACCCGAACCCGACATCTCGTTTCCGCTCCGGGCACCGGAACTCATTTCGCGCGACATCCGCACGCTGCGGCGCCTGACGCGCGATGGGCTCAACACGATTATTCTGTGCGACAATGCGGGGCAGGCCGAACGCCTCGATGAACTGTTGTCGGAAGAAGGCCCGTTGCATGCGTCGCTCGCGATTGGTGTATTGGGCGGTGGGTTTATTGTACCGGGCAAAATGCGCGTGCTTACCGATCACGAGATTTTTCGTCGTGATCGAAGGTTGCGTCGGACGCGCAAATACAACACGGGCGCCGCACTCGAGAGTATTGGCGCGCTCAAGCCGGGCGACTACGTCGTGCACCTCGAGCACGGCATCGGCATTTATCGCGGCATCGAAAAAGTCTTCGTACGCGAGAGCACCATCGAAGCCGTTGTAATTGAATATGAAGGTGGCGATCGCCTGAATGTGCCGCTGTACGCGGTCGATCAAATCGAACGCTACCGTTCGGCGACGGATGTCAGCGCCGATGCACCACCGCCCCGTCTGCACAAGTTGGGGGGCAATCGTTGGAAGGCGCAGCGCGAAAAAACGCGCATGGCCATTCTGGAAATGACGCAGGAGCTGTTGCAGTTGTACGCGCGCCGCAAAGTCGCTACGCGTCCACCACACGCGGTTGATGGGGCGTGGCAACGGCAGCTCGAAAGTTCATTCCTGTTTGAAGACACGCCTGATCAACGCAAAGCCACGGTCGACGTCAAGACTGACATGGAAGGCGAACGCCCCATGGATCGTTTGCTGGTGGGCGATGTGGGGTACGGCAAGACCGAAATCGCCATTCGCGCCGCGTTCAAAGCCGTGCAAAGCGGTCGCCAGGTGGCGGTGCTCGTGCCAACCACGATTCTCGCCGAGCAACACGCGCGCACCTTCGGTGATCGCCTGGCCGACTTTCCCATTCGCGTCGAATGTATGAGCCGTTTTCAAACGGCAAAAGAGCAAGGGGTGGTGGTCGCCGATCTCGCGAACAAAAAAATCGACATCGTCATTGGCACCCATCGCCTGCTCAGTCCCGACGTGGCGTTCAGCGAACTCGGTCTCATCATCGTCGACGAAGAACACCGCTTTGGCGTGAAACACAAGGAACGTCTCAAGCAAATGAAGCTGGAGACCGACGTACTCACGCTGACCGCGACCCCAATTCCGCGCACGCTGCATCAGTCGCTCGCCGGCCTGCGCGACATGACGCTGATGCAAACACCACCACGCGATCGCTCACCGGTGCTCACGTTTGTCGAGCCGTGGGATGACGCACTGATTGACGAAGGCATCAGTCGCGAATTGGATCGGGGCGGCCAGGTATTCTTCGTGCACAATCGCATCGAGACGATCATGGCGATCGCCGATCATCTCAAACGTCTCGTTCCACGCGCGCGCGTTGGGGTCGGACACGGACAAATGAAGGAGCGCGCGCTCGAAGAAGTCATGCGCCAGTTTGTCGAGGGGGAACTCGACATCCTGGTGTCGACGCTCATCGTTGAAAGTGGCCTCGACGTGCCCAACGCCAACACGATGTTTGTGAATCGCGCGGACCACCTGGGCCTCGCGCAGCTCTACCAACTGCGTGGTCGCGTGGGCCGTTCGCACCGGCGCGCATATTGCTACCTGCTATCGCCCGACCGCGTGGACGACGATGCGGAGCGCCGCCTTTCTGTCTTGGAGCACAACACGGAACTCGGTTCGGGCTACCAGATCGCGCTCAAGGATATGGAGCTGCGCGGCGCCGGGAACCTGCTGGGGCCTGAGCAGTCTGGATTTGTGCATACGGTCGGTTTTGATCTGTATCTGCGACTTTTGGACGAAACCGTCACACAGCTGTCGCAAGGGCAGGGCGGGCAGAAACCCTTTATCCCGGCCGATGTGTCTTTGGATGTACCGGCCTATCTGCCCGACGAGTACATCGGCTCGCAGGTAGCCAAGCTCGACATCTACCGTCGCTTGACCGCGCTCAGGGTGCCGGCCGACATCGAATCCCTGCAGTCTGAGGTTCGGGACCGCTTTGGACCGCTCCCAGCCTCGGCTGGAGCGCTCTTTCACAGTGCCCTCTTGCGAGTGTTGGGGGCGGCCCTCGGAGTTGATGGGGTGCTTGTGCGAGGGTCGGATGCTCGTGTTAATTTCAGGGCTGATGCAATTCCTCGTCTCAAGGGGTTGTCGGCGGCCTTCCACGGAGTCCAGTTCCAGGTGGATGTTCGCCGGGCGCAGCCCTTGGCGCTCAAGCTGACCCGGCTTGGGGGCGCAGAAATGCTCGATGGGTTGGTGCGTGCCTTGCGCGCCCTGGTGCCGTAATCCCACAAATCGCTGGCATCCCTTTCAGTCCGGCCTTCGGAGCTTTACTCGATGAAATCGTACCGTTTACCCGCAGTTCTCACGCTTGGTGCGTCCGTTGCATTCGCTTGGGCTTGTGATTCCGGCGGAAACCCGGACACCGCAGCCGTTGCTGGCGGCGCAACACTCTCGGCCGAACACCTGGGCACGATCATCGGCAATTCCCAGGGCCCGCTCGAAAAAGACTTTGCGCGCACGCTCGCTGAGCTTTGGGTGACCTATCAACTGGCCGGTGAAGCCGCCGCCAAAAACGATTCCATTACCGATGTGAAGGATATGGACTACGGTTTGTGGTCCTTCATTGAAGGCACGAAGACCCGCAAGTGGGGCGAAACCCTCAGCAAGACTGTGCTCAAGCCAGTCAGCACGGGTTGCGACGAAGAATGCCTGTACAACAAGGGTGACATCGTCCTCGGTGCCAAGCACATTCTTATCAGCGCTGGCGACGGCACGGTCCCCGATCGCGCTCCCGCCGTGACGCCCGAACAGGACGCGATCGCTCGCAAGAAGGCGGACGCCATTGCAGCGCAGGCCACGTCGGCCACGTTCGATGCGTTGACCGCCAAGACCGAAGAACCTGGCGGCAAAGAACGCAAAGGTGAACTCCCCGTATTCAAGCGCCACGACGAAATGGCTGAGCCCTTCACAGAGGGCGTGCTCACTGTCAAGCCAGGCGAAGTCACCAAGGTGATCAAGACCGGCTTCGGTTACCACATCATCTATCGCATGACGTACGCGGAAGCGAAGGCGAAGAACAGCCAGAACTGGCAACTATTGGCCTTGCATCCAATGCAGGCTGCCGAAAGCACGTATCTCGCGGCTGTCGACTCAGTCGCCAAGATCAAGGTCGACAAGAACGCGCCAATCAATTTGCGCGCGGTTGCCCGCAACACGCTGGGCTACGCCAACGATCAGAGCACGATCGCCGAATGGAATGGTGGCAAGCTCACGTTGTCGCGTTTGGCTGACGTGATGAATGCGTATCCGCCACAGAGCCAGATCAAGTCGCAGCTGCTCAGCCCGCAGGTCACGGACACCATGCTGATCGGCTTTGTGAAGGTGGTGGTGCGTCAGCAGATCCTGGCCAAGCAAGCGGATAGTGCGAAGATGACTCTCGACACCGCCGAGATGGCCAACATGCACATGGGCTTCCGCAACAACCTCACGACCGCGTGGACGCAGCTCGGAGTCGATCCGAAAACGTTGTCAGACAGCGCCAAGTCTGAGGCAGATCGCGTCAAGCGGGCGGCTGTGCTGGTCGACTCCTACTTCGACAAACTGGTCAAGAACGAAGTGGGCTTCGCCGACATCGCTTATCCGGTCGGTCGCAGCCTGCAACACAAGTACAAGTTCACTGTGAACGACGCCGGTCTGGAAAAGGCTTTGGTCAAGGCCAAGAGCGTTCGTGGCTCGGCTGACTCCTTGAAGGCCAAGCAGGGCCCGCCGACGCCAGGCGCACCTGCCGGTCCGCCGGACGCGCCCGCTACCACGCCGGCTCCAGTCAAGAAGCCATAATCAGGACCAGCCTTTTTGGGCGGGTTCCACTGTCGCGAGGGGCCGCCACAACGCGGTCCCTCGTTGCGTTTCAGGTGTAGCACTAACAGTGCCCGTTTGCTTGAGCAACAATCCGGGTGGTTTGCGGTGTCCAACTCAGCGCACCCTGCCATGCCTCACTTTTCGATTCAATCAAGGAACGTCATTCTGCCTACAACATCGGTTCCGTCCGTCTTCGTTCGCCCAACTGTTTGGGGCGCCGTGTCGCGAGTCGTGAACGTGATTGGTTTTGTGCTCCTGCCGGGTGGTGTCCTGGTCGCGCAAACACCTCCCAAACCACTCGTGGTGGCGCCTGCGGCCGACACCGCCAAACCAGAAGCGCTTGTCATCAACCGCATTGTTGCGGTCGTGAACGACGTGCCCATCATGTTGTCGGATGTCATGGATCGAGCGATTCGCAATCGTGCCGAGAGCGCGGTTCCGCCAGACTCTGCACAAATGATCGCATTGCAAGAGGCGGCGCTTGAGGATTTGATTGACGAGCAAGTGTTGCTGCAAAAGGCCAAAACGGAGAAAGTCGAAATCGACGACGCCGATGTGCGAACTGCGGTTGAGTCGTACATCAACGATGTGCGCTCGCGTTTTCAGAACAACGATGCCGAGTTTGCGAAGGCGCTCCGGGAATCCGGATTCGGATCGATCGAGGACTATCGCAAAGGTCGCGCGGATGACATTCGCAATCAGATGCTGCAGCGCGACTTGATGGGCAAGCTGAAACAGGCCGGACGTATCCCGGCGGTACCCGTAACTGAGGCCGACGTCACCGCCGAATTCGAGCGTAACAAGAGTACGTTGCCCAAGCGCAAAGCCAGTGCGAGCCTCCGCCAGATCATCTTTCCTATCGAACCGTCGGAAACATCCAAACGCGCCGCGCGTGCGAAAATAGATTCGATTGCGAAAGAGCTCACCGCGCATCCCGAAGATTTTGAAAGCATCGCGAAACGGTCGTCGATGGATGGGTCCGCGCCGTTGGGTGGCGACCTTGGTTGGAACCGTCGCGGTGCCATGGTGCCAGAATTTGATCGGATCATGTTTGCGATCAACCCCGGGGTCATCAGCCCGGTCGTTGAAACGCAGTATGGGTTTCACCTTATTCGTGTCGATCGCGTGCAGCCAAGCGAAGTAAAGGCGCGACACATCCTGATCAAGTTCACGATTGACACCACCGACGAATCGCGCGCGCTCAAACTGGCGGATAGTGTTGCTGGTGCGTGGCGTGCCGGTGCGAACTACGACACGCTGGTCGCGAAATTTCACGACAACAAGAATCAGGAAGATCGCAATATTCCCGACCTGCCCATTGATACCATGCCCATCAGCTACCAGACGGCGGTGCGGGGCCATGCGGTCAATGACATCGTTGGACCGTTCACGATATTTGATGAGCGCAACAACGTGCACAAGCCGGTCATCATTCAGATTACCGATCTGAAAGAAGCGGGCGACTACACGTTAGCCGAGTGGCGCCAGCGTATTCGCGCGCAGCTGACCGACTATCGCAGCCGTCGCCGTTTCGTCGACGGTCTGCGCGGCGAGGCGTACATCTGGACACTCGAGAAGCCGAAGACAAAGGCCGCGGACAACAAGTTTCCGTGATGAGCGATATACGCGACGCGCATCCAGTGCGACTGGCCGTAACACTTGGGGACGTTCGTGGTATCGGTCCGGAAATTGTGGCGAAGGCGCTCAGTGATGAGCGCCTTCAGCATTCACGGATTGAGTTTGTGGTGATCGGGCCTTCCGGGCTGTCGCTCGCCGTTGACGAGAGTATTGGCGATTGGCCCGCCCATCTCGCAGCCACTCCGTTGTCACGTGAATCGATGGCAACGGCGGGACGCCTGGCCGGCCTCGCAATTGAACGTGCGGTGACGTTGGTGCAGGAGGGGGTTGTGGACGGAATTGTCACGGCGCCTATCGATAAAGCGGCGCTGTACGCTGGCGGTTATGACTATCCGGGGCACACGGAGATGTTGGCGGCCCTGACTGGCGCACCCGCCACCATGATGTTGGCGTCGGACAAACTGCGCGTGGTGTTGGCGACCACACACATGGCGTTGCGTGATGTGCCAAACGCTGTCACGCCACGGGCCATTGCAGAAGCCGCGCGCGAGACGCGGGTCGGACTGCAGCGCTGGTTTGGGATATCGCAGCCGCGCCTGGCGCTGTGTGCGCTCAATCCACACGCTGGTGACGGTGGGCGGTTCGGCAGTGAGGACGCGGATATTCTCGCGCCGGCCGCGCGCGCGAACGATTTGGCGGGACCATTTCCGGCGGACACGGTGTTTGTGCGCGCGATGCGTGGCGAGTTTGATGCTGTGATTGCGCCGTACCATGACGTTGGCATGACCGCGATCAAGGTCGCGAGTTTTGGTTCAGCCGTGAATGTTACGCTGGGGCTGCCGTTTATTCGGACGTCGCCGGACCACGGGACGGCGCTGGATATTTCGGGGAAGGGAATCGCGGATGCGAGCAGTATGATCGCGTCCCTCTTGCTGGCGAGAGAGTGCGTGCTGCGGGCGCGTGGCGCGGCCCGGCGCTAACCGCCACGAAAGGACACCTCGGCCAGCTGCGGAGCTGCCAGCTGAACTGCCACCAAAGCACACAGCTACCAGCTGCCAGCTGATAGCTATCAGCTGAAGTGCCAACCAAAGCACACAGCTGCCAGCTTCAGAGCTGATAGCTACCAGCGGAACTGCCACCAAAGCTTACGGCTGCCAGCTGCTGAGCTGATAGCTACCAGCGGAACTGCCACCAAAGCTTACGGCTGCCAGCTGCTGAGCTGATAGCTACCAGCGGAACTGCCACCAAAGCACACGGCTGCCGGCTGCTGAGCTGATAGCTACCAGCTGAACTGGAGGCAAAGCTGCCGGCTACTAGAGTGAGCCACCCACGGGAGCGAAAAGTTGGGTGCTATAAGCTGGAAAGACGGCAGCTGTGTGCTTTGGTGGCAGTTACACTTACTCTGCTGGACTGCTGGGCTCCTCCTCTTGGCCATCCTGCAATTTGCTGAGTTCATTCTCGGCCGTATCGCCGCGTCGCATCTCGTACTCGGGGCGGCTGCTGTAGCCATATCCGCCGAACACCTCGCCACCGCGCATGTAGTCATTGCCGTATCCCCGACCTGTGGGGTAGGCGTTCGCGGGGTCCTTCTCGTTCTTGTGCATTGGACGACTCCTGAGAGATGGGAGAAGTACCTGCACACTAGGGACAGTTTTCGCATCGGGCAAGCGTTTAGAAGCTCTTGTAACCATCGAAAATTGCGCCGAAGTGACAATTGATACGTAACGAGACGGCTTCGGATCGGAACCAGGCCGTATCGGTCGCAAAACAGTGGCAAAATACATGGGTTTCCTCTTGCATGGCGGGTTGTATCGGCACCCCTGAACCGGCTAACTTTTCAGGCTATGCAAATCCGCAACATCGCCATCATCGCACACGTCGACCACGGCAAGACAACGCTCGTGGATAAAATGCTCCGCCAGGCCGGAGCTTTCCGTGATAATCAAGTCGTAGAAGAACGCGTCATGGATTCCAATCCGCTTGAAAAAGAGCGTGGAATCACCATTCTGGCCAAGAATGCCTCGATTCACTGGGGTGACACGAAGATCAATATTGTTGATACACCAGGCCACGCCGACTTCGGTGGAGAAGTCGAACGTATTCTCCGCATGGTCGATGGGGTGTTGCTGGTGGTTGATGCCTTTGACGGGCCGATGCCGCAAACGCGCTTTGTGCTGCGGAAAGCGCTCGAACTCGGTCGTACGCCCATCGTCGTGATTAACAAGATCGATCGCCCCGGCGCCGATCCACTTCGGGTCCACGACGAAGTGTTGTCGCTGTTCATCGAACTCGAAGCCAACGAAGAGCAGCTCAACGCCCCCGTGGTGTACGCGAGCGCGAAGGAAGGCATTTCGACGATGGACCTCGATGTGACGCCCGTCGACCTCGGTCCGCTGTTTGACTGCATTGTGGCGACGGTTCCGCCACCTCCCTCCGACGCCGAAGGCACGTTTCAGATGCTGGTGTCGACCATCGAATATTCCGCGTATCTGGGACGTCTCGCCATCGGTCGTATTGAACGCGGCGTCGTGAACGTAGGCGATTCCGTTTCGTATTTGCCGCACGGCGATTTGCCCGCGCAGCGTTCGCGCGTGTCACGGTTGTACGGCATCGAAGGCGTGGAGCGCGTTGAACTCAAGAGCGCGAGCGCCGGCGAAATCGTATTGTTGGCCGGATTCGAAAACGTCGACATCGGCGCCACGCTGGCCGACCCGGAATTTCCGGAGCGGCTGGAAGGCATCACCGTCGAAGAGCCGACCATCAGCGTCGACATGCTCGTCAACAACTCACCGTTCGCGGGCAAAGACGGCAAGTTCGTCACGTCGCGTCAGGTGCGTGAGCGCCTGTACAAGGAGCTCGAGCGCAACGTCGCTCTCAAGGTCGAAGACAACGAGAGCACCGACTCGTGGAACGTCTCCGGTCGCGGCGAACTGCATCTGTCCATCCTCATGGAAACGATGCGTCGCGAAGGGTACGAATTTCAGGTGTCGCGTCCGCGCGTGATTACGCGCACCGGCGACAACGGCGAGAAGCTGGAACCGTACGAAGAGCTGGCCATCGACGTGCCCGAAGATTATTTGGGCGTGGTCATTGAAAAGCTGGGGCCTCGCAAGGCCGAAATGATCGAGATGAAAAACCCTGGCCAAGGGCTGGTGCGTCTGCTGTATCGGGTGCCCGCGCGCGGTCTGTTTGGATTCCGCAGCGAGTTCCTGACGGACACGCGTGGTACGGGCCTCATGCACCATCGCTTCCTCGAGTACGGCGCTTGGGCCGGTCCGTTGTCAGGCCGCTCACGTGGGGTGCTCGTGTCGATGGAATCGGGAACCATTATCGCGTTCGCACTGTTCAGTCTTCAGGAGCGCTCGACACTTTTTGTGAAACCGGGCGAGGCGGTGTAC
>Ga0335397_10011914_pt1 | contig 10678 bp, 5 predicted proteins | sample MAT04_FD_205740 | JGI IMG/M metagenome (GOLD analysis project Ga0335397, IMG submission 205740) | Freshwater microbial communities from Lake Fryxell liftoff mats and glacier meltwater in Antarctica - MAT-04 (spades assembly) (version 2) ...
TACAAAGAAACAATTTCGATATCATCGTCCCATTGATTCAGAACGTAAGCGGCTTCGTAAGCCAGAAGGCGATATCCGTTATCCCATGCTTTCAGGGTGATCTGCATAGCCCTGGTCAGGACTCTTTTTTCCGGCTTGCGTTCAACCAGGTACAAAATCAGGAAACTGATAAGGCCATGATAATCCTCATTTTCTGCCAGGATATTTTCATGTAGTAGATTTAGTTTTAGTAAGAGTGCTTTCTTATCGTTGAGGGCATAATAAAGCACTGCTTTAAAAATATCATCGCTCGCGGTAAAAATCCTTTTTTGTAATGTGGTATTGATTTTTTCGAACACAGGAGCCGATTCCTCCGGTGCTGCCGAAAGTAAGGCTACAAAGTAGTAAATCGCATCGTGAGCCACATGTGGCAATTGTGATCCTCTTGAATACGAGCGCTGCGATTTCAAGGCTTTCTCGAAGGATGAAAGTGCTGTTTTTATATCTCCTCCCAGTAAATGAGTAAGGGCATTGATAGTGTGGTTTGCAACCTCAAAAACATTTTCTTCAAGGGCAACCTCAAAATTACCCAGGTGGTAGTTCTGGTGAAAAAGAACAGAAGAAAGTTTTGAAGAATTTTGAAGCGAAACAGTCGTTTTCAAATCCTCAATGAAATGATACAAATCAGCGAGAGGATCCAGAACGGTAAGGCATTTAAGAATTTTGTTAACCAACAACAGGTTGATTATTGAATAATTAACCATAGCAAGACTTTCCCTGTATGCTTCATTATCAAGCAAACCAGTCATGGAGTAGTTCATCCGGTCAAAACCATCATTCAGGAGTTTGGGTTCAATTACAGGGTATTTTTGTTTATCAAAAAGCAGGCTGTACAGAAAACTCCTCAATTTCCGCATATCCGAATCACTGTAATAAAAATGACTAAATCTGCCATTCACATACTCCCATTCCTCAGTATAACTATTGAGCTTTGGCAGCACATAAATCAAGAATGCAGGAGAAACTGTAAAGTCGCGATCACCTGGCGATTTCACAAACAAACCCACTTGTGAAGCATTTTCCAGAAGTATCTGAACCAGTGCATTGGGTATTTTCCTTTTCTTCAAATTGCTTACAGGAAAATAGTACAGGGAGATATGTTCGGTTATCAGTGCCGCAACATCCAGCACATATTGTTCGTTTTCTGGTAATGAATTATAGTAATCAATCTGTTTTTGATTCATTGCGGATAACAGGTAAGAATTTAAAATACTAAAGTTACGTTTGCAGTTGAATTAGTGGAACTGCATGCATAATCGTTTGCAGCGGATGCTATTTATCCTTGGTAAGGGCTTTAAAAATCGGTGTAAAAGTAAAATTAAAAACTTTTCATTTTGATTTCTGTTTATAAATCAGGCAATCGGGTTCAAAACTTATTGGAACCAATTCCTGTTATTATTAACCAAACTGCAATTAGTGTCACTAAGAAAACTCATCATTTTACGCAAAAACGCTCATTTTCTTTAATTTTAGGTTTGGCAGTCAAAACTCAATCTTCTGTGCGCGAGGACTTTCCCCCACGGGGACTAAGGGGTGAGCGTGGGCAAAACTCATTTTAGACTCGTTTTCTTATAGGCACTAATTACATCTGACACTATGAAAATCGTTATTTTCGGTGCCAACGGCAAAACCGGCATCCTCTTAACCGAACAGGCTCTTGCCGCAGAACATACTGTTACAGCTTATATTCGCCGTAAAGGTGCTCATGTTCAGCAGCATTCCAACCTCAGAATTGTAACCGGAAACCTGAGTGATACTGAAAAAATAAAGGAAGCAATAGCTGGTTCGGATGCAGTAATTTCAACTCTTGGCGGAGGTTCGTTAACAAAACATTCACCTGAAATTATTGCAGGCATTAATCATATTGTATCTATTATGGAACACGTAAAAGTTGAGCGGTTTATTTACCTGTCGAGCATTGGTGCTGGTAATAGCCGAAACCTGATGAGTCCGGTTATTAGATTTTTCATTACATACATTATGCTTCGTGTTCCTCTGGCCGATCATTCTGCCAATGAGAACCGGCTTGAAAAAAGTACGTTGAAATGGACTATTGTTCGCCCCGGTGGACTAACAGATGAGCCTAAAACCGGGAATTTGCTTCACGGTAGTGATAATAAAATGCTGAAAGGAAGCCCTAAAATTTCACGTGCCAATGTAGCTTCTTTTATGCTTAATCAACTTACTGATAATACATATATTAATAAAGGCGTCTGGCTTTATGAATAAGTCAGTGGGAAAGGCGTGATTTTATGTTTGTTAATTTACCGATACCAAAAATTTAGTTCACTGTATCACTGGAATAGTGAAGTAAAACACCGAACCTTTACCTGGTTCACTCTCAACCCATATAGTTCCGCCCAGCATTTCGACATATGCCTTGGTTATCGAAAGGCCAAGCCCGGCACCGTCATAGGTTTTTGAGAGGGAATTGTCGGCCTGCGTGAAACGGTCAAAAATGGATTCCAGCTTGTCGTTTTCAATTCCTATGCCTGTGTCTTTGACAAAAAACCTGATGTATTTGCCTTTGTTTTCATAACCTGATTCAATAGCACCTTTGGAGGTATATTTAAGTGCGTTTTTTAGCAATTTTGATAGTATGGTCTCCAGTTTTTCCCTGTCGGTGCTAATAACTGTTTCCTCCTGAGCCTGTTCAGTTGTAATACTAAAATGTAAACCCTTTTTATCCGCTTCGGGTTTAAAAACGGCATACATGCTTTCCACCTGCCGGTTTACATCCACCAATGAAAAAGTAACTTCTGCCTGTTTGGATTCAATCTTCGAAATATCGATTAAATCAGTAATCGTGTTGAGCATTCGTAAACTGCTTTTTTCAATAATGGAAATGTATTCCTGCATCTGTTCAGCTGAAAGAGCGGAGGTTTTCAGCAAATCGGCAAAGCCAAGTATGCCATGCATAGGGGTGCGGATTTCGTGAGCTATGTTCGAAAGGAAAGCTGACTTTAGTTTATCGTTTTCTTCCGCTTTAAGCTTGGCCTGCTCAAGCGTTTTGCGCTGATTGAAATAATCCTGAAGCAGAATTCCGATATAGCTGAATTCGCCGTGTGAATGTTGAAGTTTTTTAATAGCTTTATTGTCCTCTGACTCAAGTATTTTAGTGATCAGATTCAACGGGCTGTAAACCCAAAGCCGGGCAAATAGAATAAATACAAAAAGAAAAAGTATAAAGAATACCACAATGATCAGCAGCAGGTATTTTGATGATTTAAAATTTAGGTTAAATGGACGGCTGAATACCAATTGCGATACGGTCTTACCCCGCCAGTCGGTAAGATTTTTCGAAACGACAACCGAATTGCGGTCATCATTTATGTCCTGACCTGATGGCTGCCTGAATTCAATTTTTGAACTGGTGATCCTGCTCAGCTTGGTTTTAAACGACTGATCCCAGAGCCTTACCAGAAAAGTATATCCCGAAGGTTCAGTTTTAGTATGAGAACGGTCGTAAGTCGGGTGTATGGAGGCAGCACTCACCTCAACAAGCCCTTCGGTTGTGAACAGAAAAAAATGGGAATACCGCGTTTTCTGCACACCTGCAACCGCTCTGCGCGGAATAAATCTGCGGGATAGAATTTTAAGGGATGATGTTTCGGTAATGATTTGAAAAGCAGTATCATATACACCGATATAATCTATTTTAAAGCTATTTATAGCTCCTATTATATGTTCATTGTACCATTTAGTGCTTCGGGTTTTAGTAAATTCAACGAGTTGATCCGAACGGGTGAAGTCATTTACTGCAATGCGCATGGATTCGGAATTAAGATCGAGCAACGACTCCACTTCGTTCGAAAATTGCTGACGGGCTGCATTATGAACCTGTTTTTCCTGCTGAAGTGTATATAGAAACAAATATGTGAATAAAAGCAGAAAAATAGCAGCGGATATAATAAGCAACAGAATGATCCTTGAATAAATGGTTTTGAGTTTTAACATTTAATCAGATTTTTTTGAAAAAGTAGTTTCCCAATTCAGGATTGATAAAAATGCTGTTCCCGCAAATGTCCTGGTAAATATGCAGCTGTTGATTAACTCCCTGTTAAAGAAAAACAAAATTGAAGCTAAAAAGTTCCCGGTGCAGGAACAGATACGCTTTTATTAAAAATTGATTTTGCTTTAAATTGGCCTAAAAGCCAACCGGAAATTTTATTCCAGTATAATTTTTTCGACAAGTACTGAATTCTCAGTCGTGAGTTTCACAAGGTAAAAACCTCTTTTCAAATTACTGATGTCAATACGTGTAAGCTTGTCAGAAAGATGCTGTTTATATATTTCCTGTCCGTGTAAATTATTTATCGAAACAGAGCTTTCTTTTGTAACTGATGTTTCGATAGTAATAAAATCCTCAGCCGGATTCGGATATACCCTTAAAAGTATTCTTTTCGGATTGTTTTCTTCTATGCCCAGTATGGCTTCGCTTCCACATGAAATGCTATTCTTTTTAAAGTAAATAACTGACTGAGAAAGGGTATAGCCGCTGGTTGGCGGAGTCGCGATTGCATGGTCGGAATACAGGTTGTTGAATATTCCAAGTCCAATTGTATAAATGGTTTCTTCTGTTGGAGGCGGCCCGGGCACATCATTGGAGCCCCAGCAATTTTCATCGCTGCAATAGCGCAACCCACGATCCTGATTTACACTATACGTCCACAAGTTGAGCCCGCAGTAATCATTCATATACAATTTTCTTGTTGCAAGGTAATACTCAGGCTTCAGATAATCGTATGGAAGTTTCGTGATAATTTCGTTTCTCAAATATGTTAATTCAACAATATCATTTGTAGAGGTTGACGATCCTTTATCGAATACATGCCTGTCGGCCTGATAACTGATTGAATCCATTGTCACTGTTTTTGAGCGGAATGTATATTTTATATACCGTTCATGATTATCAGAAGACGGATAGTTATAGTTCAGATAATCACGTATTTGTATTTCATCACCAACACTATGTTCGTAAAGAATTTCATTGGTGAGCTTCGCCAACCCTAAATCAGGCGATACATTTCCAATCAGATATACCGGATTGAGGATCCCGGGAAACGCATCAACCTGCAGAAACTGAATCAACCCCAGGGTTTTGGCTACAATTATCTGTTCTCCGTTCAGTGTTGAATTAATCGTACTACCAGAAGCATCGGTATGAATAATCGTGTAAATCCGAACTGAATCTGCATAATTTAACACCGTGAGAGTATCCGCTTTTTCGAAAGTGATATAAAATTTCTCTGCCTGGTTTTCGAAGAAAAGAGTGGAATCTTCCCCTGAAACTGAAAAATCAAAACTCAGCATTTCACCATCCAGTGTGAAAAAATTGTAGATTGATGCGTTATTATACATAATTCTGGCTCCCAACCATGTTTGACGATCCTGTTTGGTACACTGAGGCCCTCCCCAGAACTGGCAATTCTGGCTTGTTATTATCATTCCGGGCTGTGTGAAATTATAGTAAACGGAATCGGTTCCAACCAGCGCAGCCGAATCAAAAGCTATACTGAATGTGGAATCGGGTACAGGAAAATTGGTGTATACCTTTTGTGAAGAGGCATTAAAAAGTTTGTAATCCTGTCCGAAGCAAAGGATTGATAAGAGCAACAGTGTAATTGTAAGGATTTGTTTCATAGCAGATTATTTTATCAATTTCGAAAATTAAAATTTGTATTTACAATTCTGAAATCCGGAAAGAGAACAAAATATCCTGATTTAGAAATACAAATATAGTGTAAATAATTATTTTCATTTAATTATTCCTTTCTCAACGCCTGAACCAGGTTTTTATGCATTGTTGCCCTTGCCGGGAAATAAATCCATGCCATTCCACTAAAAACTATCAAAAGCAGAATCAAAATTAAAAAGGTTGCAGGCAGCTGAAAAGCCGGTGAAAGAAATGAAGGCAGTATTCCTGCAAATGCTGCTATCAGACCAATGCCAATGCCGGCCAGTAGTATAAACAGGTTTTCGGCTATAATAAGTTTCAGAATATAATTATGCTTAAATCCAAGTGCAAGGTATAAGGCGATTTCACGCTTTCGTTCCTCCAGGTTCCGTAACAATACTATTCCCAGACCTATGGTACCGATAATGATTCCGAGTCCGCTGAGTAACATAAAAACCGAGAGGTACGTATTTGTAACTGAATTGAATTCTGCCAGGCGCCCGGAAGCCGGGGTAACCACCATTCCGAAATCCTGGAAAAGATATTCGAGCAGTTCCAAAATTGCTGTCCGTTGAGCAAAACCACCGTCAATCAACATTACTTTTGAACCACCAACCGAAGGAAAATACTGCCGGAACAATTCAGCCGAAACCAGGATATTTCCCTGGAATATTGAGTTTTCGAGTCCGCCCATTATTTTTACTTTCAGTAGCTTGCCACTTTCATCTGTATACAAAAGTGTATCCCCGACTTTTTTGCGCAAGCCCCAGGTTATAACAGTAAGATCAGCGTAGGCAGGGATAATTCCGGGGCCTAATGGAGTGTTTAATATCAGCCATGGATGCTGTTCGCTGATTGAAGGATCGAGAGATGCGAAGCGGAACGATTGTTTCTGATCGAAAAGTTGCGGAGCAATTCCAAGTATTTTTGGCTGCTGAACCTGGTTCAGGTTCAGGCAACTGGCATCGTTTCCATCGAGGCTGAGCATCTGTATGAACGTAACATTTTGCAAAACCTTTTCATCGGTAAGCCCGTATTTTTGTTTGCCTTCCGGTGAATTCAGATCATTCAGAACAGGAACCGTTGATTCAGTCCAGAAAAGAAATCCCCCGGTACCGGATTGCGGAGTATTTTCAGTTCCATAAAATGTTTTCCGGTTGGCACCGGTGATAATCACCGAAAATGTGCCAATGGCCAGCAATGCTATGGCGGCAATGGTGCGGTTTTTCTTCATACCGGCATTTCGAACTATGGTGGTAAAAAATCCCGGTGCGATTTTGGAAGTTTTCTGACCAACATGCTGCAAACCGTAATAAAACATGGCAATGCCTGCAACCAGTATCAATCCACCTGCCCAAAGGAGATTTGTTGAAAGATTGGATTGCGATCCTGTTAGTGACGAAATAATTATTCCCACGGACATTAAGAAAAAGAACATAGCTGTTACCAGACTGATAATTTTCCTCCTGCTATTGCTGCGTGGGGATGAAATTTCAACCCCTTTTACCAATACCGACAAAGGTTTACGGAGGTTACGGATCAGAACAAAAAACAGTGTCAGTAAGGCGGTTATTGTACCTGCGGCAAATCCGGTAAACAGTGTGCCAGGCTTAAGGTGCATCTGCAACATCGACGTTCTTACAGCTTCCTGCCAAAGCGTATTTAAACCGAATAGCAACAGTTTGTTATAAAAAATTCCGAAAATAACACCAAGAATACTTCCGACTATTACTACTAATAAAGCTTCAAGGAACAGTATACGGATAATTTGTTTTTTTCTGATACCAAGTGTTGCCAGAATTGCGGTTTCGGACATCCGTTTTTGGGCATGAAGCGAGAACAGCAAAGCCGTAAGCAACAACGCGGCCACAATAATGAAAAAACTCAGGCTAAGGAACAAGCTTCCGAAATCGGTGGAATTGGCGGCTGCTGATTTTCCTTCAGCATAAATATCCTGAAACCTCAGGCCGTTTTCGGCAGGAATCAGCTGACTCATCAATTGGTTTTTCAATTGTGGCAGAGTGGAACTGTCAGCCGGAAACCGGTATGCTGTTGCATGCCCGAAAGCATTATCCCAGAGTTTCTGCCCGGCGGCAATCGAAATAAAAGCTTTGGGTGTTCCACGGTAATCGTTCCAGTACTGCTCGTCTTTATCCCTGATTTTGGTCAGGTCCACAGGGGCTCCGGTTTCCCAGTCGCGGCAATTACCTGCTTCCGACATACCGGGGAAGTCAGGCATTAGTGTCTGATCGAAAATAGGATTGCTGACAGGTAAAATGTATTTAATGCAAAAACGCGAACTGTCCTCCGTGAGTTTCCTCAAGGTGCCCATTTTGAAATACTTCAGTTGAATTGAATCTCCCGGTTTTACAAAAAGATCATAGGCAAGCCAGTTGTTTATAATTGCTTCTTTTTCTGATAATTGAAATCCTTCCGGATCAGCAGCCGTAACGAAAGAATAAGGTGTTGATTTTCCATTAGATGAAATATCATTTACCATGTAAGTAAAAACCGGTTCTGCTTCAGGAATAGCTTTTTCAATTGCTATGGCGGTATTATCCTCAATAAATATACGGCCTGAGCGGATTTCAAAATTTTGGGTTCCTGGTAATGATTCGATTTCGAGCCCTGCATCTTCAGGCTTCCAGCTGATTCGCAGGAGGGAATCCAGAGTTTGCGGAGATAGGTTAATTTCTTCATTTCCTGAAACCAGCATTAGATTGGCATTTCCTTCAAGTTCAACTTTGCGGGCCATAGATTCCAGCGAAATAAAAATATTGAAAGGTGCCGATTGATTGCTTTTCAAGCTAAAGCGGCCCATCTGCATGTCGTCAGCAATTGAAGCTACTTTTAAACGGAATGTAACCAGTGGTTCCGTTTCCGAAACAAAAGGAGCATTTTCCGAAGCTTTTCCCTGTTTGTGAAGTTTAAGCAGGAATTCATCTCCCGGTTTTAATTTCAGTTTTTCGGCGGTATTCTGGCTCAGTATAGCTTCATCTTCAGCGGGTTGATGAGTCGCGGAATTCCAGAATTTATTAAAACGATCGTCAATTCCCAATACTTCCACGCGGTTGATCCGTGAATTCTGATCGTTGTTTATGGCAATTCCTTCAAGATGAAGCAAAGGTGCAGCATGGTTTTTTGTTTTTTCTGAAAGTTCACCTGCAAGCTGTTGCCTGAAAAACCGGTCGCCGGATTGTATAGCATAACGTGTTTTCCCCAGCCGGATATCTGTTAATTGTCCAAGACTATAACGTACCGAATCACCTACAACCAGCGCTCCGGTAAGCACAGCCGTACTTATCACCGTTCCTGCAAGAATAGCCAGGTATGGTTTGCGGTAGTATTTCAGATTGCGAAAAATAAAGGAGAACAGGGACATCGGAAGAGTTTGGGGGGTTAGGGATTTGGATTTTGGAGTTAGGGTTGAAGATCAACGGTTTAAATACAATGTTAAAGTGAAGGGAGAACGGAAGGGTTCATTTTTGCAGGCAATGGTTACTTTTTCAATCTGCATGTATTCAATTTACAAATTGGAGGTTCCTGAAAATTGGCCATTCAGGATAGTTTTGTCTTTTGCTTTATAATCATTCACTTAGCAATAATTTACCTTCGCGTAGCTTGTAAATTTTATCCATTTTTCCCGCAAGTTCCATCGAATGGGTCACCATAACAAGGGCAATATGTTGTTCTTTATTAAGCTCGATCAGCAATTGGACAAGCTGAGCGGCATTATCAGCATCCAGTGAGCCGGTTGGTTCATCGGCCAGCAACAGTCGGGGCTGGTTGATAAGAGCGCGCACAACAGCCGTACGTTGACATTCCCCCACCGAAAGTTGTGAGGGAAACTGGTTAAGGTGTTTAGACAGACCAACTCTTTCGATCAGGTGTAACGCACGTTCATTGGCTTTTTTCAGGATGCTTTTGTCTTTTTGCGGCAACAAGGGGAGCAACACATTTTCGAGCAGCGTAAGTTGCGGCAGCAAATGGTGCATTTGGAATACAAAGCCCATAAATGAATTCCGGATTTCAGCAAGCCGGTTGTCGTTCATCTGATCGATAGGAGAGCCTTCAAGAAAAACTTTTCCAGAAGTTGGCCTGTCAAGTGTACCAAGGATATTCAGCAGGGTGCTTTTCCCTGATCCTGAAGGCCCGACAATTGCAATCAGGTCGTTATTTTCTATTGGTAATGAAATATCATCCAGAACCTGGTTACGTATTAAGGAACCGGGTTGTTCGTAGTATTTGGTGATATGATGGAGTTCGGCTAACATAGGAAATGTGTTATAATTGTTTCATGTCTTTTTTACTGTTTTTAAAAATGATTTATTTTCACCATTCAGTAACAAATTTATTTTTTCGCATTATTTGTGTGAGTGTTAACGGTTTATCAATGTCTGATAAATCTCCACCATTTTCACACTTAGTTTACCACAATCGAAATTTTCCTCAACAGCTTTTCGTCCGGCAAGGCTCATCACTTCAAGTTTGTCAGGATTTGAAAGCACTTCAGCAAGTTTTTCAGCCAGGGCTTCGGCTGTATTGGGTTTGTAAATAACTCCGCCTCCGGTTGCATTTACAATTTCGGGAAACGCACCAATTTCAGGTTGAACCAACGGAACTCCTGAGGCCAGGGCTTCGAGCTGGTATAGTCCGAACGCTTCTCCATTTATTACAGGAACGGATAAAACTGTTGTTAATTTAAAGAAATCCTGTAAAGCCGATAAAGTAAAATCATGCGTTATTTCGAAATCTGTATCAATATTATTCTGTTTTAACTTGCTGATCTGCTTGTGAATGAACTCCTTATCGTCTCCGGTTTGACCACCTGTAGCCTTTAGTTTTACCTTGCTGAATGCTGGATTTTTTTTCAGAATAATAAATGCATCAACGAGTATTTCGAAACCGTTTTCCTTGCACATCCTCGATACATAACCAATTGCCTGCGGATTGCTGGCCGGT